>Ga0080006_1143347_pt1 | contig 54581 bp, 48 predicted proteins | sample RS3BMetagenome_FD_69209 | JGI IMG/M metagenome (GOLD analysis project Ga0080006, IMG submission 69209) | Ferric oxide microbial mat and aquatic microbial communities from Rainbow Spring, Yellowstone National Park, USA - RS3B (SPADES... ... | reverse complement strand
CAGTTCCTTCTGGGAATAAGGGCAGTTATGCTGCGCCCGGGCGTCGCCCTGGTCGCAGTGGACTCCTAGTATATCGCTTCGCGCTGTCGCAGGTTGCACGTCCGTCTGGGCAGCTTGCAGGCTCCCAGAATTACTATGTACTCCGACCCTATGTCGGAGGAACCACGCCTCGAGTCGACGCTTTCATTGGTAATGGCAAAGCCGTTCTGTCTCCGTGTCGCACCTGCTTCAGCGGTATATGCGCTATTGCTGTCGCTTTCGGCAGGCTCGGCGCACGACACAACATACGAAACGACCTGTATATCTGATAAGAAGAAGTACTGGTAATGGAACTTGAAGGGAGGTGCTTCATGATGGACGCTTTCCCGAAAGCCATTCTCCATTCCGAATGCTGCGATCCATGGTCAATGTAAACGTTTTGTCATCTGAAAAATAGGCCAGCGTTCTCCAATCGAGCACTTTTCTCTCTTTTTCTTTTGTTTGTATTCTTCAGTGCACGGTGAAGCATCCGTCGATCCACGCCCTGATTCCAAATTCCATTACCTATACTTCTTCTCGGATATTCTGGTCGTTTCATACGTTCTATCGTGTGCCGGGTGCCTGTCCTGATTGACCGCCATAGCGCCTCAGGCGCCGGTGCGGATGCTGCACGGAAACAGAGCGGCGTTGCCGTACCACAGCGGGCGTCGACCCGCTTCTTTCTCGATCCGTGATGCACATCGCGCGCGCGCCTCAATGGCGCGTGGCCGCCGCCGCCGCCGCCGCCGCCGCCGCCGCCGCCGACGGCGTCTTCGATCAACTTCGTCATCATCAATAGCATCTGGTGATTCCTGAGTGTGCGTCCGAGGCATTGGGATAGCGTCGAAGCGAGCTCCTTTCCAGTGCGCTTTACCAGTTTTCATGGTTCCAATGCAGTGCATGTTCGTCGCTAATGGCTTCGTTGGAAGGTTTGATGCGTCAGGTCGTCTGCAGATGGGGCAGAAACTGTCAAGGAGGACGACGCCGGGGCGCTCTTCGGTGCTGTCTGTGAGTATGGCTGCCAAGCAGGTGGTGTTCCACGAGGAGTCTCGTCGTCGGCTTGTTCGCGGTATCAATGCAGTTGCAGATGCGGTACGCATCACGTTGGGTCCAAAGGGGCGTAATGTCGTTCTGGAGCGCTCGTACGGTGCACCTGAAGTCGTGAACGACGGGGTGACGATCGCGCGAGATATTTCTCTTGAGGATCCCACGGAGAACGTGGGTGCGCGCCTCCTTCAGGAGGTGGCGTCGAAGACGGATCAGCGGGCCGGGGACGGAACCACAACCTCTACAGTGCTCGCTCAGTCTATCATTAACCAGGGTCTGAAGCTGGTTGAGTCTGGCGCGAACCCCATTGCACTGAAGCGCGGTCTGGACAAGGCAGGCCAGCTGTTGCGCGCGGAGATCCGCAAACTAGCAGTGCCGATCAAGAGCCCCAAGGACATTGAAGCAATCGCGACGATTGCATCAGGCAATAGCGAGGAGTTTGGGCGTATCATTGCGCAGGCTTTTGAGCGAGTTGGAGAGAACGGCAGCACGATTGTGGAGGAGTCGCAAACGATCACGGACGATGTCGAGTTCTCCGAGGGCATGGAGATCGATCGTGGTTACCTGTCGCCATATTTCGTGAAGGAGCAGGATCGCCAGACTTGCACGCTAGAGAGGCCGCGAATCCTGATCACCGATATGAAAATTTCGAACGTGAACGAAATCATTCCAATTCTTGAGCAATGCGTCAAAGACAAAGAGCCCCTGCTCATTATCGCCGACGATGTAACGGGCGAGGCGCTCTCAACGCTGGTGGTCAATAAGATGCGCGGCGTTCTTGATGTCTGTGCGATCAAAGCGCCCGGGTTTGGTGACCGGCGCAAGGCGTACCTGCAGGACATCGCGATCGTGACTGGAGCCACAGTGGTTGCCGGTGAGCTTGGTATGACGCTAGAGGGTGTCACTGAGAAGGACTTTGGCCGCGCTGAGCGTATCGTCGTCGGCAAGGAGACGACGACAATTATCTCGGATGGATCCCATGAGGCAGAGGTAAGAGAGCGCATCAAGCAGATTCGTAAGGAGCGAGAAGACGCTGACACCCAGTTCGACCGCGAAAAGTGCGATGAGCGCATTGCCCGTCTCAGCGGAGGTGTCGCTCGAATTCGAGTGGGTGCCGCTACCGAGAGCGAGCTCAAAGACAAAAAGCTGCGGTACGAGGATGCGATTAATAGCTGCCGAGCAGCGATCGAGGAGGGTATTGTTCCAGGCGGCGGGGCAACGCTCGTCTATATGATGCAGAAGATGGATGAGATCAAGGCCAAGGTCGGCGGCGACGAGGACACACAACTGGGAGTGGAGCTGCTGCGGCGGTCTCTCAAGTCACCACTTGTCCAGATCGCGGAGAACTGCGGTCTTGAGGGAGAGGTCGTCCTCGGAAACGTGGCCGGGAAACCCTTTGGATACGGATACAATGCAGCTACCGGAGAGTACGGCGACATGATCGAAATGGGTATCCTCGATCCCGTGAAAGTGACAAACAGTGCGATCGAAAACGCGATAAGTGTGGCGGGCCTTGTGCTTACAACCGAGGCGCTGGTTGTAGAGATTCCCGAAAAGAAGGACGACAAGAAAGGCGCCGACGATGGCATGGACGATATTCCAGGAGAATCCTACTACTAGATGGGCGTCCAAGCACAACGTCTGACCGAACCATGGTGATTCCCCGTATCATGATTTGAATCATTTCTCACAGTATCCATGACGGCGTCAATTGAACATTCGCAGGCAGTGTCTCTTCACCGTATAACGAAGGTAAACACGGAGATTGGTTAGTCGGTGAATGCTCGCATGGTTAGAGCCAGATATGTGCTTTCGGAAACTGGTCCCTGGGGAACGCTCTCCAATGTCGTTCCGTTCGGCTTCAACGTCGCGTTCCCGCTGGTACACATCGGTATGGCGAAAGCGCTGCACTAATGTCAGAAAGAAATGGAACGGATCAACTATGCAAACTCCGGCGTACAGACTAGAAAATGGGTCTCTTCCGATTGACATGAACACCAGACCTTGCTGGTTTGTTCTGCTGCGACTGCTTTCCATTCCTCATTCTGGCCTCTGGGTGCGTGTACGATGGTTGTCCAGCTTCCCTCGGGCTCCATTTTCTGCCGTCTTGGGATATTGGTGGCAGCGTTCATGTACTGATTTCGCCTCTTCAAGTTCTAGTCAATGCAAGTCATGGACAGGCGGAATTCGTGATCGACGCTTCGCTTCCTGTATTCATCTTCAATGTGCATGGCATCGATGCGCTCATCCCAGCGGTGACACCGGACTGGGCTGAGGTGCTCCTCTATGGACACCCCATTTTGTCCGCCGAGTGCAGCCCTCTGGCGCTCCACGGCTTGCTTCGTGGATTGGTGCATGCCCCAGACATGTGAAAAACTGCTCACTGGGATGTCGTCCTCCGATTTCGCGCGCGCGGTGCCTTGCCCTATGATCATGCGCTTCTGCTGTGCAACGCTCTTGGCGAGTACGCAGTCCGCTGCAGTCGCAAGCGCACGCCGCTCCATTCAAGAGAGACTTTGTTGAACGCAATGTTATCCATGATGAAATAAGCACCGGTAGGTAAATCGAGGATACAGAGCTCATCGAAATATCCCGATCAGCACACGTTGCCTTCGTGCAAGGCGGTGACGCATGCTCCACCCGAACCGATCGCTGGGACGACTCAAGTCCGAGTCCAGGACCCGTTTCCATGCAAATAGCAGAGACGTGAGCCTCTCGGGGTGTTTCCGATGCGATGTAATATGCAGATGCTGAATATTGTGTCGTCGATGGCGATGTGCGAAACAGGATGTGTCTTGGGAACGGAATCGATGATTTGACGTAACAAGTTCAATGAACTTGCGAGATGATCTCGTATAGAATTTCCCAACGAATGACATCAAGTCGTTTCTCCGCGACAATTTAGCGAGGCCAATGACTGTGCCCACAAGTTGCCTTGAAACGTAAGGATCGAAAACTTGCAGAATGCGTCATTTGGGAATGCGTAACGCACGGCACCGATGATGGTATCCATTGGTTCACGAACTTTAGTCCCAGAGCGTCGCGGTTCATTTTGATACCATTAGGGCAAGGAACTCCAGCAGCGAGGCGTCAAAGGAGCAACTCCGAATAAACGACTGAGAGTCTTCAGCATTGCTTTCGAATCCGTAGGCCGTTACAGCGGGACTTGGCTTGAGCGTCGAGGCTGTACGTCTACAAAATCCGTGAATGAATCGAATAACAGGAACAGAACAAGCAGTTCACTGTCCCACTTTAATCCAACGCGGCTCTAGTTGTGCTTCGGGTTCTCGGCGGGCACGTTTGCGACGCCAGCGGTAGCGCTCACATGCCGCATGCCGCTGTCGCAGACCGCGCACCGGGGACGCTGCAATATGTCAAAGTCCCGCTCGTGAATCGCACGGTACATGTTTGTCGATATTGTTGTGTCTCAAGGTGCATATGCATCTGGTCGAACGAGGCGCTGCACGCCCGCGACCCAGGTGGTCAGGGATCGATGCGGCAAATCAGGCGCCATCGATGAGGCTATGTACTTCAGCGCTGACACGTTAACACCCAGGTTGCATCACTTTCAGAACAGCACTCTGCTAGGGAATACAAGACCGGACGAGGTATGCATCCACGGGTTTCGTGCATAGCGCAATCCTATCTGCATCGCTGCTGTCACTGCCCTGGCGATACGACGACTTCGCAGCACCTTTACGCGCATCCATTCGAGGTGCAGCGTACTCGACGCGGGCTCGGGGCTCGATATCGGTCTGGGTAACGACAGGTAGCTCACGTAAGCGACCCGACAGCGATGCAAAGCGACACGCTGGAGAAACTCGGCAACCAGAGCGATACCCCGGGCTAGCATTCGCTCATCCGAGAGGTCCCAGTTGCCGCGCGTGGCGGCCGAGGTGCACAGGCCTGGAAACGGTACCGAGCACCGCGGAATCGCTCGATCCGCAGAAGTTTCCGCTCGGTAGCCTCGTGAGCGCAACACAAGATGGACCTGCTCCAGAGACAAGACCTCGCGTCTCGTAACGAACCTACCAAGAGAGATCAAGTATTCGCGAGCGCGCGGTTCCGAGTATGCATCTCGGGCGTCGAGGCAGCGTAGAATGCGTTCTAGGTTCGTTTGCAGAAAGCAGCGATGCCACATCGCACACTGCTCGGCAGAGTCAGCAGCATCAGCAAGCGCAAAGGCGACGCTGGCTTCCGAATCGTGTCCTCGGCAGGTGCATCCGCGGAATGGATGCCTATGATGACGCGGCTTTCGGAGCGCGCCGTGCGAGAAAGCTCATGAAAGCTTTCCGCGTGACAACTGCGACTAGTGCGCAGCCTTCGTCCATCAGCAGCGAACCAGCGCTCCAACTGGCTGGTGCATACTTGCATACACACGTGTCCTCAAAGCAACGCTAATGCTGCAGGCCGGTCCACTAGATGTCCTGGAAGGCGGCCTCGAGAAGGCGCCGGCAGCGTCGAAGCAAGGTCGCCTGCCTGTCCAGCGCAGGCTGAGCAACGCACGCTGCAACTCAGTGCATGTTCTCAGCAGCTCCCAGTTGGTGTCCAGTCACTGACGCAGTTGTCTCCAAAAACGGCGCACAGTTCCTGGACCCGCTCGAGTACGCAGCGGCCCCGGAGTCTGGGAAGAGGCTGCAGTGTCGGTACTAGTCCTGCGGCTCTTCACGAGAGAGAAACCTTTCTAGCAGTGCCGTTTCCGACGTAAACTTTGAAACGTATGCTGATGTACGGATATCAACCTGCGAGGCCGACGAACGAGCCCCTCTGCAACCAAAGAGGCCGCAACAACATACCCTCTCTACGAGGCACGGTCTGTAAGCATGCGCGGTAGCTTCCACGCCTATAGCGCTTTCGTATCCGGCACGCCGTTGATGCAGGCTCTCCATAGACACAAACACAGACACACACACAGACACACACACACCAGAGGTTCTGCGGCAGTCATCATTCCAGGGTCCATACCATCATTGCCATGCGGAGGGAATATGCTCCAGCTGCCTCAGTTCTGGTCATGCGTTGAGGGGCACCTCGTAGCGAGAGGCTCAGGTTCCATGCGTCCCAAAGCGTACGACAATGTCGTTTCGTCTCGACGCTGTGTCCGCAGCGACGATACAGGCATCGTTGGAAGCATTCGCGACAGGCACTCGGCACCCCGAGGCTTGTCGGAACGGACGTACATGCCCCGAGCGAAGCCCGGGTCGTGCCGACTGCTGAAACCCCGAGGATCTGGTGCTCATTGATGTATGCTTTTCCTGACGGCAATGTACAACTCGGACTCGGAGCTCCCTGGATACCTTGAATAACGCGTAACGATACGAGCACAGCGTCGCATGGACAGCTTCCGAGCCGCCTGTGGCCGGTCTGCTTGCACAGCTCTCGTTGACCGGCGGAAGCGCAGGCGTCGACGTCGGCACGCGTCCGCCCTGCGTTCATTCATGAACCTGTTTGCGCTGGCACAGGACGCTTGACGACGAGCTGCCTCAAACTCGGTACTGGTACCGGTGGTCTTTGTAGTTGTAGTGGTGGAAGCCAAGGTTATCAACTTCGTTTTCAGAACTGATTTTGGCGTGAACTGCGGGCGATTTTGGCGAAAGCAAGGAGCGTTCCAAGTGTCGTACTGGCATGCACGAAACAGCAGCCGCACTGCGCGAGTGGCACGCTCGCCTGCTGTCCTGGGAGGCAGCGCAAACGGACCCCGGACGAGTTGCGGAACCGAGCGGGGCCTCGGAACTCCGTGTCTTGTGTAAGCTGCTGTTTGACTCGGCTGCGAAGACGCTTGAGTGGCAAACGAAGCGGCGATGCCTGGGAAGGCGCGCAGCGGCTTTGCGATCAACGCTCGGCGAACTCAAGCGATTGAGCATCGCCGGTTTCGATCTCGAGCAAGTTTGGGCCGAACTCGAAACACGAAACCGATCGTTATGTGCAGCTGCGAGGAAAACGCTTGAGCGAATAGAAAGTGAGTTTGCAACGGGCGGCGGAAGCGCTCAATGTATAGAGGTTGCTTCTACCGCGGACACAGCGCCGAGCCAGGATAACAGGACACTGAAGCGGGTACGCTTCGATGACGAGCGCAATGAAACGCGGGAATTTGTTCGGGACCAAGACGAGGAGGTTGGCTGCATGTCGCCAAACTTTTTCTTCGATGACGATGACGATGACGATGAAAATGACAATGATGAATTTATCATCGGGCATGCGATACTGGAGGCGCGCGATACCATGTATGATGCTGGTTCGTCGACCTCAGACTCCAGTGAGCGGGACGAAATGGATGAAGCAGCGCGTGGCGACTTTGGTGCGAACGTCGGCCACGAAGCGCTACGCAAGTTTGGCCATACGAGTGCGGATATGGAGTTAAACTCGCTTGCGCCAGATGCTGCTGCGTCGGTGAAGAGATGCGCCCTGAGTACGAACGCGGCGTCCGTAGCGGATGAATCGGCACCAGACTGCCTGCTCTCTGACGAATCGGATGAACAAGGCCCAGGTCATAGCGATACCTGCGATAACGCCATTGAATCGGCGCACAATGTTGCAGCGCCTGAAGCGAACACCGCCGGTGCATCTGCCTCCGGTTCCGAGGCCCAGTCCCTGCCGCAGCACTCCAACGCAAACAATCGCAGTGAAGCGTTGCCGTCGCATGTGGCCCAGTTGGACCCCTGGATCGAGCAGACACCAGATGCGTCATGGTCAAGCGCGGAATCACCAACAGCAAGTATCGACAACATAGACGATGCCTCGTTAGATTCGTTCGGGACAGATGATGACTCAGGCACACTGGAATCCTCAGCTTCTCCGGAAGATGATGTCTATTACGAGCAGTTTTTCGGCTCAGAGGCATCCGACTCGTTGCGCTCCGATGCATCGCCACGCAAGCCATCATATCCACACAGAAAGCGCAACCAATATACAAACGCTACAATGGATACCAAGTCGCAACCGGCGGAGAATAGACACGACAGCAAGCACAACGCACACAAGCTTTCAACAGCGGCGCCAACTCTGGATAACACGTCCACGTGCACACCAGTGACACCACCTGAACCCGCCCAAACATCCGCGTTTGAACGGTGCGAGGCGCTGTTGCGAACCCGAGCCCGTTCACTAGAGAAATTTAACCTAGAGGAGAAGCCCTGGCAGCTTCGCGGTGAAGTTACCGGTCATGAGCGCCCCGTAGACTCCGTCCTCGATGCCGAGCTAGACTTTGATCTGTCGGTGGCGCGTCGACCGCGCATTCGCACGCACGCCTACGAGGCAGCGCTCGCAGGCAACCACGTCGATGAAGCGGCGATCTCGGATCGCGCTGCAGATTCAGACACGGACACGTCACAGGACACGGACACGCATGTGCTCACGGAGGCGAGCATCCGACGACGTGTCCTGCAACGTGTCCTTGATCAGGCGTTCGATGATGTGCAGCGGCGCGTGCGGCCTTCGGCGGCGGATGCTGCTGCTGCTGCTGCTGCTGCTGCTGCTGCTGCGCCTGATGCTGGCGCATTCGAGCTATCGCAGGAGCGCTCAGCGCAGGGCCTCGCTGAACTCTACGCCGGCCGCGACGCTGCCACAGCCGGGGCGCAGGGCATCGTGCGTGGCGCCTCGACGCAGACGCCGAAATCGCCCCGGAATCCGCTAGAGCAACAGGTGGATGCGTTGTTCGCGGAGCTGGCTTCCGCAATCGCGACACAGACTGAGGTGGCAGAGCGAGTACTGGAAACCAGGTCATTCGCGGTCGCGGACGGCTGGTCATTGCGACCGCAAAAGCTGGTATCCGATGCGACACAAACGGTTGCTGTCGGAGAAGCGCCTTGGATGGTTTTGGGTCGTGGCGATGTACCGGGAGCGGAGGCGGCGGCGCTTGCGGAGCAGCGCGTCGCTCGCGATCCAGTCCGTGAGCAGGCCTCGCGCCTTGGTGTCGACACCGATGCGTCACTACGGCTCAAGCAGGGCGATACGGAAGCGTCGCGTTCGAGTCGTCGGACGCGGCGAAATCGCCTTAAACGACTGGTGCGCAGTCGCCTGCGTCGAAAGCGTGAAACAGCCGAGCAGCGTCAGCGTGCAACCGAGTGGCTCCAGGAGGCAGCCCTGCGGGACTCGATTGCGGCCTGGGAGGCCAAGTCGCGCGGCCGTTCTCGGCATGAGTCGCGTATCGCGGGAGAGACGGATCGTGATCAGCAGGTCGTTTACGAGCAAGCGCTGCGGGTGGTACAACAGGCACAAGCCCAGGCCGATGCCCAAGCTCGCGCACACGTCAGTCGCGGTCAATACGCCGGTATTCGCATTCGAAAAGCCGAGCATGTCGCTGAGCAGCCAGCTCGCGGCAGCACTGACCCAGCGCACACGTCCAGCATCCAATGTGGCGGGGCGCGGCGCACTCGGCGTCTAGAGCCTGGTGACGACCACGTACAAGCAGGTGGCGGCAGCGGCTCCGCGACACTCTACCTACAGCTTCGTCGCCAATTAGATCGCGAGATTCAACGCCAAAAGACATCGTCTTTGTAAACAGAGTGCTGTGTACTGCAGCCGCCCGGCGCATGACCTACGCGCTGCGCTGGTGGCTCGCAACACACGTCACAGTGTTCAGCTTCGTTGGAGACGGCGCGTCGATGCCTACGGTTTATACTTTGAAGCCGCGGCTCTTGCGGCGTCCGCGTGCGCGTTCAAACTTGCGTCCCTTGGAGAGCGTGTACGGCCGGACGTGCTCCCGGCCCGTGACGCCGACAAAGTGTTTGTAGCAGCGCCGCTGGTGCAGACGCCCTCGAATCAGTATCGTATTCTCTCCGCGAGGCGCTACAAGCGCTAACTGATCCAGTGTCATGACCTGGCCTCCTGCCGCTTCAATGCGCGCCCGTGCGGTCTCGCTGATCTGCAACGCACAGAGTCGAATGTTTGGCGGCACACGTAGCTTTCGCTCGTCGTCAAGCACCTTGCCAATGACAACAGCGATCCGTCCCTCTTTACGCTTTGAATCATCGTAATACCGAAGGAGACGAGAAAGCGAGATGGGCGGACGGTTCGTCCGCGACATGCACAGCCGCTTCCACACGACGGCGTTGAAGGGTGCCCCAGTGCGCCGTGCAAGGAACGCGTACAGACGCACCAAGAGTTGCAGGTAGGGATCCTGAGAGCGCGGCGCATCCCGCTGCTTTCTCTTACTTCGGCCGCCAGCGCGCAGATCGATACCCATGTTGTAACCTGGTCGTTTTCTTCTGCCTGGTGAAGCAGGCGCACAACACACACACACACACACAAGGAGGAATGGCAATGCAACTTGTACGGACGACGCATTGGGCCGGGATGGCGCCGTCTAGGCCCCGATCAAAACCTGGACAACTTTGCATTTCATAGATCATACTTGAATATTTATGGATGTTACGGAACCTGATGAATCAATCGCCCAGGGCTGGGTGCGCCGCGCCCTGCCGCGACACCAGCGCCGGCCATCTGCGATCCGTGTGCCGCCTGATGAGCGGGGCTCTGGTTCGCGCACGCGCGGCGCCCAGCGCCGAACGCCCGACGTTGACGCGGCGGCAGACTCGTGCGATCGATGCCGATGTTCGTAGCGCATAGAACGCGTCCACCTAGCTGACTCGTGTACATAGCAACGTTTTCCACTGACATCGAAACCGGGATTTCGCTGGGGGTTTCTGTGGCCGCTCTCTTTTCCATTCGCTGATTTCCGCCTTTAAAAACGCCGGTGATACCTTGCGCTCTTGCTGTACGCTTCATAGCCGGTGGCTGCTGGTAGCGGTGCTCAAGTGTCGACTGCACTCGCTTGGTGCCAACGTCGACGCCCTTCTCGCAACGTCCGAATATGCCATCTACGCATTTCTTGCCGTTTTCATGTTGTTTCTAGGAGCGCTGTGGTGCGCCCGCCAAACCGATGACAATCGGATGGGTCAGGGGTTTGCGTAAACCCAGCAACGCGCCTGCTTTTCTACTGGATACCGCCCTGATTCATATGGACGCTGTGTCCATCACTTATGACATGCCTTTGACGGGCACGAGAGCCTGCCGCTGACGTCGTTCTCCGATTCCCGACACCGCTGCCGCAACCCGCGGCTCACAGGCGCCTGTTGCGCGATGCCGTCGGCGAGTACGCTGTCCGCTGAACGCACAAGCGCATGCGGTTCCACGCGAGAACGCATCGTCCGCTTCCTTGCAGGCTATTCGATTTTCTGCGTATCCTTCGTAGCAGAACATGCCGATGAGCGTGACGAACATCGAGGTCCCTTGTCCACTCGCGGGGGTATGGTGTCCACATGTGCGGTTCACCTGCAACGACGCGAGCGGAGCTTTCCGTGGACACGTATTTCGCTCGCTACTTGTACCAGTCTTTCATTCGTTCCCCTCTTCTGTGACGTAAAGACGAGGCGTGCGAATCGAACTGGCGACTGGACGTTCAAGTTGCAGAGTCCGTGACGCCCGCCTCCAGACCCTCATCAGCTTCGACACAGGAACCCGACGGTTTTCCTGATTTGAGGGAAACGCAGACGCAGAGGTACGCGATCCCTGGGTGCAGGCCGGGCCCAACCTCAAAAGGGCGTACATTCTCGAGGTCATACCTCTGTTCTGGTCGTTGCTTCTCCTTGAATGCCCTCTCGTGTGCAGGGATGCGTCAGAGCTCTGCGCGCACCGGGAAGCAAGAACCGCGTTTACCATAGACGACGACGGACACCGCCACAGCATCCCTCTCGAAAGAGGACACCACGTCTGCTCGCTAGAAAGCTAGCTTCTGGATCATCCCGTTTTACTTCTTGTTCGAAGCTTTTTGAGCTTCTGGCGCTTTTCATCTATTTGGCGGATCACAAATTCCCTTAAAGCCTCGGGCGAATTATCCGCAGTTCGCTTCATGAAATCCATGTGCTCGATAAGCGCTTCTTCTTCTTCGACGATCCTATTCTCCATCGGACGTTTCTGCCTCGTTGTTGCGCAGGCGCACGCTCCACGACGAAGTGAGAACTGTGCGAATCGCGAGGCCGGTACCATCGACGGCGAGATGCATTCCAAAAAAGGCGCAAATCTGCTCCTTTCAGTGGTTGTTAAACAGCACGCTCGATGCCGAAGCAGGATGGCTTGCCTCGGCGGCTTTCTCGCAGGCGACATGACCATCCTCTGCTCGGCGTCTCCGACTTTGCGCAGGACTCGACAGGGCGTCATCGAGCGCTCCGCATCCTCCCCTTTATGGACTTTGGAGGAGCGCTGGTCCCCACGAGCTCGTGCATGCTATCCAGGCGGATGACCGACTCGTCATGCGTTCGCTTCCACGTCATCGAATCCATGGAGTGCCTGCGAAGATGAACCCTGATCTGCTTCAGGTTCGTCGTGCGTATTTATTTCCCAAAGTACTTGTTTGGGTTCCCCAGGCCGCATTGCGTCACGGAGCGAACGAGGCGCTCGACAACCACAAATTCGCTCAACCTGGGAAACAAAGCGCGTTCGGCATCGAGAAGTGCAGGCGGCGGACATGAGGAGCATCCGATGTGTGCTCGGGCAGGCATGAGGACATGAAAATCCGTCCGTGTCAACAGCGCCTCGACGAACTTGTCCGCTTTTACAGATTCCTCGCTGCAGCGGAAATGCGCTGGCATGTGAACCGGGTAAGCACGCTGCTGGAGCTTGCTGCCAAAAATCTGTACATATTCTTCTACGCGGACGATGTGGTCCGGCACGACCGTCTACGATTCGCAGTCTCGCTTTACACTCGTAGTGTCGTAGCGGAGCCGCACCAGCAGCACCTCGTCCGACAGCGCGCTCAAGCGATGCGCTTTGTGCGGGACGACCTCCCGTCCTGCACCGGCGATAGTCTCTGGGCGCGGTACGCTCGTGTCTTCAGAACACTCTTGGATTTCTCTATTACTCGTACACAGTTACTTCACTGGGATATCTGATGTGCTTGGGTTGTACGCCTTTGTTGATAAACATGCAGTCTATATTCATTCTTTGCTCATTGTTCACCTTTTTTATTGATGCCGCTTCGGAAATCCGCGATTTCCGAACAACAACGAATTGCGTAAACTAGTTCCAATAAGCCCGCTCGATCGAGTCGCTTCGCCTGAAGCATCCAGCCTCATTTTGTACCAAGGATGAGCCAAGGTACCGAAGCTTGCATAGGCTCCCGGAATCCATGCTGCACAGCCCCGGAAACATTCCCAGGCAGGTTGAGCCATGGAGATGAAGCCGACCGCATAGGCTGGCTCATCCATCCTCTGTTCTCTGATGGATTTCATGCACAGTACCTGTTTTTACCCACGATCTTCCTTGTACCGGACGGAGCATCCTGGCTGAAGGCCAAACGGAGTAACACCGGTCCGTTTACTAGGCTCTATTCGACCAAGGCGATGACGAACGCCCCGCTTGGAAGCATCGCTCGATACAAAGACGCGCGCCCGTGCCCAAGACCCTTTCCAAGCACAACGGAATAGGCGGGCCCTCCGGGAACACGTCCTATAGGAGATGTCGTGCGGCAGCTGTCGAACGGGGTGTCGTCGACCGCAATGAAACAATAAGCATTTGCTTTTCGAATGAAATCGATCATTTGAGATGGGTAGTTCAGTGAACGCTCGGCGTGGGCCTCTGATGCTCTCTTCAAGCGAGCTTGTCGCGTTTTCGTTTCCTAGACGGCCAAGCAGCGCGAATGGATGCGCTCGCCTAATGCCTTGGTGCAGAATGATCGAAGGCTTGAAGCGTTCGTAGTCTGAGCACGCTATCCGTAAGGAATGGAGCAGCGTGGAGCCTCGTACATATAGACTGAAGGATGATTTCGGTTACTTTACGTACCGACTTTTGATGGCGGTACGAATCAACTTGATTTCAGTGACGTCACGAACTCCACAGACAAAGCGTCGAGCGTGCCACTCCGAACAGATGACCAACGGTCCGAAAACCATGTAAGCATCCTGAAACCCGCTTGCCTGTACGTCGAATGTCGAGGCTGTACATCTAAGCGTGATCAGAAAAGAATCTCAGCACATGAACACAGCGAGTAGTTTAGTGCTCCATATTCATCAGACGTGAGCTTACGAGGGCGCCTTGTGAACACACTCGCCGCCGCCGCGTTCACCTCTGAACTAGGGATAACAGGTTCCGTAAGCGCGCGCGTGCTGTGCACCACATCCACAAACCCATAGGCACACACATACACACTTGCCCTAAAACACCCCGTTATCCATGCACACCGCCATGTTGTGCGTCCGCGAGGAATACGCCGCGGCTGCGGTGCAGCGGCATGTCGTCTGCGGGGGGCGTTTCTCGGCTGATGGTGCCCATTAACGCGCATATCGTCGAGTCCATTCCCGCGCGGTTTCATCATGCTTCCTCCGGTTTGTAAGGTACTCTTTCGCAATGCTGCCGACCAGGGGATCATGCGGATTGGCATCTGTCAAAAGGCTGCAGATCGACAACAGCACTTTGCTGATCGTCAACGCTGGCGACCAGTTATCCTTCAACGTATCCAGACAAATCTGACCCTGGCTATTGATATTGCAATGATAGATGCGGGTTCGAAACACCACTTGTGGTGCTTTGAACGGATACTCCCTCGGAAACGTGATATCCAAAAAGAACACGCCGCCTGCATACGGCGTATCCGGCGGACCCAGAATCGTCGCCACCCACTCGAACAGATTATCGCCTTTGGGGCCAGCAGAACAGTTGCAGGGTGGATCCATAGTAATTTCCACCAGTTCCCGCTGAATGCGTTTCGCGGCCACCGACAGATCCGCACCAGACCCGGTACCAGTGCTCATCGTTTCCTCCGAGCGGTCCGTCGTTGCGCTTGAGGGAACGTTACTCGCCCTGTTCATAGAAGCGCTTTTGCTACGATAGCCCCAGATTGCTCACGAAAACGAAACGCGATACGACTAGCCCCGACGTGACCCAAACGTATTGCAACAACGCTTCCAGGAGCAGTCGCTTGCACACCTGTTTACAAAACAGGAGCAACAGCAGCAACTACAGGAGCAGCAAGAGTAACTGTAAGAATAGCAGCAGTAGTAACTGTAAGAATAGCAGCAGTAGCAACTGTAGGAACAAAAGTAGCAACTGTAGGAGCAGCAGGTGTGTTTGCGCTCGTTCAGCAGCGGCGCTGCACGCATGGTGAGCGCGCGCGCATTTGAACGAGCGCAGCAGCGTTTTGCCGCGCTGCCCTAGCACGCTACCAATCATCACACTGATACTGATAGTGATGTCGATAACGATGTTGATGATCCCGTAGAGTGACACTTTGCTTTTTGTCAGACAGATCGTGTCCTTGAACCAGAGATGCTCAATTTTGCAAGGGGTATCGGTGATAGGGAGAGCGTCGGACTTGCTTCATGAGACGTCCATGCCCCGTACTTGCCTTTGGATGTACGTAGCGTTTCGTGTTTTCCATCCGGTGCCGATGTCGATGTCTGCTTGCTGCATCCGCGAGCGTCCTCCACGCGCCAATGCGGATACAACACCGTCATCACATCGCTCTAGGATGTTTCTTGGGCAGGCAGGCAGGCAGGCAGGCACGCACCTGAGCTCTTCACCGTGCCCGCATACGTGCAGTCTGTCCGTCTCGCAGTTGCACGCTGCGCGGTATCACGCATGGAGTGTACGCGCATCCATACACACCTTGCACGATGGTATCGGAAGCATTACCATCATTATCTGCAACTGGAACGTACGCAATGGAACACTTTACTGCTCTGTGGTATACACAGCGCGTACCGTGCAGCGTCTAGTACCGAACCAAGAACGCTCGTCGTCCGTACGCGAGTCCGAGCGGGCAGTTCCACGACGTCGATACGCTGCGCGTTTGGCGCGCGCTCTGCCGCTCTGCTGCTGTACCGTGCAGAGCGCCACAACGTCCGAACGCGTTTATGTCTCTGGTTCGGGAGAAACGTTTACAACGTGAATGGGACATCCTGCAACGACAACCGCCCCCGTATGTTCACGCTTGGCCGCGCTCGCCGGACTCGCTCGAAGTCTTCGAGGCGCTGATAGAGGGCGCCCCCGACACGCCATACGCAGGCGGGCGCTTTCGTGCCGAGGTCACCGTACCAGAGCGGTACCCCTTTGAACCACCCATCGTTCGATTCCTGACTCGGGTCTATCATCCGAACATCGATAGCGCTGGGAGAGTTTGTCTCGACTTGCTGCAGATGCCGCCGCAGGGGAGCTGGCGACCCAGCGCGAACCTTATCGCCGTCCTCGCGGCACTGCAGCAACTACTGGTTGAACCGAACCCCCATGATGCACTCGAAGCTGATGTTGCACGCGTGTTTCGGACAAATCGCGCAGCCTTCGACCGGACAGCACGCGAGTGGACACTCCAGCATGCTCAACAACAGCCGTAGTTGATCCGGGCTGGCGTTCGTCTTGACAGCGCCGCGTATCGGAGCAGCGAGACTGTGTTCTCGGACGCATGAACCAGGCGGTGGTACCCCGCACGCCGTCGGCGAGAAGCACTCGAACTGGTAGTGGTGCAACTGCTGCCGGTTGGGTACGGTGCACCGACCCGGCACGCGCTCCCGCGTTTACGATGGACTCGGGGGGTGGGGTCACCAGACGCTCGCGATGCTGCTCGATGGAAGCGTTTCCGACTTGTTTATACAGGTGTGTGCACTGCATCCAATGCCGTCATTCGGGCAAACAAGCGTATCGGTATGAGCGTCGGACAAGCACGCGCAAGTGCGGGTTGCGCTGCCCCGGTCGCAGCGACAGCCGCATGATGCGAGCCTAGGCGCCCTACTCATCGTCGTTATCGTCTTCGGAGGGAATGAATTCATCGTCATCGTCATCGTCGACATCAATGACGCTATGTTCACTGTCGTCGTTGTCATCATCATCATCATCATGCTCGTTTGCGAGTCGTGCTCCTGCTCCGGCACGCGAGCGCCGTGTGCGTACCGCTCCGTCACTCGACTCGTCGTCGTCGTCGTCGTCAGAGGGCAGGACACGCGGCGCAGGACGCCGTGCGCGCCCTGCTCCACGACCTGCACCGCCGAGTGCCGAGCATGCCGCCTGCTTTGCCGTCTCTCTGGAACGCTCCTCCGATGAGCGAGGCTGCCAGTGCGCTTCGTAGCTCGCAGCGGTCTCGGAAACAGCGTCCGCATCTTTGCGAGATGTGACCGAACCGCCAGTGGCGTGCGCAACGCTGGGCATAGCGCTCCCGCTCGTGTCGCTCGCAATACGCAGACGCGCTGCGAGTCGTTCACTGAGCGAGCGCTCCGCCCTGGTACTCAGACTCGCTGAATGAGCGGGCGTGGCGTCTGTGTCGCGTTGCGTATCACTCGAGTTCTGGGCAGCGGTGCCTGCGAACGTGTTCAAGGGCGGCGGCACTGGGTGCCGTCGGGGCGCTACAGCCCCTGTATCCCTGTTCTTGCGTTGGCCTTGACGCGCGAGCCTTGTCGTGGTTGCACGATCAGAAGCAGAGGCGATACGCATCGTCGCCAGTGCACTCGCGTCCGCGGCACCAGCGGTGCCTGCTTCCTGGCGTACGCGCTGCACATGCTCGCGAACGTTGACCTCTGTCTGGCCGCTTTCGCGATCATCGATGCCCACGAGACTCGAACTTGTGCACGTGCTTGACGCATCGTCCGCCTGGCTGCGCGTGTCTGCCACGGCGGTCGTGCAGCGTGTGCACTGGCGTCTTCCGCGTCGCACTGCCGTTGCGCCCGGCACCGGGGTCGGTACGGGCACGAACGTCGCATCTTTGTCGTCGTCGTCGTCATTGCTGTCATCGTCGTCATCGACGCTGGTACGGTTACTGGTAGCGGCAGCGGCAGCGGCAGCGGCATGGCGTGCACGTCCGCGACCAGCCCTGGGCGCACGACGCGTTCGCTTGGCGTCTTGGGCATCCTGTGCGAGTTCGCTATCGATGCGGTCGAGGATTTGCTCCAGACGTGTCAGATCGTCGAGCCATAACTCCGACGGCCGAGTGGCTTGCATGCGCGCCAGCTCTGCCGCTTTCTCCTGGTGCTGGCGCTGCAGTTCCTGCACGCGCTCTCTGGTCAAGCTCCACAGCGGCATGCTCAGCAGGTAATCGTATCCGGTTGCATCCTTCGGGTGATCAGCATGGACACCATTACCACCAACCTGATCGCTAGACGTGCCGTCTGGAGTTCCGTCACCAGACGCTGCCTCGGAAACGCGTTGCTCACGGTCTGCATTGTTGCCGGCAGGCAAACGGGCAAAGTTGCGTTGATGCAGTTCGTCGAGTAGTTCGCTGCGCTTCCGATTCGCAATGATGATCTGGTTCTCGATCACCGCCATAATGAAGCGCACTTTGTTATCGAGACGGATGAGCTCACGTTCCAGAGCGCGAACTATCCACGCTTGGCGTTTTCGATAAAGCTCGAGTCGCATCTGGTAGAATTCAGCCAGTATCTGTTGGATGGTATCGTAACGACGTATGCGTCCGTTGGAGTCGAAGAGCACCATGTTGGCGGTAGAAAGCGAACCGCTGAGATGCAGCTTCTTGAAAAGCGCTGCTGCATCTGCTTGTTCCAGTTCTGCGCCATTCGCCCAGTGGAGCGTAAAGTCCACCAGCGTCTCGGTGCTGTTGTCGGCGACCTCTTTGAGGAAGGGTCGGCTCGTCTGCTGCGCAGCAGACGACGCGCTACTACCACTACCACTACTACTCGTGCTGCTGTTGCCAACGACGAGCGTTTCCAGCCATTCCTTGTACGGCTGCGTCCAGGTGCGCAGTGGCAGTTCGCGTATGCGAACACGCCCGTCCGACGATCGAGCCATGCAACCAAACACCTCATAGTTCGTCGGATGATGCGGTACAGCGACAATGGAACCGCGAAAGCCGCGATACCACGGCACCAGCGTCGCGCTTTCGTCATCTGCATCCAGAGCGCCGTGCGACTCCAGTAGCATGCTTCGGAGTATACGCACGAGATCCCGGGGATTATGACACGGAATGTTGGTGCTCCACCCAGTTCCAATACCTTCAGCGCCGTTCACCAACACAAGCGGAATGACGGGGCAGTACCATTTGGGCTCAATGGAGAGGCCGTCCTCCTCGAGGTACTCGAGAAGCACATCATCGGCCTCGGGAAAGAGCGCACGTGCAACCGGAGCGAGACATGTGAAGATGTAACGAGGTGAGGCTGCATCCTTACCACCAGATAGCCGCGTACCGAACTGGCCCGCAGGAACCAGAAGGTTCAGGTTGTTCGAGCCCACAAAGTTTTGGGCGAGTCCTATGATCGTGGCCATAAGACTCGCCTCACCATGATGATACGCAGCGTGCTCGCTTACATAACCGGCCAACTGGGCAACCTTGATCTCCTGATAGAGTTTGCGCTTGAAACAAGCAAAGAGCACTTTTCTCTGGGAGGGTTTCAGACCGTCGATGAGGCACGGGATAGAACGGGCGTTATCGGCGAGAGAGAACAGCACCAACTCCTTGTGCACAAAGTTCGCATAGGTGAGCGTATCGGCGGCGTGGTCGAAGTATGTGCCGAGTTTGTGGGCAGCAAGCCAGTCCTTCCGCTCCTGGACTTTGTGCTTGCTAAATGCAAGTTCGATCGACTCGTAGTCAGCGTGATTTTGCCAGACAAAAGGAATCTGGTGACGGGACAGGTTACTGAAATAGGTTCGTGCCTCAGCAGCGGTCGATGTACCCAGACCTTTGTAGTACTTGATGGTCCATCCTCGGAGGCTGCTCTGGGACTGTCGCCACTGCTGGTATTCGGGAATCGTGAAGAACACCACCTCTTCAAGGCGTTCTCCGCGCTTTGCAGTCGCCTTCACAATCGGTGTGATGAACTCCAGTAGAAATCCTGGGATGCGGAGCAACGAAGGCCAAAAGTGGTGAAAAAAATTCACCAACAGGCCCTTGATATGAGATCCATCGTGATCCTGATCAGTCATGATCATCACGTGGCCGTATCGAAGTTGCCGAACGCTATCCTGATCGTACTCCTTGCCGTGTTGGAGCCCCAGGATCTTTTTGAGGAGATTGATTTCAGTATTTTCCATGATTTGTTTGTGTGTGGCCTCTCGGACGTTCAGGAGTTTGCCTCGCAGTGGAAAGACGCCGTAGTAGTCGCGACCAACAACGGAGAGCCCCGAAATAGCGAGCGCCTTGGCCGAATCGCCCTCGGTGAGAATGAGGGTACACTTGGCGGACTCACGGGTTCCGGCCTTGTTGGCGTCATCGAGCTTTGGAATACCGAGCACGCGTTGGCGCTTGCCCCCGTCGGTTTTTTTGAGCTCAGCATCCTGTCGAAAACGAGCAAACTCGAGCACGTTCCCGATGATATCGCTCCGGAGCAGTTTGCGCGTGAATTCTGCGCTTAGTTCGCAGCGAGATCCGAACGACTGAGGCCGCGATGTCAACGTCTCCTTCGTTTGGCTATCAAAGGCGGGATTCTCGATCAAGCAACGCACGAACAACCATAGGTGGTTACGCACCTGGAAAGGTTTCACTTTGAGGTTTTTGTGCTTCCGACTGAGATGCTCCAGGACCGCATTCACGATCTGGTCTGCAATATGATTGACATGCGTGCCTCCTTTGATTGTCCAAATAGAATTCACGAAGCTGACTTGCTGAAACTGGCCATCGCTAGGCGCAACTGCCAGCTCCCAGCGTTCATGCCCGCGTTCGTAAACAAAGCTGGTGTCCTCGCGTTCGGCCAGATAGAGTTTGATGTAGTCGCGGAATGAGCGGATGGGCAGGCGAGAACCGTTCCAGTACACCTTCACGCCAGGATTGCATCCGGCAATATCGTGGACGCGTTTCTCCATGAGCGCCAGCGTATCCGCATCGAGCGCATTCATGCCAAACCGCTGTAGATCCGGCACGAATGATACCCTTGTGTAATTGTCTTTCGCGGAGCACGGCCTTATCTGAGGCTCCTCGCACCGCTGCATGTTCGAGCGGAACACCTGACGAAAGCAGTGACGACCATCCGCAGTCTCTACGATAAACTCTGTGCTAAAGATGTTTGCAAGCTTCGCCCCGAAACCATTCCGGCCGCCTGTGACCTTCCGTTCCTCATCATCGTAGTTACTCGACGTAAGCAGGTGGCCGAAAATGAGTTCCGGAACGTAGCACCCTTCCTTGCTGTGAATCTCAACCGGAATCCCCGAGCCGTTGTTATAGACCGTGATGCGATTGTTTTCAGCATCTACGTCAACGCGAATCTCGTCGAGCGTTGGGTCACGCTGTTTATGATCCGCGGCGTTGACAAGAATCTCGTCGAATATCTTGTACAGGCCTGGAACGTACGACACATCGCGAAATACAACACGACGCGAGCTTCCCTGGGATGCACCCTCCTCCGCTATGGTATCGTCGAGCACCCACAGCTTCTCACTCGTCCGCTGGGTCGACCCTATATACGTATCTGGACGCAAGAGCACGTGCTCCAACTGAGACAGCTTCTGATACGTTTCTTCTATGGACTTGGGCCTCGAAGCCGTCGAGGATAGCGCCGAACTCGCCGAGCTTGTGTTCATGCTTTCGGATTGCTCGCACCTCGAAACACCAGTGTCAACAGCGTATCGCACCAGCTACGTTGACAAGTACACCGGTTGGTTACAGGTTGCGTTTCTTGCCCGACCGGACGTTCACGCACCCAGTCTGGAGGTTTCCTTCAGCGTTCAGACAAAGCGAACACCGAAAAACAGCACCGTCTACCCTGACTGTCTATGACGGAACCAATCGACCAACAAACAAACAAACAAACAAACACACACACACACACACAGTCAGACAGAGAGCTCTATAGAGAGATTGAGGGAACAGGCAGTTACGATACCAGTTGCTGCCGTTCAAATGACGTTGCAGTGTCTGGGAGCGAGGCTCGCAGCGCCCCAGACGCACTTGAAACGGCTGATGTGCCAGCGACAGGCATCGATTTTCAAAACGCCGCATCGCAAAGGCGGCCATACGCGCTGCGATGCGTTGCGGTGTTTCGCTTTTGGTGTCTACGTTTGGGTAGAGCGGTGTGCTTCGTTGTCGACGACTTTGAAGCGCTTTTCCCTACAAGCATATATACCTCTGTGTGTGTTTGTGTGTGGCGAGCTCGATTCTCACGTCGCAGCGGTCGCGTTGCGCTTGGCATATCCTTCGTAGGGTGTCTGGTAACCGCTGGTACGGCTTCAGCTTGTTTTTGGCAGTAGGTACGTTTGATAGCCCAACGAGGGCTAGCAGCGTGGACCAGCACCAGTCAGACGGTTTTCTTTGCGTACCGAGTGAACGGTGTTTGTGGATTCTGTTTGGGAAACTCGCTGGGACCTCGAGTTTTTGCTATTGATATTCAGTGAAGGTGTTGGAGTGCCACGTCGTGAGCGGGACTCGTGTGATTCAACAGGCACTTGTACGTCGCAATTCGCAGTCGTTGTGCCAGTGTCAACAGGAGCTCTCGTACGGGTCTGAAACTGGTTACCGACGACATATCGTTTAGACTAGTTTCGCACTGGACTCGGCAGGGGCAATGTTAGCGGCACCGCCCAGCACACAGCGCGCGGGAAACATGCGCTCTATTTACGCAACACCACGACCGACAGCAGCGGGAGGGCACGGTTCAGCGCCAGCTGACTCGACTGGGAAGCGTTCACGGGCCCGAACGCCTGCGTCGGTACATTCTGGTCGGCAGTACTCGTTCCCGCTGCTGCCGCCGAGTGAGATTATGGCCTGCATGCAGGAACTGCGGATCCCCTTTTCCGAACAGCAGCTGCACCAGCCGACCCCAGAACATGTGCGACTGATGCTGGAACAGCTCATAGAGCTACTGACGCCGACTCGACGTGAGGACTTGGCCAATCCGGTACCCGAGGCGCTCGAAGCGTTAGGATTCCCGGAGCTGCACGAGGAGTCAGCCCCGGTGGTTGTGTTCCATCGAGCGGCGCAACGATTGATGCGAGCATCCGGCATCCACGATTTCTCTTTGAACGATTACCTGAAACCAGAATATCCACGGTTGCGTCGTATCCTGAGCGGGGTCATTAACTTTGCCAAGTTTCGGGAGGAGCGGCTCGTTCAATTCCAGAAAATAGCCGGCCGTTCGGAGGAGGCTCTGCAGAACCAGCGCGAACTTGAGGCGAAATGCAATGATCTTGAGATGCGACAGCGCAAGTGGAGCGATCGGGCGGCTGCGGAGCAGCAGAAAGTTACGGCACTCGAGTCTGAAACTGGCGAGTTGGCCGCGGAGATCACTTCCTTGAACAAACAACAGTTGCAGTTGCAGGCTCAGATCAAGGAACTCAAAACCAAAGTCAACGAATATGCCGATCAGATCGCGAATCACAAATTCGAACTATTGCAGACAAAACAAGAGATTGCGAAGCTGCAAGCGATGATTGTTTCATCGCCTGAGCGGGTGCAGCAACAGCTCGCGGATATGGAGGAAAGTCTCGAGCGCGAGAAGCGACATGTCGAACGAATCGAGCATGAGCATCGACAAGTGCAGATGGAATTGGAGGCCCTGCAGGAGGTGTTCGGAAAACTGCAAGAACTTCTCAAAGCATTCGAGGATGCAGATGTCCAGGTTTCAAAATGCAAACAGTCGCGCGACCTCGTACAGAAGCAACGATCTGAATTGCACGAAAACGAGCAGAATCTCGAAGCGCTGAACCAGGAAGAGCTGCGACTCAATCGTCAAATTGTTGCTGCAGAGGAGCGCATCCAGCGTGTACGGTCACAGCTGCAGAGTCGTCTCACGGACACCGAGCAAGAATATGCATCGTTCCAGGAAGAACTCGAAGCGGCTGTTCGCGAGCGCCACGAAGCAGAGCAAGTCGCACAGCGGAACCAGTTGTTGGTCCAGCAAATTCACGAACAAATGCAGGACCTGAAGAGAGGTCACCAGGAACGTATGTGCCTGTTGCGCGAGCAGTACACCGAGTTAGAGCAGGCAGTCCAAACGTATCACCAGCGACTATTCGAGGTGATGCAAAAGTGGCCCAAAGCTTGCGACAGGGCCGGCTTGGACCCCTGAGCCGTCTCGCGGTCCAGCTGCCCGTTCGTTGACACGTCGCCTCTGCCTCAAGCGCTCTATGCAAGACTCGCACTCTAGTATCTAGAATCTGGTGCAGAACGCGTTTGCACCTGCGCCTCACCCAAAAGACATTCCCATTTTCATGATTATTTTTGGTATTTGTTTGCCACGATACGAGCCCAGCGATCGTTTTGTACTGTCCATAGCGTGCTCGACTCGTGAGCCGCTGCCCCGCACTGGTGTTCCGCAACAACCCGCTCCTGGTACTCGGTCAGCCGGTAAACCGCTGTCGCTTCAGATGAGCACCCCCTGCACCTAATTCCTATTCCAGTGCGTTCATTGCGTACCACAGCACCCGCTCGTTTATCTGACACCACCCGAGTATACCACACCGCAGAAACTCGTTCGTACGAGCACACGGCGCGCAAAGCAACGGGTCCTGCAGCGCTCTACCCAGGTTCATCGAAGCGCATCAGCTGAGACACCCACATGCAACGACTCGACTGCTTGCACCATTATCATAGGGAAAGCGTTTTGACATAACCATGAACTTTGTCAGCGTCTACCAGTCGTCTGTTTCGTGCGTTTTCATGCCGCCGACGGCGCTTCGGATGACAAGTTCAGGTCGCGGGCGTCGGGCATGCCAGGATTCGCTCCTTGGAACAGTGCGTTCGTTTGTTCCGCATTCTCTCGCTCTGTGTGTGTGTTTGCGTTTACCTTTGTATCACGCTTCGACTGACATTGCTTGGCAAGCTACTCGTTTTCCAACGTTCACCATGACTTTTACGCTAACCACGAGAAGAATAGGAAGCGTTTCGTCGTTGAGCGCGTTCACTTGGTGTCCAGCGTGGGTGCCGTTGCGCTGCTGGTGCAGCGGCCGTCGCCTCCACAGCGCACCCCGAACAAGTCGGTTACGCTCACTACCACCAACCAGGGTACCTTTCTGCTTCACCGATCAACTACGAAACAGGAAAACGGACTGGTTGTCTTTACCAGCTTGGCACGGTAACACAACACGCGGTGGTGCAGGGCACGCGGGCGCTCGCGGTACGCTCTCGGGTGCTTTGCGCAGTCGCTGGTCGTCGTGGCGCATGAGTCGCGACCTGCACCTGACAAAACACAATGACAGTGCGTCGGGCAACGAACGGAAACGGCGGGTATTGTCTGGTGTGCAGCCAACCGGGCGCCTGCACCTGGGAAACTATCTGGGCGCTATCCAGCAGTGGGCCCGATACCAGTACGACTTTGACTGCTGGTTCTGTGTCGTCGATATGCACGCGATTACTGTGCCTCATGACCCGCGTCATTTAGCGGACGAAACGCTGAGTACGGCAGCAATGTATATGGCGTGTGGTATCGATCCCTCGCACTGTCACATCTTCGTGCAGTCGCAGGTGCCAGCACATGCGGAACTCGCATGGATGCTGAACTGCATTACCCCAATGGGTTGGCTTGAAAAGATGACTCAGTATAAGGATAAGAAGCAGCGACTGGGCGATGACGCACCGGTGTACCTGGGGCTCTTCGCGTATCCGGTACTGATGGCGGCGGATATTTTATTGTACCGGGCGGAATGTGTCCCTGTTGGCGAGGATCAGCGGCAGCATCTGGAGCTCGCCCGAGACATTGCCCGCAGCTTCAATTACACATTCTGCCGAAAACGCAAACCGCACAAGTTGCCTAGCGTCTTTCGTGAACCCGAAGCACTCATCCTACCCGAAGGAGCTGGCGTTTCGCGAGTCATGTCGCTGACGGACGGCACCAGTAAGATGAGCAAGAGCGCAGCTTCGGATGTGTCTCGCATCAACTTGCTGGATGATGCGGATACGATTCGTAACAAAATTAGGCGTTGTAAGACCGATGCAGAGCGTGAACTGCGTTTCGACGATCCCGCCAGACCCGAGTGCAATAATCTTCTCCATATATACCGCGCGATCACCGGGAATCGACCCAAGGCGGATATCGAACGAGAACTTGCCGAATTGAATCCCTCTGGTTGGGCTGGCTTCAAAGAGCGCCTCGCAGAGGCACTGGTATCCTTTCTGAGCCCGATCCAGCAGCGTTACCACGAAGTACGACAGGACGCTCTGTATCTGGAGCAGATCTTGGCGCAAGGCCAGCAAGCGGCCAATGCAGTCGCCAGCGAAACGCTGCGAGCGGCCAAGGAGGCCATGGGCTTCGCCTTGCCCTCGGACCAGCACCGCGTATTCGGGCTTGGTATAGAGATCCAGGAACGAGCAACATCATCTACGACGAGTGTGGCAAAGCCGTCGGTATCGTCTGCGATGGCAAGGGAAGATCCTGCGGACTGAGCAAGCACCGTTTCATTTCGAGACGCATCGAAGACTGAATCGGTGCGTCGTCCGGCGTGTATACCACGGAAAACGGATGCCCGATGCACCCGGGTAACGAGAGACGTTCCGAGCAAGCATTCGCGCACTTTTGGTGCCGGGCCTCTCCAGGGTTGTTGCTATTCGGTCGTTTACCGATGCCACGGTACCGGCGATGTGTCGCAGGCTCCACTGGAGACCGGCGTTCTGTATGCAGGTCGAGCACGGCACTCTGCGAACAGGTACCGAGGTCGATGACGCTCCTAGCGTTGCGATTTTGCTCTGCATGCGGAGTGCCGTGCTGGATGCTGAAGGGCACTTTCTGAACCGGCTCGCACTTGTCCCAGAGGCGTGTACGTCTGCAAGCGCTGCATACTGAAAAATGTGGACGCTCGAGCGTTACCGTCGCTTCAATGCAGCGGTCATACGCAGATCTGAGCACACCCAGACGTCCTTGCGTAGATGCCTGCGTTTATGCGTTTGCCCGGCAATGTACTGGACGCTGCTGCTAGCGGGCGTATGCGTCCGGCACTGCCCCCGGGAACCGGGACCCGAAAACTGACGCCTCACTGGCAGCCTGCTTCTGAGCATTGGACGATGATGATGTTCCAGGTGCAGGATACTTTGGACACGACCTAGTCGTATTTTGCACACGTCGTGCGCTTGAAGCGGCCATGTCCCAGGCTTCGAAATGCGCTCGGCGTTTACTCAGATTCAATGACACGCTTACAGTCACGCAACGGGTGTCGGCAACAGGTGCACCTGTGCGGTGTACGTGATGACTCTGTGTTGAGGATTCTGCCCGGGCACTGGCCGAGCGCTGAAGAACGCATATTGGCAATGCAAGCGGTGCGGTGTTGTTTCAGAGGGCGCAAGCACAAGTCAAGCATAAACGCAGCTTGATTGCTTTGCATGGCGCTTTAGCATGCACCAGGGTATCGGAAGAATGTCGTGCGAAGCGCGTTTGAGCAAGTACGCCACGTCTGCCAGCTAGTTAGATGACTGCTTATACGACATGCTCTGAGCTGCGTCGTCACAAGCAGGCAGGCAGGCAGGCAGGCAGGCAGGCACCGTGCTCCAAGCGCACAGGTTGACAATCGACGCTCAAGGCAGCGCTGTAATGGTGCAAGACGGGCAATCGCCGCAGTCGTGTGTATGAATGTGTGCCTGTCCAGAACTGGACAGAGGTTTCAAGGATGCTGGCCAGCAGTGGTAAAAACGCGGCGTGCAGCGCGTGTTCCCAAGGTCTCCCGCGGTATCCAACGCGTGCACGATACGATACCAGATGCAAAGCGGCATCATCATTATTATTAGCATCGGATCACGATTCCAAGGGATGCGTCTTTCGTTGCGGTGCGTTTGTCTTCGCTGTTGGCTTCGTTCGTCCAGTGCGCTGTTGCCGTTCCAGTACAGCCGATGCACGTGATCCGAATTGCATGGCTCGTTTCGGTGTCTGGGCAAGCGCCTCCGGAATGCTCAGCGGAGGCATTGTAGCCGCCAGACGAAGAATGCGTTTGTCGCCGACGCCGTCCGGCAGGCTCAGATCGCAGATTCTCTCCATAGCGAGACACGAGAACGCTTCATCGGCAGGGTTGTTGCGGCGTCCGAGGACTCGTCGCACCCACTCGATGAGTGCCTCGTCCAGGAAGGGATGGCGGAGCTCGCAGCCGTGATCCGCGGCACAGCGGTCGTCGCGGCCGAGGTTCCGCCACCACAGCTGATTCACATCCGTTTCGAGTTCGCGGAAGAGCGCGTCCGATCCACCCTGGCGAAAACGAGACCGATGACGGCCTTTGTATCCAGCAAAGAGCTCGTCCGCTCCTAGACCGCTAAACAGGATGCGAACCGGCCCAGAAGGCCCGGAGTCTAGGTGCGCTCCCGCCGCTCCCGCAGCAGCGTACCAGATGCAGGCGCCCAGGGCAATATCCATGGGGGTCGTTTCGGCGGGTGCCACGACCGAGACGAGCCTCACCCAGTCGCGCTCAACAGCAGCTGCTGGCACTCGGACGTGATGGAAGCGGTATCTTTCGGGGCGTACGCTCTGTGTCTTCAGAAAAGCGAGCGCTCTCTGCGCTTGGAGCGTATCCGGTGCAGGATCGTTCACCAAAACGTGCTCGTCTTGAGAGGATGCTGCGGCTGTCATCAGGCAGCTCCCAGACGATGTGGGTAAAGCGCTCTGACTCGCCGAATGCGACTCGCTTGCCGGGTAGAGTCCATGACGACCTGGATCCAACCAGTGCGCTGTGCAGGTTGGTCGCTCAGCGCCATCGACACTGTTCAACGCAACAGCAGCACCGGCACATGCCACTGTATCATCTGCGCTGTGGAACGAAACATGCACCAGATGGATGCATTCATCGAGCGGGAGCACCACGTCCAGCGCCCGAGCGATCACCAAACTGTCGATACCGCCCGAAAAAAGGACGCCCAGCGCAGGTCGCAGCGCATCCTGCCGCCTAGCGCTTGCCTGGCGCTTCACAATACGACAGAGGAGGTGGGTGAGCTCTGTGGCGAGCACGAGTCGCCACCGGGTATCGGTCTCATGCTCGCAACCTGCATCTTTCGGGAGTGAGTCGTGCGTACCGGCTGCGAGGCCATGCGACTCTCGTGCGTGGAGCGGAACCCAAATCCAGGCCGGCACCTCCTCCAGCCACACGGGCATACCTCGTGGTCGATATGCGCAGCCAGTATGGGGCGTACATACGACTTGGTCGGCGGCGAGCCCCAGTTCTAGTTTCAGGGCGTCAATGACGAACCATTGACCGCCCAGAGGAGGAACCTCGACGAATCTCCATGCGGAGCCATGCTTCGCGGCGACCTCACTAGCAGGCAGACTTGCCGCCACCGAACACAGCACCAAGCCCACTGATGGATGGATGGCCATGACCAGGGAGCGCCTGCCCAGTGGATCCCGAGCAAAATAGAGTTGTCTCTGTTTCCGATCCCATATGACGAGAGCGAACGGACCGATGCACCCCGCCAGGGCGACACCCGGGTGCCAAGGAGCATCAGTCTCTTCGGAGGCGCTGCAGTCGAGCTCGCGTGCGAGCCACTCCAGATCATTTCCCTGGATAACTTCCTCCCGGGTTTCTGTCATGGAAGGCTGGGCGTCAGTGCTTGCCTTGAGGGCGCGTGCGTAGAGCTCGCCGTTGTACGCTACCACGAAGCGGCCACTCGGTGACAAGACCGGTTGCTTCGATGCGGGCGTCGGCGACCGAATCGCTAGCGTACTCGCTGCTATTCTGAGTTTTCGCGCAGTTTCTCCCTGCGACGGGCCGCTGAGTGACTCGGTATACGTAGCGTACGCGTCGGGTCCGCGATTGCGGATCCGCTCACAACACTTGGTCCACAGGGTTTCCAAGTCGTCACCTAATCTGTTGCTGCACGTCTCGGTGTTTGAGTTTTTTTCAGGATAATATCCTTCGGATCCAGCACATGAACTGGTACCCTGGCGGGTGACTTGGCGCCACCAAGCGCGTACGCTTGCCGAGCGCGCTGCCAGCTTGTCACCTGCCAGTTGTTCATAGCGACAGAGCAACCGATCACTGGACGACCAGCTGACCAGCACCGAGATGCCACACATAAAATCGGTAACCAAAAGTGTTACCGGTGCTCAGTTTATGCTTGATAGCGTCGATGCAGCGCATGCTCCATGGACAAGTACGAAGTGAGCAACAGGATCGTAGAAGGCGGATGAATCTGCCCGATGCATCCTATACTGCGACAAAGCTGCACCCCTAGTTTCTGGGCGAAAGCCCTAGCAGCGTTCCGGGAGGAACTGCAAGTGCCCGCGTTCACCCGAATACACGATACGCAGGGTTGATGGTTCCTGGATGGTAGCACCTGCAGTATGCTGTACACGCGGTCCGACAATGCAGTTCGGTGGACTCGGTATACGCACGTCTATGGGCCGCGCTGGCGCCCTTCGACAGACGACTACCTGAAGAGCCCGCTGCACTGCACGCACGTCCCTGAAATATCCTGAACCGATGAAGCCCTAGAAGCACCGCGGAATCGTAGTTCGGCAGCACCCGGCTCTAACGACACTACAACCGCTGCAGCAAACCATGCACTCGGCGAACGTTAGAACCTGTGAAACAACCACTATTGCTGAGGACAAGTGAGGGTAATGGAACTTGGACATAGGAGATTCGTTGGACGCTCCGAAAAACGAAGAAATCCAAGAGCGCCCACTTGGAGAACGCCCCCCTATGTACACGTTTCGGCGGTTTCGAAAATCGCATGCGTGCATCCGGACAGCACATCGATGATGGCGACGGCGGGACACGCATCATCCGGCGCTGTCTCCGTGTACCGTTGCCGCTGAGATGCACGCACGGACGCAACGCCCGGACGGGTACGGTATCCTGCACTGCCGTGTTCCTACTAGGTTGCAGTGCGCTTGGTGGTGTTCCTGACTCTTATTACAAGTCTGGGGGGTTTTCGTGAACTGGACTTTAGGGGTCTGGTGTGGGTGCGTTGCGGCGCGTTTCACGGTGAGCGGTTACACCCGCGCACTGCTACGGGGCGTCTCGACTCAGAGACACGCACAGCGCCAAGCGGCGTGCTCGCTGAGCACACGTACCTCTGGTCGTTGACACTCCATCGAAATCAAGGTTGGACGGACTCACTCCAACAACCTTATCGAGAACAATCATCTGCAAGGCTTGAAACTCGAAACCTACGTATCGTATCTCGTATTCGACGCCATGGAAGCGCTGAAGAAAATCTTCGGTATCGGTGAGACACCGGCGCAAAAGCTCCGCCGCTACAAGCGCACCATCGACCGAGCAGTGCGCGAGGTCGATCGGGAACGGATGAAAATGCAGCGTCTGGAGCTGCAGCGCAAGAACGAGATCAGGCGGCTCGCGCGAGAGGGCCAGATGAAGTCCGTGCGGATAGCCGCACGCGATCTAGTCCGCGTTCGTAACTGCGTTGCGAAAATGTATGAGCTGCGGTCACAGATGCAAAGTGTGCAGATGCAGCTCAGTACGATGCGCTCCAGCGAAGCCATGACGCATGCGATGCAGGGCATTGTGCGGTCGATGCACCTCATGAATCGGCAAGTGAATCTGCCGCGCATTGGACAGATACTGCAAGAATTTGAACGCGAAAGTGAAGTCCTGTCACTGAAACAGGAGGTGATCGATGATGCAATGGAGAACGCGATCGCCGATGAGGACGAGAACGAAGAAACGGAGCAGGTCGTGAACCAGGTCCTCGACGAGCTGGGCTTGGAGCGTGCAAGTCGCCTGGAGGAGGCGCCCCAGTCGCCGGCGGAGCGCGCCATGCGAGCACCGCTTGCGTCGCGCCAGCTGGGTGCTGCGACAATGTCGGCACCGGATGCCGAAGAGCTGGCCATCGGGGGCACTGCTCCCTTTGCGAATGAGAAGAATACGCGACGGCCGCCGCCGCAGTCTGGAAGTGGCTGGGGTCCTGACAACTTTTCCGCGCCATCCGATGACAACAATGGTGCGCTGAACGGCGGAAACTCGGGCATTCGGCACGGAAACGGCTTTCGAGATGATCGTGGCGGCATTGGAGGAAGTGGTGGTGGTGGTGGTGGCGGCGGCGGCGGCGGCGGCGGCGGCGGTATGCTTGTCCACCCAAGGGCGAGCGCGGCCGCAGCCACTGAGCCGGACGAGCTTGAGCTCCGCCTTGAGAATTTAAAAAAATAGAGAGAGCGATGGACGGCACGGTATTGAGCGTTGACACAAGCAGTCGCTTTACCTAGCTCCATGCACACGAATCCAAATGGCGCTCGCTGGACATCTAATGGAAGCGTTCCTCGTGGGGAGGCATGCGCATCGCCCTCGGCCTCCGCTTTTGGTCCAGAGCCTGCAGATGTGGCAGCCTCCGCTAGACATCGATCCAATGCGTATCGCTGGAGCGGCACGCCCGTCATGGCGTTCCCCATCATGCTGCTGCATGATCAAGGTCGGATACCGCACCTGACGAAGGACGCTTGCAGTGCACAGCGTCGCGAATCTGCGACAGCAAACTGTACCAACGATGCCGGTGAATGGGTCAACCAGCGCCTCGATGCGGTACGGAGCTTCGTATTGCAGCACTGTATGGCAACATTATATTTTGCAACCGTTTCCAAGGCCGTACGCGCTGACCCAGAGCGACCCCTGGAGAGCGTGTTCCCCGCCAAAGAGGCTGGAACGATTTGCTGGGCATGGTGTCGCACCCACTGACAGAGCGACTCTATGGGCGTCTGTTTGGGTTCAGAGCCACGCCCGTTGTTTTCACGTCGCGCCGCAAGACCGCGCCGTCTCGCACGACTCTCCCCTAAACAACTAGTCTGAAGCATTGCGCTGTATGCGCGCTCGCAAGAAATCGTCCCCGAGCTCAAGCGGCAGCTTCTCTGACCATCCCCAGGGTACCGCAGCGAAACCCTGGGCAACGCTGCGAAACGAAACCGTTGCACCGGTGGCATCCTCTCCGGGTGCTTCGCTTTGGCAGTGGCCATCCGGGTCGGAGTGCTGACCAGGAAACGCCGCAGCAGCCTGCGCACGCAAGGCCTCCATTTCCGATACCTCAAAGAGCAGCAGCGCATCATCGCTCCAGGCATCGATACCGAGCGTGCGCACACTCTGAGAATCGTCCAAGTAACAGTCCAAGATGCACTCGGCATACGCCGGGTGCAATGGTCGAACGTGTGTCTCGTAGAAAGATACCATCGCATTCACCAGTCGATCGCGCTCCCTCGCCAGAAAGGGATACGGTGTGTCGGGATGGCGCTGGCAAATGGCAATGACACGACAGCTCGAGATAAAGCAGCGAAACTCATTCGCCGGGTGGATCTGCTCCCAGCGTTGCACCACTAGACAGAATGACCCCTGCCAGCTCGTCCTCGTTGGCTCATGAATGCGGCTGGAGGCGCGCAGCACCATCATGGCCTCGTTCCAGGTATAGCAGCAGGGCGCATGCCGCCCCAGTATCCAGGCAGCGTCGTAGGGCAGTTTACCGTTTAGTTTGGGACAAAATCCCTCAGATGTGCTGTGATCTGTTCTGAGGTAGTCCATGGCGTGCGAGAGTCCCTGAATGAGCTCAGAAAAGTCGCTTTGTAACCGCTCCGCATCAGCCACGTTCAGAGAGTCTCTTTGAAGGGCAGAAATAAACGACTCGGATACCGGCAGGTACACAGTGCGAGGCATGTGGGCGCTGAGCAGTGGCCCCCAGTAGCCTGGATGAAACGCATCAGGTACAAGCTTCATGAGCAGGTTCGATTACCCCGGAGCCTGGTGACGTCCGATGATCACGTTTTCGTTGTACGTTGTCGGTTCTGCGGTGTTTCCAGGGCCAACGAGCTCGCCAGACGGTTCGTTCGACACCGTTCACCCGGGGTGCTGGAGTGACTAGCGCTCGCCCTTGATGCACACACACACACACACAGGTTCTGCTGAGCGCTTCTACCGTTACGCACTATGCCAACCGCAGTTTACCACGTTACGCTAGGCAGGTCTATTGCAGCACAAAGAACCAGCTCGAGAAGAGCCGCTTACCCCAGTACCGTGAGTCAAGTCCGAGCGGACACGACGTCCCAGCTCTCAGCTGGTACAACCCACGAGCGCTGTGTACTTTGGTCGCGCTCCTGTTCGACGAGCCCGCGTAAAAAAGCACCACTGTCGGGTGTAGGTACACCAGGAGGCCATACGCACACAACACGGGCTATGCTGCACGTTCAACAGAACGTCCCGAAACAAGGCCGGCGGTATGCGCTGGTGCCGTTGTTGCAAACACCCGCAACTGGCTATCGCTCCGAAGCGGATAGCAGCTGCTGCACGAGCTGTGCTGTTGACTCGAAACAGCGGCCTTGTTGGGCGGTGCACCTAGGCAGGAGCGCTCGACACGTTCAAGAGTCGCATCGGCCTGGGGATGCTGTTCTAAAGCAGCTCACTGATCGTATGTGTGTGTGTGTGTGATGCACAAGTTTTTGGACGTGCTGGTGCGGCAGTGGAAAACGCGCTGGCAACTACGCGCTCTGGAGCCGCCGGCGTCCTCGACGGTGGTGCTTCAGTTCCCGCTTAGCGCCGACCCGAGACAGCGAGCTGGAGTCGTGATCTCCACGGATGCAAGTGCAGGTGGTGAAAGCGAGGCCTACTGGACTGACGGTAGGGCGTTTCAAGGGTGTCTGAGTGTTCCCGCCGGCCGTTATGCGAGCATAGCGGCAGAGACGCAAGCGCAGAGAACAACACAGCACAAAGAGCGTTTATCCGGCTTTGTGTCCGCATACTACCCGCTTCGAGTAGACCTCTCGGACTATGACTGTTTCCGTTTATATTGTCGGGATGAGTCAGAGCGAGGGCGCCTGTGGTTGTTTGGTGTTGCAACCGATAGCCCGATCCGCGAGCGCTCTATCTTTTACCGGCCGTTTCGCTTGGAACGAGGTCCGTCGTCGACGTCGTGCACAGCAGTGGATATGCCTTTTTCTGAGTTTGCAATGACCTATCGCGGCCTCGTGGTAGACTCGGCGGAAGGCATGAACACTCGACGAATTCAGGGCTTTTTGGTCACCCTGATGGATACGAATCCGGGTCGCTTTTCGCTTGTGATGGATCGTCTCGAGGCATTTCGGCGTTCCGCATTCGAGACCAGCTGCGGAACGGAGTAGCTTGCCACAGGTATCTGGATACTATCGTCCACCACGATGCAACTTAGCGGACCCCGGCTACATAGACCACTGAGCATATTCGATGTGTGTTGCGGTTGTGGACGGTGCAGCTGGTGTACACTCGTTGCACTGGATCGACAGTCGAGCTTGGCCGGGCGTGTAAGCAACTTGCTGCGCTCGACAGGGCGCTGGATACATCCTGCTCGCCAGTATAGCGATAGGTGTCCGGCGACAGCACCCGTGGACTGGGGAATCAACGCATGCGGCGAAGGACGGATGGGTATGCTGCCTCTGTGTCCGTTGGAGATAGGAAGCGATCCTGCTGGGGTTCATGTCGCGACAAAGACAGGACAGAGGGTCTGCTCCAGCAGCAAGGTATCGTGTGCATGCTCCTGGGTTTATGGGTCATGCAAGCGTTTCAGGAGGATTCGGGATCACTTCCCTGGTTTCCGGCAGCAATCGCGTATGCAGAGCGAGCAGGCTCGCATCATCACTGGAACGCCGTCCAAGAGCCTCTGCGTCACCGCGCCTAAACTCCGCGAAAGAGCCAAAGAGCCTTGCGCCATGCCTCAACAGAAGAGTACTGGACAGCGCGATTGGCTACCAGCGAGCCCCAGACATGAACAAGACCGCTTTGCAACCTTCACAAACGGGCGTCTTCGGGTCGACGATGACGGTTGGTGTTCCATCCCTAATGCGCTTTTCGTCTGTGCGCGCCTACGTTTGCCTGCATCTGGCGGGTTCGATCCGCTGATGCCTATAGCGCATGCCGTAGAATCATGACGGTGTGTTTTCAGTTGGTTGCAAACGTGCGGAGCAAGGCGACTAGCCTGTCAGCCGGTAGAAGAGAAGCGTTCCGAAGAAGCAAGATGTCTGCTGTTATCATCGGAACAGTAGCTCGCATTCGAGTCACTACACTGGGTACGGGTCTCGGCGAATGCACATCCGCTTTCGTCACGTGCACGGGATGCCTATCGGCCCGGGCGAGTGCGATGCGGCTCGACATGCTCGAGGCCGTTGGGGAATCACTGGTGCGGCCAACTCGTGTGCTGTGGCGGAGGTATCGTTCGCATGATGCCGCACCGCATCCCGTGGCAATGCCATCGGGGTGCACAGTCCTTGTGCTATGCGCATCGCCAAGTAGCCATGAATCTATATTACGTATTTGCGACGGTGACACGTCTCCTTGGCTCTAGAGGGTACATGTCGCTTGGGTAAGCCCTGAAACGTAGAACGGCTCCTTCGTCCATCGAATGCGCTGTACACGGAAGAGCATTTCACAGCATCATCATCATCATCATCATCATCATCAGCAGCAGCAGCAGCAGCAGCAGCTCAACCATCAAAAACATCAACAATACGTTCCAAACGGGCACGGACACCATAGACGCAAAACGCAGACGCGTTCGATGGTGTTTTCGGGGCAGGTGCCGCACTGCACTCTTCGGTGCTCCCAGCCTGGACAGGTTCGCGACAGCCAAGGCAGTACGATGGTATCATGTGCGCTTACTCCAGAGACGCTTAGCACGTGGAGAACTCTCCCGACTGAACAGTGCCGAACGCGAGACAAATCTGGTGTAGATGTCTTGCAGGGGCCTGCGTCTTCCTGCCTACAGCTACGCGCTCCGTTTTGAGAGCGCGTTTTCACGAGACCAGGTCAGGTACACATGGATCGCGACCATGCTTCCATGTACGGGCATAGACGCGCATTGACCTGGGGATTTTGTTGCGAGCACTTATCTCGCACTGGGCACTTGGAACACGGCACTTGACTGAGCACATTGCCAAAGCCGAGCCTCTCCGGCGGCACGTAGGCATCGGGCACAGATGCGAGCCCGTCACGTCCATGCAGGCACGCGTAAAAGAAGGTGCGCTTAGCCGAAGTACTACATCGTTCTCTGGATGGCTTTTGCACGCTTCTGGACTGCAACTGCTGCTGATGCTGCGTCACATCGCCGCGAGCGCTGCGGACTTGACGGACCATCGCACTCGCCTCGGTTGCTCGACAGAGCATCAGATCCCAGCACATGGTTTGGAGGACTTGTTCCAGATCAGCAACTTCGAGACTGAAGCGCAACACATTGCTCTGGTTCAGAAATTGCGTCAGCTCAAGCGCGCTTGTCCAGGGTGTATGCAGAAGCCGTCGCCATACGAGCTCCCGCAGCCGGTGAATGAACTCGTGGTCAAAGGTGCCTTCCTCATCATAGAAGGGCCCGCCGGTGACCTCGCGAGAGGGTTCAAGCTCAGCCAACATGTACAGCTTACGCGTCTTATTACGAATACTCTGTACCTGCTTCACCAGCTCACGTCGCTGGAGCTCTTTGAGGGTTCGATTCATATCCGCTAGTGGCAAGCCGAGACGTCCCCGGATGTGTCGAACCCAGATGCCGTGTTCGCCAGCCGCTCGGATCTGTTCATAGACGGCACGTTCGGTGTTTGTGAGGCCCGCCAGCCGCTTCCGTTGCGCTCGGGCGAGTTGCACCATGAGCTCCCCAGAGCCGCGTTGCCTGCGTACCAGCTGCACTTCGCCCGCCCTGAGCAGCGCGTTTAGAGCGGTTGCGATTTGCTCTTCAAGCGCAGACGCTGACTGACGTCCAACGACAGTTGCGTCTGACCCTCCAGGTCCTCGAAAATGGCTGCTCCACTGGAGACGAGCAGCGTTCAGCAGGACTGACTGTGGCACAGCGGCTGCCGTTGGTGCACCGGCAGTCTGCTCTTGCAGATACCGAAGAATAAAGTTAGCGAGCTCGGAAACCGTGTTTTCATCACTCATAGATCGGTTGCTTTCTCCAGTTGGACGCTAAACGCGACAATCCGGTTGTTTTGTTGCTGACTTGGAGCCTTAGTATCGCAGAAACCTGGCACGAGGCGTGCGACCGGTACTGCGACTAGCGACACGCGAGTCCGACGGGCATGCGACGCTGAACTGGCCAGTCTGATACGGCCTTGCGTTTTGTTTCAAGTATGGGTCAAGGTGTGTAGCCTCGACACTTCAAGCGCTTTTGTGACGGGCCTACGCTTTCATAATTCGTAATGGGATTCTCGATAGGCTTCTTAGAAGGATGGTTTCGACATTTTGCCGCTGGTGCTCGTCACGTCACACGATTCAAAACGAATCTCGACGGATTCGAACACGAGTTCGTAAAGTAACCGAAACCATCATGCAACTCATGAGTACAATCCTTATTTGTTCTCCTTTCCCTACGTGTAGCATGCTCAAGTCGCGCATTCATTGAGTTTTTTGATTCTTCTCTTTTAGGGCACCTGGACGGCATAGCAGTGCGCGCCCGCGGGATCAATGAAGAGTGATTCTCGAGGATCGTCCCCAGAGGAAATATTCGCAAATTCATGGCGAACGTTCACCGAATACGGTGCCTCAAATACTCGATTTCATTTGGATCATAAATCCGCCTATCTTTGTGGTACCCGATGATTCTGCTTTTCACGACAGCAGCGTGACGCTTCTCTCTGGATATGGTACCAGAAGCTCCCGTTTCTTCTGCTTCCACGGAAAACAGACCCGGACTCGGAGTTCAGGTAGCACAGCGATCGTATCAAGAGGGGAATGCGTCACCGCCGGACACGAAGGGAGCGTCGACGGGTCGACGTTCTCGACGTGAGCTCCAGCCTCGATTCTCTCATCAGAACTTGTTTCACCATGAGCAACGTCGCGTTCTACAAATCCTCTATCAAATGGAACTTTATGTATTTTCGCATGTATTGGAATGCGTACTCGCCAAAGCGATTGCTCAGAAGAGAGCCGCAATCGTAGGCTGCGGCATCGAGGCGAGAGTTTTTTTTGCCTGGCAAGGGCGTGTGCCGAGCGATAAAACAAACATTCGAATGGTATAGAGCGGCGCTCAGAGAAGTCGGAGGAGGTGCGGTCGACGTATGCGAATAGCTGACCACAATCATGTGTCAATGCTATGAGGGTCGTACTGGATCTGTTTACAAAGAGATTGAACATTGCAAAGGAGGCGTGGATCGCAAATTTGCCTCAGCGTACCATGCGTTGACGTCAGCCGGTAGCGGTGAATTCGCGGCTTTGGTCCTACCAGCGACATCCTTAGACTACTGACAACGGAGATGGTGGTAAAGTAGGGAGCAGCGCATTTAAAGCCATAGGTAAGAGAAGGGGACGGGAAGCAGATGCTGGAAGCGCCCGCAAAGGCAGTTCTTGATGACAGTGAGCAGGGACTCAAAGATTAGCATGCAAGGCCGAGTTCGATGAGTGGAATCGCCCCATTTCATTCTGGTACGGGTGTATCGGGGGTCCAAGGCCGGTGAGCAAACGTAGGGAAAATGGACTCGAAGCGTCTTTTGCAGTTGTCTCAGTGGTAAAACTATATAAACCTTTTTACACTTATACGCATTCCCACTGAATGCCGGAATACTGTTATCGTCTATCAGACACCCGAGGAGACCGTTCCCAGTGCAGAGATAGAGAGCTCCAGCCTTGCGAAATTGCCGCGTGTATCTGCACCTCTACCTTGCTTGGAATGAGAATCCAGTCGCCTCTGGCTCCTAGCGACATAGGGATTGTCCAGTGAAGTGTTCAGCGTCCCAGCGCAATGCGCATACCGTGTACTCAACACTGCCGCCGATAGCTCACTCGATACCACCCCGCTGGACGCTCCGTCAACATGAGGCATTCCTGCATGTTGATCGGAAACTTCGAGTCTCGGTTCAGAGAGTGCTTGTGCGCATGGTTGTTGGTCGACGCACACCACCGCAGGCCTTCAGTATTCGATCTTCCCGCCATCGGACATACCAGCCAGTTTATCGGACACCAGCTCGTGCATCCATCCCTGTTTCAAGCACCTCGTTGCTATACGTTCCAGTGAGCACGCGTGCTCGTGATGCATGGATGGCTTCTTGAACGCTCCTACGGGAATCGCTCGGAACCGCCTCCTGCACTCGATACACGTTCTCGTCGAAGTAGCCGGCGTGCAGCCTCTGCGCGCCACAGCGTGACCAGTGCCACTGGATACCACCATGAAACGATGCGACGTATGAGTCATTTTGTTGCTTGATTCATGAAACAAGATGGCGAATACGAGCTTCTTGGCTCCGCGCAAGCGAAATCGCCGGCGAACGCTGCACGGTCGCATATGCTCCTGCTCAAGATCGCCCACATAAGCCATTCGGACGCTCATGTACGTTCTGAATGAAGCGTACAACGAATCCCTCCTGTGCTCGAATCGGTGCTCAGCGTGTCGAACTGGGTCCATGCGCCGTCTTTCCTCTGGTTTTGTATGTTTCGTGGCATTCGTCGTGCCCGACTCCTGACGATACCGAGCGCTGGAAAAGTTGAGCAGGTTCATCGGCTCGCCGTTCAAGACTTTGGTTCCGTGTTCTGGCTTTACATGGACGAAGACGGCCTCGGAGCCCGGCAGCCGAGGAACCATGTCAACCACCGGGTCCTTCTCGTTAATGCTGTTAGATGACGGAAAATGTGTCCACTCTTGTCATACGATGTGGAGGTTTCACCTAGTGTATCCAGATGGATATTCCGTCGGTCTATATCGGTGCAGTGAACTGCTGTCCGTTCCCTGCGTGTGAGAGAGAGGCCTTGGACAATCTCCTAAAATGCACTTGGAGAACGTGTTCGAATGCTTCATACTTGCTTGCGGGTGCCAGCGATGGCGTTCTGAAAGTCAAACCAGAACAAATGAGTACCATACAGTAGAGTCTACAGCAATGTCATGTGTTTTGTTCTGATGTTCGGATTAGCATTGAATAAGAGGTTGGCGAGCCAGGGGCGCTCTCACTCTGAGAGCGATTCTGATTCGCCCGGATCGCACTGTTCAGGAAAACGTAGGACCGCAAAATGGGAGCAAGTCAGACGTTGCGTTTCAATCATGCTGCTGATTCGACGTCCAATGGCCCGGGGTCGAGAACAACACGTCGATCCTGGAAGATCTGACGAGGCCCATGCACACACTCTCTCTTGTAGAGTCACCTGATCCGTACTCGCTACCAGCTCGGGCGCTTCCGCCATTACCAGCTTGTCATTTGCCTCCATCGATACTCCAGGAAACCATTCCATCAGCTCCTTTTTCCTCCGCTACAAAGCCGATAGTTTGTGCCACATGAATCGCTCGATATATTGAGCTGCTTATGTTTTTGTTTTCTCGCTTGCTGTTGTACTTTGTGGCACCGGTGCTGGAGATTTCTCTCGGTCGCCTACGCGGCGCTGCGATGCATCGAAGTATTCGGGGAAGCTTGCGTATATGTCTATGATCCTCGGATTTCGAGATGCTCTATGATAGGTCTCGAGCATCAGATTTCGTTACGCTCAAAGGTTTGGTGGATAGATTCATGAAGTTTGTGGACCGTTGGCAGAGCTGTGTCCGTGAGTCCTAATTACAGTTGCCCAACGAGTTGTGGCAAGGCGAACAATCCTCGTCTGGGAATTTGTGCAATCTTCAATGCAGTCCCGAATCTCATTTCGTGGAAGATTCTCCCCGTTGACGTGAATCAGTTGTGAGGCCTTGACAACAGTTTCAGACGGAGCTTTCTGCATGGACAGTGCTTCCATCCGGTCATTCCTCGTAAGGTTCTTCGAATTCCCTTGCTCTTCTTAGGCGTGTGATTTCCTCGAATTCTCTTTTCTTAAACGCGGTTGCATTGTTGTGCTCGAAATCGTCCATACTCGATTTTGGCTCATGATTCCGAAGCACTAGGGGGACGTCTGCTTTAGAACTCGCCTTTCTTCGGCATGTATGAACGATTCCTCAAGTGCGCTTTGATCAATTGTTCCGTTGCGAGCACGCCCACGGATCCAAGCGAGCTTATCCGCTGCATCCCGCGTATGAGTGGACTGCCAGGATAGCAGTCCAGGGCTGATAAAGGTAGAGAATTTATTGTCGAAGGACGTTGGCATCACGGATGCGAACTATCTTTGTATGCATCCGTAAGGGACATGATGGTTGTATGACAACGGAGAAGACGCTTTCGACCACACTGGAGCAGAGAGAAAACGCAACCACGCCGGGCATCCCATCGCTAGTCTCCGATGCCTACTCATGAGACGCATTTGAGAGATGCACATTGACGTTACCTAGCACCAGCACGGAAGTGCACGCGAGCGCAAAGGGTGACGTTTCGAAGGAAGCTGCCTTGCAGGCGACTTGTTGGCGGGCATATAATAGCATCGGCGCTCGGGCTGATACCTTTGGAATGCTCTCTTGTCTCTTCTTTCCGAACAGCGGATCGCCTGTCCTTGAGTACCAGTTTACAGGTCTACCAATTCCCCGAAATGTAGTATCATCGAGTGGGACGAGAACCCGTCCCTACGTTAAGGTGCATTCGCGTTTCAGTACGAAATCGATTGTGTTTTGCTCAACGTATGATGGTCTTTCGTGGAAGCGTGCATGTTCCTTTGTCCATCAGAGCCTCTTTATCGCCGTTCGTATCAGTGGTGCGGAAACCCAAGCCCCGGTGGCATGTTTGGTAGACTTTCTCGTTTAACCTATGAAGTACGATGGATTGGCGAGGAGACAGTCGTGAAAAACCAGCTTGGATAACTTGTACTTTACTTGCAAGATTTCCAGCATTACGACTTCGGGGAGCGTGCTCCATACACCTGCTCATCGCAGAATCACTGGCTTGCAGACGCGTGCGCATCTCTCGCAAGCTGGAAGCGACAGCATCAGCAGTTTCTGGGACCTCTGGCCAATCTGCAGGATACATTCCGTTCGTAGGATACCTGCGAGAAAACAAACAAGTACAGAAAGTGCTTGCGGATAGACATGCTGCAGAACTTTGCGTTCTGATTCTAGCGCGACGACTGGCAAGAGCAACAGATGAAAACTTTAGATTCGGGTACCACGGAACGCTGAGACAATCGAAACGCACTCGAGACTAGGATACATATCAAGTACCCGTTAGACCAAGTGGCGCAGCCACGAACTCCATCTGCTGCAGAGTGCCTTCGTCCGCCTGTCATCGATGCGCCTTTTACAGTGCAATACGCCCAGAGCTCGGTCCGATCTTGTTGGACGCGTCGCGTAAGCGAGGGTCTTTGGCAGCCTCGGGTATCTGCGTCGTAGACTTTTGAGATGCAGACAACCGAGCTGCGAGGAACGCGAAAAATTTCCAGGCACAAAGTTCTCAAATCTGAACGGTTCTCGCTCCGATTACCATGTGTGGGTATGCGTCTCCAACTTGAGTATGGTGGAAGGCAGCTGCGCCACTGTTCTGCAAAAACATCTATCATCAACGCAATGAAAGTGCTCACCCATCAAACTGCAGGAAAAAGTAAGGCTCGTCGAGGACCCTTTGGGCGGGGGACCCTTGCAGAGCTCGACGAACATTACACTGAACCAGTAAGCCCTTCGGTGTGAAGTGTCGGCCGAGGTCGAATGCTCACGAGGCATGCAGGCGACCATGACGGACAGAGACACGGGCGATAACCAGCTTCTCGCGGCTTTCTATCATGCAAGTGTTCATGTAACCATACTTGGCGCACGAGCCAGGTCAACGCTGACGATGAGTAGTGCGAACGCGGATCTCGCCATACCAGCAAAGTGTCGTTCGCTGATTAGCTGCCTGGCTCGCAAGCTAATGGCGCGCGGTTAAGCTTCTACGCTCGAGTCTTGGATACACCTACGGTCTTGCCATGTCTGCCGGTTGTCTTGGTCTTCTGACCGCGCACACGAATTCCCCAAAAGTGCCTCAAGCCTCGATGAAGCCGGACCTTTCGCATACGATCGAGATCCTCGCGCAGCTTGAAGTCCAAGTTGTTCGACACAAGCTGTTGGTACTTGCCGTCCCGGATGTCCTTCCTCCGGTTCAAAAACCAGTCCGGAATCTTAAACTGCCGCGGATTCTGAATAATCGTCACGATGCGATCCACTTCCTCGTCAGTGAGCTGCCCGGCGCGTTTACCAAGGTCCACTTCCGCTTTCTTGCAGACCAAGTTCGCAAACCGTCTGCCAATGCCTTTGATCGCCGTTAGAGCGTACGCCACTTTTTGTTTTCCATCAATATTCGTGTTGAGTATGCGGAGAATATACCTAAACTCTCCCTCGTTCAAGACGATCGCCATGGGTGTCGCTGAGAAACGCACAAACAGCTATCCACGCTTCGTCGCACGAGGCGACTGCCGAAGAGAACGTCGCCGCGCGACGCGGCACGACGCGTAACCCGCATCGGTCTTGCGCCAGATATGGGCGCTAAATTGATATAATTGTATTTTTTTCCAGAAGAGACAAAATAGCACACCACACTTTACGTAGCAGAGCGCGCATCCGGGGTAGTCCACATGCGTTGGCGATCGCTGCATCCGCAAGTCCATTTTGTTCGTAAAATGCTTACTATTGGCATTCAACTGAAGTACGTTCCATCTTCAGGTGCGTGTAGCCCAATGCTTTACGCGACTTTAAGCTGATGCATTCAAAGCGCGTTCACTCGGAGAATTTAATAGTCTAAGCGAAAGGTATTGACAAGAAAGTCGGGGATTTTTGAAGGCCGTCATCCCCGGTTGCCGGGAAGAAAAGCAAAAAATTCTGTTCTCGCCGACGGGCGAGCACAGAACAGGGCAGATAGGCGGGAAAAGGTGCTTGCGATTCGGGATGGTGGCGGGAGTGTATTGGCACACAGGGCGCGAGTTCGAATGATCCTTGCATTGATCACCTCTACCAGAGGCGGTAAACGAGAGGAGTTCGGAAACCGAAACTTTGACACGGTCACCAATGTCGGACAATGTACGATGTAGAAAACGAGATTCGAGGAACTGACACGAACCAGGTTTCTGGGGATACGCTTCCGGCTCGAAGTATGGAACGAGAAACCCAGAGCGGTAGCAGGCGGCCAGTCGATAAAGGCTGGGAGGCAGCTGTAAGATTGGGCTATCCATTTACCCCACATGCCAGTGAAAAGCTTATCTTTTTGGTAACAATGTACAGGAATAGAGCGCGCTAGCCCTCGACTCGTGTGCTCCATTCACACTAGGGGGTGTGTAGGATGCTCCTGTGTGGGCAGAGTCGTTGTATCGAAGGGAACGACAACGCATGAAGACCTGCTGTCGCGGAATGACCATGCAAGCAACCCAAGAATACTGCATACCTCGTAGATGCGTTATCTTCAATATGCACACACGGATTTCGAGCTATCGGTTGCGCATTCATTTATGCGGCAGTTCCGCAGAGCGCAAAGCTTTTGCTGCACTACCGGATGCGAATGGCCGATGACTTGTTGCAATGTTGGAGATGGCGATGCGTATGTTTCGATGGTATCGCGTTAAGCGATGCAAGATGAGCAGCCTGCAGCCGTCGTCGGCTTGTCCACGATCATGCTGTTCTCAGCTCGTTAAGTTCTCTACTGATTCGAGAGCAGCCCGCGAGTCATCGCAGAAGGATTCGATGCGGCGGTTTGCGCAAAACGCAACGGGAATATTGCCCAATACGCCATGGTGCTCGTATGCGGAGCTTGCGTCGATCGACAAGATTGTCACCCATGACGTCGGGTCGTGGGATTGCAAGCGGATCCGACCCCGGGGCAGAGATCTCGCCTGCATTCCGAAGGATCCAGTAAAGCGTAGGCGAGCTTGGAATCTAGCATGCTTATCAAGAAGCTGGAGAAACGATCGGAAACCCCAGAATCTCGAATGGTGTATTTGAACAACAATCGAGCAATGTTGTCGAAATATCTTCCTTTCTTGTGGCCTTCATGGCAGCCATCGATATCAATACGAACAAGCAGCTAGAAACTCGTATGTCTCTGCTTAGAGAGGGCAAGTGGCGACGCATGCGCTTTTGCTGTGAAAGTCGTCGCCTCTTTGGATGAGCCTCCTAGATTCTGTTCTGATCTTAACTCAATATTTCATATGATTCACGGTCTCTGATCTACGTCGAAAGCGCTTTACAAATATCGAACCAGAGTGTGCGACATGTATTCCGCCATACTACAATGCCAGCGAGCGATTCGAGCGCAACGAGCTCATAGAAGCCAAGGTCGCAAATGCGCATTCGTTCACTGGGGTCGATCACAACAGCTATGCGCTTGGCGTATGTTCCCGTTCTACGCAAAGTGCTTAGTGACTTCGAAAGCAAAGTTTGACGGGGACTTTCTGCAGCCCGAAATCGAGCTTGAGCGCATTCAAAAGCGTTCTTCGATAGACCGGCGACAGGTAATGCTCCGCTACCCCAAATATAGTGAAGACCGGAGGCCGCCTGCCAGTTTGTATCATATAGGCAAATTTGGCATGCACTGGTGGCGAATAGCGCCTCGTCGCCTGAAATAACCACTGAGAGAGCTCGCCTCTAGACCAGGAGCCACTCCACAAATGCACAAGCTCACGCACGGTGCAAAAGAGGCTCCCAGCATCATCTTCAGAAAGACACGCCGCACTCAGGCCGATGATCGGTGCATGGCGCGCCTCCGGAGCGCTACTCTGTAGTCTCGTACGAATAGCTCGCTCAACGTTTCTCTGCTGCTCCTTGTTTTCGAGAAGGTCTGTCTTGTTGAGCACGAGTAGAAGCGGCTTTCCTTGTAACTCCGTGGCCTCCTGGATCAAACTGTGCTCCATACTAGTCAGCAAACGGCGAGGGTCCTTCGACTGCTGCAAGGCTAGAGCAATCTCCGCTGCATCGAGTACTAGGCCACAAGCAGTGGCCGTGGCGATACTCGTAAGCATCTGCGCATAGGCACCCGTTTCGAGCGGGTCAGGTGCTGCGTCTGCTGCACGACTCCCGGCCACCGCGGTTCGACGCCGCGCTCCAGCGGTATCCGTAACCAGAAAGCCTCCGTAGCGTGAGCTGGCCACTGTGACGGCATCGCGGGTTACGCCCGGAAACGGCGCGGTCAAGAAACGCTCGTACCCAAGAAGCGCATTCGCCAGCGTCGACTTGCCGACATTCGGTCGACCAACAATGGTTAGGCGAATCTGATGACTGTTTGCGGCTACCGCTGGACTGTCTATTTCGTCCATCATGGGATCACCGGATACCGGTGCCGTATCAGTGCTGGTCAGATACCGCGCAGGTAACGTCCCTTGGGGGTCGTGCGGCGATGTCTGGTGCACGCTACGCGCGTCAGCAGCGCACGTCGTAGTCTCATCGATGCTGGACGGTGACGACTCGAGTGCCAGACGCTGTGCGGACGGGGCCAGCCTGGTGTCTTGGGATGCAATCAGCGCCGCTCCATTGGTATTCCACACTAGCCCCGCATGCGATGTTGTGCCGTCGTGTGACAACGTCGAGGCTGCATGACCGCATGCAAGTTCGCGCTCAGGTTGAAGAGGGTATGTGTTGGCAGCGCACTCTGTATCACGTTTGCGCGGAATATCGCATATGTGAGCGTTTGCGCGGCAAGCCTCTACGGTCTCGTCACTGTTCATGTGATCAACCAAAGGCTGCATTGCGTGATATAGATCGGAGAAGCCTTCGCCTTGCAAGGCACTGATTGGTACACTAGAGGGAAAGCCCAACTCCGCGAACGAAGCCACTGTGCCAGAGTCTGCGGCGCGCATGTCGCACTTATTCAGCACTAGAACGGTGGGTAGTGCTAGTCTGCGAAGTAGGCTCGCGATCTGGTGATCTGCAGCGACGACTCCCTGGGAAGCGTCGACTAGGAAGAGCGCGAGCGTCCTGTCCTTAGCTCGAGAGCTCAGGGTCCGAAGAAACCGTTCAGTCAGCTGAAGCACTCGGGCGTAAAGGCTCTCATACGCGACAGAATACTCCAAGCTGTGGGCGAACTGTTGCATAAGGTTTGGTCCAGAGTCGCCAAAGGCTGCTTGTCTGTTAGGCAAGCTGTTTGCCGCCGGCAAGCGACCACGTTGCACACGCTCTGGCAGCCATTCAAGACCGGGTGTATCGAATAAACGGAAACGCAGGTCCACAAGCCGACCATAGGCACTGCGAACATCGCGGGTACAGCCCGCTCGAGGGTCTACTAGGCTCGAGGCCTTGCCAACGAGTCGGTTGAACAGCACCGACTTGCCCACGTTAGGTCGGCCGGCAAGCACCACCGCAGCTCGCACGTGTGAAAGACCCATGGAGATCCATGAAAACGTCAAGATTCAGGTCGGCTCGCAATGGACGACGTGACTCCGATAGGTTCGTTCACAACGAACTGCCAACAACTGGTTATCTAACGGCTAGTTGAGGTCACCAAGGGGTTCCTGAATACCCAGCGATTCGCTAAAGTAGCGTTCCGCGTTGCCCGCCCATTCGAGGTAGCGCGAGCTGGACGTACGTGACGCCAGGTTTCCGCCGGTTGACCCTACAAACCGTTTTGTGTCAGGCTTGCGCTTCTTTTGACCCTTGTGTTATGGTCGGGTTCCGCGTAACCGGGTATGGAAGCGTTGGAAAGCTCGCTTGAACGACTCCATGGACCAGTCGTGATGCAGAGCGCTCCACAGAAGGCACGGAAACGGACCCGCTGGACTGTGGTTGTTGACGGTGTCGTGCCAGGGACTAGTAGTGAGAGTGTGCAATCAGGAACGGTTTCCGAGTCATCAAAGTCTACTGATGGACCTGAGCCTGAACAGACTCGAGCCCAAGGTTTGCTGTCGGTGGCAACGCTACGTTCGTGTCGCACTGCCGTGGACGAGGCGGTAGCTGGCGCTCTGGTTGGGGAAAACCACGCCTCTGAGGTTATCGTGCAGCACGTGTTGGAGCTGAAAAACGCCAGTGTTCTGGCTGAGCGGAAAGCTGCACAACGCGCTCTAACCTATGCTATCACGAACAGAGGCGATGCCGGCGGTGTCTTCCGAACACTTTTCGCGTTCTGGCGCGCTGGCGAATGGGACGCCACGGCGACGCTGGCTTTGATGCGTGCGCTACCCCGCTTCGCCGACGCCGCTGGAGAACATGTCAGGTTGTACGTTAGCGAGCTCCTTCATCTGACGATGCTGGGCAGGCTGCCCGAACTCGATCCAAACCGAACCTCAAACTTCGAAGACAAGTCCGTCGAACGTCAGGCGAGACGAGAGCACGAAGCGCCAACGTCATATATCGACCTGGATCGCGCAATGAACCCAGACGCGCCGGAGAATACCTCCCTACTGAGGTCACTTCTCCGCCTGGTCGGCGTTGCACCGATCATCCAAGCTATACGGCCCTGGTTCGAATCACCAGAGTACCTGATTCGGCTCTGCGCCGCTCATGTCATTGCGTTTCTGGCGTCCAGTGCAGGATTCGCTACGATACAACCGCTTCTCGAAGCGATGCTGAGCTCGCGGCGGTACGGATCGCTACCGCGGGAAACCGCTGCGCTTTCACTACGCCTCCTGGCCACGCGATGGAGTGGGGATCTGCACCCACATCTACCAAGTTTTGTGCAGTTCGTGCTGCGCCTTGTTTCAGATCCGGATCCGCTCGTGAAACTTGCTGGTGCACGTGCTGTGGCGGCGCTAGCTACGGTGGTGTCTGCGCAAGATTCCGCCTCCCTGGAGGCGCTGCGTGCACCCATTTGGGACGGCGTGCGTGCCTATTATGATCGAACGTTGGTGGCGTTTCTCTCAGCGGCGGCTGCGCTGATTCGCTGCATGCCATTGGAGGAACGCGCCTTTCATGCAGCGGCGCTTTTGGCGCCAACGATGCGTGCGATGCGCACACACTGCGCTGTTGGTGTCCTTGAACAGCTGCTTGTTCACGGCAGTATACCCGAAGACACCTTAGCATCGAACGTTTTAGGAGAGTTTTTGGAGATGTGTTTCCTGCGACCGGAGCGAAGCGTCTGTCGGGCGGCAGCACGCAGCGCTGTTCGAAGGCGGCTTGCTCGAGTGGCGGCACTCATGTCTGAGCGGGTTGGTGTATCTGCTGTGTTGACGGATGATGTTGTTTGTTGCTTGGACGCGGCGGATGCTGATCCCGTGATTGTCCTATTGTTACTGGAAACGGTGCGGCAGGTGCTGCGGAGCGGGCGTGGCCAGCTTGATCTGAAGCCGGCTTCTGAGCGCCGTCTGATCCAGGGTCTACTTCAGTGCTTGCGGCGTTCTGCGCCGACTCCCTACCGCCACGTGAGCTCGATTCTGTGGATGTTGGGTGCCCACGTCGTACCGTGGTCCGAGACGCTGGTGCATTTGCTAGTGGCTCGTTTACAGAGTGCAGCGGCTGCGACTCGTGCAGAGGCTGCACGACTCGTCTGCAGACTGGTGCCCATGTGGGTGCAACTCGGAGATGCGGATGCACTCGCTCGTCTGGGTATCGTCCTCGCAGAGTGCTACAATGAAGTGTATCCGGAGGCGTTGGCGGCCATGTTAGAAGCACTGGGTGCCATTTTGGACCATTTGACTGCCTACCTGCCGCCGTCGGAGGTTCCATTCGCTGAGATTCTCTCCCGATTGGTTCCTGTCTTACGAAATCCGGCCGAAGAGGTACAAGCTGCGGCGGCTCTGGTTGTGATGGTGCTTGCTCGTCATGCTGGCTCCAGTATTCCAGACTCGGAATGGCTGCGTGTTGCCCAGGAGCTTCGAAGAGCGCTCGGTGCCCAGCGGCGCCAAGTGCGCTACCGGGCGGTTGATGCATACGGTGCCGTCGCTCGCGTGCTTGGCGAAATTGACTCGCTAGGGCAAACCTTGCTTGCTGCACTTCGACAAACCGATCGCTCGATGCGTGTCGCTGCATCCGTTGCGCTCGCCATAGCGACCTTACAGAGCCCCGACCGGATGCTAGCGCAGCTGCTGGATGCTTACATCGGCGAGCAGGACAAGAATGTTCAAACTGGGATCCTGAAATCCGTCGGGTTCTACTGCGCATTTTCCGGTGATGCGAATCGGTCGTGGAATGCTCTCCAGGTGTATGCGGTGACGCGTTTGTTGGAATCGGCGCTGATTGAACGCTACGATACGCACCGACAGTTGGCTTGCGAGGCGACGGGACACTTTGCTCTGGCGCTGGTGGGGCACGGCTACGAGGAGGCGATGCTCCATCTGCTGAACCACGTCTGGCCGGCGTACGTAGCCCAGGTATCTTCGCCGGAAGACACGCACCTAGAACATGCGGTAGCGTTTTCGGTGCAAGCATTGGGAATAGCGCTGGGCGCAGGAGTGCTGAATGCCTACCTGACGCAAGGGCTATTCCACCCGGCGCAAGCTGTGCGCAAACTGTATTGGACGGTGCAGCGATGGCAGATGGAGTATTTTGGCGGCTGGAGTGGCGTCTCCAGTTGTTTGTTTGGACTTAAAGGACCGGAGTGGCCGGCCGCAACTCTGTAAGGGTAATCGTTCCAGATGCAAGCAATCAGTGTAGCGAAATAGAAGCGCGAGTGGACTCACACGGATGATGCGGACCGTGTACAGTAGTGGCGAGAAGCCCGCCCTAGACTAGACGTCATTAACCAATGTGCAGACGTCCCCGTCTTTTTGGAGCGGCCACCCACTACTGCTTCCAACTTCTTCTGATATAGTTCGACTTTGAGAGGTTGTCCAACAAAGTTCTCTCGTGTCAGCGCTGGAGGTCTCTTCTCCAGCACCGCTCATCTGCTTATATTGATAGCGGCTTTAAAATCACGATTCACGAACTCCATCCGTCTCTTGCCGTCTCTTGTTGTACTTACTAACGCACGCAATCCACGAACTTTTGACCTCCTTTCCATTTGCTCCTCTGTCAGCGGTCCGTCCTTTTTTCTATCCTCAGGCCTCCGCTGGCACTTTTCCATCTCGACCCTTTGAAATGTACACCCCAGTTCATGGTGTGTCTACGAGGTTCAGAACTCATCTACATGTATCGTGACGAAACGCCTTGCGCACTCCTTGTATGTTCTTGTCGTTGGCGCCGGCGTAATTCCTTTTTGGTTCTTCCAGCGCCTTGTTCCGTATGCTACTACGCACCTATGACTTTCGGCCTTTTTAAAGGCTCTCAACTGATTGAAAAAGTTCGCTAGCGCACGCTGCTGCTCACAGTAGAGATTCATACGTAGACGAACCCACCGGGCCTTTGGATACTCCGCCTACAGCGCCACGCAATGAGCAACACGAACTTCCAGGAACTCCCGAGAAGCTTGTAAGTCCGCTCCTCGGCTCGTTACCTAGCTAATAGCCTCAAGGTTCTCTTGCACTTCTGCGTTCCATGCCTCAATATTCTTCCTCTCATTCATTATACCCGACTATCGGTAGTATCTCACCCTCGAAAACCTAAACAGACGCATCTCTTTCTGACGTAAGTTTCCTCCAGTACTATCATCCGCACGCTTGGGTACAGCGATGGTAATGATATCCTTCTTCCAGGGGTTAAGGCCGACGAGAAAGCCGTTTTCGTGGGGGATATACGTCCCGTGTCCTTTCTTCTTGTTTTCGTGGTTCGGCAAGGGCGATAACGAAGACGGGATAGGACGAAGTACCTGTAACCGCTGATATTGTCAATATATGTACACCCCATCGTTATCGATCGCACCCGTGAATACCTTTTTTTTTGGCCGGTTTCTTACGCTTGAAATAGAAAACATTCTTCCAGTAGGTGTCCGGTCTTGCCGGTGACCTCTTCGTTGCTTACATCGAGCTCTGGACAAATCTTTGTCATGAAGGCGTAAAGGACTCTAAAGTCGATATCCAGAAAATGTGACTCGAACTCGAATAACTGTACGACAATGAAGCGCATCTGGAGAAGCACATCAATGTCGATTCTCCCATCTGTCATTTTTTCCACAGTTGGCTCCATTTCGGCCTTGCGTTCGAGTACTCTGTACAAAACCATAAAATAGGGCAGGATGAGTGAGTAACATCTCTTTTCGTCTTTTTTGATTACATCTGAGAGCTTTCCTTTTGGGTTGACAAGCCCCAAAATCGAACGATGGTTTAGAACAGAAGCGCGGATAACACAAGCCCCATTCTTTCTCCTCCGTGATGTCCTCTTGTCGACTAATATGATTTCCGGTTTATGCAAGCGATTGTTCTTGGTACCATCGATGATTGCCCGCATCCCTTCGCGAAACAGGCCCGGATCCAGCGCAATGACGACGCGTATCATTAAAGAATCGATGCATACGATCTTATGGTTCCTCATATTCGTGAGGCATATCGTTGCCCTGTATTCCTAAAATTCTGCGTCACCCTTGTGTCCAGCACCGCTGACGAGGTACTTGGCGTAATTTTGGAAGAAGGGATGCACACGCTCATTTCTCCTCTATGTATCCCCAGTAGAACAATTCAGGTGGGTTATGAAAGTCTTTTGAAAAAATACTTCCGGAAACATCACTTTTGCGATGTGCGTTACGTCGCAAAGCAGGTCGCTCCCCAAATGCTTCAGACTTAGGGAGAAAAGTTACAAACATACCTGGCGTACGAATCGATATTGTTTCTGATAGCGTCTCGCAAAATTCAGCCAAACCGGTTATTGATATGTTGGAAACGACAGGATTCTACATCCATCTCGTCGTCTAGACGGCACTATTGCAGCTATCGACAAAAGGTCTCCCCTTTTGCTTCTTCTTCTTTTCCTGATCGTCTTCGCTAGGCACTATGTCTCGTTTCGTTTCCTTCATCCGGCAACAAAGACCAACCAAAACCTACTATCAACAATTACATAACTCTAACTTTTTTTTTTGAGAAAAACTCATTGGACGCTTCTGTTTCGAACGGCGAGAACCAGTTGAATACTCTTACTTGAAGACCGAAACGCCATTGAAGCAAAAACTGTACTTTGCTACGATTGCATAGCACATGCAAGTGGCCCATATAGAGCAGTCGCTCCAGAAGAGGATATTAACATGTTTCTCTTGATGGGCGAGACGCACGTGGTGTGACGTGACGGCCAGATTTCGCAATGCATTACCAAAGCGCACGACATAGAAAAAAATAAGTACCAAAAAGGACAGCAACTATCATCGCAAACTACTGTAAAGTTTAAGAGGAAGAAATTTGCGCGTATGCTCAAACAATTCTATTTAGGTAGGAGGTCTGCGAGCCGGGAGACTCTACCCGCCTGGCATCCGTCTGAATTTCAGTTGAGAGTGATGTGACGCACCTTAGCATCTCATCGGCATAGCAATTGATTTCGTGACTACAAGCGGACATGTTGCGTCTGCGCGTAGACTTCCTCGCGGTGGACTAATAGTGCACCGCTTCACGCTACCGCAGGCAAAAGGTCTGCAAGAACGGCTTGGAGTCTCCCAAGAAAATAAATCTCCCCGATCAAATGTTGCATGAACGAAGCCTCTACATACGCGCTTAGTGGTATGCAAGAGCTGCTCTGCTGCCAGAGTATACCGGAAACGGGGATAGAGAGGCTACGGGGGATGCTAACGGCAGGTACACGGCGCAAGATAGAAAGTCAGATATGATCAATACAGCCGGGATTTAGTAAATGCGACGGAAGATAAAGAAACAGTTCAGCGGGACGGATGAATTCCGGAAACCAATATCAATCCGGCAATTTCGGCGATCTCGACATCGGAAAGGTTCTGTCAAAACCAAAACAAGCATAGCTCTGAAGCTATTTCCCTAATGGCTCTGGTAGGCGAGAGGAAGATATGACAGATGCGTAGGCGCCCAGATGGTACCACCGAAGAAAAATCCCTAATGAGTATAAATTGATAGACGTCTTAATCACAGATGCTTTCGCGCTGGGATCATCGCATTAATGGGGAAATGCGTAAAAATTTGGGGGCAACGAGGGGAAAAGAGGATATGGTGGAAAAAGAGGGAATGGTGGAAAAGGAGGAAATGGGGGGAATGGGGGGAATGGGGGGAATGGG
>Ga0080006_1181728_pt1 | contig 54613 bp, 52 predicted proteins | sample RS3BMetagenome_FD_69209 | JGI IMG/M metagenome (GOLD analysis project Ga0080006, IMG submission 69209) | Ferric oxide microbial mat and aquatic microbial communities from Rainbow Spring, Yellowstone National Park, USA - RS3B (SPADES... ... | reverse complement strand
GTTGAAAAGACACCAACGAGGTCGTACGAAAACGCGGACGACGATTCCAGGGGAGACAGATGCTCGACGAACGCCCTGAGAGGTTCATCCGGAGGTACGGTGGATTCATGTCTATGGGAATGCAAACGTCGCAAAAAGCATACATAAGGTTTCTTTCTCAGTGGTTTGGAAAAGCAAGTGACCGTCGATTCCAACCGTTTCGTGGCAACCTTCAACGCTGGGCACGTTCTGACGTGCCCAGCGTGCACACTCCCGCTCTTAACGATAGCGTTCGGGCTAGGCAGGCTTCGACTCTGAACAACTCGAATGGGTGCGTTTCATGACGACTTGCAGACCTCACGGCTACAGTTGCCTGCTGGACCCTCTAGAGAAGAAGAACGTGAAACAGGCCCGGATCTACAAAGTTGTGTACGAGAAGCTCACCGAAATTCAGACTGCGACGAAAAGAATGCGCTGTTCAGCATAATGAGACTCCAGCAGCAACCACGTTGCACAAGCACGTCGTGCACTGTCGCTTGAAGGTCACGATCAGAATCCGGAAAAGTATCGTACGCCGCTGGTATCCATCTGTGTTCAACCACGAGCGCACGTCCAAGGGAACTGTTTCGTATTCTTTTTTGACATGGTGCTTCAACCCGGAACGCCTTGTAGGAACCAAAGCTTGAACCTAGACAGACAGAGAGACAGGTTATTGAACGTTCGCTTGGACCAATGCACGGAGTACGGTACCGTTCAGCGGTCCAGCCAAGCAGAAGCACCGTTTCCACACATCGAAAACGATTTTTCTGGGCAACAGGTGACCGGAAACGGGGTACCAGTACGCTATCGTACTGGGTGTATGCGGAAAACCTCACCTTGGCATCCTGGAGATGCTTTCCATCATACGATCCCCGTGTCTGAGTGAATCAGCGGCCAACATCGAAGCTGAACCATGCAGTCCGTACCTGATCGCTTTTTCAAACGAGAACCAGTATCCGAGGATTCTGGAAACCTTTTCTCATGGCTATGGAAACCTACGTGCTTTCTGGTATCGCTTGTCGTCCAGCATCTTCGCTCGACATATGCATACGATGGAAGCGCATCACCCATGCTCTCGACTGCCTTGGCTGTAACGACACGGAAGCATCCGTCATCACCGAGCCGCTATCATTCTTGATGCATATGCTGCATCGTATGCATGGGACGAATCAACGGGTTACCGGCCTGTGCTGGGTACGGATCCCTTGCCAGCCGTCTACGACGACGACGACGACGACGACGAAGATACCACTTGGCTGCAATTGCTATGAAGAGCAACACCAATAAGCTGCCTCGGAGTTCGCCACGATGCCCAGAGACAACGGACAAGCGGGCCCAAGCAGGTCGTCGACTTGGCACTGCCACGTACTGCAAGTATCGCAGGAGACGCTGCCAGGGCGACAACAGCCACCGCCACCGCCACCAGCGTACGCTTTCCTGCCAGCGTTCCAGTTGTAGCCAAGCCAGGACTAGTGTGGACGCTAACCAGGCCTCCTTGGCATCCACGACTCGGGCGGTTTCCAAGTACCGCTCGGCAAGGTGCAGATCACGCGGTGCTCCACCACGACCACGTAAATGCAGATAGCCCAGGTTAAATAGCGCCTCTGCTGTACCGAGTTCCGCCGCTTGACGATAAAACATCCACGCTGATATCGGATCGGATGGCGCTGCGACCTCTTCGTTGAACCACACCTGCGACTTGTCGCCAGACGCTGCCTGCTGCTCCTGCCAACGGTAGAGGAGATCACCAGCCGCCACCATCGCTTGACGCTGTCCATTCAGGGACGCCAACAACCAGAAGGAGAGCGCCCGCTGTTCATCCTGCATCCACGCGTCCAACAGTATCGCCGCATTGTACTGAGCGACCTCGACGCCCGCCCACGCTGCCTGCACCACATTCCAGAGCGCTTCGTCGACAAGCGCTGCCTTGACAGCTCTCGACAACATCCGCGGACGCGTGCGGGATAAGCGCGCGGTCGTTACCAAGCCGCTCAGCTCCAAGAGGTACTGGGCGCGTTCGAGGGACCGGCGCACAAGCGGGGCCTCTTCGGCTACCCGACGAAAGCTCAGCGCAATATCGACACAAGCGCTCGGGGCGATACCGGCCTGCATCAACGCTGCTGCCTTCCATATCGCTCGTCGATGTCCAGCTCGTGCCGCTTCCACCATACACACCAGCGCTTGGCGCTCGTCACGCCGATCGACTCCGGCACCGCTGAGGTAGAGCAATCCCAGGTTGTATTTGGCTTCACTGTAGCCGTGCGCTGCAGCCGCACGAAAGAGACGCGCTGCTTCGTGCTCATCACGTTGCACAGCGATGCCCCAACGATGCAGTTGACCGAGCGCGTTCAGAGCGCTCGGTTCGCCACGAGCAGCCGCCACTCGGTAATGCCACAGTGCCGACTCGTTACTCGGTGCAACCCCGAGGCCGTGCAGATACATCGACGCGAGCAGCACATGAGCGTGTGGGTCACCCGTCTGGGCCGCGCGTGTCAAGTACTGCAAGGCGCGTCCATAGTCGGGCGCGTGCCCAGCCATACCCGTGAGCAGCACATGTCCGAGGGCGACCTGGGCGCGAACGTCACCACGATCAGCAGCATGGCGATAGTACTGGATGAGTTCTCGTTCGTCAGCGTGTACCTGGGGTAGCAGCGTCATCGATGTTTCCAGCGCGAAGCGCGGTTTTGTTTCCAGCAGCTCCGGAGGGGTATTTCGGCGGGCAGCTGCGATCTGTTGGAGACTGGCGAGCCAGTCAGGTAGCCAGCGACGAGGACGGTCGAGCGGTTGCCAGGAAGCGCTCCCGAGTCCAGCGGCAGCGGGTTCATGTGCTAGCGTGGCAGCAGCGGTTCGTTGCCAAAGAGCAGGCGCTCGCTTTGCGAAACGTCGTATTCGTTGTGCATCCTGCAGTGACAGGCGAAAGCTTTCCAGTGGTAGGCGCTGTGATGCGAACCAGCCACGTTCGCTGAATGTTCCAGTAAAGTCGAGTTGTCCGTCAGCAAGTGGATGCATGGGGTTCTTGGAGGCGCGTTCCCGGGAGCTGGACGTAGGCCTCAATATGCCGTCGTCGTTTTCGTGGTGATCATCATCGACTTGTCCGAGGTAGGCTGCAGCGAGACGATAGAAGCGCACAGCTTGCTCGCAGTTCTCGGGGAGACCACCGATCCCATACAGGTAACGAAAAGCGAGGGCGAGTTGTGCTCGGGGATGTCCATCGTTCGCAGCGCGATGCCAGTGCAACAGCGCGGCAACGCGGTCTCGTTCGCCAGTACTCGTACTGCTACTACTGCTACTACTGCTGCTGGGCGTTTTGCTGCCTGCATGGGGCACGCTGCTTTGCGCGCTTCGCCAAGCGGCAGCGTACCCGAGAGGAATGCTACCATGCTCCGCAGTCGTGGTGCTACTCCAAAGCAGCAGCGTCGCCACAAGGTCATGCGCATCCGCTTGTCCAGATGCCACTGCACGTTCCAAGTGATACGTAGCGCGTGTACGGTTCGGTTTCAGTCCGTATACGCTGTCGCCAGACCAGTAGAGGCGCGCTAGAACGCTGCTTGCAAGGAAACAATCGGGAGATTCTGCGGTTGCAGCGGTTGTCTCTAAGAGCGCTACAATGGCCGTTACGTTCGCCTGTGTACGCCACAAGGCCTCGACCTCGGATATCCAGGAAGGTACCGGGCGTTGTTGTGCTTCGGGTTGCACAGTGGGCATCGAGAAGCGCTTCAATGATGATGCTTCCTGAGGCTCTTCTGCACCATGCACGTCCTGAGACGCTTCAGACGCTGCCGATGCACTGCCCTGTACACCGGACAAGAGCTCTGGGGCAGCACGTTCATCTTTGACGTTTGCTCTACTTCGACTCGGTGCACGAGAACGCTCACCTGCGATTGTATCGGTTGCGGACAATTTGCTTACGAGCAGCATCTGTTCCGCGTACAAGTCCAGGTGCCAACGCGTGAGCTGTTGCCTCAGCTGTTGGAAAGCCGTCGGTTTCCGTCCCTGGGGCAGCGCCAGTGCGAGCGGATGCTGCTCTCCCTTGTCGAGTAGGGTCATCATGGCGGCAAACGAGGCATTCAATTCCTTTCCAAAGAGCTGCAGACGCTCTCGGAGGTCTTGCACTTCTGTGAGAGGCTGCTCATCTGTCAAGGCGGCAATGCGATCGGTGATTCGGAGCGACTCGACTTGCACGCGATGCAGCTGGAGCCTTGTCGTCAAGCGCAGAACCTCACTCGTGGCGCGCTCCCTGAGTTCAGGCCACCAGCCTTCGAGTGCGGATGCAGTTTGTGGAGCGGGAATGAGTTGTCGGAGTTCCTCTTCGAGACGCAGCACTTGGTGAATGACCTGTATCGCCTGCCAAGCGACACCCGCCGGGTGCGCATCCGTCTCTGGTGCTGGTGCTGCGGATTCGACCGGCTCGGGAGTGGGCTCTTCCAGTATCGAAGCATCCAGAGGCCAGCCCAGCATATGGAGAAGCGCATCCTCGGGTGGTAAGATACTCGGCTTTGGATCGGGTAAACGCTGGTCGAGGGGTAGCGGCATCTGCTGATGTTGCTGCTGTTCCATGTGCTGTTGCGGTTGCTGTTCCTGTTCCTGTTGCTGTTGCTGTTTGTATCCTTCGCCTAGACGCTCCTGCTGTGTCCAGAGTGTTGCATCGGGAACCTGCTTTGAGTCCGTTGCGGTGTTTGGTGTGCGGTTCCTTTCGGATACACCATAGGTGGTGTTCACTGCCTGCTGTGTGTCTGTGATTCGAAACGATTCTGACAACGATGAACGTATTTCCATTGGTGAACCAGCATCCACAGTGCTTTCCGGACTGTCGCTGTTATCGATCGCTCTAGGAGACTCAAGGCCTGCGGCTTCCAGCGATGCTTTGGGCTTCGACTCGGGATCATAAGACCACGAAGCGCCTGGGGCACTACCGAGCAACTGCTCCGAACGCAAGCGCTCCTGCGCAACATCCTTTGGGAATGGATCCATCGCTGAAACTTGTGTCGCAGCGACCACAACGCTGCTGGATTCCGTTTCATCACCAGCAGTAGGATGAACAGTACCAGAAACAGTAGAATCAATCGTATCAGCAACCGTAGAATCAGCAGGCAGCTGAATTGCCACAAGCGATACCGACGGTTGTGCCTGTTGTTTCTCCGAGTCTGCGGCTGGAGCGTTGCGGGCCCCATGGACGACAGCATTCGCTTGGGGTGCCTCGTCTCGAGTACGCTTCGGCCATGAACTTGACTCGAGATGCTTTGCATGCTCGACGCTGCCGGTTGTTATCGCTTCGGTTGACGCCAAGCTGGACAGTGTCGGTTTCCATGTGGTCCAAGACGCCGCACTCACACCAAAAGTCCGCCGTTGCATGAAAAGATTCGAGTCTGATCCTCTAGAAGCATTGACATTGGATGTGTCTGTTGCCGCTGAGCTATCTGAGGATCGCCAATGTGTCTGCCAGGCAGCAGACTGAACCACACTGGGACGGATAAGATTCCCGCGTCCTTGTATTGTAGGTGATGCGCTCGTCTGCGGAATAGACGGAGATTTCGTGACGCTTTCCTCGCGCATCTCTCGCTGATGTGCTTGAGCTGCTCCCAGGTTGCAGAGCACGACCCAGAGGATGACCCCCAGCCAGAACTTGCGGTGAATAAATAAGCGCCACCGCTTCCATAACTTGCAAGAGCTAAACAGGGTCTCCATTCAGGGGCGACTCGGAGTCAGCGCTCTATGATGGCGATGCTGGGCGTACGGACAAGAGTTCCTAAAATGATCCAGGAAAAGTCAGACTGGGAACCAGCAGACCTCCAGAAAGAAAACTCTGGAACACCTTACGCTCTCTGCGGAAGCAAGTTCCTCGTTGAAAGGTTCTTGGGCTCAGCGAAGCGCCGCGGTGTATGCCTCGTGAGAGAACCTCTGCTCCCGTTGGCTCTAGACCAACTTTCGTTCCTCGATGTCTCCAGGAGTAGGGCTTCAAACGGAATTGCCCTTGAGCTTCGACGAAGAGAACGTTTGCAGCCGTTTGCTCTGTACCGATCCTCGTGTCTCCTTGTCTTTAGAAAACGCTTCGCAGATCGGTTACCAACCTCTGTCGTGCAGAAAGCGCTGCGCAGGACTCGTCCCAAGCCGTCTTCGGAGCAGTTCAAGGAGACTTGTTTCTGCAAGACCTTGAACGCCACAGTTTATCAACGATCGATTCCTACCTCTCGTTTAAGGGTGAAAAGAAGCTCAGAAAACGCCCGGATATATCTGTGATAAACGTGTTTTCCGTAGGCGAGAAATCCGGAAGCGTCTTGTGCCGCGTTGTCCTATACCCGTGTCAAACTAAAATGCGTAACTGACCAGGTCGCTCTACTCATGTCTTGTGATTATGTTTCCGAACGTTTCATGGGTGTTTAGCCTCGGCATTCGATTTGCAGTCGCAAGGGATACCGCTTTCATGCGTCGTTCTAGGATCCGCGGTCGTCGTTTCGGAGTGAGATTCTCGATGCTTTGCTGCTGGAATTCGGAACGATTCCAGAGTGAGGATGAGTCGCGAGGCAGTGGAACACGACTACGCAACACACGCGATACCATTGTGGTATTCGTATGTACCGGCAACCAGGCTACTCCTTTGCTTGTGTGCGTCGCATGCGCAGATCACACACAGGATTCATGTCTTCTATCGTTCTGTGTTCAGGCATTACGCGGGCGAAGCAGTATGCGCTGTTGGATTGGCGAGCAAAAACACTCCATGTCGGGCGCTGAAACCTCGTTGACGAGTTCATGGCGAATGCTCACTGAACTTGTCCCGTCAACACATCGATCTCATTCGAAACACACAAGTCATACGCTCTGTGTATGGAGCCATTGACGACACAGCATTCGACAGCAGCATGACACCGGTCACGGGATATGCTCCCAGACGCTGTTGTCTCTTCCGTTTCGATCGAAAAAGGGTCCTGGAGTCGGAATGCTATGATCACAGCGATCGCTTTGTGCGGAGAATGCTTCGCGACTGAGAAAGAAGCGCGCGTTGCCGGATCGAAGGTTCTCGACTTGATCTCGAGCCTCGGTTTCCCTCTCGGTACTTGTTTCATTTCAGAGAGCAACGCTCAGCACAAATCCGCCTGTAGAAAATCGAGAAACAAGCGTTCACGCGCCTAGAGAGCAGCGTACGAGGTCAAGGCATTGCCCCGAAGAAGCCAGCGGTATCAGGGAACTGCAGTGGGCACGTCAACTGAGGAGCGCATCGCGAGGAGCCTTCTGTACCCGTCAAGGGCCTGGGCTGAGCGATACGGTGAGCGTTCACGCTCTGCAGAGTGGCGCTGCCACCAGGCGGAAATTTGCCGGAGACATGCATTCGAGTGCCTGACCAAAGTCAAGTGTCGCCGCTGCGAAGCGCGCACCGAGGCTGTTTCCGACAAGTACGAAACCGAGAAGCGAAGCGTGATTCGCGACTTGAGCCTGTGGACATCGTGCGTCGACACCAGCCGAAGCCCGTGATACCCGGACTTGGAAGCTGTTGTTGTTGTCGTCGTCGTCATGCAGTGACTACTGAAAACAGAGCTGGCGAGACGAACACGATCCGCGTACGTAAACGCCGGAAATAAACGAGGGAATATGCGGCAGTTGCAGACATAGCTTTCAACAACCGGTATTCATGAGAATGAAAAGAGACCCAAACTTTAGGCTGTACACCCGTGTTCGAGCACCTGCTCCATGATATCACGAGATACGTGTATTCTCTACATCGAAGAAGGCACACCAACGGTTTACGAGCCATGAAGCATGAAACGAGATCGTGCGTTTGGCGGAATCGTACATATTGCTTTAGTCTTTCAACGCAACGATATTGCATATCCGAATCATGTCATCGAATGCTTTTTCGCGGAGTATATCAAGAGATCGAAATCACGATGCAATGCACCATACAGATCGTAGACGAATTGCCAATAAAACATATGCGTTACCGAACAGTGCAACGAGGACTGCATCCCTCCTTCTGTTCAGTTATACCATAGGACGCAGATGAGAGAAGAACACAGAAAGAAACAAGTATATTTGCTCCGGCCCCAAAACTGGTATTCTTAACGTGTGCTTGCTGTAAATGGTAGAGAACAAGCAGTTGAGCACCTTTTACGGAAGGCAAAAGCAACGACACTAGCTACCACGGGCGCCTCTGTTTCTCTACAGCTTGTTCGTGTGGCACTGAAAACACTGGGATAGAGTCGCAGAAAAAGGGTGCTAGTTCATGAATGGCCATTTTCCATAGGAACCACGACTACAGCGTTCCTGGAACGTCGCAATTGGTATTAGGGACCGAAAAGGCGACCTGTTTTCATCAGTAGATGACACTTGCTTCGGCCGAAACGGTCGCAGCGGCTATGGGTATTTGCGGAGCACGGAGCCCGTGGTATGTACAATCGAACTCCAAGAGGACTAAGACATCATTATCTGTTCGAGCTGCATTGGATACATTTGGCGGCATCAGTTTCCCCCGTAGAGAAAGCTCATACTACAGCACCAACCACTGTGTCGAATTATTGAAGACCTTTTCTCCTGAATGTCTCTTGACGCCCTTGTATTGAACGTTGCATTTCAACGTTCCGCTTGCGTTCGAGCTTTTGTCGATTCTATCTGGGTAGAGCTGCTTTTCGATCCTCCGTACTTAGCGTGTTTCAACCCCATCGAACGAGTCTTTCGTATCCTGATACGTAATGATCGCTCCACTGGACGAACCATCGAAGCTTTGAACACGCGGTGACATTCCGGGACACCTGTCATCTTTCTTGTACACGTGCTCCTCTCGCAGGGAACGCCCTCACATGAGGGCATGAACAAGTGCGTTCACTTTGAAGACATAAAAAATCCAAGGGAAAGGTATCGAAATGGAACACGTGGATGCTGGATGCCCGACGTCGCCGGGTTCGGCGAAAAAAACGAAAAAAATCCTCTTCACGCCGACCAACGAGCGATAAAGCACAACTGACGAAGAATAAGGGCAAGAGGGCAGGTAAGCGAGCTCGGCTGGGCTTGCCCGATTTCAGGATGACGAGGCTGTGGTGCCCCTGAGGGCACGAGTTCCAGCAATCCTCGCAGTGGTTCGTTCAACCTCAGGCAATCACCGCGTAGACTTCGTGAGCCCGGACTTTAACGCTGTTCTTAATATCACAAGATGTACAGTGCTGAAGACGAGACTCGAGGAGCTGATGCGAGCCAGCTTGGTGTGCCAGCCTCGAATACTCGACGTTTCCACGAAGACCTGAAACCGATAGCAGGCGGCCGGTCGGAAAAAAAGCCGGCAGGCATTTGGACGTCGCCATACGTTCGCCCTACATGATCGTGAGCGTTTGTTCGTTTCCGAGACAATGCACTGGCAGTCTCAACACAAGTCGTGCGCTTGGAACAGGGTTTTTTTTCAAGTAGAGAAAACTCAGGTTCAGAGCTGCACTAGACACTTGTTGCTTTCAAAGACTCTCCAATTCTGACGTTGGTCTTTGCCTTCACACACACAGACTCACACCCGGCGACGGGTAGCTTCGCAAGTATGACAGCAGACGTCTGGCTTCAGACGCTCGTTGGCGACGAGCTTCTCTTACGCAACTGGTGTGAAAGGGATCGAAACACGACTGGTGAATTAATTGCTCGCGTACTTTCCGAGTACGGTCTGGTGTGGGAACCCAACGGAGCCGACGCTGACGTCTTACGCGTCGAGCAGGAATACTTTGGCGCCGGCGGAGAGTTCTTCGTCTTGGAGCATAAGCCTACCGCACAGATTGTAGGTTCTGTCGGCTGGTATCCACTGCCTCCCGAGACAAACGCGCCACTGCGGGCGGAGCTTCGCAAAATGTACCTTGAGCGCTCTTTTCGTGGAAGAGGGTTGGGTCGTCTGCTGTTGGCCTTTGCAGAGGCACGTATTCGCCAGACGAGCTGCGCTCCCTGGCAAGTGATCCTCGAGTCCGCATCAGTGCTCGAACGTGCCTGCGCACTATACCGCCGCTCGGGGTACACTGACCTGGCGGCGGCGACGAATCAAACCAAGCGATGCGACGTGGTGCTGACAAAGTGGATCGCTCCGCTTGCTCCTCTCTGTGGCGAGCCAGCGAGCCATAGCCATGCACCACGGCATGAAGCCGATAACCAGAACTGTTTGGCATGCGGAGAGCATGTCGACACTTGGACGCATTCGTGTTCTGCTGTGCACTTCGCCATTGCCAGCTGCGCGACGGCAACGTTCGGTTCGATAGTGGCGTGGTTACCCTTATCCTTGCGAGCGCCTGTGCCGACTTTGTGGCGAGTGACACTCTGGCTCGTCCAAAAACAGAACGCAGACGTCTCCTCTGCACAATACATGTGGATGCGTGCGTCGAATAGCGCTTCGAGTCGAGCGTCGCCGAATCTTTCATGGCATTTTCTATACTGCACGCCGTGGTACACGATGATGGATGGAAACGGTGCTCATGGCGCATGTGCTTGTGACTGGGCGTGTGCTTGTTGTGCTTGTGGTGGCAGGTGCTGCTCGCCGTTGCCTCCGAGCTTGCGGTGCGGTGCGAATCCGCAGCTCGCTTTTCGGCAGGTGCTTGTACCGGGACCCGCGTCTGCGCAAGTGCTTCTTCTCCCAGGGCCGCAGCATCAATCGCTCGTTGCTGATCTGTGTTTGTTGCGTCTCCGTGACGTAAAGCAGCAGCGCTTTTCAGACGATGAAGCGATGGCTGCCGCAGAATATCTCTGGTGCAGGTGGGACGAACTCGCTCAGCGCATCGCTGAATGCGATCCACCGATGAGAGCGTTCCTTCAACAGGTCTGGCGTATACTGGACACAGTTCGCTGTTCGTTTGAGCCCGTGCGATAAGCACATAACGTTCTCTAGCGCAAAAAATGACAACAATTCACGCAGAGCGGGTTTCGGGTGCGTGCATTTCATTATGCAGGGTTGGCGTTGCGGGCACGAGCGTCGACTCCAGGTACTGTGTCGAGTCAGCGAATGTGCGCTGGTCAGGGCTTTGGTTTCAAGAAGCGTGCTGCACTTGTGTTGTGCATCGAGACAGAGGCGTCTATTCCAAGGATTGCTGGGTTCGGTGCGAGGATCGAATAGAAAGCGCACTTGCCAGGTTGAAACAGGGTGCAAGACGCACACGGTGCCAGGCGGGTCGTTGCACTGGCACTGAGATCCCGCGAGTTTCCGTGGCAGACGCTACACCACATTGCACCGGCTGATAACGAGTCTGGTGTTCGCTTATGCGGTAGATATTCATTTTGCAGGGTACGCATCTGTGTTTGGTTTCGAATACAGCGTCGGCGTCCTTGGAAAGGGAAACGAAAGGTTGCCGCAGCGTTACCCAGGACATCAGAGGCACACCTGCTGTGCGGTGGTGGTACATGATATGCATGGAATTGAGCGTGCAGCATTTGTTAACTCGAGAATGCGTCGTTGGAGCCGAGTTCATCAGCATGAGAAAAGTTGCCTGTGAGTCGCGTTCCCCAAAGGCGGGCTTCTGGTTTCCTTTACATTAGCCAATGTCCAAGAAGCGCAACTGTATGAGATGTGACACGGGGCTGTATGCGGGGCGAGAAAGTCTGCGAGTCGTGCTCGAAGGCGCTTGCGCTACGACGCGGCCTTTCATCGGTAAGCGCCGATTGACGGGCTCTGGAGAAGCGCACAGTGGTGCATGCGCTCATGGGTTGCCTGACGTGCGGTGACCACGGTACTCTCGCACACCGCAACAGATAGACAGGCTACTCAGCGAACGCGACGCCCTCTGCACGACCCGAACGCATATGAAACCTACCAAAAATGATGTCTGTTGGGGTCATTTCTTGCCTTGCTCTGTATTCCGCGTGAATGATGTACGTGCACAAGTCGGGGCAAGTACACCGCGTGCATCGGCTCGTTGAGGGCATTGCCTCCATCTCTCCTGCTAAAGCTCAGCATGCAAGCACTTGCCGATCGTTGGTGGTCCTGAGGAACCTGCCTACTACCAGCTGTGGTCGTCCACGACGATTTTCTCGTCGTGCAGCGCTTTTGAACGCGCTCGGCAAAGTGCTAGATGCATTGCGCTTTCAAGCGCGCGCTCTCTCTCTCTGATCACGAAATCATCGATCGAGGTGCCCTGCAGAGCCCCGACCTGACCCAGATGCCACCGGGGACATCCCAGGAAAGCCACCATGTCGCCAGATCCGTCAATGAAGCAGGCACCACGGCTTGCTCCGTTTCATGACCGAGGGTGGCGAGTGCGCACAGCGTCACCCAGTGTGTGTGTGTGTGTGTATGCACGCATCCTCATGCGTACGTCTACAGAGAGCCACATATAGGTGTATACGCATTTCGCTCGCAAAGGGAAAATGCGTCTCATTAGAGTATGTGGAATTTGCTTCGGAATTTCCCGCTGCACAAGCATGTGCCTCTGTCTTGGATGTATATATCACATTGGACTCCTCTTCCGGATACGCACAATGCTGTCTGTGACCAAAGCATGCATGTCAGCTTCAGTGCAAGTGCTTCCGGACGGTACCACTTCTGATCGTATCGCATCGTATAGAACACAAGATCGATTCGGTCAGTGATCCGGCAGTCGCTGAGCCCATCGTCATGACGCAGCGGCACAGGCCAGGGCATTGCAATGCCTTGGCACACGACGCTTCAAAGCGTCGACTAGCCAGCGCTGGTTCGGGGCTCATTATCCTTCCTGGACCCCAACAGGGCGACTTTGAACACATGAGCGCACGAATCAGCGATGCCGATCGGTGCTAGGGATCGTAGGTTTCGCAAATTTATCGTTTTGCGTCTGATGCATGAGATGTCTGGGCAGCGTGTCTGCGAATACCAGCTCGGGCTACGTTCCTCCGGTGGGCGCGGCTCTGTTTATGTCTCGCAAGCGTGCACGCTCGCGCAAAGTCCCGCTTGCACGTCGTGCAGCGCAGCGTCGCGTTGGCTAACGCTCCACTCGATGGTGCGACTGCTTCCTCGCTTTGCGAAGCACTGGGCGTGTTCGAAGGCCCTTGTTGGGACGCTGAGCTTCGTCGTTCTCTTGATGGAGGCGTCTGCCGCCAGTTTTCCAAACTCTGACTTTCGCTGGTCACCAAGCTCGTGGGCTGTCGGACCAGCTCGACTGTCTGTGGTGCCCAAGACAGCGCCACGGGTGCCTCAGACTCGAAGGGCTCGTCCATTGAACTCTCCGAAGACGGTCGAGTCACCGCAATGGGTACGCTCCCGGTAACAGGGAAGGCGCGCATGAGCTCCCGAAGTGCGCAGCGCTGTCGGTGCGACGAGCTTCACTGCACGTTCAAGGCAAAACGGTTGAACTGTGGCGCAACGCCCTACCGGTAGCGGTTTGAAACCGGGGCATCCAGGTGGACCGATTTGGCTTGACCTTTTCTGTCAGGTTGATACAATGATTTATCATAAATGCCAGGCTTTGTTTCAGCTGCGTTGCCTGACGGCTGAATTTGGGATGATTGCCACGACATGGCCGGTGCGCTGCTCAATGAGATAGAACTCATTCGCGACCAATGCGTTTCAAAGGCAGCGGCGCTAGCGCCTGTGGAAAACGCTACCCCCGAACGAGTCACGAGAGGGATCGACGGAGGCTCCGTATTATCCTGTGAGAATGCACTAAAGTCGGCGGAACGTAGCGGTGTCGAAAGAGGAAGGCTGGTGTTGGCCCTGGACAGCGGTACCAACTGCGCAGCTGAGAGACGACGGCTGGAGTCGTCGATTTGGCAACGTAGGAGTAAACCTGCGCGCATGGTAGAATCAGCGAACAGAACCACGTCCAACTGAATGGGAACACTGAACTCTTTGTTCTGTTTCTGCTTGTCGATTTTCCCGGTGTTTTTTGGTGTCGACCCTGCACTTTTGGAAGTGAAGCAAGAAAGGCACACAGCTTACCAGTTAGTTTACGTTTCCCGGTTATGTTTTTGACGTGACTCGTTTCGCGCTTTGCCGCTGGAACTCGTGACATCCTGGAACAACGCTGCGCAAAACTACCAGAATCGTCATTCCCTGCTCATGCACGAGCCTCCACGGTTCACCTTCGCTTTCCAAGTAGCATACGCAAATCACGCAGTGTTCAAGTATTTGATCTTTGTGTTTCACTGCAAATCGTGGGCGCTTCAATTCGTGTCGCTGGACTGAAGATGACCAGTACACGATATCGTTGATTGAAGACCTTTTCACATGCTCATGCCGAAAGTTCATTGAACTGTTCGAGTCGAACAATGAACTCTGCTCGAAAGACAAATCCCTCTCTATTTCCGGTCGTCGAAGGATCAGCATTCGACTGCAGCATGATACCGCTGACGGGATATGATCCCAGAGGCGCCGGTCTCTTCCGTTCACAAACGGAACAGCGTCTTGGACTTAGGCTTTCGCGATGGCAACGATCGCTTCCAGTAGAGACATCGTCATCGCTTGCCACAGAGGGAGCGTAGGCGGATCGAGATTTCTCGACCCGTCCTCCAGCACAGGATTTTTTTCCGATACCCGTTTCATCATGGATACCATCGCGTTTCACAAATCCTGTATTGACTAGCACGGCGGATGCCTGTACGTCCAGCTGGCAGCTGCGTATTCGCCGAGGAGATCACCTACACGAAGCTCGTGTTTGTAGATTGCAGCGCTGGACGCGGAAACGGAGTGCATCGAGGAAAGGTATCTGTACTACTCCAGGTCATGCACCGAGCGATGAAGCACGCATTTTCGCGCTACAGGTCTGCTCTCGAAGGAGGTGTTGTAGTGGACATACGGGAGCTCCTGATCACAGACAAGTGTCCCAGCTGCAAATGGCGTACCGAATCCGCATGCAGAGAAGATCACCATCGCAAGCGAAGCGTAGGTCGTAACCGCAGCCTATGAGTTGAATGTCGTAGAGAACTTGCGGAAGCAGCGGACTCGGGACTTGAACGCCGCATTCAGTGTCGTTCGACTGCCGAAACCCGGCCTGACGAGAAACGCGAGACCGGCATATTGCAAGTCGCGAACAAGATAGAGGAGAAGGTAGCAGCGGTTTAGACAACCCGTAAAAGTTGGTATTCATCATGGTGAGAAGAGACCCAAACGTTTGCGTGTACGCATGTGGTAGGTTTCCTGACCCGTTCTCATCTGACATGGATGCAGAAGAACCGTGGCCTTCTCGCAGGTATGCGACAGCAACTGCGCGTGCTAGCGGTCCAGCTTACTTGTCCCGATCTCACACGAGAAACAGTTGATCAACGGAAGGAAAATCTCTCGCGTCCGTACAAGGTAAATATATGCAACCACGCAGGGGACGCCTCCCAGCTTTTTTTTTCTGAACTGGCCGACCGCTATCGGTTTCAAATTATCCAGGCATCACTTTGAACCAGAGAGGTTGTCCCACGAAGTTTGCTCGCCTCAGATCCTCGGGTCTCATCTTGAGCACTGCACATCGTCTGGTATTCATAGCAGCGTTAAAGTCTCGGTTCACGAACTCTATGCGGTGATCGCCTCTGGTTGAACTCACCAATGCGGGGATTGTTAGAACTCGCGCCCTCTGTGCCACTAGAGTCTTCTGAGTGTCCCGTCGGGGAAACAGCTTGTCTCGTCTATCTCCCCTGTTCTTCTGCTTCTTCTTTTTCGTCACTTGCTCTTCTTCGCTCCATGGTCGGCAAGAAGAAGATTTTCGTCGAGTTTTTGTCGCCCCTTGTAATGAAGGGCCCTCCAGGATTCCCTACTTCCATGTCCATCCCTTTCCCTAGAGTTTTTTATGTTTGAACTTGAACGCATTCGATCCCGTCTATTATAAACCGCGAAAAAGCATTTGATGACACCCACCTTCACGTGGAACACAACTGAGGTAAAAGTCTGCATGCGTCCGCAACCGCCGTCGATACATTAGGCAACGAACGCCTCAAAAACCTCCCAAACGTTGTTGTTACGGTTGCAGTCCAGCTCTGGTAAGCTGCTTCATCAAGAATAGGACGACTCTTCGAACGAGGTGCTGACTGTCGTCGCAGGCGCCACGATTCAAGGCGGCCGGTTGCCGTTTCCCAAAAGTCGACGCGAGGCATCCCTGATCCCGGAGTTCCCTCGTATCAGGCTTGTGAGTTCGTCACGTCGGGGGCGCAAGTGATCTTCCATGGCTGCTCTCAGTGTCGAGCGTAACCTGGAGCAAGTCCTGCATCAAACTCGGGAACAAGTAGACGCTGGCGTGTGGACGTTGGAAGAGGCAGCACAGTTACTGCAGCGCCGACGAGCCTGGGAGTGCTCCCTCGCGCGCCTGAAAACTGGGAAAACTGCGGTTGAACAACTCCGTGATACCTTCAAGTCGTATATCACGTATGAAATCGCGGTCCTGGAACTCATCAGACATCGTTTTGGCCGTCTGAAACGGAGCCGTGAACCCCAGCGGCCCGCAGCAGGAGCGACCGGGCTGCGGCGGCCCCGCGCCCAGCAGTTCAAAGTACTTGGGAAAATGCGCCAACGCGTTTTCCAACTTTATGAACGTGCCATCTCTTGTAGGTCGTTGCGGACTGATGAGTCGTTGTGGCTTGCCTATATGCGGTTCGCTGCGCGTACCGGAGAGGTGCGGAAACTGCGCCCGATACTGGTACGTGCGATGCACCAAGTAGGTCCCTACTCTGCGCGTATTTTCGCAGTTGCGGCCGCTCTTGAGGCAGATGTTTGTGGTTCCATATCGACAGCACGGGCGGTTTATTTGCGGGGCCTTCGACATCACGACCAGAATGCTGAATTATGGGCGCAGTACGTGATTTTCGAGGTCACCATGGCCCTCAAACGTATCGGTCGTGAAGCCGTCTTGCAAGACGTGAAGCGTCAAATGCCTGATGCGGCAGTTTGGCAAGTTCCACGAACGGTGCGATGCTATGCGCTTACAACGCTCACGCTAGCGGAACTGCGTCAGCAGTTTCACGACTGCCTAGAGAGCATGTTGAAACAGGTTGGAGGTATTTGGCAAGAAGATCCAGCGTTCTTAGCTCATGCAATTGGCGTGGACAGAGCTCGACCTGCACCCGCAACGCTGGAAGCTGGTCTCGGTGTGTCCGACCCGGCGATGCTTTCCGCGTCATAGTACGCAACTTGACCTGCGGAATCTGAGGCATGACGCTGCGTTCGGTGTATCCACCTGTTTGATGTGTCGACCGGTCTCCACGTTGCACAACGACGTTTCGTCGTCAGGAAGCGTTGCATGAACAAAGGCTTCTGCGCAGTCGCACTGGCACATGCCATGGCGGTACGCTGCGGTAACTGGGCGACATGCGTCGCCTGGAAGCTATGATACGAGCGGTCCTTTCAAGATGGCGGCTGCATCCGCTGGCGGTTTCTTCCAAGGAGCACTCTTGCACCCGCATGGATTGGAAGCGGTGACGAAGCGAACTCATTTGCCGGTCCTCAGCGCCTCGATCGATTCCGGTTCATAGCTATTGACTGCGCATGAGCGCTCTCGCCGTGACGCACTGCACTAAACGTTTCGGTTTCATGGCAGTGACCGCAACCGCTGCGTCTCCACTGACCGAGACGCACGTTGCCATGACTCCGACATAGAGCTGCGTTTGTACAGAGCAACGTCATTGCCGAGGAAACGATATACTCTTCGCGGATAGCAATGTGTTTCTGGGACACAGGATGGTACGCTTTTGCGCTTGAGCAGACGCATGCAGCGATGGCGGCACTCGGTAGTGTGTTTCATCGCTTGTCCAAATCGTACGAGATGAGCGTACCTCGATGCGCGTGTACCGCAAAATGTTTTCTCGTGGATACGTCCGCCACTGGATGGTGATCCTACCAAACGATTCACTCAGCGGTGGGTGCGGGGGTTCCGCTCCGAGTACAACGTCCTGTATCCATGCTGTTCTTTTGAGAAGCGGTATGCGTTCGCCAAACATGCTTCCAAGACGAAGTCCTTGAATATATTCGAGGTATTTACGAGCCCTCATTGAACGCAGATGCGCTCAAGATCTAATGGACCGCAAAGCATCCCAAACAGCGTGGTTGCATCGTGGTGCTAGGATTTAGAGCTGCCGAGGCCCGCCGGCGGCGACCTGCCCGAGCATCGCAGACTCGACACTGTTCCGAATACTTTACTGGTCCACACGTTCACGGTTGCAAATCAGGTGCTACGGTTTGTTTCTGGCACGACGTATGTGCGTACCTTGCGTTCGTCACCTCGAATCGGATGCAGCACCGCGTATAGCACATCAGCGTGTCACCGGCATGCTCTGCATACAACTGCACTGGGGCGAGTTCGCGCATAGCTTCAGATACGTGTCCTGTAAATGCCAAAGCAGCTCGTGAACGAAATGCGGTCCCGATAGCTGTCCATATGGCTAGAACAGCTACTGCCGGACGTCCAATTTCAGCACCAACCGTTCCGGTATTCCAGTCGCGGATCTAAACCACCGTTGTACGTGACTGGCATGTTGCTCACCGATCACGCTTTCCGTGCGGCCATCTCCTGCCGAAGGAGATCTCGCTCGCTTCGGCCGAGGTACTTGCAGTCCTCGTGCTGCACCAGATAGCGACCGGGTGTGTGACATTTGAAATTCTTCCCTTTGCAATTGTCGTACTCCTCGCCACCATTGTTCAAAACGAATTCGAGCTCTTTCGCCAATAGCCGGATAAAATAGAGGTTCTGCTCCTCGGGATTCCGCAGCATGAGCTCGCCGGGTGCAGAAGTCCAATCCGCCTTGGCGTTTAACTGTTTCGCGTACATAATATAGACCTGCGACCAGTCAGCCGGTGCCCGGTACAAGATTTCGATGTATTGGTCAGTAGCTTTGGTCTGTTGTCGGCGAATTTCATCCATATCCACGTCACCGCGCCGCTGTAGACCACGAATACTCACAACATAGCGACCCGGCTCCGTAATGACGTAGTTCTGCCCACCGTTATTGTCCCAGTATCGTTTCCCGTCCGTTATCGCAAACTCTAACCGTTTGCAGCCGGAAACTCGGAAAACTCGAAACCCCTCTCGAATGTGACTCGCATCTTCAAACCGGTAAGTTCTGTTCGGCGTCCACTTGCCACCGTCTTTTGAAAAGATGATGTAGACGTTCTCCAGCGACGGCATGGAGTGGAATATTTCAATCCACGAGTTAGGGTCGTTCACAGGACCGTTCATATTCGGACTGCTCCCAGCAGTTTCAATATTTCGCTGAGCCATTCCAGCTATCACACCTAACCTTCTAGTGTTTCTCACGAACTCTGCCCGTCGGCAGCTCGCAGTCGTCGAAAGCACCAGGAGCGGAACGCCCTCCAGCACACACACTCGACTCCATACCAGCGCCGAAATCGCCGCCGCCGTCGTCGTTGCTGCAGCTGCCGCCTCCCATCGATTGATTTCTTTCTTTCATGGACAAAACTGGTACACTGGCCAGCGTTCTCTGATTGTACGCTTTGCTTTTTCATCGCACAGGGAAGCATCCGTCAAACCGCTTACGTCAGAGTTCCATGACCCATACTTCTTCTCGGATACACTGTTCATTTCATAGGTTCTATCGTGTGTCGAGAGCGTGCCCTGAGCGTCCGCGAGAGCGCCTATAGCGCCGATACGGATGCAGCAGGGGGCCCGAACGACTCTTCCATGTCACCGAGGGCGTCAGCTCGGGGTGTGTCTCAGTCGACGCTTACATGAATCGCATGGCTCGTTACTGCATCGACAGCCGGTGTATGCCGGCATGCCGTCACTACACGACGCACTTGAGAAGCTCGCCATTCAGCACGGAACCTGGGTGGTGCGTGACCCTTTGGCAATCAATCAATCATCTGTCTGTGTGTCTGTGTGTCCGTGTGCCAGTGTGTCTGTGTATCTGTGTATCTGTTTGTCTGTGAGCGTACGTGCGTGTCGAATCGGTCACCGCTTCGCAATGCCGGCTACCGCTCGACGCCGTCTTGTTCATTGCTGCGCCGATCGTTTAACATGCGTGCGCATCCAGTTGGACGAACTTTCCACCTTGAAGGTAGCCTGTGGGTTTTTTGGTCATCACCAAGCGTCGTGGGTCAAAAAGACGTCCGACAGGTACCAGGTTTGCGCTCTATGGGGGCGATCGCCCCGTGCAGCCCCGAATGAAAATCCAGCGCGATCGGCTCCTGGGCGCGGCGGCGCGGCGCGCAACGCTGCGCGATCGATCATTTTTGAATCCCGTGGCAGGTCCCGGAGTCCCGGATAGCGGTGTCTTCTCCACTGTTTGCTCAGCAGGGGCGTTCCTCGGGAACTCGCGTACAAACCAGTAGCGCTCGCTGAGCAGCAGCTTTTGTGATTGTGCTGAATCACTAGTGGTTTGCTCCCTAACTCGCTATTGGCACCTGCTTTACAGCTTCGCGAAAGCTATGAACGCAGCGACACCACGCGGTGGAGGCGTTCGTTTCGAGCCCTTCGTGGCGGCGTACAACAACTCGACCCCCGAGGCAGTCTTGGCGTTGGCGCCTACGCCAGTACGAGCACAGCTCCAGAATCGTTCCGAGACGCCCAGTGGTGCTCGACTTCGAAGCAGCAGTGGCGGAGCAGGTGCAGACTCCGTACCTGATGCGCTGTCGAACGCAGTGGAAACCGTGGACCTGTTGCGTGACTTGGTGGCGGTTTTCCGCTCCGAGGAGGACGTTCAAATAATGGAGGCATTGGCCTCTCTCGAACAACAAATCGACGATACGGTATTGGAGCGGCAACAACGAGCCAAGGAGTCGCTGGTACAGCTTGCGAGACAGGTTGACGCCGCCAGACAACGCGCGACGCCGCCTGAGCCTGAACATCTGCATCAGCAGCGGGTCGAGGAACGCGAGCGGGTGAAACGCCTCATTATTGAGCGGATGCTAACTGCCGAAGAGCGCAGCAAAGCGCTGCAAGCGAACTTGCGCGAGCTGGATGCGGAGTCCTCGGAGGTGCAGCAGGCGCTGGACCGGTATCGGCAGCGCATTCAAACTGATATTCCGAGCCTCAAACATGCACTGAGTTTATATGTCACGATAAGTCGTATCCGTTGGAACTACCGATGCGATCAGACGTACATTGAGGGATACGTGGCCCAGGAGCGTGAGAACGACGTGCGTCCATTCCGATTCCAACACGGAGATGCGGTGGCCACTGCCGACCGTCTCTGGGCGCTTATCGAGCCGTGAAGAGCGCTCGGTGAACTGCCAAGGCGCAGCGACGAAAACAGCGCACTTGTCTGGAAGCGCCTTTGAGCACTGCGCACATTTCGCCCGGCCTTGGGTGATCCTATTCACTTGTGTGTGTGTGTTTTCACTGTCTGTCTGCGGTATTGATTGATTCAAGTCGGCAGCTGCGCCCCATTCCTGCTTATGTACTGGATGCAGCAAGCACACATCTGAGCGAATCTTTTCGTCGTTCCCGAGGCTGTTTCCAGTGCTAACAGCCTCCAGGCAGCCCCGATCCATACAAGGCTGCACAGATTCCGTTTTTCCGCCACGGTGCAGGATCCCAGGCATTCACCACCGTGGTCGCCGCATACGCCCCTGGTACCGCTGTCTTCTGCGCCCTGTTCACCACTCGTCTCGTACGCGCGTGACCTGTATTCCCTGCTCAAACGCCTAGGCGCCGGGCTTGAATATATCGTCAAAATGCGCCGGGTCGATCATCGGCAGACGCACGGACACCGACATACCTACAACAGGCGTCCGGCGCGAGCGATATAGCTCTCGCAAAAAATACATTGCCGCCCCATCGTACGCGTTCAGAATATCCGCGATAGCCTGCAAATGCTGCACATACTGCTCCTGGGTCAAACGGAACGAAGCCTGCAGCGTGTGCTCCCACATCACCTGCATGTACAAAGCATACTTGCCGATAACATTCCGTCGCACAGGCTGAATATCATACTCAAAACCATAAAGATCCCGCAAAAACTGCCGCAGCGAGGGTCCTGTTAACGGCAGGTACCGCTCACGCAGCAGCGCTTCGAGGTTCTGCTGCGACATGCCCCGCCGCAGCGTCCGCTCCGCGAACGGCGCCGGACGCACCGCTGAGCGGTCCCTCATATCCGGAAACGAGGCCGCAAAACGCGCTTCCAGCGCTGCAACTGCCGCTGCCAGCGGGTTCCCGCGCGGACGCCGAGCAGACCCGCGCCGTTTCTCGCCGCCCCCGGCGGACGCATGCCCGTCGCGCCTGCCGGGCTCGTCCGCGTCGTCCTTTGGTCTATCCGGAGTCGAGTCTGATGACGAAGAAGGAGGCGACCCCTGTGCCCGCAACGCAAGCACACCAAGCACAAACATGGGGAATACGCAGCACCACAGAAAAACCGGACTGTGCGCAGCAGCAGCAGCAGCAGCAGCAGCAGCAGCAGCACCGAAAGCCAGCGTTACGAGACAACAAAGAAGCAGGCCTCAGACCTCTTTCTCGCGCTGCAGCAATCTGCACCTCGAATTGACGCCCTGCAGCTGCGATGGCGTCAGCGACGCACGCACCGCATGGCGCGGCTGCCGTTCACATGCGCCTGCACGCGCGCCGCCGTACGCATCGCTGCGTGGCGTCGATCACGCACAGGCTACCCGCCGGTGTGACGGTTTGCTTCACGCATGACAACGCTATATATATCAATTTAGGCGAACTTGGATCGATATCTGCGACGGTGGCTTTACGGCAAGCGACGTTCCAAGCGCCAATACCGCTGCCTCGAATGGATAACTGGCATGATGGCCCGCGATCGATCGATGGATCGATCAATTGGCTCCGCCGTCCATCGAAAGCGTTGGTCTCCGGCTGGGCAGCGCGTTACGCTCGCCCTGGAGTTTCAACCGAAGATTGAGGGTTCGAGTCCCTTCCGTCGCGTTGACTTTTGCCACCCACGCTCATGAGCCAAGTCAACCCTTTACACTACAACGGAGGTGCCGTATTCGCAGCAACCGGTAACCAGTGTGTTGCCATCGCTGCGGATCGGAGGTTTGGACAAGCGCAGCTCACGCTGGCATGCGACGCAAACCGTCTGTTCCGCGTCCACGATCGACTGGTGCTGGGACTCACTGGACTCGCGACCGATTGTCTAACACTAGCAGAACGCGTGCGGATGCGCACGAACCTATATCGTTTAGGAGAGAAACGCGAACCGAAACCTGCAACCATTTCAGCGCTGGTTTCCGCGCTTCTCTATGAGCGCCGCTTTGCACCGTACTTTGTCGAGCCGGTGATCGTCGGTTTGTCGGGCGATAACAAGCCGTATTGCTGCTCCATGGACCTGTTGGGCACGCCCATGGAAACCGATGAGTTCGTAGCTGCTGGTACCTGTGCCGAGTCGCTTTACGGGACGGGGGAAACCTTCTGGCGTCCGGGTCTGGATCCCGAGGACCTATTCGAAGTTACCGCCCAGTGTATGCTTGCCGCGCTCGACCGCGACTGTCTCAGCGGCTGGGGTGCGGTCGTGTACGTCTTGCACAGTGAAGGCGTCACCGTGCGCGAGCTCAAGGCACGCATGGACTAGGCAGAGGCGGTGGTGGTGGTCGCGGCTACGGCCTCGTCCATCGCCGCAGCTGCTGGACCCGCGTGCAACTCGGACTGTCCGGAAGACGATGATGATGACGTCGTCGTCGTCGTCGTCGTCGTCGAAACGCGCGAGGCGCTGACGGTGCGCGTCACCGTCGACGAGCCTTGCACGAGCTTGGTTCGAAAGACGACGTTCGCGTGCTCGAAGAGCGCTGGTTTCAGGCTCACGATGATGAACTGGCTGTCGCGGAAGGATTGGCGAATGACCTGGCCTACATTTTGCGTATGGCTGAGGTCGAGCGCCGCATCGATCTCATCGAGAATGTACATAGGCGCGGGCTTGAACTTGAGCATAGCCAACACGAGACTGAGAGCAACGAGGGAACGCTGGCCACCGCTCAGCTCTGTGAGGGAATCCTTCCAGGTATTGCCCATCGCGACCTTGAGCACGAGGCCATCGAGCATCGACTGGCTTTCCGGTACGCGATCTAGACGAGCATCGGCTCCGGGGAGCAAGGTAGAGAAGATTGCACTGAGATCGCGGTTCACTCGTTGCCAGGTGGCCTCGAGCGCCAGACGTTTCTTCTCATCGAGGCTGCGAATAGCCGCGTAGATTTTTTGCTTATCATTCTCGATGATGCGTTTCTTATTCATGAGGTCCTGATATTCTTGCTCAGACTTTTCAAAGAGACTCAGTGCTCGCCGGTTGATCCGTTTCCCGAGACTCTGATTCTCTGCAGTCAACCGGGCGAGTTGTTGACGGGCCCGCCGGATCTCCTCCGCGTCCACCACGGACACGTCACCCGCAGTGCACGACAGGTTTGGATGCTCGGCCTCGAGCGCGACGGCCTGTTGACGAGCATTCGCGAGCGTCTCGTCGAGATCAGCTAGCTGCAGCCGGAGACGTTTGATTTCCAGCGAAAGCGCCTCGTCCTGACTAGCTAGCGCACTTAGGCGCTCTTGCCGCACTGCATGCTCTTGTGCTTGCGCCGAGAGCGCCTCTCGGCGTTGCCGGAGCGCCTCCTGCTGTGAATAATAAGCAGGCTCGAGCTCCTTTTCCAGACGATTGCTTTGCTCGGCGAGGTCACGTTCCAGTTGAGCAATGGTTTCGTTGCACTGTGCTAGACGCTTCTGCACATCGTCAAGTTCTTCTCTGGAGGATTCGAGCTGCTGGTGGAGGCGCGCAAGCTGGGCCTGTTCGTCTTGCCAGAGACGCTGCAGTTGCTCGGCAGATGCCTTGGCCTCGGCGAGGTCCTGGGCGCCGACATCGGCACCGGAATCGAGTTCAGCGAGTCGTCGCTCAGCTGCAACTCTTCGCGCTCCCTGTTCTCGAAGCTGTGCCTCTAAACTCGCAACTTCATTCTTGTACCGGATCAAGGGCTCCGCAAGCATGCGCTCCCTAATGGCCTCCACCGCTTGCTGCTTCATGGCGAGCTCCGTGCTCAGACGTGCATGCTGATCCGCTTTTTGCTCCAGGTTTTGAAGATCCTCCTCGGTCCTCGCCAGTGCACGCTCTCGTATCTGCAGCTCTGCACGCAAACGCTCAAGCTCTGCGAGCTGGATCAGAAGCGAAGCGACTGCGCTCTGGGAGCCTCCGGTCATGGTACCCTGGGGGTCCACGAGGTCGCCGTCTTTCGTCACCGTCCGACACCGAATCTGCTCCGAGAACGCCATCTGTTTGGCCTGATCCAGCCGGTCGCAAACTAGCGTTCGTCCGAATACATAGCGCATGGCAGGCTCGAGTGCTTCATCAAAACGGACAAGCGACAGGGCCAGGTTGCCTCCGGCCTGACGAGCGGCTGCAACGCGTTCTGGCTCCAGCACCTTATCGTCGATCCGGTTCAAGGGAATCATGGTGACTCGACGAGTGAGCTGGCCGCTCTCAAGCAGAAGCTTGCCAGTCTGCTCGTTGTCCACAATGACGTAGAACAGCTTGGAACCTGCAGTTATTTCAATGGCTACCGCATATTCTGGATGCACCAGTTGCACTAGTCGGGCAACGACGCCTTTGACGCGACTGCTTTCGAAGGCCGGCTCCGGGTTCTGGTAGGTAAAGTCAATAGCAGCCAACCGAGCGGAGAGACGATCCAGCTGATCGCGAAGGCTATGCACGGCTTGCTCCTCGCTCTGACGGAGTTTGCGGAGTTTCTCTGCGCCATGCTGGTCGTAGTCCAGCTCATGCAGCTGGAGCTTAACGGAAGAAACCGCCTTTTCCGCTTTGGCGAGTTCGGACTCGAGCGCTCGCACAGCAGTGGCTCGCTTTGCATGCTTCTCGAGTTCGCTCTTCGCTCCCGCAAGAGCAATTCTCGTAGTTTCCTCTTCTGTACGAGCGAGCGCCAACTGTTGCCGCGTCGAAGTGATGAGTTCGGTACGCGAACGAAATGCGGAGGCTTCAGAGAGCGTTTGCCACTTGTCGTTGGCTGCGCGGGCCTCAAGGCGGCGCTTTTCAACTTGCGGCTCAAATGTTTCGATACGAGCGGTGAGTTGCTCAAGCGTCTTGGTGAGATGCTCCTGAGCCTCGATCATCTCGGTTTGCTGCGCTTGTTCCCTAGTCAGTGACGCACGGAGGTGATCGCGACGAGCTCGCTCCTTCACCAGTTCCCGATCAAGAGCGGCGAGCTCCTTTTCTTGCTGCTGGAGCTGTCGGGCCTCTCGGTCGTGCTGACTACGTTGCGCTCCGTGGCTTTCCGCACGCAGCGCATTGATTGCCTCGTGGTTCTGCGCTTGTTCCGCTTCGTGCTTCTCAATCTGTGCGACCAGCTGGGCTCTGTCCTGCTCGAGTTGCTTGACATGCTCTCGCGCTTGAGCGTATGCTTGTAGGGCGACAATACGACGCAGACGCTCTATCTCTGCATTGTTCGCCGACCAGTGCAGAAAACGCTCTCGTTCATCCCGGAGCTTTACCAGAGACGGGGTTATCTCCTCAGCCAAAAGCGTATTAATTTCCTCGACCTTGCGCTGTTTTTTCTCGATAGTCCGAAGCGCAGCTGTCTTCTTGGCCTCGTACATACTGGTACCGGCAGCCTCTTCGAGCATACTCAACAGCTCGAGTGGCTTCATCTGAATGACTTTGGTGATCCGCCCCTGCATGATCAAAAAGTGCGGATTGTTCACATTCAATTGTACCGAGTGAAACAGGTTTTGAACCTTCGCAGGTTGCGCCACGTGCCCGTTGATGAGGTACTTGCTGCGTCCACCGAGCGCCACTTGACGGGTCACGGTTATCTCGGGAGAGTCCTCGTAGCCGACCGGGGACGACGACGCGTCGGTGTTGTCGAATACCAGCGTCACAGACGCACGCTGGACACCGGCCTGCCCGTTTTTATAGATAAGCTCGTGAAGCCCATTGACCCGCAGCGACTGCAGATGCGTCATGCCCAGCACGAAGCATATGGCGTCCAGTATGGCCGACTTGCCACTGCCGTTTGGTCCACTAATTGAGTTGAAGTGTGGATCTAATCCGGATAAAACCATCCTATGCGCATAGGATTTGAACCCATCCAAAATAATCTCTTTTAAATACATGGCTATAGCGGTTGTATGGCGTGACGGTCAAGCCGCACGCACGCGAACAAACAAGTACACGAACGTGCGTTACCGCAACGGTCACGAGGAATTTGAAACTGGCACCTGACGCGCGCGGCGATCGCAGGCGCCGCGTCCCTTTGCCTGGTGTCCATTTTGATCAAGAAGGTAAGAAGGTTTGAATATGGACATCATGGACTGTGCGCAGCACTCCAGCAGCCGTGTCGCTGCTGCTGCTGTTGGTGCTGCTGTTGGTGCTGCTGTTGGTGCTGCTGCTATAGACGTGCAGTTCGACACCTGGTACACCAACTCAGAAGACTTCGAAACGGGTCATTCAACGTCGGTGCACTCATATACGTTTGCACTAATGTCCTGCTGTCCACAAAAAGAGCATTTGCAGGCTTGTTCTTTGGCTGCTTTCTTTTTTCTCTCTAATAAATTCGACCTGACAAAGCACCCGTTCGTCGTGTAACTTCAGCCCCGTTCTTACCATTACATGGATGTTAGTCGTAGCCTGCAAGTTCTGATTTTGCAGCTTCCTGCTGGTTACATGCATTTCGGGCACTGGTGGAAGTGGCGATCAACGATTCACTTGCCAGTTTCGTTCTCTTGATCCAGAGGCTGAGTACGGCATTCGCTGTGGTGACACGCGTATGTGATTAGGTATTCGCAAATGCCCGCCACGACGCCTCCTTCGAGCGCCGCCCTGTAGCACATGAATTCTTGCTGCCTGGTTCGGTACAAGAGCCCGACGAGTCCTGTGCACTCACCTGGATGCCGTCCTCTGGTTCCACGCGTGGAGCCGTGCCCCGCGATCAGGGGCATGTTCTGGGCGATCCCGTCAGCGAGGAATTTGTATGCTGCCTGTGCATATGCACGATGTACCATGCCACAGAGGATTGCGGAATATGATGTTCTCCATGATGGAGCGCGTACTGGATGGCAACATTCAGGCTGGAGAACAAGTCGATAAATGTCGGACTGTGGACGAAGCTCCTTCGTCCACAGTGATAGTGCACCTGCCATTGCAAGCTATCGTTGTGATGCCAGAGACCCGAGTCCGACATCCCTTTCCGCGCAAACTTAACAGACGGGAGCGCGCCTCGGACCACATCCTGTGAAAGCATATCATGTCGCAGTCGAATCTGGTATCGTCGGTAGCCACATGAAAGAGGAGATTTTCCTCGGGAACGGAACCAATTATTTGCTTTGACAATGTCTTCGAAATTGCTGCATGATCTTGTGTACGAGTCGCCAGAACACGATGTCCAGCAACGTGCGTCGTCAATCCAGGGACGCGAACACCAGTGCCTACAAGCTGTGTTAAGTCGAAAAGCCGAATCCCTGAAGCATACCTCATTTGGGCATGCTGGACGCGGGGTACGGAGAATCATGGATGCCTGTACGATTAAAAAACTGAATCATGATATCGAATATGTGATGCAATCCTGTTTTTCACGGATATCGCGAATCAACTTGATGTATTGACTTTACGAACGCCCGCTGCGAAGAATGCAACAGACCAATTCGATAAGTCGACCACGCATCCTAGAATAACGTTTGGATCCGCAAGCCCTTTTCGTCGCATAGCATCAATGCAATGCCGTCCATCTCAGACAAAAGTTTAGAGAAAGCTCGATGACAGGAACGTTAGAAGCATCTCAGTGTTCCATGGGAGTCTGACAACCGCAGAGAGCGCTTCAATGAATGGAGGCGATCGACGCTGACATGCGAATGCCGCCCGCAATCAAGCTATCAGCGACTTGTTTTCCGCAACCGCGTCCACAAGCCACAAGTTCGGGATCTCTGCCTCTCTGAAAAATACCAGTTCAGTTGATCTATGCATGTTGTGAGGTATCGAACCTGAAAACGCTTGCCACACGCGAAGAAACACACTGCAACACACTCCTTCGGGATGCTTCGGGTATTGAGCGGCGCGCCGGGATCGTTACGGCGCCAGCGTGGCGTCTCGTTCGACACGCCTCACAGCGTCTGAACGTTGTAACTTTTCGTGTCTTTTGACGAGGTCAGTGGGACTTTTGTGGGCTGCAGAACTCGGAGTGGTTTCTTCCGGGTGCCCTGAGGTCGACCGCAAGGTGTCTTTTTTCAGGACGACGGGACTCGAGCGCAGTCGTTGCTTCGGTTTTTTTTTGTGGTGCACAGCAGCTGCTCGCTGTGAAGCTGCACCTCTGCTGCCGGTTACGATTCTCGTTAGTCGAAGCCTTGACTTGAGAGACGAAGAGCTTTCATTGTCTAAGGCTGCCGACAAGTTGATTTTAAGGCTACCAGCATAGCTAACGTTCGCTGTAGAGACGAACCTGTGTTGCCGGTTGCGATTCTCGCTTGTCGAAGCGTCGACTCAAGGGAGAACCCTCACTATCCAAAGCTACCGACAGCTTTCATTGTCTAAGGCTCCCGTGTCAACGTTCGCTTTAGAGCTGCATCGCGGTGCGTACCTCGACGGACGATATGCGTAGCACCGCAAAGTACGCCGCTATCTCATACTGTGCGATAGGTTTGATTCTAGGTCATGCTTGGCTGACGCAACCGAACTTTTACCGCGCAACGGCCTACCTTTACAACTCAAAGACTGCCAGGTTTTCCGCGGTGAACGCTGGGCTCGTCTCGCTCTACCTTGTCGGCCAGCTTGTGCAGCGTCTTCTGCTCGGTGAACTGCGTCTGGTAGAAGCGGAGCGCCTGCACTTGCGAGCACGCGAATCATTGGTGGAAATGTTCCTTGCGATGACTGTCTTCTCCCGAACAGATTTCCATGCACGGTTTCTCTGCATGTTCGCATGGACCTTTTTTTTGAAGGTTTTCCATTGGCTCAGCCAGGAACGCCTGGGATACGTTGAGCAACAAGTTATCATGCTCAGCCGTCCGCGCCTGACGCACGCTCGCCTAGTCGTACTCTTTTGCTGGTTATTTGTTACCGACGCCTGCATGCTCTGGCACTGTTTACACTTCACGAGCACAAACGGCCCGTCGATCATGGCCATGTTCGCTTTCGAGTACGCGATTTTGCTGATTGGCCTCCTCAGTCAGATCGTTCGCTATGTTGTCTTCATAATAGACGTGTTTGTGTTAACGGAAGGCACCTGGGACGACAAAGGTCTCTGGCTTTTTTATAATGAGCTACTCTCCCTGTTTCTGCAGCTGGCTGCATACCTTGCGTTTTTCACCTATGTGCATTTATTCTACAGTCTTCCGCTGCACATTCTGCGAGACCTAGCAGTGACAGCCCGCACCTTCCGACAGAGGCTCATCGAGTTCATTCGCTATCGCCAAGTGGTGCGATCCATGCACACCCAGTTCCCGAACGCTACAGAGCAAGAGCTAGCCGCCGGCGACCGAACTTGCATCATCTGTCGCGAGGAGATGTTCGGTGGTGCTGGTGCTAAGAAACTCGTCTGCGGCCACATTTTCCATCTGCGATGCCTCCGCTCCTGGATGGAACGCAGCATGAGCTGCCCGACGTGCCGGCGAGATATACGTCCTCTGCGGGCGCCAACAACGAGTGCACGTCCCACTGCTTCATCTGGTGCCGCTACGCACCACGACGACGGAGCGCGGCGAAACGCTCCGGGTAGCCTCAGTACGCGGCCGCAACGAGGCGCGACTGCGCCCATCGAAGCGCCAGCGACGGCTGCACGACGGGTCGACACGTCAGCAGTGCCGGCGAGTACGCAGCAGCGAATGCGCCCTTCGACGGCATCTGCCGACAGGGAGGCTTCCGATCCGGAGCATCACTCCAGAAACGAATGGAATGCACATTCTGGGCGTCCGCCGTGGACCACAGCACGCTTAACGGAGATGCCGCCACCGTCGTCGTCAACGTCAACGCCAGCACCACCACCACCGTCGTCGCCGCCGCCACCACCACCACCTCCTCCTCAGTTGCTTGCGGTGCTCGAATATATCGCACAGACAGCACCGCATGCCGAGGTGCAGTGTTCCCCGCTGCCACCGACGAGCACCCCAGCCCAACCGACTCGAACGCATACCACACCGGCATCGTACGCGCGCCCTCGAAGTGCAACTATCGAAGATGCCCGTCGACTACAACGGCAGTTGGATGATCTCTCTAGTGTGATGCGTAATCTCATTGAACGACTCGAGCACGAGCTTGAGGACAGGGACGCGGAGCAAATCGAGCATCGTTGAAGCACGCTTTTCCCCAGGGCTTCTGGACATCTGCGCGCCCTCGCGAAGCGTCACTTTCATACGCTCCGCTGCACTGTCCACTTGGGGTCCTTCTAGGTTTCAAGATGCTCGCTGTATGCCCTTGGGGAAGGGGTAGCGTCACGCTGCGGCCGTAGAGCGGCGGTCGCTGTGAGCGCCCGCTCGGGAAGTGACGGCCCCGCGTTGCTCCCTTTTTGTGCCTAAACCCGAACGTCGATGATATGCTTCCCGGATGAAGACCGAATGAGTACGCCTTTGCGGAATCGAGTGTCGCAGCCACGGCAGCCGTCCAGAGCCGTGCTGTGCTGCTGAACACTCAGCGATGCGCATGGCTTCAGGTTCTCGACCCCAGTTCGGTGCCGCTCACTCCACCACTTGTATTCCCTGTGCACTCTGCTCTGCCGTCTAACAGCAGAGCAGCCAGCCGCGTGTCGACCTGGGGTTCGCTTGACTCGACGCCAGTCGGTTCTAGGCGCTCAGACATCGGCGCTGCCTCCCGCGGTTCAGAGCGAGCTCTGTCTAGGTCTACGGGGTTTCTGAAACCGGCACTCTCCATCTTTCGGAAACACCAAAGTTGGAAGCTCTCGAATACGTGCGGTCTCGACCGCTGCGATCCGTCTGCGAGCACCTGCGGTGGTGGATGGATGAAGAGCACAGCAAATGCTGCGCTGCACACCGTAGCGAGCATGGTCACCGCCCGCAGCACCCGGTGTGTCCGCGGAAAGCCTGCTGGAGGGTCCACCAGTTCGCCCAACGGCTCTGAAGGCGTTTCTAAACGCTTCCAGCCCATGGAGCAGGCCACCACCTCAGACCAAACGTCTCCTGTCTCAAAGAAGGCGCTGCAAATGCTTGCGCTTCAGGTGGTGCAGCAGCGACGCGAGCCGGGATGCCCGTTCGTTTTTCAGCGTCTCGGGCCAGTGCGCCTGACCAGACGCTCATGCAACCAAGTCAGAGGATGATGAGACCGGTCTACCAGCTCCGACTTGCATACTAAAGTGCAGGTCTGCTTCTTATGTCATCGGTACCGTCCATTGGGGGCTATTTTTGTCGAACGCTCCATTTTTCGCCGCTCGTGCATCCGGTTCTTGAGGAGCCGGTCGCTGACGTCGCTCCAGCTCCGGTGTCAGCTGTCGAAAGCTGATCATCGGAGCGTCGAGGTCACGCTTCTGTTGCGTTCGACTGTTGTCAAGGTGCTCTATGCACGGATGGTGTCTGCGATTCACGAGCACTCTGGTATGCACCCTCGATACCCGCTCCGCGGCTGCTATGCTTGGCTATGGCCAAGTCCTTCCATATGTCCACCATATCCGCTGGTCAGAGCGTCAGTCTGAGCTGAACGAACGCTTGCTTCTTCGCCCAGCATATATCCCTGAGGATTACAGAGAGAGCATGCATCACTCGATGCGCTTCTCTGTCAACGCACCCGGTGCCGTGCTCCGGGATCGCGGGCTTCTTCTGCGGACATCTCCTCGGCGAGGACATTGTCTTATGCACGCGCAAGCGCATGCTGTTCCATTCGATAGAGGATATGTGGAATCCGACGTCGTCCATGACGATACATGTACCGAGAGGAAAATCCAGGCTGGAGGCCAAACCCGTGAATTTGTATCCGTCTCCTGCTTTATACCTGGGAAGCGATGTCGCACGCTCCACTAGCAGCGATCGCTGGAATGAAAAAAAAGCACGGCTCCAGGGCGCTCTTCACCGGAAATAGAAGAGAAGGAAGTCACAGGAAGCGTATCCCCTGAACGGCATCATATGGCTGTCGAATGCAGTTTCGTCGGTAGATAGAAACACGGGAGGATTTGTCTTTCGAACGGAATCGATTATCTGACGTTACACGATCAGTGAATTTTCCGGATGATCTTGTGATCAAGTCGTCAAGTGACCATGTGCAGTTTTTGTTCCTCGAAAATCGAGCAGCACAAGTCGCTGATCCCACGCGCTCCCCTGAAGCAGAAGAATCGACGAATAGAAAAATACCTGATTAGAGTATGGCATACGTAAGGAAAGCAGAAGCGTGGAGACACTTACCTCCTTGTCGAATCGTTATATGCCGGTTACATTTCGGAACTCTTGTTCGATAGCTTTGTGAATCATTCTGATTCCAGCGACGTAATGAATTCCAACGAAAAGGCATCGAAAGAGCCATTTTGAAAATACGACCGAGCATCCTAAAATAACGTATGAAGCCGTACGCCCCGTTAGCTCCACTTGGACCATGGATGCTATGCATCTGACACTAGTTCCAGAAACAAGTCACAAGGTAGGAATAAAACACCCAGGTCAGTGTCCCATGGTTATCAAACACGGCTGTCGCTTGACCTCCTAGCGCTGAGCAGCGCAACCACACGACAAGGCCCCCAGACGTGTATCGCTAGACCGCTTTGAAGGCTACTGGTCTGTCTCTGCGGCGTTCGAGCCCAGCCCTGCATACACGCCTGTGGCGCTCTCGCGGGCTAGGGTCTCAGGTCAATACCGAGCGGTATGCGTAGGAGCAATATCACGAACGATGCCCGGAACGCTACACTAGCAACGCCCTCTGAGATCCAGGGAAACTTGGTTTTTTTTCGAGTCCAAGACGTAGCATCTGTCACTGATGGATCTCCTGTTGCTCTGTGCGGTAAAACCTGGTGCGCTGTTGTGTCTGCCGTTTACGTAGGCATCTCTTCGTGATTAGGGAGTAGGAATGCTACGCAGAAAGCACCTTCCTGAAGCATGGCGTTCGCTGCACGACGAGTTTCTGGAGCGAAGCTACCGGTGCATAGGCGTACCAGGTATGCACCAAAAGACTCCAAAAACGCTCCATTAATTCTAGATTTTCTTCATCAAACGCTCATTCTGGGTTAGAGATCGTCTCTAGATCCGTGTCGACGGACACGGAACACTGCTGCAGACCCGCGTGTTCTTTCCGCAACACCTGTTGACGTGCTGGAAGGCCTCGCTGAGGCTGCGTAACTGGCGACACGCGTCGCCGCTTGAACAGCGTTCCTAGCAGTAAGCTCGTTTCCAATTGATCGGTTTCATGGAACTGCAATTCAGACCGAGTACCGTTGCCTAAAACGAGCACTCGTTTACCTGGCTCCGCCCTATGGATGTCTTTTCGTGAAAACGCGCGTCCACAAGCGCCCACTGCCTTGTTCGCGCGCTTTACGCTTGATGCTCAGCGAGGTGAACGAGCTCAGCACGTCCGCTCTGTAACCAGGTGACATAGACCCGGTGCTCAGCGTCCCGAACATGCAGCTCTTTCACATTGAGCGATACCAGGGGGCCGTGAAACACCTGTGCGGCCTGGTTGTCGGCCTGGGCCTCGGGGGAGCCGCTCGCGAGCCCCACGTAGACAGCCCCCGAGGTACTGCCCTTGGGTAGGACTCGAACCGCGACCTGGTCGCCTCTGTGCAACTGCATACCGCGATAGAAGAGCGTGCCCCGGGAGACAAACGCATCGGGGTCACCGCCGACGGGAAACTCAGGCATAGGGATCGGCTTTTCGTCAGCAGGTACCGCTGTTACCGCTGAAGGTTGCGCGGCAGCGATATCCGGTGTTCCAGGGCTCAGCGCTGTACCTGGGTGCCCAGCGTCACCGGTGTTCACACGAGGCTCAGAAACCTGCGGAGTACGTGGAGACGCTGAACGCTTCGGTGCATTATCCGGCACTGGAGCGGGAGCGACCGCCTCCACCGCAAACTGGTTCGCTTCGCGTGTCGAAGCATGCTGCGTCTGCAGCGGGGCAGCAGCACCTGCGACTCGTCCAGAGGAGGTATCGCTCTTCGCCACGGACGAGTCTGGCGCTTTGTCTGCCGCTGATTCATTGGGTGCAGATTCCGATTTCAGCGGTCTCGTCATCGCAGGAGAGGACGCTAGAGAGCGCCCGGCTTGTTCAGCGTTGTGCTCGAAGCCTGGATGTACCGTACTGGAGACAGTTCCTACATTCGATCGCGGAGCAGCGGTAGAACTCGAAGACGACGATACGTCGTTTTCGGGCTCCGGTGGTGGGTGCACTGGCCTCTTGTCCCTGGCCGATGTTGGCGGTTTGCGTACCTTGTTCGTGCTGGGCCGCGGCGGCATCCCGGCGTTGGAGCCACGATCACCAGCACCAGTGGGTTCCAGCGGGGGCCGCTTCCGAGGTCGACCACGCTTCCCCGTTGAACGTGCATCCGATGAGGTACCAGCGTCGTGTGCGCCTGCCGAGCCTCGTGCTGCTTTCGGTGCAGCAACATGTCCGGACGTTGGCGTAGTAGAAGCAGCAGTAGCAACAGTAGTAGTAGCAGAGCGTCCGACGGCGCCAGTCCGCGGCTGCTCCGGCGGCAGTTCTCGAGTCGCATTCCCGGGCCGTGCTCCCAAGCGGTGTGCGGGTTGGTCGCGCTGTACCAGACCAACCGCTAGACGAGAGCGCTGTTTCTGGTCATTCCAGTCGATACCCAAGTCACCGGCAGCAGACAACGAACCGTTTCCGATGGCTGCCGTGCCAGCTGCTGGAGCTCGGTGCGCGCTCCACTGGGTCCCGGTCTCGGCGATGCTGCTGCGCTCGTGCGAATGTCGAGCTCCAGTGGACTGCCGGTTAGAGGCGCGAGCCCGAGCGCCCGTTTGGCGACCAGTTGGACCGCTCGGTGCTCGACCGGCGCTGGTCAGCAGCTGGCCGTCTGTAGCGGTTTCGTTTCCAGAGGCACCAGGGGCGCGCCCAGCATGCGCGTTGCCCGCCTTAGCTCTACGACGCAAGGCGGTGATCGCTCGCTGGACTTCACGGAGGTCGTCGGAAGCCTCGCCAGGCTCCAGACCCAGACTCACTGGACGACGTTCCAGCAGCAAGAGGCTCTCTTCTGGCGTCAGGTTCGCAGCCGTACCCATTGCAGCCGGGGAAGCGCCTCGTGGGCGTGCGGGTAACAGTTGATAGGGGACACCAGCAAAACCCGGTGGAATCATAACCGGCGGTTGGCCGAAAAGCACCATAGGATCCCGGTCCAGCTGACAAGCGATTCGATACCGTCGTTGTCGTTGAAACGCTGCTTCCAGCAGGCGCTCTCGAAGCGACTCCTCCGCCACCAGGTACTGGTGCTCGACTTCCCGGAAACGAGCTTGCGCGTACTTGTGCAAATACGCTTGCTGTAGTTCAAAGTTCCGTTGGATTCGATTTTCTAAAGCATATCGCCGTCGTTCCAAGTCCACCAGATCCGCAATGAACATATGAGCCAAAGCAAAAGAATCAGCGTATTCCTTGGGGGTTTCCGCTGCCAGTGCGCCAATGGTTTGTTTCACGAGCTCCATGACCTGTTGTTGAGCCATCTCGAGGCCATTTGTGCCATCACAACTGTTCGCTCGTACCATCTCATCAGTTGAAATGGATCCCTCATTTGACTGGGTCTTTGGAACGGTGGCAGTGTCGGCTGCTGCATCAGCCGCAGCGTCCTCATTGACAGCCACCGGTGCTGAGACAACAGGTTGCCCGCCCGTGTCCTCTACCGCGAAACTGGGCAGTGTTTGCGCTATGCGTACGAGAAGTTCAGCTTCTTCTCGAACGCGTGCTAATGCTCTCTCTAGCTCGAGCTGTTGCTTTGCACGTTCTTCTACGGATAGGGCTGCAATCGACGCAGCGTTCTCGTCCTCTGCAACTGAACCTTCGCAAGGACCAGAAGCAGGAGCAGTAGAGCGGGCAGCGCCTGGAGCATTGGCGGATGGTGCGGCACGGCTTGTGCGTCCCGTTGTTTCCGCTCGAGATGCATTCAGTGTCGATTCACTCGAGAATGCCTCATCATCATCATCATCATCATCATCATCATCATCACCATCGTCACCTGCATCATGATCTGTACCGATGCTGGTTTCCGATACCGAAGCAGATCCTGAGGCTGTCTGCTTCTCTGCGGTTCGTTCGGTCAACGCTCGTGTACTGGCACGAGCAGCTCGTTTCGCAGCGCTCTGCGAGGCTTGCCCGCTCCGACGCGAGCGCCGAAGACCCACCAGCACCGCCATGGCATCCTTGCCAGACCGCTGAGCAAGTTGCTCCGACGAACTAGAGTCCTCGTCAGCGGACTGGTGCTGCTCCGCTGCGGGCATGTGGACTGACGCTGCCTTTCCCTGAGACGAGTGCCCTTTTGCTCGCTCTCTGGTGCTGGACGTCTGACGAAGGTTTCGTCGCAATCGGCTCTGAGCCTGCTCCTCTCCTGCCGCTGCCTCTGGTTGAGTTTGACCCTGACCGGGTGCCGAGCTTTCGACGAATCGCTCTTTGGAGCTGCTGCGGCTGCCGCGTCTGCTCGGCTGAAGTGCCCCGACTTTCGAACCGGTGCGAGCAAGCTTTGCAGACTTGGGCGCTGAGGCGGCCTTGGCACTCGCGTCCACTGAGCGACGCTTGCGACTGGTCATTGCTGCGGAATCGTTTCGTCGTTCGGTGCCTGCTCACGCCCGCAACGGTATGAAACTGAAGCGGTGTCTCGATGCGTAGCAAGCGCCTGGTCGCTTGCGTCTCAGAGGTCACGTTTCCGAGCCGCTGCTCGTGAACGCAACGCTGGACGCTTTTGAAAGCGCACCCACGAAAGTTTCCGACGAACACGAGTGCCTCAATGAAAGGTGACCGTGCAAGATACCAGGCGAATGTTCGACAGGAAGTAGCTAGGGATACGCCTGTAGCCACAGCAGCGGCAACAGCGGTAACAGCTTTTCGTAGCCGTGTGCCCCGTTCCCGAAGCGCAACACCCTGGACAGGTATTCGACTCGGAGTCGGGCGCTGCGCTCTATTCCACGCTATCAAGACGTCTCTTGGGTTAGAGTAGAGACGGTTCGGCAGACGTGTCGCTTAAGCGTGCTGATTTCCTTAGAATCCTAGCGTCTACGAAGGCGGCTCACAGCGCTATCGTTGAGGCTTTGGACGCGTTCTGGAGTAGCAGCAGCAGCAGCAGCAGTTTGTTTCCCGGGCACTGCGAGTTCCGAGTCCAAGAGCTGAAATCGCAACGTAAAATCGCTAGAGCTTGCCCTTCGACTAGAGTATTTCGTTGATCGAGTTGGCTTCGGTCTTCACTAAGCGTACCCTGTGCTGCTGAACGAATCTGGCGTGGTGGCTGCTTCCAAGGCCACAAAGCTGGGCGGAGCGTCCTGAATACCCAACGAGCGCTGGTGCTCAGTCTTTGATTACCACAGCATCTCAACTCGACTGGTGACTCGAGCTACGAGCAGGAATGCTCGGACGCAACCAGCATCCACTGGCGTTCGCTGCCTCAGCTGTGGTGCCAGGCTCACGTGCTCAGGCGCTAAAGAGTTTGAAAGTTTGTGGGGTCACCAGCGCAGAGGATGCAACCTGGATTTTAGAGACCATTCAGCGACGACTTTCCGTTCAAGTCTGGATAGGTTGTGTGTTGTGGCCGCACTCGCGACGTTGCGTCTCGGTGAGGGAGGCTCGCGACATCGCTGCTGCTGTTCGCGAGACGGCAGCAAAGCTGGGAACGCCCGCTCGGACGGTGGCTGTGTTTGTTGATGAGGACTTGTCTCGAATACGACAGGTATGCACCGACGCGTCGATAAACGTTGCTCAGCTGCATGGGTCCCTGGACTGGCAGGAGCATGTGCTCCGAGCGGTGGACTCCTGGCCTTCCTGGTTGGACTACGCTCGTGTTCTGCGGCCCGATGAAGCAGCACAGGAGCCATCGAAGCGAGCGATAACAACCGCTGATGGACGTCCACCCTGCTATACGTTGATCGACCCAGGTCGTGGAGACGGGAAGCCCTTCGACTGGCGCAAGTTCTCGAACGAACGCGTTTTGGGTCCCGATCCAGGTCTTTGGATGATTGCTGGCGGTTTGCATGCCGGAAATGTGGTTGAGGCCGTACGAGTCACCAATGCACCGGGTGTTGATGTTGCGAGCGGTGTCGAGGTCAGCACCGACGGTCTCAGGAAGCACGAATCAGGAGAAGGCTCTGCAGACGCGTATCCGCAGCACAGCGGTAGGGTGTATCGGCCGCGCAAGGACCCTGCTCGTCTTGAGGCCTTCTTGGATGCACTTTGCAGCGTCTACGGTGGTTGCATGATCTAAAGGCAAGTGTAGGCGATGACTCGGACTGCTTCTGATCGGTGTCTGGGGTATGCCGTTTATCAGAGCGTCTGTCGGAGGCGGAGGTGGTGAAAATGTTCATGCCAGGCTTGCCTGCATGCGTCTCTACAGAGCGGCTCAGGGCAGTTCGGTCTCGATGATCTGTTTGCAAGGTTTCTCACTTGCTTTTTATTTGCTTGGGTCTGCGGGAAACCGCCAAGTCAACTGAAGCACTCATGCTGTAATGCTCCCGCGAGACAGCGCGTTCCATGTCGCACGCAGAGAAACCGCGTAACACGCGCCTACATATGGCAGCGTTGACCTGTTGAGAATGCTGCAAGCAGATGAACGTTACGTTAATCGTCCATCAAAATGATAGACACCGCGTGTGTACGTTGCGTCGGTTGATTGCAGACATTTGCACTGTTCGGATGGCGACGTTGTAACTTGGCGGACGGGGCATCCAGGCCCTGACATTCAACAGCCGCCAGGCGGTTCAGCGCTGCCTCGCAAGCTGGTTGCTCGTTACCTGCCCCTGTGACATCGAACCAGCAGTACTGCAGATTATGGTTGTGCTGGGATGCCGTCGCCCCTACGCATGGGTTACAATGATGATTTTAGAGCATCGCGGGCGCAAAAGAGAAAGCGAGAGAGCATATGTGATGCTGGAGGCAAAAACGACGCTCTACACGTCTGTTGCATCCTTTGGGGGTGGTGCTTTCTTCATCACACTTCCGGGATTCCACAGGCAAGATATCCATCCGACTGCAATGGTCATCAGGGGACGCTGTTGTTCCCGAGCCTGTCTCGTTGGCGTAGCAACCACACCTGCCTGCTGGGCACGCCTTGACCGTTTGCGCCGGAACTGCTGCTCTCCAGACGCGCAGCTCTCTTGTTTCTGTCCAGGACAGGTCACATCTGGTGCTGGTCAGCGCCCGCTGCACGTCGCTTTGCCTGTGCGTCCACAGGTTGACTTTTGATGCCGCAGGTATCCCTTTTTGCCATCGTACGCCGTGTTTCAATCATTTTGAAGTACACCGTCGCCAGTTACGCGGCCAGGGTGCAGTGTCCCTCGTCAGGCGTTTTGGCTCAAATGCAATCGCTTCGTGAACGCCCAAAACGCACACACATGTACCTCGAAAGCGTCTGGTGCATTCGGAAGCACACACGCGCGTCACTGAGAATGCATCATCTGCGCTGAAACGTACATCTCGTAAACATCTCGTGCTGTTGTATGCAAACTCGTGTACATGGCATCGCATGCTCTGTTCTCAAACATGTGACTCGAACATTTGTGCTTCTCCTCGATAGACTCACGTGCACCTGGATCCTTGCGCACTCCGAAATCGTTCATTCCCGAAAACTGCATCAGCGACGTGTATCCAACGCCTGATTCCACAGCGGGCGTTCATCCGTAACGATTAGCAATCCGCGTCAACCGGCATCAATCTCCTCCTTTCTAGAATTCAAATGCTATTGAAACCTTTCCCTGGCATCTCGTACCTGCAAATTTCAATGTCTACAATACGAAGCACAGGCACTGGTGACAACGCGCTCACCTTATCGGGTTCAGGATCGCAACTACAAGAATGATCGCAAACACGACGCCCAGTGCCAGAGCAAGTCGTTTCTGGCGACTGCGTGCCTTGAGACTCACCTGGAGACGAAGACGCTCCAAGGCACGTGCGACTTCCTCACGTAACTCTTCTGGAGTACCGCGGTTATCGATCCGCTCGTCAGCTCGTAGCATCTTCTGCTCGAGCGCCATCTGAGCTTGGATACGTTGCTGGATATCCGCGTCAGTCCAGTCCGGGTGTCGTCGGCGTAGACGCTCAAACTGCTGTGAACGCGATGCATAGACCACCATGGTCACGTTGCAGAGTCTCGAGAGACCACTCTCATAGAGGAGTGGCACGTCGAGAACGATTGGGGTGCGCACCCCAGCCACATACCGAAGCAGAAACACTCTCCACAATATTCGTGCACAAACTAGGGGATGCGTAATCCAGTTCAACAGGTTGAGCGCTCTTGGATTTCCGAAAGCAATCTCGCTGAGGCGTTTGCGATCGAGTTCGAGGTTGGCCTGCTCGTTGCGACGGTACAAGTTTCGGCCGAACACAAGGCGTAGCAAGAGGGACGCTACCGTCCCGGGGGCAACCACCTCCCGTGCTATGACGTCGGCGTCAAGAACGGGGTAACCCCAGTCTGCTCGGATGACTTTGACGACCTCCGATTTGCCGGTTCCGATGCAGCCGGTGAGGCCATAAACGGCGCCTGCGTTGTCGTACTCCTCCTGCGTTCTGAAACGCGGCATCACGAACGCTTGGTAAACAGAGAAAGCGTATGCAGCTACGGTGGCGATCGCTCCGACCTGAAGAAAGAAGCTGTCCTGACGTCGGTTTCCTGTGCCTCAGACGACACGGCTGCGTCAGCGCTACCGCCTCAAGGTATCGTTTGGTACACAACGGTTTCAAGTGGTGTTGCTGCAATGCTGCTGTCGTTGCTCGTGGCGTGCCACACGTCCGGTATCTAGACCTAGTCGCGCAACGGAACAAGTTCTCGACTTGTATTGAAATTGTCAGCTTTTGGGCAGTAAATTGCAAGCCAAAGCATACGTTTACGAAGTTGCGTTGCGGTTCTTTGCACGAAAGCGCTAAACGAAACTACCTAGTGACGCGAGAAACGCTCGGCAAGGCGGGTACGGCTGTCTGCCTGTAGTATTGGAGTCTAGCACCTGCAAACCAAGGCGGTTACGCTAACGCTACCACTGGGCAACGTTCTTCTAGAAGTTGCATAGCAATACCGCATCGGCGGTCAGATTTCTAGACAAGTTTGTTCTGTGCGGTAAAGCGTGCGTGCACTGGAGCACCCCTGGTGGCGTTTACAGGTGAACGACGCGCTGGCGTTCGCCTATAGCGAAAGTCTTCGAAGAGGCGTCGTTCCCTGCCCCGACGAAAGCTACAGACGGTACGTGCTAAGGCTGAGCATCACTGGGCTCGGGCTGGACACCCACTGCGAACCAGTCGATCAACGGAACGCTAGGGACGAGCCTGGTGCGATCCACGCCGACGCTGCCGGCAAACGCGAGCTGGAGTCCCTCGCAACAGACAGCTGATGCGTACTTTTCGCGCGTTCACCTTGCAGAGCAGGCTCGCGAGTGCCGCTCACTGGCCACCGCGACCGGTGCCCGCACCAGCAGATGACCTGCTGCGACGCTGTGATGCCTCGCTTATGCAGCGTCTGCCGAGTGCTGCGAGCACTCGCCACTTGCTCCGTTTCCAACACAGCGAAGCTGTATCACCAGCGACGGACCCGGAGCAAAACGACCGTGCAGTCCAGGTTGCTCTCGAGGAGGCCCAAATAGCAGCCAGAGAACGCGGCTTGACAGGGGCTCCTGTTGGTCGACGTAATTTCGGCATCGCCGCCCATATCGATAGCGGAAAGACAACACTGAGTGAGCGCATCCTGTTCTACTCTGGGAGAATTCGAAGGATCCATGAAGTGCGGGGCAAGGACGGCGTCGGTGCCACCATGGACTCGATGGAACTCGAGCGCGAACGCGGTATTACGATTGCGTCCGCTGCAACCTACCTGAACTGGCAGCGCGGCTTTCACCTGAACCTCATCGATACACCGGGGCACGTCGACTTTACCATTGAAGTAGAGCGGGCGATGCGCGTACTCGACGGTGCGATCCTGGTGCTGTGTGGTGTCAGCGGTGTCCAGTCGCAGAGTCTCACCGTGGATCGCCAGATGAGGCGCTACCGCGTTCCTCGACTCGCGTTCGTGAATAAACTGGATCGACAGGGGGCGAATCCTGAACGGGTGCTTGAGCAGATTGTGAACAAACTGCACCAGCCGGCTGCCTTTCTGACGATTCCCATAGGCGTCGAGCGGGATCTTGTCGGGGTGGTTGATGTAATTCGCCAACAGGCCGTGTATTTCGAAGGCGAATACGGCGAGCAATTGCGTATCGAAGACACCATACCCAGTTCATTGAAGTCCAAGGCCGATCAAGCGCGTCGCCATCTTATTGAATGTCTCGCGAATGTAGATGAGCGTTTCGGGGACCTCTTCCTCGAGCATGATTACGGGGTCCCAGAGGACGCCATTCATCGAGCGATCCGTCGAGCGACCATCGCACGCTCCTTCACACCGGTGTACTGTGGCTCCGCGTTGCGCAACGTGGGTGTTCAGCCGCTCCTCGACGCAGTGGTCAACTACTTGCCCAGTCCGGTTGAGGTGCGCAGCTACGCCATGCAGGGCGATACCGAGCAGCGAATCCAGCTCGAGCCAGACGCCAATGCCTCGCTTGTATCGTTAGCTTTCAAACTCGAGGACGGGCGCTTTGGTCAACTCACGTACCTTCGGGTGTACCAGGGTACTCTTCGCCGCGGCGAGCTCATCTATAATGCTCGAACGGGAAAGCGGTTGCGCGTTCCGCGTCTCGTTCGCCTGCACGCGGATCAAATGGAGGATATTCAGGAAGCGACAGCTGGTGACATATGTGCCATGTTTGGACTGGACTGTGCCTCTGGAGATACCTTCACAGATGAAGCTGGTCTCGGGAGACGTCTCTCGCTGGAGAGCATTCGCGTCCCTGAACCGGTGATCTCGTTAGCGATAACGCCACAGGGCAAGACGGATGCACAGGCCAACTTTTCGAAAGCATTGGCGCGATTTACCAAGGAGGATCCCACATTTCGCACGTATCTTGATCCGGAAAGCAAGCAGACGATTATTTGCGGCATGGGAGAGCTCCATCTTGAGATCTATATCGAGCGAATGCGTCGCGAATACGGTGTCGAGTGCCAAGTGGGGCAGCCCAAGGTGAACTATCGAGAGTCGGTTTCCCGACGAGCGCCTTTCCAGTACCTGCATCGGAAACAGAGCGGAGGTGCTGGTCAGTACGCTGGTGTCCAAGGCTACATTGAGCCAACGCTCGAAGCCGGCTACTGGACCGCACGACCCGAGGACTCTGAGACCGCCGAGAGCGACCGCCAGGCAATGAGCGCGGTGAACACGACCAGCGAGGAGGGTGGACAGGCGGTTGCTGCGCAGCGCGAAGCTACAAAACGCGCTGCCGAGAACGAGTTTGTGAACGCGCTGGTCGGCAACAACATACCGCCACAGTTTATTCCGGCCATTGAGCGAGGCTTTCAGGATGCCGTCCAGGAGGGCGCGCTCAGCGGTCACATTGTGCAAGGTGTGCGGATGGTGCTCCAAGACGGCAAGAGCCATCCGGTTGACAGCAACGAGATCGCTTTCCGGACCGCTGCACTGATGGCCTTCCGCAAGGCTTTCCCCCAGGCCGGCGGTGTCATTCTTGAGCCATGGATGCGCGTTGCGGTGCAAGTGCCGCAGGAGTACAGTGGTGACATTCTGGGTAGTCTCACGAAACGGCGAGGAACTGTCGTGAATTCCCAAACTGACGGCGAATATGCGCTGATTGAAGCGGACGTACCGTTAAGTCAAATGTTTGGCTACTCGACGGATCTGCGCAGCATGACGCAAGGAAAAGGTGAGTTTACCATGGAGTACCTCCGTCACGAGCCGTGCACCCGGGAGGATCAAGAGCGGCTCATTGCAGACTACGCTGCGCTACGGAAGACAAAAGCAAACGATTGAGCGCGGATATGGAGACGTGTATGCGTGGGTGCACTCTGGCCAACATATGTGATGTCAAGCAAGGCTTTGTTCGCCCTCAATATTTACGGTACATAAAGCGGAGCGGAAGTCAACGCGACGGTATCCTGGTACCCGATAGGTAAACAATGATGATGACAATGATAATGATGACGCTCGCTATTTCGCATGATCGACGAATACAGGGGTAGCGCTCGAACTGTGCCTTACAGATCAACAAACAATGTTGCGTTTCGCAGTTCAAATATGTAAACGATGCTTTTCGTTGCTAGCTCTCTGCGCCAGGTGCATTCCTTTCGGTACGATGATTTGAAAGTTGTCGATGCTTCTGAATACTTGAGAGGAGAAATCGGAAACAATGATACGGTTTCAAAAGTCACATGCATTCGCCTCCGTCCCCGTCAAGCGAGAACATGGTATCACTAGATTTTGTACCGCTGTTGGATGCCGTCGATTTCAACAGTTTTGGCGCACCAGATACCCATGCGCCTCTCGATCTGCTGCAGACGACTCGTCCAGGGTAGCCAGTACCCAGACCCCTACATGAACACACGAGCGAGCCAGCGGACGCAGTGCAGCGCACGTTACGCTCGGGCGTCTGCGTCAAACGTATCTGGAAAGCTGCAGGTCATCGAGACACTTCCGCGAATGTCCCTCATTCCATAGAAGCTCTCATACACGTTGCAACGACTCAATCGTTGGTTCGTGGTGCGAGCCGGTGTCGGACGATATGCGCGGAAACCTGTCCCGGATCACTCACATGGAGGCCCAGTACGGAATGGCATGGCTGCGCGTGCCGGCTGGCTGGACAACGCTCCAGCTCGTTATGCAGCGCCCACGGATATGGCGCATTTCATCCCGCCCGTTAGCGACCCTAGTCCAGCGCGTGCCTCAACTGGACTGGGCTTGGAGAGGGAACACGGACGATATTCGGCGACGCAGCACCCAAACATGCCATGCGTCAGCGTTGCTCATTGGGAAACAGCAGGACGTTTTCCAGAGGCTGCGTCACCAGTGAGCGCATGCTTATCGTGGCCGCACTGCGCTTTGACTTGTGGAACGACTCTGGTCTGCCTTAGCGTTGCCGATCATAGCAAGCGTATTGCAGCACGAGTGAAGGCATCGTAAGCACGACTTGCGCCAACCGGACTAGATCTGGGAATTGCAACTGGCGTCGTGGTGAACTGAGCACATCCACAAGCTAGTCGCTCATTCGAAAGGACTCGCGTGTGCCTATATCCTGGTATGGAACGCGGGATTCCTAGAAACGCGTTGGTTTTGCATTGGACGCATGTTCGGAGGTCGGAAGTTCACGTCCGCTAGCGCTGCTTGCCAGCTTGCGGCGATAACGCCATCAACACCTTCGCTTTGCTGCAGTGTGTACGATGTTGCCCGGCAACGAGCGCTCTTCCATCGAACGCGAACAATCCGAATCAAGGGCGCTGCGGGAGGCGTCATCAGGACTCGATCGGGGCTGCAATATACGTCGTTCTCTCGAGCAGATCATCTGGTGAGCTGAGGGATAAAGTTCTTGTTCGATGCCGGGTGTGTCGGTGTCGCGGAGCCGCACCAACTGGGTTCCAGGCAACGCCCGTAGAAGCCCAGGGCTGCCACGGCACCGGTGGAGGTCTTGCCCAGGCACCGGGCTGGGATCGCTGCTCGGCGTGCGAGCGGACGTGATCTTCTGATAAAGCCTTGGGGAGAGGTTCGAGCTCGGGAGCGAAGTTCTCCACAGACTGCGCTGGCGCTTGCTTCTGTGGCTGCGTGGTTCCGCGTTGGCGCTCCGAGGTCGTGCAGAGGCGCTCGGTATAGCGAGCGGACACACCTTCGCCACTGAACTGGGCCCTGTCCGCGCGGCGTGACTTGCTCCGCAGTTCTGCAGCACGAGCGCGTCTACGTCGGAGCCTCAGCCAATCGGAACGTGGTTGCAGGCGGCTCTCTCTACGTGTCGCTGTCATGGACGAGCGACTGCGTCTTGGTCGCTTCCGCCACAGCTTCCGCAGTCGGCACCGCCAGCCTCGTTTATGTTCCAGATGCCGAGCATCAAGCCTGCATCGATAACGACTTTGAGCGGAGCCCAGGCAAGACATTTTTCCAGTCACGTCTTTTAATTCGAGAATTAAGCGTAACTCGTCGAGAGAGGCGTTGTCTGCGGATACAGGGAGCATCAGCGAATGGGACATATATGGAAATAAAGCGTCCTGGACGTCGCGCGTGCGCGTGCGTGTCCGCAAGGCGCGCTGCGTAAGATCGCCAACCGCCGCAGCCTTCTCCAGGGCCAGTCCCTGCCCACGCGATACAGGGGGTATCAGCGATCTGCCTGCCTGCCTGCCTTGGCACAGCATTGTTCAGTAGCGTGCAGCGTTCTCGGACGACCCTGAGGTGGCGCATGGTGCTTTCGAGGTCGCCCTGATGTGGGTATCATACGCACTGGTAAAGCGCTCCTGGTTTGCACCAAACAGACCGGCACGTTTTATAGAGACTGTGGCACGAAGTCGCTTGCATAAAGCGTCGTTCAAGTCGCGGGCTCGATGCCTGTGCAACGCATCAACCGACGTACCGCCCCGACGGATCGTATTTCTGGGGACCCCTCCAGTGGCGGAGTTGGTGCTCGCTCGCATCGCCGAAGCTACTGGACAGGTTCCCAGAGCGACCGCGGAGCCGGTGAACTTGACCAGCGCAGCAAGTCCAGGAACGCAGCACGTTCCGTTCAGGGTTGTTGGCGTCGTGACACAGCCGCCAGCGCCCCAGCGTCGCTCGGGAGCACCGCAACCGAGTCCCACACACCGGTATGCGGTTGATGTGCTGCAGGTCCCGGTATGGACGCCAACACGACTAGCACGTGACGAAAGCTTTCTTCGTCTCTGGGAAACGGAGCTGCGACCGGATCTTGCCATTACTGCTGCGTATGGACAACTGCTTCCGGAGCGCTTCCTTCGCGTTCCACCGCTCGGTGTGCTCAATATTCATCCGTCTCTCTTGCCGCTGTATCGTGGTGCAGCGCCAGTCCAGCGAACGCTTCTGGACGGCTTGGAGTATAGCGGTGTAAGCATTGTGCGCACGGTACTGGAGCTCGACGCCGGCCCTATTCTATGCCAGGAGCGAGTCCCGATCGACGAGAACATTCAGGGTCCAGATTTGCTAGAGCAACTGTTTGCACTGGGTGCAGAGCTTCTCATTCAGCGAATCCTATGTCGGCGGGATGTTGCCCGTGCATCGACCGCAGCCGAGATGGACGAGCTCCTGGGCGAGATCCGTATGCAAGACTCAAGCCAGGCCACATATGCGCCGAAACTCAGCAAATGTGAAGGTGAGCTGAGCTTCACCGAAACTGCGTATCGTGTCCACAATCGCGTACGAGCCGTCGTGGACTGGCCTGGTGCCTGGATGGAGCTGATCGTTCGGCCCGGTAGCGAGGAAGCGCCGCATGCGGGGCAACGCTTGCGTATCAAGGTGCTCCGCACGCGCATTGCTCGCCGTCAAGGCGGAGCAGCGCTCGGCATCCATCGCGTCTCTTTCGTAGAGGACGCACTTCGCGTGACTTGCGATGACGGCTCACAACTGGATATCCTTGAGGTGCAATTACCTGGAAAGCGGGTGCAGACGGCTCGGGCGTTCTGGAATGGCTTGCGCGGACGGTTCCTCGAACGGCCACGGGATCCTTATCCGCCATTATATGAGACTCCAGCCAGATGACGACGCACCAGTGGAACGGTATCAATGCTGGTGTCTAGTTCTGTCAGTTTCCGCCTGGTGCACCTGCCGACTCCAATATCGAAAGCTCCCGGTGGACGCGGAGCGCGTTTGGATTGCCCACCCTGTTCTCGATAACGCGGCATGTACGTGTCTACGGATTGCTTCTTCGTCTTCGCATCGTTTACGTGAATCACTGAATGCGCAAAGGCCGAACACTGCTAGCTGAAGGCGCGCATACAGGGCCCGCCCTATAGCGTCCGTGTATTGACAAGTTTCGCGATGATTCCTTATGCGCTTGGGAAGATGAACTGCCTGCCACTCGGGAGTGTATGCGCACCGTACGCGTCATCATGGACCATGCTAGGACTTGCATGTCTTCTATCTGCGACTTTGTTTATCGAGGTATCCGAGCAGAAAATCACCAATCGATTTTTCGTGGCGTCCGCGTCTTGTATGGAGGAACGCGATACCCCGATTCTGTCTAGGTTGTAGGAGGCGGTGCAAACCAGGATCACGGACAGTGCACCGCCAGAAATGCTGGTAACAACGCTTTTAGGCATGGCATGGGGCTGCATCGCACGCACCATGTCGCAAGCGTTGTTGTCCGGATCACGGACGTCTTCATCAGTTCTGTTTGGAGCGCGCTTTGGGACGCTGGCGAGTGATGAAACCCATCGAGGAGGCTGCATGTCCACGAATCGTCCTCGGAGGTCATTGCCGACCCTGGGTGGAATATTCATGTCAGCAGTGACTGCCGTGGCGCTCGTTCGAAGCCACCTCGCCGAATTTTGCGTTCATGCTTGTTGTGTGAGCATGAACGAATTCTAGGCTCTTTCGAAGTTTGCGTCATGAAACGGGATACCCGCGGAAGCGCGCATAGGCACGGATACGTTGCCGGGCAGCTGCCGCTTCCGCTACACTCGTGTTAGATTCAAATAGAAACCCGAATAACTCGTTCCGTTGCTGTCACTCGATATTTTTCTGAGTTTCTACAACACGTGTAGACTTGATATTCGACGTGCAGCGGTATAGGCGTACGGATTCGTACGTCATTCTAGGGGGCTCGGTCGTGTACTCGGTGAGGCTTCTTCTTCGATAATTTGCAGCTGGAATGCGTTCCGTCACAGGCATCAAGATCATTCGCAATGCCTTCGACGTCATGTACGTAAAATAACCGACATCATGATCCAAGGCTTCCATGCAAGCTTCCAATCTTCTCCTTTATTCATGTGTAACATGATCCGATCGCGCATGCTTCAAGTTATCGATCTTTCCGTTTCGTGACGAGTCGTGAGCACAGAAACCCGAGCTGCTGCATTGATGAGGAGAGGATTTTTCAAGAGATCGTTCTGTGGCGACTTGTCCGCGAGCGTATGCCTCAGCTTCACTGAGCTTTTCATGACATATCCGGCTCCCACGGGATAGGCTCCCAGGGGCTCCCGTCTCGCTTTTTCCAACGGAATACCGTCTTGGACTCGGACTTGAGTCATCGCAGCGCTCGCGTAGGATGGAGCATGCGTGACCGCTTCATACCAAGGAAGCGTACACAGATCGAAATCGCTCGAGTTGTTCTCCATCCTGGATTCCCGTTCCGATACTTGTTCCATCATGGACAGCATCGCACTCCATAAATTATCTATGAATCGGAACGGCGTGCGCTGGCGTGTCACACAGAGAACGTTCTCGCCGGGGCGTTTGCCCAGAACAAACCCCTGCTCGCAATACCCATTTCCAGTCGCTGAAACCGAGGACTACATCGACGCACGCCTTCCGTACCCGTCAAGCGCATCTACCAAGCAATGAAGCAAGCGTTCACGCGCCATGAGGCAGGCCTCGGAAGCGTATTTGTGGCAAGCACTTGGAAGCACCAGCTCACAGCAACGTCTCATGGCTACAAAGATCGCATCGAGGCTGCTTCTAACGAAGTTTGCAAATCGGATGCAAGACGCAGATCCCAACTTGCTCCAACGCCATGTAACGCATCGACAACAGTCGGACGTAGCGGACTCGATTCATTACCCCTCCTAGCAATACCCGTCGACTGCTGATCATACAGTTGGTGTGATCGGAGAAAACGCCAAATCAGAAGCATCGTACACAAACGAGGTCGCAGAATCCGTAACGAAGAAAAAAGCCCAAGTACGCTGACCCTATTCGCACTAGAACTCGACCCGAACGATAAGAATACACGCCCAGTCCACAAGACCTTTCCCGTTATCTTCCGATGAGCGTATAACGCGCCGTCTTGTCTATGAACGCCCTCGAGTGGCGATCAAAACACGTTCCAGGGCTTCATGGAGCGCTCCCAACACCGAGGACTCGGCTCACATAGCGCTCGCCACAGCGCGCCTCACGTCCACTGAATCATGACAGCTCATGCCACGCACTCAGTACTCCATAGAACCTATGAAACGACCAGTATATCCGACAAGAAGTACAAGTCATGGAACTTGGAAGTAGGGCGTGAAACAACGAACGCTTTACCATGCACTGATATCCAGCGCCTAGTCGGGCAACGCTGACCTGTGTGTTCACATTTTGTCCACTGAAGAGAGAAACGTCGAATCATCATCTCGGTTGCAAAGCACAAGCGCCACCCCAGCAACCCCGCAAGCGAGGACTCCGACCATCGCCTGTTCTCCTGGCGTTTGTGCAGCGCAGCTCGTACGCCTGAGTACAATTGGGCGTAAACTGGCGACGTTCTGGGACCGAGGTTACACCAGGGTGCTTGTGATGCGTACCGGCTTTCTGCCGACGGTGACGCTCGGTCGCTGGCAGCCGCTGCCTCCAAGCCGTGCCTTTGCCTGGCGACGGTGCGTGAATCACCGACTTGCCAAGTTTGCAAAACATTCGCTTCTTTTCGGCGGTGCAACTGCTGAGGCGTCATCGTCAATATCATCATCATGGACGCAACGTGCTGATACCTGGGCAATGAGCGACGTTTGGCGGCGGCAGTTTCCGAACGCGACCGCCAGCCAGTGGCACATGCGCTTCGGTGAAAGCGTGACAACGTCCTCCGTGGAGCAACTGCTCGATGAACTTGTACGCAAGTACGAAACGCAGGTCGAGGCTGCACCTGGCACCCCAGCGGATACCTCTCCGACACCAGCACAGCTGATTCAAAAAGTTATCGAGTTTTTGCGCGGGCTCGGATTATCTGTGGAGGACGCTGGACGCGTCATCCATAAACGACCGCAGATCTTGCGTCTTTCCCTCAAAAGCCAGGCAGCGCCTATCATCCATTTTCTGGTTCGCGACCTAGGTTTGACGGACGCGCAGGTTCGACGCGCTGTGCGACATGCGCCCCAGATATTTGAGCAACCGCTCGACCTGCTTCGAAGCAATGCTCGTTATCTTTCGAGACCTACGAGCCGGAGAGCCCTGGCACTGCGTATCGCAGATGACACCGTAGCCTCACATGCGACAAGTGACCCAGCGGACTCAGTGGAGCGCTCGGTAGCTAGTGCGGCGGTGTCGAGCGACCACGGGACGTTCACAACCAGCGCAAATGAGGATGATGAGGACGGGGATGCTCGCAAACCTCACCAGAACAATGACCTCGTCGCTGGTGAAAGCACTGCTTCGAACGACTCTTCGTCGTCTGCGATGGAAGCATTGAGCTTTGGTCGACGTCAGCTTGCGAGAGCGGTCGCCAAGTGCCCTGGTATTCTCTGGCGGTCGCCAGCGACGATGGCGCGTATGGTGTATTTCTTTCGATCAGAAATGGGTTGCAATGCACGCGAGACAGCGCACGTGCTTTCACTGGTACCGCAGCTGCTGCTTCGCTCTCCCGACGAGCTGTTACCGCAGGTGTCCTGGCTGCGTCGTCATCTCCGACGAAAAGCCGCAGATGGAAACGGCGCTATCGCGCCAAACCAGCGCGACTTGGCGCGGCTGGTGGTCCAGTATCCCACATCGTTACTACTGGACCCGATGGAGACCATGCAACCGCGTTTGGACTATTTAAGAGATCACTTTGGAGTGTCTGATTTCCGTCGCTGCCTCTTGAATTCGCCCACTGTGCTGGAAGCGAGCATCGAGCGGGACTTGGCGGGATTCAAACGGGTCTTGGTGGACTCCATCGGCTTTGCTAGCGATGATCCAGCGCTCGCTACGATTGCTACCAAGGTTCCGAAATTCTTCCACACCCGACCGCAACTAATATTCGAGTTTCTCACCAGGGAGGCCGGTTTGGACCCTGCGGAGGCACGCACGTGCTTGGCGCTTGCGCCTACGCTGGTCCTGTTATCGGGGCGGCGGGGCCAGCCGGTGCCCTCTTTCGGGACCCATCTGTTTCCGTATCTGCATTTTTGTACGCAAGTGCTGGGCCGTTCGCTCGTGGACGTGCTACGCATTGCACCTGATTTCCTTACCATGGACGTGGAGCGACGTCTGATTCCGCGCTACGCCTTTGCGAAAAGCCGGCTCACGAGTCACGAATGGCAAGCTTTGAAGCTCCACGACTTGCTCTGCTCATCTACGAGTCGCTTCTGTGAACACGTGATGCATGTGCCCGTTTCCGAGTATCAACGCTATGTGCAGAGTGGCAAATGGTTGTTGTTTTATCTGCAGATCTTGTGAGCGACCGCACCGCGACACCCGTGAGTTTTTCGATGCGACGGGCAGCGGGGCATCGCTTCCGCCGCACCTTGACCCATCAGGCGGGTGCTGCGGCTGGGCGTATCGTCGACGGCCGCACCGCAGACGCGAGCGTCTCGACGAGCTCACTAGCTGCTGCCTTCTGCATGATGATGTTGACGGTTCGCTGCTATGGACGGGAGGCGTGCTGTGCGGTTGGCAAACGCACGTCACTGGCGATCGCCAGACCCAAAAGGCGTAAGCATAAGCGCGTTTTTGTCGCATCCATGCGGTGCGTCGACTCGCGTCCGCTGCTCCCTATCCCGGAGCAGTACATTTTGCATTGGAAGGTCCCCGAACGAGCCTATGTTGTGAGCATCGTAAACCAAACGGATCCTGGTAGCGCCGTATCCCGATTTGAGCGAATCCCGGGGCCGGAAAGCACCGTCACCGCTGTTGTATGCGAAAGTCGGTGATGTGTCGTGGATGGGCGCTAGACTGTGGGCCTGCGCAGGCGACCGGAAAAGCGATACGCTGCCGTCTAGATGACGGATATCGCGACTTGAGCGCACGTCCGTCACTGGGTTCCATTGGTGGAGTCGTGTCTGGGATGAACCGCCTGCGCCACTGATACCATCAAGGCGCTATCTCGGGCGGTTTTGTGCAGTCCTTCGCGTAAACTCTGGTTCACTCTCGCATGCACCGAGCTGGTGTCTTGGTGTAACCGAACTCGGCGAGCGACATGTCAACATGTGCTTTGGAGATCGCGTGTTGCGGGCGTGGCCTCGGTTATCCTCGATCGAATACGAAACCGCTTACACCGGCTACAAGCGGCGGTGATTCATACTCCTGGTGAGAAACGCCACGCGGGCACCGGTATCAGCAGCAGGAGGAGATGCAGACGAAACGTTTGCCGCCATGCCGTTCCCAAACCAGAAGCGACTTGCCTGGCATTTGTTGCGACCGCCCGAGGCAGCGACCTGGTCGAGAAATTGCAACAGGCGTGAAAAGGCAACCATCGTTCACGAGCAGTGAAGTCTGGAATACCAACGCAAGCACGTCCTTGTTGTTTTTCAGCTTGTACTTGTCGTAGGTATTTCGTAAAGGGATTGGATTCCATGGATTTGGCAAATGTCGCGAAAACGAAACTTGATGCTGTTGTTCCTTGGTTGCGAAAACGGCTTTATTCTTCCGAGTCGATCATAGCATGATGAGCAGATGCACGAACTGGTGCTGTCGTGGACAGCATCGTTCACGCAAAACAGCACTTGTCAAATGCGATGGCCATAACCGTCTCCTCGTGAATTTATCCAGAGTCATACGTTCTCTCAGAATGACGATCGATCGACGAGGCCGTTGGATGTGAAGTACGCTGCGTCCAGTTGCAACGAACGGTGATAAAAAGACCCGGACGGATAACGAACAAGACAGCATGGGTCTTTGAAAAATCGTTGCAGGTTGAAAAGACACCAACGAGGTCGTACGAAAACGCGGACGACGATTCCAGGGGAGACAGATGCTCGACGAACGCCCTGAGAGGTTCATCCGGAGGTACGGTGGATTCATGTCTATGGGAAT
>Ga0080006_1102681_pt1 | contig 54631 bp, 42 predicted proteins | sample RS3BMetagenome_FD_69209 | JGI IMG/M metagenome (GOLD analysis project Ga0080006, IMG submission 69209) | Ferric oxide microbial mat and aquatic microbial communities from Rainbow Spring, Yellowstone National Park, USA - RS3B (SPADES... ... | reverse complement strand
GAGGCGTGCTCGCGTCTCGATGCCCTACGGTATCGCGACGTGAAAGCAACTGAATGGCTAGCGTTTCAGCTGCATTGCGGACTGTCGTGCTTGTGTCCGCGTCGTCTCGTCGCTTCGAGGAAGCAGCTGAGCACGGCGCGCAAGTCGAAGCGCTGCACTCTCCAGCGGCAAGCGCCTGCATACAACTCCATATTGTCCAATGGTCACTCGGATGCAGTTCCTGCAATCGCTGCCGCAAGTCCGCTACGAGCGCTTCCATATCGGACGTGGCATCTGCGGCTGCTTGCAGAGCCTTCTCCGAAGTGCGCTCGCGGAGTGAAACCGGTATCTGCGCTCTTTCCGCAGCAATCCGAAGCTCTCTTTCGCCGATGGATTCGCCAGCGCCGCCATTCTTGACATCAGGGCCCCGAAGCGCCTCAGCAGACTTCACAGAAGGCTCGGCGTCAGTCGAAGAGTAGGCACGCGTGAGAGGTTGCGGTGATTCTGCTGGGGCCTCGAAAACGTCACGTCCGGAGAGCTCTGCACCACTGGCTGGAGATCCGTCTGTGGCCCAGACCGTGAGACCCGGGGAGAACACTCGAGACGCTGGTGATGAATCTCGAAACGCTTCTGCATCTGAAACCATTGGCTGCCAAGCGTTGCAAGGTTCAGGAGTAAATCCAGTATGACCAGTGTTCCACTCGACAAAAACGTGCTGCCGAAGCGGGCTATCGTAGAAGTTGAATGGTGACTGCCGAAAAGCGCGCAGCCCTGCCGGGTTTTCCGTATTCGAATCCAGACGAGCGCCAAAGCCAGCCTCCGAGAGCAGCTGGAGAATTGGCCAGGAATCCCTGTTCTCCATTGACTCTTCTTGGAGTGTGCGTCCGCGACTAGAGGCATGCTGCCGAGTATCGTCATTTTGACTCGGATATACGATGAGCTCTGCCGATTCCGCGGCAGATTCTCGCCAGGATGCTTGATTTGAAGTGAGTTGGAGCTTCACGCCAGTCACCACTGTTGCCGCATTACCGGGCGATTGGCTGCTTGTTCCCGCTGAGCTGTCCGTGCTGTGGCTCAGAGACGTGCCTGCCGCCATACCTGCATCGAGTCGCTGACCTGCGAGAGCGTACACGGTGACTGGCTCCATATCGTGCTGAGGCGCGGCACCGGACACGCTACCCGTGGTCTCCAGAAGCGACGACGGTGAAACGTCTCGCGAGGACAACGGATGTCGTTCGGACGGCAGTAGCGGTTCCTTTGTCTGCGCGGACTGATCCGATACGCAGCTGGCTCCTGGAAGCGCAGGCGTCGCCTCTGAGCCCCAAGCTGCATCGCTGCTGGTCCATCGCACGGCATCATCCAGCGCTTGCGACCATCGGTCTCGTGACGATTCTCCGTAATATTCAGGGTCAGGAGTTGCCTGTTGCGAGCAGGTGGCACCGGAGGCGACGGTCTCCGCAGTGACAGTCGGTTTCAGGGGCTGTCCCGCCGTGGTGAACGGCGAGGCCGTTTCCAACGTGTCCAGTTCGTTGGAATCTTGTGCTGCACCTGGTGCTATCTTTTGCGTTCCAGAGTCATTGGGTTTGCGCTTCATACCCGTGGCTCTGCCTAAAGTCATGCTTTGGGGTAGCTGCCGGCGAACACGCTCTCCTGGTTGACGACAACTCGATGGGCCTTGCTCGCTCAGAGGCCACAATGAGTCGTGCGCTTTCATTTTCTGACCATCTTCCAAGATAAACGGGGGTTCGCTCCCAACGTCCTCTAGAGAAGTGTGCCCTGCTGTTCCTGGCACACGCGCGGTGCTGGCGTTCGTGCGCAGTTCCTCGTTGTAGACGTTCGTCGCCAGCTCACACGGCCAAGCAGTGACTGCGGACGTTACGGTTCAGGTGCGTCTATAAACTAGCTGCGAATAGCTCGCGGTCTGGATGCACTTATTATGGTTAACTCGCGGTCCACGGATTCGTATACGTCAAGTCGACCTCGTCACCGAACAAATACAGTACGCACACTCTGTTTTGCGAAGACTCGAGGTAAACGATTTCTAGGGTAACAGCGCCGATCCGATGATCAGGTTTGCATCCCTTGTTTACACACGAACCGGACATCATAGTCATAAATGGTATAATAAGGAATCTAAATTGACAGCTCTATCCAACGGCACGCGAGATGCTGCCCGAGTCCCATAACCGACCGCCGCGCGGCTCGATGGACACCCAGAGCCGGTGGCGACCTGTGGTGCCCGCCGAGCCAGCCGTGCCGCAGATGTTGAACCCCTGGAGGTGTTGTCATGTTAGATGCGCATGGGCATGCGGTCACGTGTCTGGGCCTTCCACCCTGTGAAACGCGGCACGATACCACGGGGATGAGCATTCCTCGCTCCGCAGGCTCATTGCGTGCACGTCTCCAGGGCTCGAGGCATGGACACTTCACAGGTACAGACGCGTTGCATGATGGAACGTTCATTGGGAGCGATTTTCTTCGTACGGATGTGCCTCCTGCATCTACCAGGCATCAAACGCTGCCCGCTAGGTATGCAGTGTGCGGCAGAGAACTGGCGACGACTGCCTACCATGACATGGACTCGCATTTCGCGTGAGACAATGACACTAGTGCGATGCATTCCACGGTTGCCGTGTAAAAAACCGGAAGCGTGCTTGAGCCTGAACTGCGTCTGTTGTGTGCGCTCTCTGTCCGCATGGTCAGCGTCGTGGATTCCGTGTCGTCCACAATGCCTACGTCGCCCGGGAGCCGATATCTCGTGCAGACGCTTTCCCGCTGGAAGCGTTGCAACCTGCGGTCGATCGATGCCAAGCGTCCATGCTGCAGAGAAATCCATCCCGTCATTCGGTATGCATTCGGGGCTTTGATAACGACTGTCAAGACGTGTTGCTTCTGTAGAGGATCGGGTTGGTCCATCCGGTACAAGAAGTGCGGGCACCCGGCGTACCAGTGTTGCTGGATAGAACAAATGCCGACCCTGGACCTCCAAATGAGTCTAAAACTGTTGCAGGACTCTAGATACCTCCCGCAAACAGCGAGACTTTCACCCCTTGATGCCGACAGCTATCGTACATCGGGGAATTCTGATTCGCTTAATGAATCCTCCAGCATAACATATCGCGCGATGCATTCCTAAAAACTTATCAATGGCATGTTCGGGGCTTCATGCACAGGAAAACCGCAGCTTTTCCATCATCTGGAGAAGAACACGTTGTTCAGGTGATTTCCTCTCAATAGAGAACACCCCAAGTCCATGGATCGCCTGAGCGAGTCCAGCAGAAGGAAGTTGACTCGCACGTTCTGCACAACGCCAGAGGGCGCAACATCAGCAGCAGCAGCAGCAGCAGCCGATATCGTTCGTTGACTGGGCAACGGTACTCGACTCGGTGAACGCAGCTGCACACAACGGCTACGAAAGAGACCAGATTCTGACTTGAAACGACTCAGACGAAATGTTGTGTTCGTAGAGGTGCGATGGTGTCGTATACGGGTAAGGCTGGTCGGTTATTAAGTGAGACACTGGTGCGACCGTGGTTCGCACTGTACCACCAGCGTGTTCCCCGTGAGCGTCACTGCGAAGACTGCGAAAGCACGACTGACGCTGCTGATAACAAACTCAGCACTGCTCGTGTCGAACAACCGGGTCCAGCGAAGACAAACCTGTCCCCAGTGGAACAACTTCCTGGGGACGTCTTGCGCAGCGTCTTCGAACTTCTCAGTCCCGCTGACTTAGCTTCAGTGAGTCGCGTCTGCCGTACGTTCTTATCGATCGCTTTTGATCCTGCGCTGTGGCGAAGGCACTGTCTTGAAGCCTGGGGTGACAGAGAGTCTCTGACGAGACTCACAGCAGCTGCCTGCGGTTACGGTGGCTGGCGTCGTATGCTCCGCAGTCGAGCGCACCTGCAGTTCCACGGCCTATATATTCAGAAACAGCAGTACCTCCGAATTGGCGGTGATGACGGCACTGGCTCGCGGAGAGTATTCTTCATATCGTTCTACCGGTACCTGCGTTTCTTTCCTGGTGGAAAAGTTGTGGGCATGACGACCCCCGAGGACCCGCTTGTAAGCCGGGCCCGGCTGCAGTCGACGCGCTGGGAGGCGTCGCACCAGAGCTGGCACCACGAAAACAACGCCGGACCCGGAGCTGGTACCGACCAGGTCGTACCAGCTGTAGGAGACTACCAGTTCGACGAGAAAACGCGCATGGTATCGGTGACACTGCCCATCTATCAGCCGCGTTATGCAGAGATGCAAGGCGCGCTCGCCTGCTACGTCCTGGAGCTCAGTGACGCCGACGGACGTCCACGAGGTGCCAACGACATGCTGCGACTACTCGAGCACTCGACCCTGAGCGCAGATGGATCCGCGCCTTTGTACCACGAGGTGAAACCATCACAGGCTCTTTTTTATTTCACGCCATTCGGCTCACAATATCGCCGAGTTGCGGAGAAACTATTCGCGGATCCGGAAGACGTGAAAATGTTCAACCGAGTACAACTCATGCAGCGACCAGCGAGGTTGCAAACACGTAGAACGAACTGCACCCGCACCAATGCCGTGAACTGATGAGGCCATTCGGCGGGGGCTCGTCTACTGCGCCCAGCTTGTATCGAGAAACGCGGAGCATATGCATACGCAAGACGATCTCGCTGTCGAGTGTCATGCTGAAGATAACGCGCGCACAATGCGTTAGCGCGTGCTCATCTCTCGTAAACGAAAGACCAAAGGCGACGCACGCCACGAGACTGCATCGATTCCCGGTTTACAAGCGACGAAAGTTCCCTGCGTCAGCGCAGCTCGTTCAGGTCGCTTGTGGCGATGCCAGCGTTGCACGGGATACCCCCAGGGGGACGCTTCGTCGCGTCGGCCTCGGACTTGAAGGCGACTCCACCAGATACCGGTCTGCAGCTTGATACCGTATCCAGCATCATGGTATTCGAGAAAAAGGCATCAGGGTACCGTCCTAAGCGTGCGCTGGTTGCAGGCGAGGCTGTACCACAGCTCGCAAACGAGACCGTTGAGGACATGCCGGATTGTCTGTGGAGCAGCGCGAACGGCCGATGAAAACGTACCAGTCAGCGGCTTCATGTGTGATTGTGTCTAGAGGCTTCTCAAGCGTTTTTGACGCAACGCTTCGAGACGGCAGCGTGGAATCCATCGTATCAGCGACGCATGCATCGTCACATGGTGTATTCGCTTTCCTCTCGCGAACCGCAAGCAGAAGTCTTCAACTAAATTGGGCCCGTCGACTCGGACGATATGCGTTCGTATCGAACTTGCTTCGAAGGCGGGCTCGCTGCTAGAGCCCGCGATATGCGGAAACTGCCTCCAGGGTGGTAGCCTCTGCACGAGGAATGCATGACGCAGACGCGTTCAGCTTCGGGGGCACTCCTCTGTCAGGCGAGCTTCGCGATGTCGACGATGCCCTGCTCCAGCGAGAGCAGACGGTTTATTCTATACCATACCGTCATTGCGGTTGTTATGGTCGTCGTTGTCGTTGTTGTCCCGCTACGCACCGGAGGCGAGCGGCACGACAATCGAGCATTGGTGGTATCGAACGACCGCTGCCTATGAGCCCAGAGTCCATGCGGCTGCTCTACAGCCACTGATTCGCTGGAACGGAACAGGCACCCTGCCTAGCGGAATATGCAACTGCGTCGCTGCTTTGGAAAGAGACGTGCTTGTTGCCTATGGCTTTTTTCTGCACTCGGTAGGGCGGATGCATCCGCACTGCCCAGTGAAACGCGCGTGCTTCCAGCGGCTACGGAAGAGACCTCTACACCTGTGCAGACACCTCGAGGTCCCAGCGGCTATCGACCAGCATCATCGCGCTCTCAACTGTAGTTCCCGACGCTCAAGTGTTACGATCGATCCCGCTTTGACGTTGTCGAGCCTGCACGCTTGTACGATTCAAATGGAAATATGCATTGGTCGGTCTGTTCCAGGGTATCGGTTTTTTTATCGATACTTGTTTTGCATGTTCAGCCGCCATATTCTAAAAACGTTCATATCAGGTTTCAGATTCATATGTGCTTTTAGGATTCTCGGTCGCGTTCTCGGAATGGCTCCTTCGACGCTTTGTCGATGGAATTTGTTACGTCACGGGAACCAGGAGGATTCGCTGCGCTCTGCTTGGAAAGCACAGCGATCACATCCATCGAAGCGTGCGTCATCGGGTCGCATAAAGAGAGCGTTGTCGTGTGGAAGTTTTTCGACGTGTTCTCCAGGTTGGATTTTGCTTCTTGTACTTGTTTCGTCACGGAAAATATCACTTTCAACGAGTCCTCTACCAAATGCAACAGCGTGCATTTGCGTGTGTCGCAGACAGCGTACTCGGCTTCGGGATCGCCCAGCTGTAACCGATGATCTTACGGACCGGCACCAGTTGCAAAAACATACCCAGGAATCGAGCATAAGCTTCTGTGCCCGTCGAGGGTATCGCCCGAGCGATGAAGAAAGCGCTCATGCACCACAGAGCGGCATTCGAAGGTGGTCTCATGGACCTATGGGCATACCTGATCGCAGCCGATTTTCGATGCACGGACTGGCGCATTGAAGCTGTACGCAAAGAGGATGAACATGGCAAACGAAGCGTGGATCCAAACTGTCGTCAACGCATGAAATGGATTGCGAAGAGTCGGAAGCAGCAAAGTCGGAACTTGAGCGCTGCACGCAGCAATCCTCGACAGCTGACGACGGATATAGGGGTAAAAAGGGACCTCCGTATTCAAAATCCGGAGATCAGAGACAGGAAAAGGAAGCAGTCTCATTACAAGCCAGTCATGGCTGGCTGGTATTCTTCACAGTTGGGAGAGACCCAAACTCTGGCTCGTTCGCTCGAATTGGATCAGTGGACTAGCTCCATGTCATTCTAATATGGATGGAATGTAGTCACCGTGCAGGGATGCTGGTACCTCGCGTTTGATGAACATGCGTCGACTTGGATCGGATTTTTCAAATGAATATGTATTGGCTAATGAAATCGATGGACTTTAGATCACGCCCTGCGCATGTGTGAGATCCTAACGATTCGAACACACCCGAGGTCAACAACGTATCCACAACGCGCTTTATCGTGTGTCGCGAAACAGCAGCAGCAGCAGCAGCAGATCTGATGTATCCCTGAACTATATAAAGTGCTCAGTGCATGACATAAAACGCTGCAGTCTCGTGACCCTCATCGTCGAATGCGTCCTATCGATGATCTGCACCGATCGCCTCGACGATATTCCGGTAACCGTCGCGCTGGAGACACTGCACGAGTTCCCGCTCAAGACGTGGAACAAGGCAGGGTCCCTCGTACATCAACGCCGTATAGAGCTGAACGAGTGATGCTCCAGCCCGGATTTTGGCGTACGCGTCAGCGCCGGAGAAGATGCCGCCCACACCGATCAGAGGCACCTTGCCGAGCGTGTATCGATAGAAACGACCAAGGACGTATGTGCTTAGGTCCCGCAGTGGAGTGCCGCTCAGGCCGCCCTCCTGCTGCACGAGATTCACGGGAGACTGGAGTGTTACTGGTCGTTGCACCGTTGTATTGGTGACCACAATACCATCTACACCTTCGCTCACCACGATCTCCGCAATATCTCGGATTTCCTCATCGCTGAGATCTGGAGCAACCTTGACCAAGAGCGGCAGCCGCTGCCACTGCGGGCCAAGATCGTCTCGTTCGCGCTTCAGCTGCCGGATGAGGTCTCGCAGCCGCTCTTTTCGCTGCAGCAGTCGTAAACCAGGCGTGTTCGGTGAGCTGACGTTCACTACCAGGTAGTCCGCAAAAGCTCCAAGAGTTCGGAGCACCTGAATATAGTCGGAGAGGGCGTCATCCTCGCTCGTTTCGCGATTCTTCCCAATATTGATGCCCAGATGCTTCTTACCCGGCATTGTTTGCGTTGGCGTTGTATTCGCAACAGAATTCCGGGCCGTGGCAACTTGTCCAGCCTCGTGCGAGCGATCCCTGAGCCGCTTGAGGTGCGCTCGCACAGCCTCGCATCCTGCTGAGTTGAATCCCATTCGATTGATGATCGCTTCGTCAGGCTCGAGCCGAAACAGGCGTGGTCTGGGGTTTCCGCTCTGGGGTCGCGGCGTGACGCTGCCCACCTCTACGAAGCCAAACCCCAAATCAAACAGCGCGTCGACTGCAACACCATCCTTATCGAAACCGGCAGCGAGACCAAACGGCGATGCGAACGTTCTCCCCCAACAAGTACTCTGAAGCGCGCGCCGAACCTCTTGCTCCGCACAGGTGGCAGCGTGTGCACTTCGTTCGAGTTGGGAGCTCGCTCGGCACCACCAGGCCACTAGACCGTGTGATAGCACCCAAAGCGCCAGATCGTGAGCGTGTTCTGGCTCGAGTCGAAACAGCAGCGGTCGCAGTGTGCGCTTGTACGCGTCAGCAGAGGAGCTGGTGCTGCCCCAGGCCGTGGCCAGCGCGCCACCAAGCGCAAAGCCCAGCACCACGCGACCCACCCTGCTCCATGACATTGGCGTTCACGACTTCTGTCCACGTCTACGCAACATGTGTCGCTTATCTTGAACAGATCGACGTTTTCCCACAACAACAGACAACGAGGTGCTCAGGAAACCACACACACACACACACACTCACACACACTCACTCACCTGCACTCTCCGACACGTTCTCGTCGTTCAAAACGATGTCATGTTGGCTTCGCGTGCGCACGTGGCGGGTCGGCGTCGGCGCTGGACGGCGAGCCTGGGCGCTTCACCAAAACCGTGTGTGATCAACACGGAAACGCTAGCTATCTTCCTACCTATCGCTTTTTACGTTCAATTTTAAATGTACAGGATCGCTGCTCAAAGTGCTGCAACAAGTGATGATGGATTTATGTGTAACTCTAGGACTCGTGGTCGTCTTCTCAGAATGGATCGTTTGGCGCTATGCCGCTGGAATTCGATACGTGATCGTAGTCAGGGTGATTCGCGGCGTCATCGAGCAGGCGTCTCTAAAATAACATGAAGCATTATCCAGTTCATGCATGCAGGTCTTCTCTCTGTGCATTTCCTTATAAGTAGGAAGCACAAGTGACGCATCCTTCATGTTTTCGCTCGCTCAGTTTCAATGCAGCTCACTTGCACAGCAGCTCGTGCCGCTGTATTGACGAATAGAGACTTCGAATTCATCCTTCGAAGACTTGTTCATACGCCCATGACGACAGACCACTGAATTCGTCATGCGAAATCATTCGTTTGGATCGAGACGCAAATTTTCCGCACTTTGTACCGAATGAAGAAGCAGCATTCCGCAGCAACACGATACCTCTACTGGGATATATTCCCAGAGGTTCTCGTCTCTGCTTTTTGCATGGAAAACGATCTTGGACTCGAATCATCACAGCGATCACATCCATCGAAGCGTGCGTCATCGGGTCGCATAAAGAGAGCGTTGTCGTGTGGAAGTTTTTCGACGTGTTCTCCAGGTTCGAGTTTGCTTCTTGTACTTGTTTCGTCACGGAAATATCACTTTCAACGAGTCCTCTACCAAATGCAACAGCGTGCACTTGCGTGTGTCGCAGACAGCGTACTCGGCTTCGGGATCGCCCAGCAGAAACCGATGATCTTACGGACCGGCACCAGTTGCAAAAACATACCCAGGAATCGAGCATAAGCTTCTGTGCCCGTCTAGCATGCGGCTCGATCAGGGACGCGCACTCATCAGGGTATCGCTGGTAGTCGGGCATCCACTGGTCCATACCGACAATCCAAGACCGGGAGAAATTCGGGGAATCCCCAGGTCGTCGCATCGATCTGTAAAAACCTATATAACTATAGACGTTCTTTCCATCATCCTAGTCCGTCTCCATAGCACAATGACGATGCTGTGTACGCGCCTGACTCTATGCGCTTTTGTAAAGCACAGGACGCCGCACATGAACCAGTGGAGACTTTTATTCCTGATAAGCCTGAGCGTTTTATCAGGGCTCAGTGCCTGGTATTATGTCGTACACCTGGGGCGGATGCGGGTCGGGGAGACTCTGTCGGTTCGTGCCGTGCGTGCTCTTCGGCAGGCAGTGCTCGACTACAACGCCGATCGGGAGCGTTTTCGTGACTGGTTACGCGAACTCGTGCGCTACCGAACCGTGTCGAGTCAGCTGGGGAACGAAGCTGAGTTTCGGGCTTGTGTCGAACGCCTACGAGGCATCGCTCAGAACGACGTAGGCTGTGAAGTGGTCCACGTGGTCGAGCGGCACGGACGGCGTCCTGCGTTGCTTGCCCAGTGCACCTTTGGACGCGAGCACGCGCTTCATGAAGTGCTGCAGTCGCGGAGCTCTGGAGCGCTGCCAGCACGAGGTGTCCTCTTTTACGGTCACTACGATGTGCAACCGGCCGACGCCCGTGAGGACGGCTGGACGACGACTGCAGACGCTTTCCAGCCCGCGGAGTTAGACGGACGCATCTATGCGCGTGGTGCGAGCGACGACAAGGCGGGTGTGGTGACGCTTCTAACAGCACTTACGATACTGCGCCGGCGTCTATCAGGTGAAGATGAAGCACCTCCTCTCGTTGTCAAGTTGTTGTTCGAAGGCGAGGAGGAGACCGGCAGTCCGGGCTTTGAACGCCTCCTCGAAGATCATGCAGATTTCCTCTTTGGCATGCCATGCGGCAACCAATCAGCTGATGCTTGCCCTGGCAAGGTGCTGGACTTCATCGTGTCCGTGGACGGAGGCCAGGTCGATGAACGCACCGGTGCGTTGCTTCTCGGTATGCGAGGTGCTGCGGCGTTTCAGATCGATGTCCACGGGCCGCAAAACGACGTACACTCTGGCCAGTGGGGTGGCGCTGTCGCAAACCCGCTGCAGGGTATCGCAGGGCTCGTGGCATCACTGCACGATTCCGAAACCGGAGCGGCGCGGATCGCTGGTTTCTACAACGGCATTCCGTATTCGAACATGTCCAGCCTGCCGCCGATCTACGCAGCAGCTCTGCAGGGGGCAAAACGCAAGCTACCATCAGAAAAAGCTGCTGCGCAATCTCTGGGTCTCTCGACGCTGGGCGGCGGCGAGCACGCGCTCTTTCCAAGTTATCTCGCGCGCCTGTGGTTCCGTCCAACGCTGGAAATCGTCGGTATTGGCGGCGGCTACGTTGGCGAAGGGATTCGTGGCGCGATCCCCGCACGAGCGACAGCCAAAATCCTCATGCGTCTGGTGCCGGGACAGGATGCCCGAGGCATCGCCATCGCGCTCTGCGATCACGTCCAGCGCTACGCGCAGCAGCATCTCGAAGATCGCGGCTTGCGATGCAGGTGCCAGAACCTCTCCTTCTTTGCTGAACCATTTGTATCGGATCCGGAGAGCGCGCTGGTATCCCTGGTGCGAGCAACGCTGCTCGCAGCGTACGGCTCTAGCGTGGTCCCAGTGTTCTCAGGAGCCAGCATTCCAGCGTTGAGCTTGTTGCAGACCCACGGGAAACGTTATGTCGCTCGCGTCACGAACCGATCCACAGCGATTCCTATCGGCGTGCTCGCGTTTGCGCTGCCCTCCGATCGCAATCACGGACCAGATGAGAACTTTGCCTGGGCTAGATTCGATCGCGCGGTGCACTGTTATCTGCACCTGCTTCTGAGCGTGCTCGAAGCTCCTCAGTCGACGGCACCTCTGCCCAGCGCACCTGCAATAGTTTCTCGAAATATCTGAAATCTTCTGGAAGCGGTGCCTCGAACACGCACCACTTGCCGGTGCATGGATGTCGAAAGCCGAGACGCCACGCATGCAGCAGCGGACGCCGCGCACGCATCCGATAGCGCTGATTCCAGGCCGGAAATCCATACAGATCATCGCCCAGCACGGGCGCTTGCAGGCCGTAGCGCGCATGCACGCGAATCTGATGCGTGCGCCCGGTTTCAATGAGCACACGTGTCAGCGTCAGCGGCGCTATCGACGGGCGCATCGCCAGCGCTTCGAAGCGACTGCGCGCAGCGCGGCCGCCTTGCGCGACGCTTTGGACGCGTTGCTCGATCCATCGATGGGTGCTGCGTCCAATGGGAAGCTCGACCAGAGAAGGTCCATTTTGTAGGCAACGAGGTGTGCCCGCCAGGACGGCGAGGTACTCTTTGTACACTTGGCGTTGTGCGAAAGCGCGCTGGAGGCGGCGTTCTGCGAAATTGTGTTTCGCGACAACGAGCACCCCGGAGGTGCCCTTATCCAGGCGATGGACGATGCCCGGTCGTAAGGCGCTATCTCGGGAGACCATTTCATCATCATGCACTGTGTCGTTGTCGGCATCGACGGTTGCTCCGATGCTGTCTGGTTTGGTGGACGGCTCGACAGTGGCGGCCGATGCCTCTGCAGCCCCTTTCCCGAAACGATATGCCAAGGCGTTTGCTAGCGTACCGCGCCAGTTCCCCGGGGCCGGATGGATCACCATATCCGCGGCTTTGTTCACGACCAAAATATCCCCATCTTCGTACAACACATCAATCGGCAGATGCTCTGGCACTAGGTCCTGTGCAGCGCTGTTTTCCGGAAGCAGGAAGCGAACATGCACGACATCATCCTGCGTTACGAGCTCCGACTTGCGGTGGACCACGCGACCATTCACTTGAATTGCTCGCTGCGTAATGAGGTACTGAAAGTACGTGCGCGACGGCTCACTGAAGCGATCCGTGAGCACTCGATCGATTCGCGTAGGTTTTGGTGCCATAAACGCATCCACAGTGAAGCTTGACTCTGGAACGCCGCCTTCGTCCGGGTCGGTGTCGGCGCTGGTCTCCGCTGAGCCTCGGAAGAAGTTTTCTGCGGCCTTTGCGGAGGAGGATGGTATTGCTTGGCGCTGGTCACAGTTTCGAAGCACAGTACAGTACCTACAGGCCCGCTGGCGACGTTTTTGTGATCGTCGCTCCCGCATCGGCCAGCTGAAGCCCGTCCCTGCCGCTAGCGGAGTATCGGTGGCCCAGTGTGGTTTGCTTGGGCCAGGGTACCAGCGCCTCGCCTGCATACACGAGCGCGCTGGCAAGTGACCGAGCACTGCGTCGCCCGGGCGTGCAGTGCGTTGCACCAGGGCCCGGAAGGCCTTCAGCGGAACTCGGTGACCCTTCATGACCTCCGGGTCGTTTGCAGTGCGCGACACGGGACCCACACGCACCCACACGGCGGCGCTTCTTGAGCACTGCGCGGCTTGTATCCAAAGTGTTGGATACCTCGGAGCCTGGCTCCAGTGGGAGGCGAGCCTCTTCATGATCTTGGGCGCCTAAGCCTTCGCTTCGGCTACCAGCACTCAAGCGCACGTGCGTGACAGGGTATACGCGTGAAGGCTGGACACACGAAAGAAAACGCGCCGGTCGCAGCCCAGGAAGCAAAAGTGTCTGGGCGTGCAATGCACGCTTTACGTACGCAGCTTCGTGTAGGTGGCAGCGAAAGCCTCTCACCGCGCTTGGCGCTATCCGTTCTGGTTCGTTTCCGACTTGCTCGTTGCTCCGAAACCGGACCTGCCGCTGTGATCGATCTCTAGCTGCTCCATTCCGTGGTTTCTTGCGCTTCACGTTGGCTTTGTCGGGCACGCGTACCCTGGAGGCTCTTGCTATTCGGAGCACTAGAAGCGTTTCAAAGGAGAGCCTTGCTCCGAGATGTGCGTTGCAAGCATGCCAGCGTTTGCGCCACATCTCGACGCATACGAGCAACCGACGATGATGACCCAGCGGAGCGAGCGTCCATCGACGTGATCGCTGAAGAGCGGGTACCTTGGGTATCGTCGCTAACCGCCCGAACGACGCACTGAGCTTTCTACGGCCGAGGAGCTGCCCCAAGGCTAGAGCAGAACCCTCACTGCATCGTTTGGTGAGGTCGTGAACGTCTACGGTCTTCCGTTTTTTACCTAGACGGTGCTCTGGACCTCTTTCGCGAAGTGCTGCACTACATTCGTCACCTGCAAGTGGGTGCTCTTCGAATATGGACAGAAGCGCATCAAACGCGGCATCAACTGGACAGCGAGCACGAATACCGCTCTATTCTTGCTTCATCTTGTATATGTCCTGCGTTCAGATCGTATCCGGTATGCATCTGATTCCATCGCAGACCACATTTCACCCGCACCGAGCGCGTCGAAAACGTTGTTAGCAGATACTCCGTCGTTGCGAGGGATACGGTGTCAGGGATGCTGCGACTGATGATGCCGCCTGTGCGCTCCGAGCCTGTTCCATGAAAACGCTTTCACTGATCGATTTTCATGGGAAACGACGCTCATACTTCTTCGTGACGCTCGACGCGAACGAACGCTGCTTGCATCATTTGATGCACCTCATCGAATGTGACGCTAAACCTTCAGCGTACTGAGCGCTCTGCATACCACAAAATATTTTGCATGGTCGCACGAGACATGCATGCAATTTTCGAACAGCGAATCTTCCGGATCTGACGTACAATGAATCGCACAGGGTGTCTCCGTTCCGAGAAGAGCGCGCCTGCGCACCTCGGCGGTCGCTATTGGGACGAACGGACGGACGAACTGGCTGACGGATAAGCGGACGCGTTTCTGGCGCTGGCGCTCATGTTGGTCAACGACTCGCTTTTGGCATTGCCGCTAAGCAAAGAGCATGGCTGGCAATCCCTGTGCTAGACTAGGAACGTTCCGAGTCGCCGAGGCATGCGCATCCGTACCGAACATTGATTCTGGCGGCAGTAGTGAGAGGCAGCATTCGCCACCGAGGAGGCCGCAGACCTGCACAAATACACCGCGACACGCCTTCGAGTCGATGCCTGCACAGACACTGCAAAGTTTTTCTATATTCGGATAGCGTTCTCGGTGGTGCCGATGTATCCAGTGTTGCTGGGAGCGCTTCTATGACGCTCGAAACCCAGCGATCAAATGCTGCTAGAGCGATCAACGCTGTATGCGAACAGGAAAACTGATGTGGGGCCCTGTGCGCTCTAAAGACTTCTGCCATTTACCGGCGCTCTCTTTCGTGGTTGCCAGTAGCAGCCGCGTATTCTTGAAGCTCTGGCTCACGCCCTAGTCTTTTGATCAACAAAAGAACGAGGCACCTGCGCTCGTAAATGAATGCTTCCATATCTATGTATACCTTTTCGACATTCCATCAACAAAGAATGACTCGCCAGTGCTCGTGAGCTTTCTCTTCTATATCTATAGAAACCGTTTCCGAAATTCCATCAACAAAGAATGACTCGCCAGTTCTCGTGAGCTTTCTCTTCTATATCTATATAAACCGTTTCCGAAATTCCATCAACAAAGAATGACTCGCCAGTTCTCTTGCACGCCCTGCGCGCATGTTTGGCAGGATGCACTCAAGCGCGTGCGCTTCTGCTTTCGTTCAAGTTGGCAGTACGAGCCACACGGTAAAAGGAACGGTCATTGGCTCGTGATTATTATCAGAGGGCGCAGGTTTCGATCTATAGATTGGTCTGTTTCCACCACTCTAACCAACATACTTGGACTTGGGGTGATAGAAGCGTTCTGGTACGGTTACCGAGCGCACTGCTCCTCTATGCGGCTCCACGCGACGCGTTTGACGGGCACGCTTGCCTGCTTGCTCTGCATCTGCGTCATAATTTCACCGGAAAGCTTTCAGGCTATAGGGAGTGAACATGATCCGGCCTCAACTTACCGTTATTTGTACTCCTTGAAGCGACTGGGACTCGGGACCTCGCCCAGTGATACCAAGTGCACGTACGACTCGTTGACACGGTACAGCTTCCTGCCTGAACGCGAGTCGCTGTGTCATGACCTTACGTGCTTGACTTCGAGCCTCTATTTTCGAATTTTCAAAGTCGATCTTTCCAAGGCGTGTCCTTTTTGGGGCGGCACAGCTGCAACGTGCACCAAACCGGACTGTTCGGTTCTAGTCTGTGATCCGGAGCTGATCCCAGCCGTCTGGCGCCGCGACGAGTCTCAGGTACTCCAAACAGAGCAAACGAGAACCTTCCCCGTCGCTGACTACCCGCGTGGGGAGCAGGAAGCAACCTTAGGGCGTGTAGAGCGCCCGAGGGGATCACAGGCGTTGCCGCCTTTTTTCTCGCCCTATGCACTGGAGGACGAGTCCGCGTGGACAGCGCCCGATAGCGATGAGCTCTCCGAATACGTAGACCTGGCGCTGAATCCTGAAGGCTTCACAGGATACCAGGGCCAGCACATATGGGATGCGGTTTACCGAGAGAACTGTTTTCGGCCGCTTCCATGCCTGAGCGGTGACGCAGCCGGCAGCGTCGCCGAACAACTGCTTCGCCAAGGCTCGGTTTCTACTCTGGCTCCAGTGCGTCCTGCCGGGTGCCGAGAAGAACGCGTGTTTTACCGCTGTATCAGCGGTATCCACGCCTCGATTAATGCCCACATTGCCCGTCGCTACCTGTTCGGACGGAATCGCTGGGGCTACAACACACGCCTGTATCGGGAGCGGCTGCGCTACTATCCGGAACGCATTGAGAACCTGTACTTTGTGTATGCGCTGGCTCTGCGGGCAATGAATCAAGCCGCACCGCTGCTCTTGCAGCGTTCAGATTACTGGACAGGCAATGAAACCGAGGACATGCAAACCAAGGAGCTTTTGGAACGAGTTCTGGAGAATCCACTCATTCGTGGCACGGTTCCCGATTGCGCCGTGCCTTTTGCCGAAAACGAGATGTTTCGCGGCTGTTGTGCAGACTGCCTCGTACAGTTCCGCGCTCACTTTCGGAACATCAGCAAGATCATGGACTGCGTCGGCTGTGAAAAATGTCGTCTCTGGGGGAAGCTTCAGTTCCTCGGACTCGGAACGGCCTTCAAGATTCTCTTCGCTGAGTCCTTATCCAGTGTGTCGACTCGTCGCTTGGAGATGCGCATCACGCGTAACGAAGTAGTAGCCTTGGTTAATTTGCTGAAAAATCTCTGTCTTTCCATCCGAAGTATCCATGAAATGGAGTGGATGATCGTCCAGGAGACCAAGAAACAACGCTTATGGTTGTGCTTCGCTGCGGCGATTCTCTGCGGACTGGGATCCATGTTGTTGCGTCACTTTGCTGGGGAGATCCTTGCTTATCGTGGACTGGTGCATCGGAGTGCCAGCGCTATGCGACGTAAACGAAACTGAACATGTGGACGCTCAGCGTCTTGCAACTCTGGATTCGCGGCCACTGGAGACGCGCTGCACGCGGCACCCGCTTGCAGGGGTGCGCGTCCCGCCTGGTGCGCCGCTTTGGATGGAGCCTGTATGTGCCTCCAGAGAAGGCATCGTCTTCACCGTGCCCTGGAATGCGTCTTGGTGTTGCTGTCGCAGTGCCTCCAGAGAAGGCATCGTCTTCACCGTGCCCTGGAATGCGTCTTGGTGTTGCTGTCGCAGTGCCACCGGAGGCATCGTCTCCAGGCGGAAAAGCGCTCTACGACGCCTTGCGCTTCGGATGTCGCGCACGGCTTGGTTGCTGCAATGTATGCCTGGACAGCGTGTGTGTCTTTCTTGACGACGCGTCAAACTGGGGAGCCGGCTTGGTAGAAACGTTGACAAAGTGCCCGCTCTGAACGCTAGACTCTTGTGGGGTTCGAATGGAGCGCTGAACTGCTGGCGCTGTTCCTAGATTCCGAAATATTCTCCTAGCTTGATCTAGATGTACAGCCACTGCATTCGATGTACATCAACAATGGGTTTACAGATTGATGCGTTGTTTTCTTTGTCTTTTGCAGTGGTTCCTTCGAGTCTTTGCAGTTTGGAATCGTTACGTTACCAGAATCGGCATGATTCGTGACATCCTCCAACAGGGGCCGGTAAAAGTACCTATCTCATGATCCTGTTCATTGGTCCAAGCCTCCATTCTTCTCCTTTATTTACGTTTCGTATGCTCAAATGTCGTATATTTCAAGATCACGATCTCCACGTTTCAAGCAAAAACACGGGGAAGAGATTCGCGCCGCTGGATTGGCGAGCGAAGTTTCGACTTTGTACGTTGACGACTCCTTCGTGACCTCATGCCGAAAACTCACTAAAATTCTCACGTCCAGTAACCGAGTCCGTTCGCAGAAGAAACCCTTCCTTCTTTGTCGACATGGACGAAATATCTCTCCACACGAACTCGATACCAGTCATGGAATATGCTCCCAGATGCTCCCGTGTTTTCGTTCGGCATCGCAAATAACATCCGACTCGGACGTTAATCATCGCAACGATCCACACCAGTCGCGCGGGCATAACCACTTTGCTCGAAGGTAGCGTACACGAATCAGTATTTCTGGACTCGTTCTCAAGACTCAATGCCATTCCGATGCTTGCCCATGATACACAGCATCAAGCTCCACAAATTACCTATCGAATGGTGTAGCCTGCGCTTGTGTCTGCAGCAGACATAGGACTCGCCCAAAGGAACAGTATGGGAGAACTCATGATCCTGTGGTGCGGCAGCGAGCGCGAAAACGGAGAATGACGTTGACTGGATTTTTCTGTACCAGTTAGGGATGTATTCCGAGCGATGAAGCACGCGTTCGTGCTCCATGGGACACCGCTCGTAGAATACGTTCTGGCCGAAACATGAGTATACCTGACAGGATCCAAGTGTGCCCGCTGCGAAGAGCACGCCGATGCTTTATAGAACGAAGAAGATGTTCGTTTCAGAAGAAGCGTAGGTCGAAGCTTCCGCTTGGTCATGAAATGCATGGAATACAGTCGGAAACAGCGAAATCAGGAGTTGCACGCTGCCATCAACATCCTTCGACTGCTGACAACGGAGCTTGCCGAAGAGGAAAGACCGACGAATATAAAGCCGAATGAAGGAGACGATACCATGCAGCAGTCACAGAGAAAAAAGCGCCGAAAAGCTTGTGTTATTGATGTGATAAGCGAACCAAACGTTATCGCGTACGACCGCGCTCGTCGACCCGTTCCGTTTTTTGGCGGCAGTGGTGCGGGAAGCAGCGCTGCCGTGCGCACGCTGCACCCAGGTACCAAGCGAGCACCGTGCGCGTATCGCTTTGCTTGGCTTCCTGGTACTGAGAGACTCAGTGAGAGAGCGCACGCGCCAACATCATGCTCCGTGGAAGCGCAAGATTCCCGCGCCGCTCTGTACGCCGGCTATGATCGTCAGCGGGTATCCGGGGCCTCTGGAGCATGCGCTCTGTCCCTTTACATTACCACATAGCGGAGCAGATGGTGGCCCTGTTCTCGCCAGATACCACGCATGCCACTCTGTACCACCACAACCGTATCACCTTTTCGTAAAAAGTTCTCCGCCAAAACTTCCTCTTTGAAGCGTTGGAACGTTGCTTCAAACGTATCCTGCACTTCAATGGTTACACAGAATACGTTCCACAAGAGCGAGAGTTTCGGTTGGATATCGGAAACTGCAGTCGCGGCAACGATCGGAATTCGTGACCGCAGCTTCGAGAGGCGCTTGGGCATGTTGCCCGTTCGTGTGAAGACGATGATCGCGGCCGCGTCTAACGATTCCGCCAGAGAGACCGCTGCTCGGGCCATGGCATCGGATACGCGCTCCACGTCGCGGCAACACTCGGCAAAGCCGGCAATCGGATCCAGCCCCTGACGGGCACGTTCGTCTGCAATGAGCTGCTCGTTTTGTCGCATGATAATATGGCGCATCGTGGCACAGGCTCTGATCGGATACTTTCCCTTGGCGGTCTCGCCGCTGAGCATCAGTGCATCGGCGCCCTGCTCCACGGCATGGGCCACGTCCGAGGCCTCCGCCCGCGTCGGGATGGGCTTCTCGATCATGGACTCGAGCATCTCCGTGGCCGTAATGACCACTTTGCCTGCCGCTCGACAAAGACGCACCATGAAGGACTGGACGATAGGCACCTCTTCCAGGGGCAGCTCGCTACCGAGGTCGCCACGCGCCACCATAACCCCGTCGCTTGCCTCGATGATTGCGGGGAGGTTCAGCACACCCTTCATGCTCTCGATCTTGCTGATGATCGCCGCCCGCGAGCCAAGTTTCGTGACAAATTCTCGCACCATGTGAACGGTTTCAGCGTCATTCACAAACGACAAGGCGATAAAGTCCACGTTGAGTTCCTTCACAGCGAACTCGATATCCTTCCAATCGGATTCGGTAACCGAGGGCAACGACGCCGTCTTTCCGCGAATGTTCAAATGGCGACGGGGCGAGAGCTCGCCACCGTCCAACACGCGGCAGATGAGATCCCGTTTGTCAGCGTCCTTGCGCTCCAGCTGTAACTCCAAGAGACCGCCATCAACAAGAATACAATCGCCTTCGGCTGTGTCCTCGAAGAATCCCGCATAGCTGACACCGACTACTGGCGCAAAAGGTAAAACGGAGCCTTTCACCGCGACACCCTCAAGAGGTTCCGGCTGCTTCTCAAATGCCTCATGCGTACAACGCAGAACGAGCGAGCTTCCTGCCGGCATTAACATGGTGTTTTGGCTCACGAGTTCTGTTACCTGATCGGAGGTCACCAAGCCGTGCTCCACCATTCGCTTCGCAATCTCCTCCGCTCGGTTGATCTCCCCGCTGCGCACTTCCGCACCTTTTGAGTCCATCATTTTCCCAATGCGCACATACAGAGCGCTCTTAGCGTCATTTCTGTACTCGAGGCCCGACACACTATTCAGCGAGTCAGTGGAGCTTGACGTGCTCTCGGTACGCAGGGGACCGGCGTCAGACACCGCCACCGATTTGGCGGAGTCTGTCGACTGCTCACGTGCCTCGTCGTGCGACGTCCACCTTCGACGAGCTTTCTCAAAACGCTCCTCATTGACGCGATCGACGGCGTCCGATACTTTCTTGTGGAACTCGTACGTCCCGTGACTGAAGTTCAAGCGAGCAACGTCCATTCCAGCGTCTGCAAGAGCCTTGATCATCTCATAAGACGCCGTCGGAGGCCCTATAGTACATACGATTTTCGTTCGACGCAGCTCCCGAAACTTGACACGACGCCCTGCGGCTGCTGACGCCAAAGCGCTGACGCTGTTCCCGGTTTCAGCGCTGCTGCTCGTGCTGACGCCGCCATCGCCAGTCGTCTCTTGAGCTAGTCCAGCGTGATGCACAATAACCGATCTGTAGTTGAGACGCTGATCCTGTTGCGATCCAAAGAGAAAATAAGGGTATCCAGCAGTCCCCGTTGGTTGACACAGTTCGTACATGGAAGTTGCGTTTGTACGTTGCGAAAACGTTCTGGATAACGGTGGCGTCCTGGGATGCGATCGGCAGGCGCAGCGGCTGGTGTTTACGGCTGTGCAGCAGCGTCGGCGGCGGCGTCGGCGTGACACTACGTTCGTGAAATTGGTGGTGAAGCGGCTGCACGCGTGCCCCGTCGACATTAGCGTACAGCAAGTGGAGCGATCGAAGTTGCTGGATTCCCATCGATGCGTTCAGGACGAAATACATGCATCACAAGCACGGGTTGCGCTGAAAACGGTCGGGGAGCGCATGAAACAGAGGCGCATACACGGATATGGTATACGGTAAGCTGTTCGAACCTGAGATGGCGTGGCAGTCGCAGGTCTGAAACCGATCCTGGAGTGATTCCGCCAGCAACCATGCGCGCAAATCTTTTCCGCATCGACACCTGACTGCATCAATCAGAATACGAAAATGTGTCGGGTCTGGTGAGCGTCCAGCGGCTTCGTATCGAGCGATGCTTCGAGTTCAATGTTCGTAATTCACTCCGCGTATCGCTCGGAAACGCGCGAGACTTGCGGAGAAACAAATTCACTGTCCAGGATAAATGGCACTCGAATTACGTGTTGAGCCAGACACTCGCGTGGTATCATTCAGTAATCCAGAAAGGCTGCACGGCGATCTATGTACCCCCGGGGCAACGTTCCCAAGTAAATACTGATCGAGCATGGTATTCTATTCATCGACATTGCTGCGTACAGATGCACCACGTTGCGAACACCAGACAAAGACACATTAGCTTTCCGACACCGATGATGGTATCGTGCACCCACGCTTAACACTCGCAGTCCGCGACTCCGCTTTCATACTGGTACCAGTGCGCACAACGGACGCACTGCCGAGTAGCCCGGAGCAGAATGTCACGCACGTCACGCAGGCTGTAACCCATTGCCGCTATGCTGGAACGAGCGCATCGCGCCCGAGGAGCCCCGTACAAAACCGATCTTCCCAATACTCGCGAGTCTTGACCGCGTTATCCTCGGTCTAGCGGCGGGTTTGACGCTTCAGCGACTTCACTATCGCTGCACTGGTATCGTGCTACAAAGCAGCGCTCACTGCCTGCCTCACAGCTATCATCCCAGCAGTGGACACCTTTCATCCCATTAATGACAATTTTATACTGTTTTATTTGCCGAATCTCGAATCGAATGTGCGCCCTCAGCTGCGGCGCGCGTTTCGTGAGCTGCTCCCGTACCGCTACGCCAGCGACCGATAGGGTTCTGCGCGCTCCATGTTGCTGGAGACAGCGTGGGCATCCTGCAATAGGAGTGCTTGGTTTGGGTGGAGCTATCGGACCTGGGCACATCGTTGGCATGGAGCAGTCGTCGTGGGAGCGCGGCCGCCGCGCGCACGGTCACCCGTACCCACTTGGTACCTGGCCCAGAACAGGCCCGTCGTCGCGCGCAGCAAGAAGCGACGCAGTTCCCCGTCCAATGACAGGGTCAGTGACGGCTCTGACGGGAGTGCTGTTCCCCATTTAAATGAGCAGCACTATCTGGGAGAAATATTCTGCAACCGTTCTCTGAAGATGCGCTCCATAAAGGCTATCGGCTTCGACATGGACTACACGCTCGCGCACTACAAAGCGGACACCTTCGAGACGCTCGCCTATGAGGGAGCGCTGCGCCGCCTTGTTCACGCTGGTTACCCGAGGGAGATTCTGGACGAGTTGCGACCATACGATCCCCAGGCATACATTCGGGGGCTTGTCATCGACAAAAAGCGTGGCAACATTCTCAAGATGGATCGCCACAAGTACGTCAAATTGGCATTTCACGGTTTCCAGCGTCTATCCAAACAAGAGCGGGATGCGCTCTATAACCCGGCGGCGGTCAACTGGGCTGCCTTCAACGAACCGGACTTTGCGGTCGTCGATACGCTCTTCTCGCTGCCAGATGCGTTCCTCTTCAGCAAGCTCGTGGAGTTTAAGGATCAGTATCCGAACCTCATCGAGAAACCATATGAACAAATCTATCGTGATGTGCGTCGGGCAGTCGACCTGTGTCATCGAGACGGCACCATAAAGCGACGCGTCGCTGAGGAGCCCGCCAAATACATCGAGTACGACCCGCATTTGATCCCGACGTTGAAGCGACTGAAACGCTCTGGACGCAAAACCTTTCTCCTAACGAACTCGCTCTGGGAATACACGAATGTGGTGATGAACTTCCTCATGGGGAATCCTCCTGGTTTGCTCGAGCTGGACTGGTTGGATTTGTTCGATGTCGTCATTGTGGGCGCGAACAAACCTGCCTTCCTTACGGACCCGAGGCTTTGGATGTACCGAGTCGATCCCAGATCCAAGGAAGGCTACCTGAGCAACACTGAAGGTGTTATTGATGGCAACGCCGAGGCGTTTCTCCGTGAGGGTAAGGTGCTGCAGGGCGGGAATTACACACACCTCCAGGAAATACTCTCTTTGAACTCCGGAAGCGAGGTTCTGTACGTGGGTGATCACATGTTCAGTGATATTTTACGCTCTAAGCGCCAGCTGGGCTGGCGCACCATGCTCATTATTCCCGAACTAACAGATGAAATCAACGAAATGCTGCGCTCGGAGGTGGACCGCCAACGTCTGCGGGAAATGCGTCTACTTCGGGACGAACTCGATGAGATGATTGACCGTGCCGAATGGGAACTTCACTGCGAGTACGAGCGCTCCGAGCACGAAGCGGACCCACACGCGGATCCATCCCGAAGGCAGCGAATTGAAGCGCTTCGACAGAGCGTGGAAACCGCCGAGACAGAACTCCGAGAGGTCAAGGCGGCGCTCGCAGCAGAGACAGAACGCTATCACCGGCGATTTCATCCAGTATGGGGGCAACTCTTCAAAACCGGGTATCAGAATAGTAGGTTTGCAGAACAGGTCGAGCAATACGCTTGCCTGTACACTAGTCGGGTGAGCAATTTACGCTTTGTTTCACCGGAAATAACCTTTCGTTGCATGTCGGATCAGTGTCCACATGATCGTTTACACGAAAGCCCAATGCGGCGGATACTGGAACGCCGACTCCAGGTCGTTCAGAACGTCAGCGACCTGGATGCGGCGTCGTCGTAGCGCTCCATGAGGTTTGCGCACTTGTCTCGCGTACCAGTGAGATGCTCAGCATGCGATTCTGTATAGCGAGCACGTCCGAGCTTGCGTTACCGATCCAAGTCACCGCCTCGTCGCTTCGCTTTTGCTGGGTGATTATTCGACACGTTCTGCGACGATGCAAGACGTCTTTGAATGCGTTCCAGTGATCGCTGGGAGGCTTGTCGCCGAACATCGTGCGCTCGCAATACGCCTTAGTTTGAACGGTACCAGGCGCTTGGTGGCTGCTTTCGCACCGACGATGGTCAAGAGTGCGCTGGACTCGTCAGGAGTAGACGCGCGCCTGCACTCATGGATATACTTACGTTTGTAATCAAACGTGCTCGTCTCTATGTCTGGTTGCATCCATTCATATGGATGCTTTTGTACGCTTGCCGACGGACGCACTAGACCGTTTACGATGCTCTACGGATGACCAGTGAAACGCCTTACCAGGTCGGTGCGAGAACGCGATTTTTCTGGTCGGTACCGCGCGTCGCTGTTCTCAATATCCAAAATGGCTGTTTCCGAAACGAAATCGTATATCCTATTGCTGCACGTCGCCATCGGCGAGACACCTGAGGATGCAGCACCCGCCAACGAGTGCACGAACGACAACCTACCCGTTTAAAACCAGTGGTTGCACCAGATCTGAAACCCGCTTCCGCCTTTTGCAACTGATTGCGTCTTGAAGAGCGGCAGGCAACTACCAAGGCAACCGGCCTGCGCGGTGCCTGCACCTCGCGACACACCAGCACCAGCATCAGCACCAGCTTGGATTGCATCGCGCTGAGGAGACGTTGCATGGCGGCTCGAGACCGCAGAAAGCAGTGAACGTTGCTAGAACCCGGTGAGGACTCGTTTCCCACCGACGATGCTTGAGTCGCACGCCGGGCGCGTCCCAGACGCTGCGATGCCACATCAGCGACACCTGGTGCAACGCCCGGCTCCCTATCACACACTGCGTTCTGGATCGTTCTATGACCGACGGCTGAAAAAGCGCGAAAGACTACTTGAACGACGCCTGCGCGGTGCAAAGCCGTCATTCGAGGGATAAGGAGTTGCGGCACTATCAAACGCGGTGGCAGCTTCAGAGGCAAGCCCGGTACCCAGTCGCAGGTTGCCGCTGGTACTCGGCTCGCCCGGTGGTGGCCATACCGCAGGTGTCGAACGTGCACCACGACGCTGCTCTGAAGCACTCACTGGTCGACGTTCTCGTTGCATCTCGCCAGCGTACAGCGTGCGATTCAGGCCTCGCAGTGCCTCAAGCATCCGAGTAGGCGTCAACACATGCGTCGCTCCAAGGTACACATTCAGCGGCAACTCCGCCGATACCTCGTAGCTAACTCGCATCTCAGACGCGCACATGCCACCAGCAATAAAGACGACCACCCGTCGACGAGGTCGTTTGCTATCACTAATCCGCTCGGTTCCATTCAGGGTAGCGGCTTCGTCTTCGCTGGCACTGGAGAGCTCTCGCCCTGAACCGCGCTCCAGGTCATCGGCAGAGTCAGAGCGACGACGCACGACCGATGATGAGCGTCGTCTGCGTACCGAGGCTGCGCGGTTCCGCGTAGGTACCCGACCGGCAACGTCTCGCTCCCGCGAGAGCGAGCGTGAGCGGCCTCGCGTCAACGCGTCGTCTGGGGGCTGGCGACCTGCCGACTCCCGCTCTGCACTGAAGAGGATCGGAAACCGACTCCGCGAGAGACGATCACGCGCAATAGCTTCAAGGATTTCCCGCAGGAACGGAACATAGCGAGATAGATCGTAGGATTCGCCACGACTTGCGCGAAAGTAGCGCAGCGCACGCTCCGCAAGCGCTTGGCACTCACCAGGCTCCTTGGCGAGATGCACACCCAGGCGTGCACGTAGCAACGCCGACACGAGTTCTCGCCCTAGACCCACATCCTCCATGGTCTCCAGGAGATCGTCGACATCACGTGCACTCATATCCATGGTGACCAGCACGATTGCCAACAAGCGCACCTTGTCCTCCAGCGGCACATGCGCATCCTGGAGGATCAACGAAATCCGCTGTGCTGCCTCTGTCGACGAGAGCAGGTTCCCGTGACAATCCACTAGACCACACGCGAGATCCTGTTCACAAAGCGAAGTACGCTGAAGATACCGATCATTGAAACGATGCATCAGACAATCTAGGATATCCATGTGCACCGCGTATTTGCTCAGTTTCTGCATCTGTTCATAGGGCATGGCAGTGCTCTCCGGGGGCGCGTTTCGAGCAGCGGAGGCGCCCTGCAGCGCGGCGCCCAATGAACGCACTGTACTTCCCTGCAGCTCCTCGCTGATCTCGCTGATAGCGTCCGCGATATGCAGATGACGAAGACGGGCCCAGGTCTGGTCAGCGTACTCGTCCAGAAAGGCTTCCCGGGTGGTGCTGGCGGTGGAGTCGCCTTCACGCACCACGTAGGTATAGCGCGTGGTGCCGCTATCCAGCGCATCCGCTGCTAGCAGATCGTTGCACATCGCCTGGTATGTATATTCGTGGAGAAAGGGAGCCACCATATCCACAGAACGGTCCAGAATCAGCAGCATGGTATTGGTGCTGGTACCAGCAGAGGACTTGTCCTCGCTGGGAGCTGCTGCGGTGCTGGCGTTCTGCTCGACGGCAGCCGCTTGCAGCTGCGCACCACGCATCCCGCCGGGTACATTGGCCTCGTAGTCTCGGATGGCGTCGAGGAGCGCCTCAGCGATGCTCTGCGCAACGCCGCTTTCGCTTCGTTGGTAGCGAATCGTTGGCACCTCGCCCAGAAGGTGGCAGAGCGTCAGCAGGTTCTGGGCAATACGCTGGACCATATCCGAACAGGCGCCTGGGGGCGGCTGCAACGCTGCTGGGCGCGCATCCCAGGCAGATGCCCAGCCTGGAAGCGCAGCACCATCATGATCATCATCGTGACCTGCGGCACTGCCCGGGGCGAATAGCATCTCCAGTGCATTCGGATAGTCCAGGGAGAAGATGCGCTCCTCGATAGCCATAAAGTCCAGGTTGAGCTCCGTAAACGTCAAGAGCCGCTGTACCAGACACGACGACTGCCGCAGAAGGTCCAACAGCGCATCTGGCACGCGAGCCGTGGTGAACACATGTGCCGCTCGATAGCGTGGCCCCGAAGCTGTCGTGGTAGCGCCGGGTGGCCCGGGTGCAGCGCCCGAACCCCAGCGAGCCCGTGGTGTACGCGCGTTCGCGGGACTCGCCGCCAGACGCCCCGCAGCGCCGCTCTCGGGGCCGGACCCAGCGCTCCTTGGCGCCGTGCGGGTGACGCTCGTCCCTGGACCAGCGTCAGCGAGGCGCTGACCGGCCCCGTCTGATGGATGTGCTGCGGTTTGCGTATCCGGGAAGTCGGCAACAAGGCGATCGAATGAAGCTAGCTCCGGCGCTACAAAATACACCGCCGACATGCGCGGCAATGGCTCACGCTCACTCTCGAGCGACTCCACCACGAAGGCACCCTCTTGGATGAGGTCTGTCAAGCGACACGCTGCCGACAATACCGCTAGCGCACGTCGATCTGCAACGATCAAAAATACCAGTTTGCGTTGGTTATCGCTACGAATGAGTGCGGCAGACGCAGCGTTCGACTCCGCCTCGGCAGCTTGCACGATGCGCATCATGCCTTGGAGAATACGCGTTCGAGCGAGCTCCCGCAGCGTCACAACGCCAGCATAGCGAGCACGTGATGCGGCGTCTCCACCAGCGGACTGGTCTTGCGGTAATGTTGGTGGAATCGGTCGACCGGAGCCGCTCGAGAGGCGCTGTGCAGCGGCGGCAGCAGCAGCCATAGCGGACTGTTGCTCGCGATACTTGCGGGCAGCTGCCTCGGCAGCCTCCTTGGTGCGGAGTGCCTCTTGCTTCGCCGCTTGGCGTCGGCACCGTCTCCAAAGCATGAAGGCGAAGATCATCGCCAGCAGGACGCCAGCCACAGAGCCGATCACTGCACCCACAATGGCACCTGTGGACACCGCTCCGCTGTGGACGCTACCGAGCCCGGAGCCCTTGAACGGGTCCTCGGCACCCTCACCGAACGCTGCGGTGCGAGCGACGACCTGCATCGAGGCATTGGTGATATTCGAACTGGTAGCGAGCACCGCCGTCAGGAGCCCCGACGAGGTTCGATTCTCAACCGTGGGTATATCCGCTGGGTCCGCCGCCACCTGCAACGCCACTGCAACATCGGTTCCGTCGCTTGTGCCGGATCCAGCGGTGCTGCTGGCACGTCCAACGACAGACCCAGCGATGTTCTGCACGGGAGGCGAGGTCGAGCGCTTCCCAGTGAGCCATTGCCAGGTTTGAAGCATGCGGCGTCGACGGTTGGTCAGCACCGGTGCCGTTACCGGCCCGTTGCCTCCATTGCCACTGGTATCCGAGGTGTTGTTTCGGGAGCTGTTGGAGTGATTCAGGCGAAAGTAACCAGATGTGTACCTGAACATGGTTAATTGAATAGCTGAAGCGTTCTGACACCGCACGCACTGGCTCTGCAGGTTGGACACGAGCGTTTGTGCGAACGCCTCCTGAAACGTTCTGTTCTCATACAACGATAGACTGACGTTGCCCGAGTTCGCCAGCAGGTTCACCACACCGGTATCTGGTGACGGGCTCGGGAAACTCGGGGTCGCAGCGGGCCCGCTGCTTGCCATGAGCGTCGGGCTCGGCGAGCTCGTCGCCGTTGTGCTAGGCGACGGCAGCGGTGACGGCAGCGCCGTACTCGTTGGAGTCGCTGTGGTTGTTGACGGCGATGGCGTTCCCGTCTCCGAAACGCTGGGTCGCACCGAGAGCAGCGTTGCGTTCGGGTTGAGCGACGCGCTCGCCGTCACCGATGCACGCGCACTGGGTACAGCAGTGCTGTTTCCCAGCACTGGCTCCAGTGGTGTGGTCTGACGCAGTGTAAGTAGATCTCGCTCTTCAAGGATCCACGTGCTCTGGGGATAACGCTGCCCCGTGGCTCGGTTCGCGAACGCCAACACCACGACTCCAAGCCAAACGAGCCCCCGGAGCAACCTAGACCAAGCCAAGCCATTACCTCTCATGAAGTTTTCGTTTTATGAATAATAACCCTTCAATAAACACAAACGTCCTCGGTAGAAGTACCCGAATAACGGAAGACCGCGGCGAAGGGAACGTCACTCGAGACGACACCTCTGACGTGTCCTAGTCGACGGGGAAACGATCGATGCCAACGACAGCAGAACGCGCCTGTCCGCTTTCCTCCCTGAACGTGGATTACGGGTGTGCAGTTCATGGAGCGCACTACTGCGGCAAACACCTCCCTTTCAAAAGGGACGAACGCTCTCTCCGTTTCGAATAGTGATGACGCAAACTTGAGCAAGGCACGCAGCAGCGACGACAGTGCTGGACAGACGGAGCGACCAGCCCCCGCACCGCGACGCATCCTCTTCGTCACTGTCGGGAATAGCTCCGTGCGTCTGGTAACCTACCTGGACCGTCGAGCGATCCAGGAGGGTCTCGGTGCGGGAGAGCGCCCAAAGTTCGAGGAAATTGCGGATCGAATTTTGAATAAAACGCCGACTGGGACGGATGTGCGCACCTCGTACGACAGTGGAAACGTCGGGTATCACGTTCAGGTTCATCAGGACCTCATCTACTTGGCAGTGTGTTTGCGTGGGTACCCCAGACAACTGGCTTTTGATTTTCTACAGCAAGTACGTGAACAGTTTGAAACGCGATATGCGCCCGCTGACCTGCGGAGAATGACGAAACCGGACGCCCTGGACGCTGCGTTTCGCCCAACGCTCAAAGCGCTGACCCAGACGTACACAACGAGGCAGGACAAGATCGCCCAGCTCCAGGGCGAGGTTCGTGACATTCACGCTGTGATGCAGCGCAACATTGAAGACGTCTTGGAGCGTGGCGAACGCTTGGATGACCTCGTGGAGCAGGCCGATGCGCTCCGGAATACGGCGGGTACGTTTCAGCGGCAGTCGGGAACCTTGAAGAAACGCATGTGTCAAAAGAATGTGGCCGCGGCGAGCTGTATCATCGTTTTAGTGATCTTGATCATCCTAGCGATCGTTCTCGGTGTCGTCCTGACGCATCGTCACTGAGGTTTCGCGAGGCTGGTACCAGATCAGTTGCTGCTGCTGCTGCCCGTGTCCAGTACTTTCAGCGCGCCAGAACACACGGCCGGGGATCAGGGTCTTGCGGCATGCGCCGGGCCTGGGTATGCCGCCCGATTGCCAATGTCTTGGTTGCTCTGTATTCGCCGGGACGCAGGTTGTGCCGTTTAGCTGGAGGCGCCCTATCGAAACGGTGCCTGGTCCAGTGGCTCACCAGATGGAGCAACGAAGCGGCGCGCAGTGCTGTCGCGCTATGCGGGCCTCTTGCGCATTACCGTTTGTAAAGGCGGACGTGTCCCAGAACACTGCGCAATCGAACAGCAAGACGCGCCTGGTTGTCGAATGGCAGGAGCATGCATGCTGGCAGCTGCTTGGTGCACCAAGAATGCAACGACGACGACGACGACGACGACGACGACGACAGACTGCTTACTCGGCACACATGCAAGCCTCGCAAAGTCACGCACACATCTGCTGAGGCGCAGGTAACTGTCGCCGCCATCTACGTGTGCTCACCTCAGCTGTCGCAGTAGTGACTGTTGTCGTATAGCCACGTCATGGGCGCGATCCTCTCATATATTCACACACAAACATACACACGTACCCACACCGACGCATACATACGTACACAGAGAGAAGTAGAAAGAAAGAGAGAGGCGGCAAACGTCGCACATGTGCTACCCCAATGCGCAAGGTTTCCTCGCAAGCGCGACGCAGTGCACGCATCAACTGCGCACGCATCTCGACGCCGGGATACACGTGTCCGCGATGCGTGCACAGTTGATGCGTGCGTCACTCAGCCGCATTTGACGACTTGAATGTACGGATCCATTCTGAGCATTCCTGGCAAAAACTCTGTTCATGTGTTCGCGTCCAGGCATCCAAATCCCAGTGTTGGTTCGGTAAGGCAACGAGATTGTCAGTGGAAGATTTCCAAACGTACACGAAAGCTCTGAGTCTCATGCCCAGGGGCAGAATCTGGACCTCTTCCACCAGTTTTTGGTACTGTGGGCCTTCGTAGGCGTCCAGCAGCGCGTGATCGGCTGCAGTAAGCTCGAGAAGCAATACGCCAGGTACGGCCTCGTGCGGCGCATTTTCCGGTGCTGATTTCGCCACTGCTGGGTATGATTCATCTCGCACCCCGTGGACGCGATACCCGTTGAGCACAGCGGCAACCGATCGGGGAATGCGTCCCAAAATGGTTTGTAGTACGCGGGGCGATTGCAGCGTTCCGTACGAGAAAACGCCAACTGGCTCTATACTTTTGGCAAAGGCGGGCACTCGGGCCCGTGCGGTCATCCCCATCAGTACGGGCGCCATACTCGAATCGCAAACCGTCGGCGAGTGCAAGACCGGGCCACGGGCAACCGCTCGAGTCTGGATTCTCGCTGGAATGACGATTCCTAGCAGATCGATATTGTGGGCAACATAGGTCAGCAGCCGTTGCTGCAACTGCTCGCGTCGCTGTTGGTACCAGCGCTCAATGCGTGCCCGCTCTGACGCGGTGCAAGCGCTTGACCAGGCAGCTCCACCGATGAGCTTAAGTATACATTCGAGAAAATAGGCATCAGTGGATGGCAAATAGACGCCGCGCCCAGCAAACGGCTGGACACACCATGTGCTGGGTGCCAAGCCCGTAACCATGGGTCGCATCGCCGCGTGCGGTCCGGCCAGGCGCTGTCCAGCAGCCGTCTGTACGTACGCCCCCGAACGAATTGCGCAGAGCGAGTCGGACGCCAAGGTTTGCTGTGTGCTTCGTGGCACACGCTGGGGAGATACGCCAGCACTCGATAATGCCGGTTCGTCTGCAGAAACTTCTCCCGCTGTGACGTATCCAAAGGTACAATCACATGCTGCAGGCGCAGGTATCGCTGCGTCTTGTATAACATCCAGGAGCGCTTGGCCACAAAAGCCGGTGCAATCGGGGTTCAGCGAGCGATGAAAGGCTGCCAGCACCTGCTGCTCTGCTTCATACGCTGCGCTTGATGGATCAAAATTAGGTAGCCAGTAAGTCATGCCGTCGTAATGTAAAGGGAAATAAAATACGCCATAGGGTTTGAGTGTCGCCAGCAATCGGGGCATTGCGGCGCGCAAACGCGCATACGCCAGGTTCGATGCGCTCCCAGCGGCGGCCTCGTTCAGCAGCAGATCGAAAAAAGATGACGCCCATAGCACCTCTGCAGTGCCGGGATGCTGCGTACAGAAAGTTTCTGCATCGCCTTGATAGCAGTGTACGTTGAGGTAGAAACCAGTCGATGATGCCTTCAGTACCAGCTTCGCAGACCCCAGGCACGACGCATGATGCGTTTGCGGATCCGTTGTTGGAGTTCCGGCGGGCATGTCGCTATCTTCAAAACGTCTTGTTTCTACTGAAGCCGCACCAGGGCCGATTTGTGGCTCGGCGACGTGCCTAGTGTCGTCGCCAGTAGTTTCACCGGCTCGATGCTGGCGCGTATGCTCCAGTGAGGCCGCAGTAGCTGTGGCTTTCTGAGCACCACCACCACCACCACCACCAACGACAACAACTGATTCTCGAGTTTTTGGACCTGGTTCCAGGGGCGTCTTCACGTCCATTACAGGCGCTGGGCTTTCTGCGCGAGTCGCCTGACCTGTGGCAGCTGCTCGGATCGCATGCGAGCAGGCCGGTCGCTGATCGCGATCAGCGGCACGGTGGAGGTCAAAACCAGATAGGCACTGGTGCAACTCGTCGTCATTTGAGTGGTCCACCACGTTCGTTTCTAAATGATAGCGCTCCAATTGCCAGGGATTCTCATTGCTGGCTGCGACGCTCTGCAGACGCTGGAGCAGTGCACGCAGGAGCTGCGACTTGAGGTCGACTGCCCAGTATTCCACCCCTCGACGGTACGTTCGTACTTGTTCAAGCGCTTCCGCGTGCTCCCAACTTGCCAGTAAGCGAAAAAGTAGCGAGCCGATACCCGCACCCACGTCAATGATGCGCAGCGGCTCCAGTCGGGTCGCTGCGGCTTGGCCTTGGCTCAGCTGGCTGTGCAGGAACCCCGTAAACCGCTCCCAGAGCTCGCAGTGAATGGCTCGATCATCGATCCGTTCCTTCGCTTCTAAGTACCTTACATAGTCCAGACTCCAATCAAGCGGAGCTCGTTCGTCTTCAGAGGCAGTCATCCCTGAAGCGTGCAGGTCGTGCACCAGAGGTTGCGCACGAGAATCGTCATGTACCTGCGGACCTGTCGGTGCGACCCGGTGCTGGCACAACACGTGCTGGCGGATGCACTTGGCGTTCCCGATGCGAAAGCCTCTGGGGAATGCAAAACACCAGAAGCGCTAGACGTGAGCGTTGAGGTCTTTATGCACTGCTTGGAACCCTTCATGGACGTTGAAGTCTCAAAATCTTCTATTATATTGGGTTGCGTCGAGGACGGTGTGTATGAACGGGAGCTGTTCAGGTCGAAACAGTGGACACCGTTCGAGTCGCGAGCGGGCGGCACACCGGCCTGGTTGGTGCCGCTCCCCGCTGGCCTAGTCACGAAAAGATTACGATGCGGCTCGTGCAAACGACAACTTCGTTTCCTTTTGCAAGTGTACGCGCCCCGGGGGCACAATGCGGCGGCGTTTCATCGCGTGTTGTACTTGTTCATCTGTGCGTGGTGCGCTAGTCGATCCGCCGACAATTCAGGCGCTGCTCGAGTATACAGGGTGTAGCTGCCACAGCACAATAGCTGGTACCCAGATCAAGTCGAAGACCTGGAAGCGTTGCGTCGGTACCATGCGAACTTGTCGGCGGGGTTGTCGGGGCTTGATCCGCCTCCGTCGCCGCACCGGGGTGCTGCCGCTGACACCGCCAGTTTTGATGCGCTTCCAGCGGCCGCTGCAGTGGCTCCGCAGCAAACAGCAGAGCAGACGCGTGTAGGCGGAACAAGTTCGCCGCGAGCACACGCAGCATACGACAAATCTGGGGCGGACGCAACCATCTCTGAGGAGCCCTCTCTCGGCTTCCCGGCGGTCGAAATTCTCGTCGACTGGGACAGCGACTCCGAGCACGACAGCGGCGTCATCGACGACCAAGCTGAAGAATCGGAACTCCGTGTGGTGAACGTAGACGCAGAGGATGCTGCACCTACAAAAGAGCATGCATGCTCGGCAGCAGAATGGATATCATTCATAGAAACAATCGAGACAGAGCAAAACTTACGCTGTTCTGATTTGTCGGATGCACTTGCATTCGAGCAGGCGCTTGGGAGCCATCGAAACCAAGTCATTCGATACCTGCCCTTGCATGATCGTCTTGTGATGATCGCTGTGAACAACCCGCAAAAGCTAGCTACGATTTCGAATCAGCAGATCCTGTGGTTCGGATCCAAGTCGAGGCTTGAAGCCGCACAGGTGCCTCCGTGTGGCCTCTGCGGCATGCCACGAGTTTTCGAAGTGCAGGTCATGTCGCAGTTAATTTATTATCTCTGCCGGGAGTCGGAAAACGAACTGGAACCTGCGGAACAGTGCCCTACTCAGACGCCGGCGACACGTGGAGTGCGTTCCGAAGACCCGCGTGCTGTTTTGGATTTCGGAACGATTGCGATCTGGACCTGCCCGCGAGACTGTGTACCGTCGAGCTCGGAAATTTGTCCCGATTTGCAAGACAAAAGTTTGCCGCATCCTTATGTCGAGGAGTTTGTCTACGTGCAGCCAGCGATTGGTGAAGCGTAGAGGACCCTCCCGGACGGCAGAGGATCCGGATTGAACAGTCGCGGATAGCTTGATCCCGTCGAGCATCGACACCTTTACACACATATGCATCCGCATATGCATCGACGCAATGTTCACATTGCGAACGAACGAACCCGGGCGTGCGTTGGCGTCGAGGGTCGTGCGCTATTCGCCACCGCCACCCGGTCGATAGCCGCATCGCCAGAGACAACGTGAACCAGAGGGCCCGCTTTGCGAGCAACCCGTGCGGGATGGTATGCAGCATCTGCACCGAGCACGTCTATGGTGATTCATTTAGAATCATGGGGTGCAATGCCGTGGATGTTGTCGAGTCGGCAGTACAAGTCGACATTCGGTCGCGCGATGTTCATGGACGTGCAGCTGGTGCGAGTGCCTGCTCCAAGCGCCCCGTTGTGCCGCTGAACGCACGAGTCTATCGCGAAATGCATAGCTAGCTGAGACCGTCCCGTATCCGTTGGAGGCCCGAGTGCGCTTGGGTGTCGTTGAGTTTCCGCGGCAACACGACGGGACGAGATCAACGCTCACAGAGCCGATCAAAAAATGGCGACGGGCAGTCCTCCGTATTGTTCATTGCGGTACGTCGTGCCCGATGATTTCCGCAAGACTGCGGGGAACGCAGGCGCCCTGCAGGCAAGGCACACTTTGCGAGACACTGCAGCGCACCCAGGGCAAGGCCGGTGCCCGTATACCTGGTGCCGTGATGATCGCCCAGTCTCGTGACTGTACAATGACTCTACCGCGGGTTCCTAGGATATCTCTCAGTTTACTCCGGTCGGATGATAACAAGTTCTTTGCCGTATTCGACGGGCGCCCCGTCTTCGACGCAAACTTTGATGACCGTCCCACTTACCTCGGAATTGTAGACAAAGTAGTTCCCCAGCTGCTCAATGATGCACACGGGGCGTTTGACTTCGATCCGGTCTCCCACTTTGACGTAGGGCGGACGTGAGGGCGGCCCCGCTCGAAATATTCCAACCCGATTGCTGATCACTTTAAAGTCGGTGTCAAGAATCTGCGACACATCGTCATATCGAGGACGCGGCTCGGGCGTTTTCCCCGACCGCTGCTCTATTGCAGCTCTCGCAGACGTCGATGCTGTTGATGATGAGACCGTTGCCTGCGCAGCGCTGCTACCCAGTACTGACGACTCAGCGTCTGGGGGCATCGCGGGCGCACTGTATGCCGACGCAGGGCTGCTGTCGCCTGGGTGTGTGCTCGGGTGTGGCTCGGCAGTGCGCAACTCGCCATGCTCATCAAATCCGAATCCATCTGGACGGCTCACCTCGATTACAGTGCTGCCGATCTGCAAGCGAGCATCGCTGCAATACAGCGTTACTTCTCGCATGACTTCCAGGAACTCTTGCACTTCCGACAGACTCAAACCTGGTTGCCGTTGCTCCGGCGCGCTCACGTCTGCGGTCACCCCTTGGGTGTGCGTGCCAGCAGCCGGTTGACTGGCGGTGTGCGTTAACGCCACGCCATCGGCAGGCTGCCCCGAAGCAGCGTGCAACGACGGCGACTCGCCCGTCCGTGTATGCCCGGAGCCGTCGTTCGCACCCGTAGCGCGAGTACCTCCGTGCGACCGTTCTTCGCGTGCCCCATCAACGCTATCTCGCGTGCTTTCCACTTCATCCAGACTACGACGCCTCGCCTTCATTAGAAGCGAGTGCGCAAGCGGGCGTGCACGCGACCGCATCCCCGGAGGCACCAGCAGGCTCGTACGGCCGCGGTAGTCGCCTGCGCACCTGGGGCCGGCCACTCCCGAGACCCTACCACCGAGCCCGCGCTGTGCTTTTTGAAAAAAGACGAGGTACGCCATTCACGACCAGAGTGCAAACTGGTGATAAACACGACAGCACGGCGAGTTTGTGCCACTCGGCTGCGTATGCTTTCGTGTCGCACACGAGGCCTGCGCGTTGCCACCAGCACAGCGGAGGTGCCTTCAGAGTGCCGGCTCCTGCGCTGCTGCCGCGTACACGCGATCGGCGCCTCGACGAAGGCTCGCGCTGACGGTGCATCGATTCGACCAAGTCTCCGAACTGAGAGAACCGAAACTGACCACTAACTAGCAACTCGATAACAGTGCTGTTTGACCTTGATAGGAAGCGTTGAAAAGGGGAAAAGTTTCCGTATTTTCGAAAGCTTACCTTCTAGGCGGAAGGTCCCGCGAGCCGGACGAGTCTGCGGGGCTGGCTAGTGCTTCCTGCTCCCCAAGTGGCAGGTGCTGTACTGAAAACTGAGCGGATCGTCTGCAACGCAATTCATTCTGGGACTAGGAGCGCGTATGCTGCGTCTGGGCGTCGCCCTGGTTGCAGTGGACGCCTGGTAGATCGGTTTGCGCTGTCGCAGGCTCCCAGAATAATTCTGTACTCCGACGTCGTGTCGGATGCATTACGCCTCGAGCCGACGCCCTCAGTGGAATGGCATTGCCGTTCTGTATCCGTGCAGCATCTGCTTCAGCGGTGTATAGAAGCGCAACGGCGGGTGCTCACGGCAGGCAGTCGTCGCAGGACAGAACGTGCGAGACGACCAGTATATCCGAGAGGAAGTATGGGTAACGGAACCTGAAGGTAGGTGCTTCAATATGGACGCTTTCCCGAAATCCATTATCTATCACGCAATCTGGAATCCATGGTCAACGTAAAGGTTTTCGCATCGAAAAAAATCGATTGGACAAAACGCCCGTGCTGAAACGTTTGTGCAAGGCTGTGGCGTGTGTGTTCTGAAGCGTAGGCAGCACCTCCACAGATGACTGGTTTGCTCCAGATTGGTACAAGTACTGTCCAAGTGAAGCACGCCAGGATGCTCTATGCAGCGTGCAGGTGCGGAATTTGTGACGTGTGAAGCGCTCTGTACGGGTATCGGCACACGATGCGCACGTTAGCATCAAAAGGGACATATGGGCAGGCCCAAGTCCGGAGAAGACTGAAACGATTGGGCTTCGATGCATTTTCTTGTTCAGCGGCATATACGTGGGCGTTTCTGTGCTTGCTTTGTTCACAGCTCTCTAACCTCCGGCTATGGATACGGCGGTTTCTTCTTTTACGCCAGTTTCATTGTCAGCAGTGGACGGATGTTGATTGTAGCGTTCAAGTCCCGATGTCGCTGCTTTCCGTTGTTGTCGATGCTTTCTTGGCATAGGCGAACGTTGCGATCTATGAATCGATTCAGATCTTCATCTTCTGGGCAAACAGCGCTGGAGCATCTGTCACAGCAGTGACACTTGAGTGTGGCCGGGTTTTCTTCTTGCTTCGCGAAACTGTCCTCTGCTGCGACGGATGTGCTGTGGCGCTGGAGCGCTGGCTTCATCGAGCGATACATGCGCATGGCGGGTACAAATGCATACCCTCGATACACTACTCCGATTTTCCGAGTCCGGCATCTTACACTACGACCAAGAGGTCCCTGATGGCGATGCCTTCGGCGAGGACGCTGCTCGATGCACGCGCACGTCTACGCTGTTCCATGAGCTAGCGGGTACGCTGATCGCGATGTTGACCATGATGCAGCAAGTATTGGAAGGGAATATCCAGACTGGAGACCAAGTCAAAAATGTGGAGCCGTCTACGCTCTCTTCGTGCAAATCACTGACGCACGCTTCCCGGAAAACAATCGCTGCGATGGCTCATGTCGGAGTCCAAGACCCGTTTTCGATTCGGACAGAGAAGACGGCAGTCGCTGAAGATACGTCGCTTCAGAGGCATCCAGCTGGTTTGGAATCCCATTCCGTCTATGACTATAAAGACAGCACAATTTCTCTTTCGAAATGAACCGATTATTTGGCCTGACAAGTTCAGTAAAATCTCGGCTTGAGCTTGTGAACAGGTCTTCAGGGAATGACATCGAGATTTTTTCATGTGTCAGTCGAGCAGCTCTAATCGTCGCCGCCATGCTTTTGTGGTTGGTTAACAGAGAAGACACAAGGAATTTCTGCCTTGATCATGGTACGCATAGGTAAAAGAACAAAAGCGGATGCAAGTGCCTATGAATTCAAAGTTTGTGTCCGTTACGTTAAAAAAGCCTTGTTGTACGGCGTCGCGGATCATCTCGATTCTATTGACGTCACGAATTCCAACGGGAAAGCGTCGAAGTAGCCATTCTGGATAAACAACCGAGCGTCCTAGAGACACGAGTGAATCGGTACGCCCCTATCGCTCCGCCTCGAATGTCGCAGCTGAACTGTTCAGAACAAGATTGAACAACTCGTAAGAGCAGGAACAGAACGAGCAGTTCACGGTTCCATGCTCGCCTGACACGCGTGTAGATCCCTGAGTGATCATTAAAATGATCAACGCCCCGCGCCCATATAGCGTATGTATATACATGCATCCAGCCACAGACGCCTCTCAGCCTTTTGTGACCTGCCGCCTGCTATCGGCTTCAGCTTTTCCGCGCGCACTGCGAGCCGGAGAGGCTTCCCCACAAAGTTGGATCGCTTCAGCTCCGCGGGTCTCGTCTACAGCACTACATATCGTCTGATATTGATGGCGGCTTTAAAGTCTCGGTTCACGAACTCCATGCGTGCACTGATACTGGCTGAATGCACCATAGCAAGGATTCCTAGAACTCGTGCCCTCAGAGTCACCAGTGTCTCCACATCGTCTCGTCGTGCAAACTCCTTTTCTCACTCCTATCTCCCGCCTTCTTTATCTTCGTCCTCATCGCTCGATAGCCGGTGAGAAGAGGATTCTTTCGTTTCTTCGTAGAACCTGGCCGCGACGGCCCTCTAGGATGCCCAACTCCCAAATTCATACGTTTTCCTTCTATTTTCTATTTTTGGAATTGAACGCATTCGAAGGCAGCTGCTACAAACCACGAAAAAGCATTCTATTCTACGCACCTACGGGTACCATGCAACTGAGTTGAAAGACTATGGGCGCGCGTGCGCGCGTGAAGAACTCATCCACAGAGCGCTTCCCAGGTTCAGCAGCAGTGCTTGTGCTGCATCACCAGGTGACTGCCGGTGCTCACTGGTCTGCGGCTCTCGACCTTTGACATGGATCGGGCGAACCACTTATTTCTCCCTATTCAAGGTGCAGATGTTGCCGCAGCGGGGGCGGATATCCCACAAAGCGATACCTCGGAGACGGTGTACCTCTCATCGCTGGCGCTGCTGAAAATTCTCAAGCACGCACGTGCGGGTGTTCCCATGGAAGTCATGGGTTTGCTTCTCGGCGAGTTTGTTGATGACTGGACGATAAACGTCGTAGACTACTTCGCTATGCCGCAATCGGGTACTGGCGTGTCTGTCGAGGCCATTGACGCCGTGTATCAGCAGCAGTTTCTGGAAGCGCTGCAGCAGACCGGTCGGCACGAGGTCGTCTGCGGCTGGGGTCACAGCCACCCTGGCTTTGGTTGCTGGCTGTCTGGCGTTGATGTGAATACGGCGCAGTCATTCGAAGCGTTGAACGCTCGAGCGGTATCCCTTGTCGTGGATCCTATCCAGTCTGTGAAAGGCAAGGTAGTCGCGGACACTTTCCGGACCTTGAACCCTCAGCTTGCCATCCTTGGCATGGAGCCGCGACAGACGACCAGTAACGCGGGTAGTTTGAACAAGCCTTCCATCCAGGCACTGATTCACGGGCTTAATCGCCACTACTATTCCCTGAGAATGGAGTACAAACTGAATGATTTGGAAAGAAAGATGCTTCTGAATCTAAATAGACCCAAGTGGACGCGATCGCTTTCGTCGCGGGACCAAGATCGCCAGCGGGAACATAGTGAAACCACGTTGAAGGACATGGTGTCCTTATCCAAACTCTACACAGACATGGTGAAGGAGGAGCTGCGTTCTCGATCGAAGGAGGAGCTCGCGGTGTCGCGCGTTGGCAAACTTGATGCAAAGCGTCGCCTAGCGGACGGCGTGAAGAGGCTCTGTGACGAGAACTGCCATCAGATGCTCACAATGAACCTGCTGAAGGCGCTTGTCTTCCCGAAAGCGGCGGGTCTACAGAGCACTGCATCCAGCAGCTAGCGAATCAGACCCTCTGATTCCAGCGCATGCGTTGTAGTCGTGAGTACTGGACGCGTCCATCGTGATCGATGCCTGCTGATACGCACAAAAGTGGAGCCTCTAAGCGGACGAGGGGAACACGAGAATTACATCGCGAGGCTCCTTTCGCTTTCCGTACAGTTTTCCAAAAGGTCATGTGGAAACGATCGGCACATTCGGATACCTACATATGAAAGGTTTTCGGCGGAGTGGTACATGCGAGTCCACCCAGGGATCCCGAACCCGTGATTGCTGTTGGCGTTTATGAACGGAAGCGTATCTACGCCCATGACACAATCAAATGCAACAGGTCCTCCGACTCGCCTGTGTACACCAAGTCGGGGTCGCCGAACGCTGTCATGAACGACAGCCCCTGCGGGCGATGCCTGCGACTACGTCATTTGCCTCGCTCTTGTTATCGGCTTTAAATACGCTGGTCTCTCCTGCCGCACCAGCCCCGTCGTCCGTAGTCGAAGGATGTTCATGGTAGCGCTCAAGTACTGATGCCGCTGCATCTGACTGTAGTCGACGCAAATCATGCATAGACGGAAGTTGCGATCTACGCTTGGCTTGCCATTTTCATCCGCTTTGCATCCATCCATCCCCGATGCGCCGCTTGCAGCGGTGAGGCATGTTTGGGGTCAGGTGCCCCCATATGTCCACTGCACCTCCTCCTTCGAACGCTGCCCTGTGGCTCGCGAACGCTTCCAACACGGCTCTGAACTAGCCCGTGTTGCGTAGAGAGGGCCTCGCTGGATGTCCTCTTAAGTTTCCGGGCGCGGTTCCGTGCCCTAAGATAACGGGCTCCGTCCGGGCGATTCCCTCAATGAGCACCCTCACTGCTGCACGCGTAAACGCTCGCTGTTCCATCAGAAAGAGCAAAGGTGGAAAGCGATGGTGTCCATGATGAAACAAGTACTGGACGGAATATCCATGCTGGAGAACAAGTCAAACTATTCGGATCCGTCTACGCTTCCTCCGTGCAAATCGCTGACGCGCGCTTCACTGGAAGCGATCGCTTCGATGACTCAAGTCCAGGACCCTGTACTACGCAAAAGGAAGAGACGAGACCCTCTGGAATCACATACCGGGACAGGTATTCTGCTGCTGCGGCTGCTGTAGAATACCGCTTCGTTGATGACCAGAGAGAGAAGTGTTTCTCTTTCGAATGACATCAATTATTCGACGTGACACGCTCAATGACCTTTTAGCACAAGCTTGTGAACAAGTTGCCATACGGCAATCTCGAGTTGCTTTCCTCTTTCATTCAGCGGCACGGATTACTGCATCCACGGCTTGCCTTCAAATAGTACGAGGAAGAACCTGAAGAATGCGTGATAGGGGCATGCAACAGACAAGCCAAGGTGAATTGCGGAGGATTATACGTATGAACTGGATAGTGATACAGTATATATATCGAGGCTTTGTTAGAGGCTAACCCGAACTATCTTGATTCCTCTTTTGTAACGATTCGCATCGACATGGAGTAGATGGTACCGCTTCGAAAAAGAAAAACCACCTAGAATCCCGGAATGATGAATGAATCCGTGTGCGCTACTGCTGCATTTCGAATGCCGAAGCTGTCTCTCAGAAAAACGTCGAAAAATTAGAAATTCAGGAACGGGACGAGTACCTCCTTGGCCGATTCCCATCTCACACGAGTCCAGCAGATGGCTGCATGCAACACCTGTGCGCGATGCTCTCGAGTTCGATGTCGTTGCCCAAACGGGGTGTCTACTATGGAGGCTGCAGCAGCTGCAACGCCTTGCGTCTCGTACATGTCGCTGCATCGCAGACGCGTAACATACCTGCCGAACGCTGTCTCTCGAGGCGGCTCATGAGGCCACCAGCGCCACCGGCGTCTCGATATGAATGTTCCCTGGCGAGTGGAAGCGCGGTCAGGAGACCCCCGCCCCCCGATGCACGTTCGTTCTCTCAGAGCACCATTCAGGCAATCGTTTATGACTTGTGCCCAACCGCGAAGTGTCCATCATCATGACCACCAGAAACCATGCGGCATTTCGCTTCATGCACTGGCTCCATCCTCATCATCCGTCGACTGGTCTCACGAGGCCCGGGTGGCGGCGTACTGCCACAGGCGCCCTACGCGGCAACTGATTCCCCGTTGATCCCAGTAAGCTGCGGAATATCCTCTGGTTTGATATCTGTAAAGGTCCATCCACCGTGTCCATCGAAACGCAGGAGCTTCTCGTGAAACCGCCACAGACTCGGCCGATGGCTCACAGTGATCAGCGTAATGCCCAGCTCGCGCGCGTGTGTGTAGAGATAGCCCTCTACATCTAGACTCACGGCGGATGTGCATTCATCGAGAACAGCGTACTGCGGTCGGTGGAAAAACAGACGCGCCATGGCCAATCGCTGCTTCTCGCCCCCGCTGAGTACATCGGACCAGTCACAGACGTTATCCCAGCCGTTACGCCGTCGGCTGAGCTCTCCGAGATGTACTTCATCGAGCAGTTTCTGGAGGTCTTCATCGCGAATGTTCCGACTGCGCATCTCCAGGGTGGTCATCGGGTAGATGACTTGCTCCCGGAGGGATCCAATCGCCAGATAGGGTCGTTGCGGGATGTAAAACATTCGGGATCGGGGAGGTCGATACAGCGTGCCCCCGTACAGCGGCCACAGACCGCAAAGCACCCTGAAGAGCGAAGACTTGCCGCATCCATTAGGTCCAGTGATCAAGACGTTCGTGCCCGGCGGTACCTCAAACGTCAGATCCTTCGCAAGCAGGATCCGATCCGGTGAGACGATATTCACATGTTCAAAGCGAACAAAGTCAACGTTGTCTACGAGGCGACCAGGCACCATTGCAGCGCGAAGTTCAACATCCTCGAGACCAAGTTTGGCGATCGCGTCGAGCGATGAATGGGATTCAGCAGCTTGCGACCGTCGCAGGTCACCCAGCACTGAATCAAGTTCGCCAACTCGGGCTGTGTACCCCGCCAAACGAGTGAGTTCCTTCCCGGAGAGTACGAGTCGACCAATTGCTGCTGAGAGAGAAATCAGTAAACGGCTGTTCCGTGTGTACATTTCCGCCACCAGAGCGGCATCCTCCGCATCCGCCTGCTTGTTCTGGTCAATGAGTTTCTGGCCTCCGAGCGGAGCCAGCAAGGTCCGCACGAACCCCGACGTAAAGTATATCGGCATGCTGACCACACAGTAGCCAACGATGGTCGCCAGATACTTGACCAGAATACTATCAACAAGACCAATGCGGAAACGAGCCATGAAGATGCGTTGCATATGCTGCAGCAGCTTTTCGAAGGTGCCATTAATGAAGAACTTTTCTCGTTGTCCGCCGCCGTAGAAAGCGATCTCCTCAGCGTGCATGATGAGGCGCGAGTGACACAGTCTAAAGTCTCCCTCGAGACGCTGCTCATCTGCGGTGAGCCGACCAAAGGGAGGCTGCAGTTTGCGCAGAATTGCGCTCGTTAGAATAAAGTAGCCGATCATAACAGCAGGTCCCTTTGCACCCAGTGAGCGCGCGAGGCGGCTCGAAAAAAGAACCACATCCAGCAGCGGCTTGCTGACGTTCGAGTAGAGGTTCACCAGCGTCGTGCAGAACTTTTCCACATCTTGCGTCACGAGCTGATCGATATTCTGTATGCGGTTATCCAGATTCGTGGCTTTGTAAAATGTCAGCTGGGACAAGTACAGCTCGTGAAAATAGAGGGTTAATCGTTTCCGCGCCATAACGCGAAGCAGCGAAATCTGCAGTTTCAGGATATTGTTCACGAACGACATGGGAAACATCATGATCGAGATGTCGCGAACGCATTTTCTCATGAATGCCTCGCGATCACGCGCGACAATCGCTTTCACAATGTCGCCTGCGTTGTCCGAAACCCAGATATCCAGACGAGTACGTATTACCAGCGTCACTCCAATACCAAGCACAACCCAAAATTCCCGACTGCGAATCGATGGAACGATGATTCTGATAAAGCGCCAGAGTTGGCTGAAGAACTTGCGATCCACCCGCACGCTGCTGCGGCCGCTGGCGGCATCGCTGGGTATCGACTTCAGAGCCGCCATCGACGGGGCACGAGAAATCGCTATCGCTGCTGACTGACTGGTACCGCTGCGGCTCGTGCCGCTTCTGACACTTGCCCCCGTCGACCGGTGCTCTCGCAGCGAGCGCTCCGGAGACGCCGCGGTGAGGGCAACGCTTCGTTCACGCTGCCGCTCTATCAGCGCTTGCACGTCATTATTAACACTGCTCTCAAGCTGGGTCGAGCTTTCCGCGTCACATTCTGTCTGCTGCGTCCAGTAGTAGGTGGCGCCACCGACTGCAGCAACCCCGGCAACGACTGCGGCGGCAACGCGCGCCGCTCGTCGCTTTCGCGAGGCCGCCTGAAAAGCGCCAGCCCAGCCGCCGGGACCCCGACCCCCGATCGCAAACTCCATACAGGTCTATTGCTTGCGTTTATGGAGGGCGAAGCAGCAGCAGTTCTCACGGGTACGCGGCTACGGAAGCTTCGCTGCCGTAGAACCCCGGTGGCTAGCGCTCAGCACCTGCTCACCACCGGCTTTCCCGAGAAGATGCGTTCTCAGTCACTCCTGCACCCGTCACAGCGCAGGTTTTCGTTCTCAGAACAGGATGGAGGTTTCCAAGAACCCCGACAGTGCTCAGGAGTTGAGCGGTGAACACACGCTACACGGCGCCCTACAGTGCAAATCTCTAGCACACTGTGGCTGTCCACGGTGCTGCGCCCCAGCCTCCTCGTTATCAGCTCTGCAGCGCCGATGCCGCGTCTGGAAGTCGAGGCAGCGGCAGCAGCGGCGTCGATTTCGATGACGCAGATGCGGATCGGATGGGCGCATCATTGCTTCACGCCTGCGCTGCGCTGTCTCTTGAGCGTAGGCTGGTGTCGCTGGTACCGCGATGCGAAAGCTGCGCTATCATGAATACAAGCTTCTGAAGAAGGATAACCTTTACGAATGGAAGCGAGAGAATCATCACCGAGAGTATCGGGTTGTACGTCGTTACTATCTGCCGAGTCCTGAGGTGTACCATACCTACAACCAGTTCGTGGGAAAGGTAACCGCGCTGGTGTCGAAGCTGAAGGCGCTTGAGGTGAACAATCCGTTTCGAATAGACCGCACTGAGAAGCTACTGAACGAGTTATATGATCTCGGGCTGATTAACGTAAAATCTGGGTTGGATGTGTGTGCGAACGTGACGGTATCGGCGTTGTGTCGGCGGCGGTTGCCCTCGGTGCTCGTTCGCAATCACTTTGTGGAACGCCTGTCGGATGCGGTTGCGCTTATCAAGAGGGGCCACATAAGGATTGGGCCGCATGTGGTACGAGATCCAAACTTGTTGGTTACGCGGAGTATGGAGGACCTGATAACCTGGGCAGATGATTCGAAGATTCGCGAGGTCGTCGAGCGGCACCGAGTTAAGTAGCGGCACCTGGTTTCTGAGGGTGACGATTCGCTTACTGGGACCAACTGGATGCACAGCTTTTCGATGAAGTAAGCGGGGATCAAGCCTGGGCCTCAGGTACGGCGAGAAAATATGTTGCAGCTGCAGTTTCGGGATCGGAAGTTCTTTCGAATCGCTTCCGAGCAGGTCTCGGGGTCTGGGGCTGTTTTGCAGGCACCGAGGCCCAAGCCTTCTAGAAGGCACGGTTGCAAGCGTGTTGATAAGTGATAGGTGGCCATTGCCGCGTTCATGCCGGGTCGTACTGCATCATCCCGCCAAGCGAATGGTATCTGCGATACGCCGGTGCCGGGACCCCAATGGGATTTTCTAGCAGATCCGAAGATGTCTTTTGACTCCGCGAAGGCTCCGCGAGATGTGCACTTGATGTATAGAGGAACCTAAACTTTATGATTCACACAGTGCGCAACTGCTTCTCGTTTCCTTGATTTTAGTGCACAGAGCGGGGCTCTCGGGCATTCGCCGCGAAGAGCGGCCTCCGAGAGAGCAGAGCGTTTACTACGCGTTGCTGGGCTGCCAGCGCTGTCGCTGCACGTCCGGAAAATGGGAACACAGCGCGTCCAACCTGCTGATAGACCTGTGACTGCACATGCCCGCGCACTGTGTGTCCGCATGACAGCTGGCTGTGCGGGGCACAAAAGAGCTATCGATGGAACGTCGAACTCGTGAAGCATGGAACCGGATTTGCGTCCAGTCGGGCCAGTTTCGCGCTAACGGAATCCTCGCGGAATGTCAGCGTCATTCCAGGAGCGTTTGGAGTGACGCAGCTAGCGCAGCGCTTGTGATAGACTATAGAATCCGGTGTGTGCGGTATAGAGGCTGGAATACGTAGCGCCCAAGGGCATGCCTCACACGGCTCGAATAGGTTGCATATGGTGCCTGTACAGGACAGGCGTGCTGTGAGCGCAGCACGCATTCAAAAGTGATCCCGAAAGCACTGTTGGGAATTCGTAGCGCGACATCCACTCTTGGATCGAAGTCGCCGTGCGCAGCACCGTTGTGCTACCCCGGTTTCTAAAGAGACAATCTGCCATTGCAGGTTGCTTGCGTATGATAGAGCTTAGCGAGCTGGAATCGCTCCGAAAGTACAATAATGTCGTTAGCTTGTGGTCGATGTGCAAATCGAGCGTTCCTGCATCATCGGGGGTAGCTCCATACACCAGGGAAGTGCATCAGCGCTCAGCGACGACTTCCGGACTCGGACTCGGCCTCGCTTCGCTGAGCGACGTGCAACCCTTATAAGTATACCTCAAAGCAAGGGTGAATTAGGAATGAGGCTGCTTTCCGGAAAAGCAGGTCGCCCGCCGCCAATGTGATACGAATATGACGTTGCGTTTCGGGCGCATGAACCAGAAATCAGAGTTCCCCGTGCACTGGTGTCCATGCATTTCGGATCCGCCAGATCTAGTCGAGGTTTCAAAGCTGTCATGGCTTTGTGGTCCCGAAAGCATCACTGAAGAGCTCCCACAGGACGGCGTCATTCGACCTCGAAGGCGTGTTCGAGCGTCCCGCGCTCGCACCCAAAGCACGCATCCGAAACGGCTGTGCAAGTATGCTGCTGCTTGCGCACCGCCTCAGACTTTAGACGGACTTGGCACACGGAGATGCGTCCACTTGAACGCACTGACGGTAAAACCGGGTCTGCGTCCTAGGAGTGCATTCATGGCTTGTTCACCTGATCGCAAAATCCTAGGAAGAGCAGGTACTGCGGAACGCGGGGAACAGTACTTCACAGACACGGGCGACCCAAATCAGGAATAATCGGCATCTTTCCAGCTTCGAATGCAGACATGTGGAACTCGGATCCGCAAGTGTACCTGAAGTCCAGCGAACACACCTGAAACCGGTATTTTAACCTGCTGCTGTGCAAAATCTGTTCAGGTGGTTCTCCCAGCAGACTGAGCACAACACAGGCGATAGCAGGCGTTGTCTGCGGGCGGGCATCTCCCGCATACACCCGTATAGCAGAAAACGGCATCTGTCCTTAAACTAGTCCCGACTAGACTCGTACAATGCAGGACAGGTGTCTCGAGCATAGCGAAGAGAAGCGTGCGTCGCATACAGCGTCAGAATTGCGTGTAATTTCACCTCGAGTACGGTTCTATGGGCATTCCGCCGATGCTGAAGCGCCTCTGAGACACACGCCCCGGCACTGCATTTGCCGGACCTGTATGTTCGAGTCCGTGCGATGGCTCTCGACGGTCTGCGATGCGTTACATTGTTTTCGATTCTGTAGCAGTTGCTGCACCTCACTCCAAAGAGATCGATGGGCGCTACCACTAGCATCAAAATTCAGCCTTCATATTGCATTTCACCGATTGCTTGTGAGAATACAGACACCTCGTAGTGTAAACGCGGCATGATCAGGCAGCAGTGCGACCGCCGAAAGCGGAAGCGTCCAGTTCAATGCACAGCCTGATCAGCGCCTCCCATGAACGCGCAAAGGCGCACACGAGCGCGCCATGGAAGCAACATGGAAAGAAATGAAGTACAAGCTAGCAGCTAGGTAACCGCTTCTTTTCTTCTGCAAGGTAAGCGTTGATATGTGGAAACGGTTCCCGCGTAATCGAACGTGTACCCTTTAGGTGGGAGGTCTCGCGAGCCGGACGATTCTGTCGGTTTTGTGCTCCGTCCGACTCCGCCGTGCCGGATGCTGTCATGAGACCTGAAAAGCTCGCCCGCAACACAGTATATTCTGGGGCTAGGAGCGGTTGGGCGGCGTCTGGGCATCGCTCTGGGCGTCATGGTCTCCTAGTACATCGCTTCGCGCTGCAGCCGGTAGTAGCTAGTCCTGCACAGTTTGCCAGCTCCCAGAATAATAAAAGGTTCCCGAATTCCCTGATGAATGAATGATGCGCCGAGCCGACGCTCCCGGTGGTACGGCAACGCCGTTCTCTCTCTGTGCGGTATCCGCACCGGCGGTGTGGGTGCTATGGCGGGTGCTCTGGGTAGGCATTCGGAGGACGATGGAATACATGAAACGACCAGTACATCCGAGAGGACGTATCGTTCATGGAACTTGGACGTACAGTGCAACTTGATGAACGCCATCCCGAATGCCACTATCTGTCCCGCAATTTGGAATCCCTGGTCTATGGAATCCCTGGTCTATGGAATCCCTGGTCTATGGAATCTCTGGTCTATGGAATCTCTGGTCTGTGGAATCTCTGGTCTATGGAATCCCTGGTCTATGGAATCCCTGGTCTATGGAATCCCTGGTCTATGGAATCTCTGGTCTATGGAATCTCTGGTCTATGGAATCTCTGGTCTATGGAATCTCTGGTCTATGGAATCCCTGGTCTATGGAATCCCTGGTCTATGGAATCTCTGGTCTATGGAATCCCTGTTCTATGGAATCCCTGTTCTATGGAATCCCTGGTCTATGGAATCCCTGGTCTATGGAATCTCTGGTCTATGGAATCGATTTGTCTAACGGTAAAGAAAGGCGCAACAGTGCGATTGATTGTGGATTACAGGCGCTGCGTCGCTACCTAGTCTGCGGTCCGTAAAAGCTTTTTGAGGCGCCTAGGGCAAGGCTTTTTATCAACTTGTGGCAGAGAACGCCTTGTTGCAGGGACCGGTCGTGCAACGAGAGCGGTCCAGTGTTGAGCTATGCTCTTCACCCTGGCAGCTGGACGGGATCTGGCTTTACGAGCGGGCGCGTGGAGGTTGCGAGCTCAGCGCAGTGTTCACTGCGACTGTACTCCAGCCGCTGCACCCGAACCTTTTCCGAGGAAACGCAGCGCGCTCGCCATCTCTACGACACGGTCTCTGTGTCAAATGCAAACAATTCGAGGGCAGAGCTCGGAAACGCTTCAGGTGCTGGCGCCGTGTCGGACGGAGATTTTAGAGGCGACTGGATTCGCCGCTGCTGAGCGCCTCTTGGCTGCCGTGCGGGACCCTGAGCATGCTTCGCAGCCTATGGTATACACCGAAGAACCCGGCCGCATTGAAGAGCTTTCGGAAGACCGGGCCCAACTCCTGCGTTCTAGTTCTTGTGCGCTATGGATTCTCAACCGACCTGCTGCGCTGAATGCGTTGAACCTGCCCATGGTGCAAGCGCTGCGACGTCGATACCTGCAGTATGCAATCGCGAAGCGCAGCTCAATGCCGGCAACTGACGGAAAAATGCCACATCCGGCCTGCACTGTCCTCTTTACAGCAAGTGTAGCGTGCGCGTCGCTCTTCCCACGGTCTTGGCAGCTAGTTCCAGCATCAGATGCCAAATACTGGCTGGTACAGACCACAGAGCCATCGCCTCGATCATCTAGCCGAGTACCTTTTTTCTGCTCTGGTGGCGATATTCGGGAAATGTATCGGCATGGTTTGCCCGATGGCGATAGACGCATCCAGCGCATCTATTTTCAAGAAGAGTATCGCCTAAATTACCTGCTCGCGGGTGGCCTATGGGAGGAGAAGAATATGGCGATCACTCAAGAACCGCTAGTGCAGATATCGCTCCTGGACGGTATCGTCATGGGAGGGGGCGTCGGGCTCTCGATTCACGGACGTTTCCGAGTGGCGACGGAAAATACCATATTTGCCATGCCCGAATGCGGCATTGGCTTTCATCCGGACGTTGGGGCCTCCTGGGTCTTGCCGCGGCTTCTTGACTGGAAGCGTGAAGGATATCCCGGTTCCCGGTTATCGATGGAGCGAATACCAAGCACTGAATCTGCAGCAGTCGGCACCTGGCTTGCAGTGACTGGCGCTCGTGTACGGGGCATTGACGCAGTCCGCCTGGGTATTGCTACACATTACTGCCCAAGTCATCGGATCCACGAACTGGTATCTCGAGTCGCTGAACTGGCACACCATATGCATTCCCGTGAGGGCGCATCGATCTCCGCTGCCGCTCTAGATGAACTAGATACGGCCCTGCAGAGCTTCCAACCTGATGTTGATACTAGCTGGACAGCCTTCGGGCATGAGCGCGTTGCTACCATAACAGAGCTTTTTGATCCCAAGCACGGCAAGCGCGAGTTGCGAGATTTATGGAGTGCACTGCAAGCAGCGAAGAACGACCCGCGGAAGGCGTCCTTTGCCCAGGATTGCCTCGCGAGCATGGAACGCTGCTCGCCGCTCTCCATGCTGGTCGCCTATGAGTCGGTTGGTGTGCGCGGCTCAACAGCTACGACACTTGCAGACTGCCTTCGTCGCGAGTTTGTAACAACACTTCGCTGCTTGGATCACCCAGACTTTATGGAAGGCGTGCGGGCACAGCTTGTCGACAAGGATCGGAACCCGAGATGGCACTCTGCTCCATCCCTCAACGCCTGGTTCGCTGCTCATGACGATACGTATACGAATAACGTGGTTGAAAAGTTTTTCATGCGTGGTGCTGACGAGCACCCACTTGAACTGGATACCTGGTCGCTGGAGAGGAACCAGTACCAAGGCGACTCGCCCGCGCAGCGGACAACTAGTGCGGTGAGCGAACCAGCGCGCACTCTGAAGGGTAGTGCAGGAGGCAAACTTCCGCATTCATCGCTCTAGACGACGGTGTTAGATGCCCTGATTACGCAACAATTGCATTTGAGGGACCTTGGAGCGTCGTTCGGAGCGCAGCACTTCTTCCACGATCGTATCATATGCTGGCGAGGTGATCGCAATGTTGGTCGTGAATCTTGCAGAGGCGAGGTGTATTGCCCGCATGGCGCCAGATGTTCCCAGAAGGGCATGCCTCATTCGATGGAAACGTGTTGGGCTGGAACCAGCTTCGTCGCTCTCTCCCCAGAGTATTCCATTGATCTGGAAGCATAGCTTCTAGTATTGCATTTCGGTGCTTGCAGACAACACATTACCCTCACAGTGCTGGGTGTATCCATGCGGGCGACCCCTGCGGGTGAAAGCTCATGCTCCTGTTCTGCAGATTTACTTGTCCAGACGTGTTCACTGCTGTCGACGCAGCTTTCTAAGAAGGCGTCACAGACTAGTCACCCCGTCAAGGAGCAAGTACGCTGTGCGACCACTGTGCTGCTTAGGGAAGGCGCCTCCAGAGAGCTTCCATCTCTACCATGTGTCTCGATTGGCTACCCGCCGACAATAGCGTACTATACGGAATTATTGACAGTTTCGACATGAGCAATACTGAACATGACTGCGATCATTCGCCACGACGCATTTTTATGCACACAAGAAATCGATTGAGGACGATCCACGGATCCCATCGGAAGCCGAAATCCATCAACGGCTCACACTCTTTTTGAGTGTCTTGCCGCCAGCGGCGGAAAATACAGATGCAGATGCCAGTCGAAATCGACGAGCAGCGGCGCCCCCGCTCTTGAAAATGTCGACTCTAGTCGATACGGACGCTCCGTTCATCTGGTCAGAGATTTTTGTACGCTGCCAATGTCTTTAGCTGCTGCACGCGAGTCTGGATCTATCCGTAAACTCGAGAAGAGGCTCTCATATAAGGCACGCTTTATGCGCCCGGGTGTGATCGGCAGAGAATCGACCCAGAATGACCAAGATTGCTCGCGATTCCCGCTTGCCTTGGTGTATGCTCGTCATGTGCATTTGTTACTCCTTCATCGTCATCTTGCGTGTCTGAGAGCACTGTATGCCCGGAAGAGCCACTATGGTCATTGCCGCTTGTCTACGCGCTGCACTCGGCGTGACAGGGCCATCTTTCGGGAACGTCTCATTCACGCGTGTAGTCTTTGAGCGTCCCGAGCGGCTGCCACTGCAAGTTGCGGCCGGGTAGCGGCGGAAGCGGAGACGCGTCCTCCCCTGTTGTCGGATTCGCTATCGGCTCCGAGGGCGCTACTCTCAGGAGGTATGTCTCACGAAAGACGCGGCGACGATCATCGCGGGTGTGATAGGTTATATCGAAGATACGTTGTGGAGGCCCCTGGGGGATCAGCGCCGGTTTTTGGGATCTAGTATTGTAGCGGTTCGGTGCACCAGCCTCAGTGGTTAGTTCTGTGTCCTTTGCCACGACTTGCGCGATAGCGCACTGATCAGCACGACTGTTTCTCGGCACGGCTGCAAGGTCAGCAGCCTCAACTACGATAGGGGCGACACTTGTCCAAGTTGAGACCAAGTTCTCAGCGTAGGTGGTCATCACTTCAGTGCACCATATTCTAACTTACCCCGGAGAAGGATAACGAAAACGCGACTCTCGCCAAGGTTCTCTCCAGTTTTCCGGTTCGAGGTCGGCCCGGAAGATGCGGCCCCGCCTCAGCCGCTCCAGGAACCCGCGCAGGCCGCCGTAGAACGGCCTGTCCGCAGCCCCAGTGGAAGCACCCGCAGAGCTCTTGCTCAAGAAGCGTCTTGCTACCAGCTTGTAAAGACTTGGGCCTGACATTTCAAGTCTTCACTAGCTAGAGGCAACCCGCAAGAACGTTTACCACAGTTGCGCACTGCAAACCTAGAGTCGAGCGACGCCAGCGTTGTACAGAAGTAGCGAGTGACGCGCCCTGGACGAAGCGTTTTCGACGATGTGCGTACGTCTCCTAGCATTTCACGGCGGGCCATGTACTACTGCTTCCAACTTTGTTTCATATAGTTCGACTTTGAGAGGTTGTCCAACAAAGTTCTCTCGTGTCGACTCTGGAGGTCTTTCCTCCAGCACCGCACATTTCCTTATATTGATGGCGGCGGTAAAGTCTCTGTTCACAAGCTCCATATGTTTCTTGCCATTGATTGTACGTACTAATGCAAGCAATCCCCGCACTTTCGCCCTCCTTTCCATTTGCTCGTCCGTCAGCGGTCCGTACTTTGCTGTTTCCTCAGGGCTCCTCTGGCACTTTTCCATCTCCACTCTCTGAAGTGTGCACCCCAGCTCGTGGTGTGTATAAGATGTTCGGAACTCATCTACAGGTATCGTAACGAAACGCCTTGCGCACTCTTTGTACGTTCGCGTCGTTGGAGCTGGTGTACAGCCTTTTTGGGTCTTCCATCGCCCTGCCCCATTTGCTACTACGAGCCTCTGATTTTCATTCTCCTTGAGGGCGCTCAACTGATTGAAAAAGTTGACGAACGCACGCTGCTTCCCACCGTATAGATTCATACGCAGACGAGCCCACCGAGGCTTGGTATACTTCTCCCACAGCGCATCCCAATGAGCAACGCGAACTTTCATGCGTTTCCGAAAAGCTTCAAAGTCCGCTCCTCGGTTAGTCACCTCGCTCAAGGCTTCCAGGAGATCCTTTCTTCCGGCATTCCATGTTTCGATTCTCTTCCTTGCATTCATGGTTCCTGATTCCCGGTAGTATCTCGCTCTCGAGAATCTTAAAAGA
>Ga0080006_1107397_pt1 | contig 54680 bp, 56 predicted proteins | sample RS3BMetagenome_FD_69209 | JGI IMG/M metagenome (GOLD analysis project Ga0080006, IMG submission 69209) | Ferric oxide microbial mat and aquatic microbial communities from Rainbow Spring, Yellowstone National Park, USA - RS3B (SPADES... ... | reverse complement strand
AAATTGTCTGCCTTGTACCCTTCTCCGAGTTGAAGGCCCGCTGTTACCTGCCGTTGATAATCAATTCCGGGAGTTTCGCAATGGCCCTTTTTGCCGCAAAGAAGGCGGAAGAGCTTGGATATTACGGGATTGGCGTGGGAGAGCATTACTCTTTGCCAGGTAAACCAAACGGTCGTCCCGACCCATTCGTGGCTCTCTCTGCTATGGCTCTAGCGACTACGGAGCTTCGGCTAGGAACGATGGCCACAAGCGCCACAATCAGGCATCCGGTCGTGCTGGCAAACCTGGCCCTGTCGCTGCAAGCAGTCAGCGGCGGAAGGTCTTTCCTGTGCCTGGGTGTAGGGAGCGGTCCGGACGCAGAGTACGAGTCGAACGGATTCAGGTACATTACTCGTGCGGACAGGCTTGATGTTTTCGAGGAGATGCTCGCGATAATCCGAGGGCTGAGCGAGAACAGAAGTGGATTCTCGTTCAGAGGGAGGACCTACAGTCTGAATGGTTCCACCTTGAACCTCGCTGACGAATTTCCCCCAATCTGGGTGGGGGAAAGGAAGTCTAGGCGGTTACTGAAGATAGCCGGCAGATACGCTGACGCCCTGAACATCCACTGCAACAGCCCTTCTCAGGCCAGAGAAAAGCTTGCCATCGCTCAAAAGGCAGCAGTTGAGTCCGGCAGGCAAAGGGACGACATCACGGCTGTTCTCAAACACTTCATCGTGATGGAGTCGGACCAAGACACGCTGGCAGACGCCCTCGACTACAGGAAGAATAAGAATGAAGGCGAGAACATGGCCACGTTCATCGACAGGATGAAGAAGGAAAACCCGGAGGCGATCATCGGCACGCCGGATGAGGTGCGTGCACAATATGAGCGCTATATCGACGCGGGATTCAGAGAGTTCTCTCCAATCCTTCTCCCTAATTCGGTCGGAGAAATCGGGGCTCGTATGGAAGCATTCGCAAAGTGTATGGCATAGGCAGAGAGGAAGCGACAAACTTGGGAATCCCGGACAGCTTTTGTGGTCGGAGGCACCAGCGAAAGTGTGTGCTGGCTCAAGATGGGCCCAAATCAAATTAGGGCTTTCACTGGCCTGGTTGGTTGTCACTAATTATTCAAGCGAATCCTGTGAAAAGCCAAATCCACAATCTCATTTCAATATGCCATCTTAAGCCTTGCGCAAGATGTTGAGTGGGCTCGGGCGAGATTTGAACAGCGATTCTGACAGTGATTTATCATAGAAGTCTTTCCATGAATGCTTATTGGGTGGTACGAAAAATCACATATGATGAACGACTTATCCCAGTCATTACAGTTGTCGTAATCATCGCGGATCTTGCAGTGTTCTCTTTCCTTCTGCCCTTCCTCAGTCGTCGTACACCACCATTACAACGCTTCCGATTTCCAGCTCTCCTCAGACATTCTTCGAGAAGCAGTCGATCAGGATGCAGCTGAACGCAACGACCGGAATGTGCACGATGCACCCCTACCAGTACACCGAAACGAACACCGTCGGGGGCGTGGCTACGCCACGACCGGCACCGCCTACTTTCTGAGCTACGGCTTGAACGGGGTCGGCTCGCTGACAGGCTACCTGGGATTCATTGGCTGACTGCCACTTTCGGCCTAGCCCCGTCGCCAACCGCACCGGCACCCAGGGCCTGGGCACCCTCTATGGCAACTGCTTCCACCAGTTCACGGCGGGTCCCTACACGATCGTGGCCGAGGACCTCTGGAACCAGACCACATTCGCCTACTTCGAAGTCAGTGGGCAATCGAGATGAACATCTATTGCCCAACCCCCGTTCATCCCTCAAATGCCTCGGGGATCACCGAAGTCTATGTGCTGTCTCCCGGTTCTACCGGCCTGACCCATTGCCAGTTTCGTGCTACGGAATCTTGAGCGAGCACACACTCACATTAATATGTGGTAGGTTACACCTTGGTCGTTTTCACAGCGGATGCGACACTGACTGCAAGAACCAGGTTCAGGAAACTATTCTGGACCTTATGCATCCCATTACGACTTTGGGCGACTCGATACTGCGAGTTAAGTACCTCTTCATGTCCCCGCAGTCCAGAGTATCCTCGGTCGACAATTTGCTTGTGATTCATTCCGATTTTAGTCGTTCAGATAACCGTCTTCGAAGAGGCGACCTGAGGTTGCGCAAAGGCGGCTGTCATGCTACTCGGAAACAACAGTGTTTCTTATGGTACCTATCCTTGAAATCTCGCCTTCCACCACATCCCCTAGTTTGAGGTAGGGTTGCGACCCCCCCAGCGCTACGCCAGAAGGCGTTCCGGTGCTTATAACATCACCCGGGTAGAGCGTTATCCCTTGGCTAGCACGAGCAATAAGATGGGGCACATCAAATATCATATCAGCTGTCGATGCATTTTGTACCGTTTTTCCGTTAACGCGACAGATAAGTTCGAACGGGTCATCACCAGTTTCATCCCGTGTTGCGATCCACGGGCCAGCAGGAAACCCGGTGTCGAGAGCCTTGCCGAGAACCCAGTCGCGGCCTATGCGTGCAAGGTCGGGGTTATATTCAGTGAACTGGTAATCGCGATAGCTCACGTCGTTCGCCACCATGTAGCCTGCTACAACATCAAGTGCTTGATTCAGTTCCACGTACTTGGCCTTGCGCCCGATGACCACCGCAAGTTCTACTTCATAGTCCATTTTTTTGGATATTTTCGGCTGTATAATCTGGTCGAAGGGTCCCGCAAGTGCAGATGTGGGTTTTAAGAAGAAGTATGGTGCAGAAGGAGGATTGGTCTGAGTTTCCGCGTTATGTGAGCGGTAGTTAAAAGCAGCACAAAATATTTTTGAGCGTTTGGACACGGGCGCCTCAAGTTTAAGTCGTCTGAGCTCTACCGCGTTGGGGTGTCCGGCTATCACATCATCCTTCAATTTCTCAATGTGTTCAAGATTCGTCCAGCTCAGAAATGTGTCGATTTCTGCGTCTTTCTCGACCAGGTTTTCGAAAATATCCTTCGCTCTCACGGCAAATGTACCGTCAGACAGCCATACAGTAGGAGCTCCTCCAACGTAGCTTGCGTAGACAATCTTCATGTTCGCTCAGGAAATGCATGCAATATATAATATAAGAATTAAGGAAAAGGGCCTGTGGTGCCCTTTGTCACCGTCAAAAGCCTACCTGTCTTGGCGAAAAGGATTTTCATTAGGAAGTTGTTTCGATTGGCAGTAAAACCGATTTTCCTTATTATCGAATCAGAACCTGGGCCTATTCCTCTGGCATGGTAGTATACAACCGAACTTTTTTACCTTTGCGGTTATGATAAGGAGTGCAATGTAATTCTGTTCTTCCTATCCGGCTATCCGCATGAGCTCTCTGAAAACTCTTCTGTATTCCGATAAAGAACCTTTTTTAAATGTAGGAACAGTCATGATCGGCGCCCCCCCGTCAAGGTCTTCGTAAACGGAAAGTGATCTAACGTTATAAAATCTGAGTTTTTCCCTAATAAGTGGGAGAACCTCGACAGTCGCTTTGACGTAGAACGCTGCCGGCGGTGCAAAGAACACGAAAGTGCACCTTCCGAGCTTCTCGAGTAGTCTACTAGTCTCAGAGTCCGCGTAAACACAAAATAAAACGTCACTGCCGCTCTTGGTGACCACTTGGTAGGGAGAAAGCAGGCATATGTGTGGAAACCCGTTGCCGTCTACTGTAAGCAGTTCTATTACTATCTTTCTCCTCCTTCTACCAGAGAGCAGCTTGATCAGCTGAGGTGGAAGGTGGTTACCGATGAGTCTTGACATTGAGCACCCACTTTAAAAACTGACCGAGCTTTTCAACTTCACCCTGTATAAGCGCATGAGACATAGGAAGTATCCTTGTGTCGGTTGGATTGAACGCTACTGCAAGTCCCGCCTTTCGGAACATGTGTTCGTCCGCATCTGCATCGCCTACGGTAACCACATTCGTTCGGCTCAAGCCGAGTTTCTGGCTGAGCCTGTCCACGATTTCTCCCTTCGAACGTGGTTCTACATTAACGAATACCCTTCCTGTAAGTGTTCCTTGTCTTGCCTCAAGAATGTTGAAAAATGAATAATCTACACCAAGGGTTGCCGCCACCGGTTGTACAGCATAGCTCAGGCCGGCCGAAACGATGGCTGTGAATACACCAAGCTTCTTGAGTTCGTTGAAAAGTTTCCTATACCCTGGCCGGACCCGCACGTCGCTAAGTGCCGACCTGGCAATTTTTTCATCTTTACCCTTCCAAAGCGCCGCATCGAGTTGCGCCCACCTCAGGTAGCTAATCCGCCCCTCACGATACAGCCGTTCGTTTTCCCTGGCGGCGCCAACAGTCCCGAAGATGCTGTGGAGGACACTCCAACTTGACGCCTCCTCAGTGATGGTGCCGTCGAAATCGAACACTACTAGCGCTTGGCTCATGTTATAGGACGCCCATATCCCGAACATTCTAGCACAAATGTGAGCTACTCCTCAGCCAAAGCTTCGGAGCTTCCTGCTTCCCCCACCAGGCCTGGTACCCTTTCAGGGTTACGGAGGCCTCGGTGTCCACAGGCGTAAATTCCCCGCGCACCGCAGGTATTTGCGGATATGTTTCAGAGGCTCAATTTAAAGCCTTTGGCCTCGAGTCCCACCCTTTCCAGGTGCGAGCTATCAAAGCCTGCGCTCGGGTAAGTCCGTGTATCTCCTTCCTTAGAGGAAGATCGGTGTTTTATAGCTTCCCCCAAACCCCTGACATTATTTATAAACGCATTTTCGCCGTCTTTCGGAATCCCGAGAAGATGAGCTAAGAAGATAGATGCGTAAACGGATTGGAACAGCCGCAATCTTGAGCTTGGCGCGGGAGTATACGGTGCCTGCAAGCAAGAACATCATATAGAAAGGTAAGAACCTAAATCGCCTCCGTTTCATACGATGGCGTCGTTAAGTCAGCTTTCTACGTCGCACACAACACCCAAGCCCCTGCGGTCTAGAGAGGCTTGAGGCTGGGCTTGCCACCCGATATTCCTATGGCAAACCAACACTCCCCATTGACACCGTGCACCCTAGGTCCCAGCTAAAGCTCGAAACTCACGGGAAACGCGGTCGGACAAAAAGCATATATTTCGTAGGGCAGTTTGCAGATGGGGGCTCGTCGTCTAGCCTGGTTAGGACGCCACCTTGACATGGTGGAGGTCGCCGGTTCGAATCCGGCCGGGCCCACTTTCATGGGAAAAACCCAGAAGTTCTGGTTCACCTGAGGTTGCATGATGCCTCCTTGCTTCCGGCATACCTCCGCCACTATTTCACACACAGCCTTAAACACTACCACGGCGAACCCCACTACCGTAATCAATACTAAATTACAAAACTATGAGCAGGGAAACTCCGGTCCTTAGAGAAAAGACTAGCCCCATCCGTCTGCAGTTCTCAAATACACTGATAAAAGCTGTATTTCTACGTGCTGCCCACGAGTCGTGTAAGGAAAGATGCGGATGGGTGGAGGCGGGCGGCGGGTGAACTGAACAAACAGAGTGTGATAAGCCCGCTAAGGATCATATATCCGTGGTTAGATGCGATTCTGGTGCACATGGTCATGAACCCGATGAGATAAAGGTCACATATACATGTGACCGCAATGCAGACTGTAATCGCCAAAAAGCTACGGCGGGACGAGGGGCACACATGCATGCGGAACTTCGACAAAGCGGGACCCTCTTACGCTTTGTGAGACAGGGTGTCAGAATGTCCTGCTTCATTTGACTACAGCACTGACCTCACCGATCCCGCATCCGTCCTTCTGGGCAGCAAGTCGGTAGCTGTTATTATGCAAAACTTTACATAACCTACTCAGCCAAACACCCTGTTCACAAAAAGCTTATACTCATCAGGAAGAGGTTTGTTAGGGGGCCCATAGCTCAGCATGGTAGAGCAGCGGACTCTTAATCCGAAGGTCGGGGGTTCAAATCCCCCTGGGCCCGCTTCTGATAGGTGGAAAGCGTTGCAATCCTGCGAAGAAGCCGCGCGCTTTTAGGTAAAGCTTATACCAATAATTTTCAGGTTTATTGCTAGTCTGAAAATGGTAAGTAAACTCAAAACGCTGGTATACCTTGTGGATCATGATAAACTGGTTAAAAAACTGGCAGAAAAGCTCAAAACCTCGTACCCTCAGTTCAGACAGCCTGTCTGGGCTCCTTTTGTCAAGACTGCAACCACTAACCTCGAACCACCCGCGGATCAGTACTGGTGGTACACGAGAGCAGGCTCGGTGCTGAGAAAGCTTGCGGTTTATGACACTTTGGGGATCGAAGAGCTGTCGAGTCATTACGGTGGTAGGAGAAGAAAAGGACAGCAGAAGGAAAGGTCCATGCGCGGTTCAAGTGGTCATATAAGAAGAATATTAAAGGGTCTTGAAGAGGCGAATCTAGTACAAAAAGGGAGAACCGGCCGAAAGCTTTCTCCCGCTGGGGCTTCTCTAGTAGAAGCAGTGTGCAGGGAGCTCATCGAGGGGGTTGTACAGGAAAAACCGTACCTGAGCGCGTATCTGGGTGAGACACCATGAGCGAGTATGACCCAGAGCTTGAAGAACTTAAGCGCAGACAGCTTGAAGCCATGCAGCAAAGGGCTGCGGCCTCCCAAGACTATGAACGTCAGAGGGCAGCTCAAGAGGCCGAAGAAGCAAGAAGACAGTCGATCCTGAGACAGGCCCTCACGCCCGAAGCCCGCCAAAGACTGCAAAACGTCAAGTTGGTGAGGCCGAATATCGCACTTGCCCTCGAGGACCAAATTGTAGCACTCTACCAAGCAGGCAGGATCGAAAGACCGATCACGGACAAAGAGCTTAAACAACTGCTACTCAGAGTAACAAACACTGGCAGGGACACAAACATAAGGATCCATCGTAAATAGGTGATCATAGTGGCAATGGGTAAAGCAAGAGGTAAGAAGAAGAGATTAGGTCACGCCATGAATGCAAATGGCAATGTGCCGGTATGGGTGACCGCAAAGACCGGTGGCAAACTCAGAAGGAACGACAAGAAGAGAAACTTCAGACGGTCAAGAAGACTAAAGGTGTAGGTGAAATAAAATGTCCGAGGTAAAAGAGGCAGAAAAAAAGGACGAGGCAGAGGACCAGATGGCTGCCGAGGAGAAGGGACAGGTTACTAAGAGCGCAGAGGCCGATGCTGAAAAACCAAAGGAGGAAACCACAAAGGAAACTCCAAAAGAGAAGGAGGAATCACATGAGGAGAAACCTGCCTTCACCGTCGAGCGCGACTATGTGGTCAATCTTCGAAAGGTTTACTGGGGGCGCAAGGCTAATCGCTCAAAGCGGGCCGTGAGGTTGATAAAAGAATTCGTAGCGCGTCACATGCATACAAAGGAACTGGTGTTAGACGGGAAGGTTAATGAGGCAGTGTGGTCAAGGGGGATTGAGAAACCTCCAAGGAAAATGAGCATACACGTTGGCATAACAAAGGAAAAGCGTGCCTATGTGTACCTCAAAGAGGACAACGGTCATAGTGAATGATCGAAAGAGTGAATCTTTTTTCCACAGAGATGGTGGGTGTCTTCGCTCAGGCGTCAAATAAATATGTAGCAATCCCCGAGTCTTACTCGCGTGTATATTCGTCCTTTTTCGTCGAGCGTGGTCTCGACATACTAGCTCTGGGACTCGGCGGTATATCTGCTGTTGGGATAATGGTCAGCCTTAACGATAACGGTATAGTCTTACCCTATAACGCCGACGATGAGGACATTAGGCGGGCTAAGCTGCTCGGACTGAATGTATCCGTTTCCAAGGCAAGAACAAACGCGCTCGGCAACCTGGTGATCGCAAACAATAGGGTGGGTTTTGTGTCTCCGAGACTCAGTACTCCTACCATCAAGACAGTTGAAGATGCGCTTGGCGTAGAACTGGTCAGAATGAGCATTGCAGGGATTCTCACCATAGGGTCAGTTCTCTCACTTAACAACAAAGGCTTCGCCGTACATCCTGAGGCAAGCGACGATGAGGTGGATGCCATAAAACGTGTGACGGGGCTTGATGGGAGCAGGACGACGATAAACGGCGGCTACCCATACGTGAGAAGTGGAATTATATACAACGATAGTATCGCATTCGTGGGAGACAGGACGACGGGAATCGAAATGGCGGAGATTGAGAGGGCGCTAGCCCTGTAGCACTCAGCCTCACCCACAAAGGCCCAACCCGACTGCCTTGGCCAATGCGTTTTCCTCCCTCTCAAGGCTCTTACGTAATGGTGGGATGGCTTCCCGCTGCACTTAAACAGGCAGTCTTGTACCCGCGTAGGAAATATGTGTAGTTTGATCAAAAGGTTTATTCGCTATCGGGATGTTAAACGCAGAGATGGACGAAGTAGTTCTTGCAGAAGGGACACAAGCACCGGATTTCGAACTGCCTGACCAAAATGGCAAGAATGTTAGACTGAGCGACTTCCGAGGAAAGAAGGTTGTTCTGTACTTTTATCCGAAGGACGACACACCCGGCTGCACTAAGGAAGCGTGCTCCTTCAGAGACGGAATCAAAGCTATTCAAGACCGGAACGCCATAGTACTGGGAGTGAGTAACGACAGCGTGGACAGCCATGTAAAGTTCGCCAAGAAATACAGCCTGAATTTTCCAATTCTCTCCGACATGACGAGGTCCGTAGCAAAGCTGTATGGAGTTTATAAAAAAAGGAACCTCTACGGAAAGAGCTTTGTTGGAATCGAAAGGACCACCTTCATAATTGACGAAGGCGGCACGATAAGGAAGGTTTTCAGGAAAGTCCATGTAGATGGACATCTGAGTGAAGTTGTGAACAGCCTTTAAGAACGCTGGCGGATGTCGCGCCTTTCGCTCCTCGACGACAGTCGTCTCTCTAGGTTTACATTTTCATGAACACACCCGGTTTCGCATTCCCAGTGGCATCATTCAAGCCATGTTTGGCGACGCCTATGAGGGCTACGGATACTTATCTCTGATCTCCCGCCGACGAAGCTCGATATCCACGGCAGACGATGGATGCAGATTACCGGACACAAAGGGAAACCCGGAAAGACTGTTGCCGCAGTAATCTGAGTGCGTCTCATGCGCCTGCTCGCAGCCAAATCAGGTGCTCAGATCTCTAATTTTAAAGCGAATGCGAACCTTGTGCCTTTCGTTCCTTGTAGTATTTCCGAGATTGTTATTATTATATTACGTTATTATAACTTTTCTGGCATGCTCTCCGTGCTAAGGCAGGGGAGGTTCTACCTTTACTGCTTTTCCTCTGCGCGGTTCGAGGCTGCTGAGTTGCCATTCACGAGTTGCAAGCCGTTCCTGTCCTGAACGTAACCTCTCTTCCGGTGCAGGTGCTCACCTTGCGCTCACCCCTGTCTACGTACTGCCCGGCCATGCATATATCCGAATTGTTGAGGACAATTGCCGGGTTACTCTAGACAAGCTCCCGCCGGTTCTGTCATGGGGTGTACAGCTGTCTCCCTAAAAGGCGCACGCCCACAAGATTGCAGAGAGAATTTGTAGTATATTTAAAACACACGATATTCTTGCAGTTCATTTTTGCATCTAAAGGCTGAGGCTTTCTTACTCAGAAATCTGTAAGACCGCCATTGTCCCACATCTTAGCGATAACAGAGGTTTCCGAGCTGGAGCTGATACTGGAATATCGACCCACATGGGCTTCCTCTCATGTCTACCGGATGATATAATCGTGGCATACCTCAATTCTCCTCGAGACTGCAAAGAACCCTGTTCGGGCGCCTCGCTCAGCCTAGCGTAAGGAATAAATCCTTCGGACTGATTTGCTTCACAGATAGGCTTTGGTTGATAGGTTTGAACAGCAACCCTTGAAAAGGGTATCCGTACGCAAAAAGATGAAGCCACCTAGGTTCTCACTCGAATACATGGACCAATCGGCCGATCCACGTAAGGACTTTTACCGTTACGCGAACGGAAAATGGATAGACAGCCATCCCGTTCCCTCTGACAAAACAAGATGGGGTGCCTTCAATGAGCTTTATGACTGGAATCTTTACCTGCTATCAAAGATCGTAAAGTCGTGCGCCGCCGAGGATATGGCGCCGCCCGGTTCAGCGAAAAGACTAGTAGGAGATTTTTATAAATCGGTCATGAATACCCGCCTGATCGAAAACCGACAGTTTTCACCGGTCGAAGATTTGTGGCGCGCAGCTTTGCAAGCGAATGGCTGGCAGGATGTGAGCCGACTGATCCCCCGCCTTCACCTTTCCGGTGTTCATGCATTCTTTAGATCTTTCTCACACCCGGATAAGAAAAACAGCTCAGTATACACGCTATATATTTACCAGGGTGGACTTTCTCTTCCCGACCGTGAATACTATATATCTGCAAGTTTTGCGGAAATCCGCAAACATTATAAAAGGCACATAAGGCGGATGTTCATGATGAGGGGTATTTCATCAGCCCAGTCACAGGTTTGGGCGAGCCATGTATTAGAAATGGAAACCACCCTTGCTCAGAAAAGCAGAATGCGCGCCGAGCTTCGCGACCAAGAGAAAAATTACAACAGAGTAGTGGTATCGGAGATTGGCGTGCACTATCCCGGGCTTGCTCTTGGGAGGTACCTACGCGATGTGGGGGTGCCCGCAGTGCCTTACGTGGTGGTCGGGCAGCCCGAATTCTTTTCAGCCGTTGATAGTGAACTGCGGTCACGCCCGCTCGAAAGTTTAAAGGTATACGTGCTCTGGCATATACTGAGCACCTTTGCGCCCTACCTGCACCGCAAGGCGGAGAGGGAACACTTCGATTTCTTTAACCGTAAGCTTCTTGGCCAGAAAAGACCTGAAAGTAGGTGGAAGCGTGCCGTTCGCCTAATCGATGGGGAAATTGGGGAAGCACTTGGTAAGCTGTACGTCGAGAAACACTTTACAAAAGAAGCAAGCAAAAGAATGCAGACGCTTGTGGAAGACATAAAGACCGTATTTCGCGACAGGCTTGAAGATATTCCTTGGATGACCAAGACCACCCGGAAAACAGCCCTTGAAAAATTCGAAAAGTTTCAGACAAAAATTGGCCATCCGGTCAGGTTCCGCGACTACTCGGGCCTGAGAATCGATCCCGATGACCTCGTTGGAAACATAAGAAGAGCGGAAGAATACGAATTCAGAAGACAAATGGCCCGGGTAGGTGAACCTGTTGACAGGTCGGAGTGGCTCATGACGCCTCCAACGGTCAACGCCTATTTTTCTCCCACAGAAAATGAGATAGTCTTTCCCGCCGGCATCCTGCAGCCACCGTTCTTTGATACCGAAATGGACGATGCCATAAACTACGGCGGGATAGGGGCGGTTATAGGCCATGAAATAACTCACGGGTATGACGACCAGGGTCGAAAGTATGACGCCACGGGCAATCTCCGCGACTGGTGGACCAAAGAGGATGAAAGGGAGTTTCAGTCAAGAGCAAAGAAAATAGCTGAGTTATACTCGGCCCAAGAGCCTCTACCTGGCGTTTTCGTTAATGGTGAACTCACCCTCGGTGAAAATATAGCTGACTTCGGGGGCCTGAGGCTCGCCTTTGAAGCTCTCCAAAGGAGACTCGCACAGGAACCCGCAAAACGCAAACCCCTTCATGGTCTAACTCCCGAGCAACGCTTCTTTATTTCATACGCCCAAATCTGGCGCCAAACAATAAGGGATGAGGAACTCCGGAGGCTTATAACCATAGACCCGCACTCACCTGCACGCTATCGCGCAACCTTACCAGTGATAAACCACCCGGCGTTCGACGAAGCCTTTCCTGGTCAAGATCGCGTAGTCGGCACAAGAGTTCCTGGAGTATGGTAACTAAACTGAAAAGCAAGGCAGTACATCAGTAGCGGATTACGGGCGAAACGAGGCGCGGAAAAATATGAATAAGGCTCGAATAAGCAGGAGGGTCCCCTAAACGGAGTATGAGGCTGACAACTTTCACTCGACTAGAAGTTGAATTCAGGAAAACCCGGTCTTCAGCCGGGTGCTCTCCCACTGAGCCACACGGCTCTAAAAAGACCGAGAACTTGATAGAATGTTTTACATTCATCGCTTGAGCTTCGAAAGGGGTATTCCCCAAAACAAAGTGCCCCCGGTGGGACTCGAACCCACGACAACCCGGTCTTCAGCCGGGTGCTCTCCCACTGAGCTACAGGGGCGCCTCCGAATGTCTTCTGCCTACATGTAAGAATTTAAACCTAACGCAGAAGCTGCAATAATGCTTATATTTTATTACGACTTGACTGCAGAAATTGGACGCAGATAAGGGGATTGGTGCCCCCGATGGGGCGCTGGTTCTTGAAGACGGAAGCGTTTTTCCGGGGAGATTCTTCGGGGAAAGACGGAGGGCGAGGGGGGAGGTCGTGTTCACCACGTCGATGTACGGTTACCCTGAGTATCTGACTGACCCTTCCTACAGAGGCCAGATACTCGTAGTCACCCATCCCCTTGTGGGCAACTACGGGGTACCAAAGCCCTTGATGAAGGATGGAATCCTTCAGAATTTCGAGTCAGAACGCGTACAGGTCGAAGCGCTAGTCGTGTCACAGTGCACGAACGGGAAGAGGTGGGACTCAGAGATGAGGCTGAGCGGCTTCCTTAAGAGAGACCTGGTTCCTGGTCTTGAAGGGGTCGATACTAGAACCCTTGTCAAAAAAATAAGGAATAAGGGTGTGCTTTACGGGACGGTTGTCGACATAGAAGAGGCCAAAAGAGCTCCGAAAATCGTAAACGAGTACGAATCCGCCGACTATTCCAAATTTACTCAAGTTAAGCACATAACCGTGCACAACAAGGGCGGTATAAAGGTTGGAGTTCTCGACTTCGGAATAAAACATGGTATACTGTCTTACCTCGTGGACTCAGGATTTGAGGTTGCAAGGTTTCCCCCGGATACGCCGGTAGAAAAAATTCTTGAATACAATCCAGCCGGACTCGTAATAAGCAATGGACCTGGAAACCCAAAGCTTCTCGACCGACATGTGAAAAGCGTCCGTTCTTTTCTCGAGTACAGACTTCCCATCCTAGGTGTATGCCTAGGACATCAGCTGCTTTCTATGGCAATGGATAAGCAGGTGACCAAAATGTCCTATGGGCACAGGGGTGTGAACAGGGGCGTCGTGGATACCTCTACAGGTGCGTGTTACATAACAACTCACAACCATGGGTACGGAATCCATGAGTCCGAGTTCAGAGAAGGTGAGTGGAAGCCGTGGTTTCGTTCACTTGATGATGATTACATAGAAGGATGCTACCATGAAAGCCTGCCCGCAATTAGTGTACAGTTCCACCCGGAATCTAGGCCTGGCGTTGACGACACCAGATGGGTGTTCCAGAAATTCAAGAAAATGTGCACGGAATCCTAGCGTTGTTCCTTCATAGCAATCTCAATTGCGCCCCTGATGGCCGTTTGGATGCGAATCACCTCGACCTCGGAAGCGTATTTTCTTCTGGGCCAGAAAAACCCCTTTAGGCCATCGCCAAACTTTCTCGGAACGACGTGTATGTGAAAATGCGGAACGCTCTGGCTAACGGTGTTGTTTATGGCAACAAATGTTCCGTCCGCGGACATGGCCTTCTTGACGCCTGCCGTGACTATCTGAACCCGTTCGAACAATTCTGAAAGTAGCCCCCTTGGCAGGTCTGTAAGCGTTTCGAAATGGTCCACGGGAATTACGAGTACGTGTCCGTAAAAAAGGGGGGACCTGTCCAAGAAAGCGACGCACACCCTGTCACGAAGCACAGCGTAATGTGGTGCTTGATTCCTCGATATGGCGCAGAACCTGCATGCGATCTTACCCGTGCCTTCCATCCGCTGGTGTCCCTCACACACCTGAAATATGGAAAAACAGGGTGGTTATGAACAGGATCAAGCCACTCACGACAGCAAGCATCGTCGCATGTTTGAAGCCCGCAGCGATGCTGCCTTCCCCCATCTTTCCCGCAACAAGCCCCATTATCCAGCTCGTAAAGATTGCACCACCCAGCATAGGCGGGACTATCTGAGCGGGGTTAAGGTTTGAAGAAAACGGATTGAAACCGGTTCCCGTCACAAGGGGGGAGGTCAGGAAGTACACCATAAGAACTGTGGTCACGACAATCATTATCGCACCAAAATACGGAATGAACACATATGGTCTGAGCTGGCCCTTTTTCTCCTTCTCTATCTGACTCACCTTCTCTGTAAAGTCCGCAAGGTTTCCTAGCATCTCGGGCGTTCCGCCTCCCACTTCTACAACCTCTGAAAGCAGGAAAAGGGAAGTCTGAGTGAGCCAGCTCCTCGTTTTTGAGCGCAACGAGCTCAGCACCTGTCTCAGCGGTATACCCCAACTTAGCTGTGAAGCCATGGTTTGCACGAGGGGCGTAAGACCAGCGTAATTCCTGTTTGACACCTGCTCTATACACTTCTCAGGCGCGAGACCGGTCTTTCTGACCTCTGCAATGTCTCTGATAAAACTCGGAAGCATCCGCTCAACGTTTGTTCTTGCCCGGCTTTCCCTGACACTTACCACGGCTGCAGGTAAGGTTGACAGCGCAAGTCCAGCTGACAGCCTGTACACCAAATTGACTGGAATTGGCAAGAAAATGAGCGCAGGAATTAACACAAGACTCGGTATGAAGATCATATAAGGCCTCATATAAGTGAACGGCTCCTTGGGCTGAACAGCATGGGTTATGTATATGAAAACCCCCGAGATCACAGGGTTGAACACCGTGGTGAGTAAAACTATGTTCTCCACCCCTCCCCCCGAACCGCCACCTCCGGATGAGCCAAGTATCGCCTGAACGGCAAAAAGGACGAAGAGGCCTATACCGAGTATCACGGCAACTGATATGTAAGACTCAGCAAAGGTTCCTATCGTTTCTGCAGCGCTCTTTACTTTGAGGGCACGGTAGGCAAACACATCCATAAGTTTGTTCTGCATGTAACTTATTACATCGCCTCCGGTCTTTAGCACGCTTGTGTAACCCCCGAAGAAGTCGGCGAATGCCTTGTTCGGATTATACTTGGCTGAGTACTCAAGCGCGCTTATTGGATCCTTCGAGAAGACGTCGACCTGCATGAGTATGCGTTTTGCCTCAAGCGAGGCCTTCGGGTATAGATCCACTTTGCTCAATCTTTTGAGCGTCATTATCGGTGAAACACCACCGCTTGCCAGCACGGTGACGTAGCCTATCACAAAAGGAAGTTCATCATCAAGCGCAGAGGCGCGGCTTCCGGCCGTAATTCTCGGATAGGTGAGCCCGATTCCGAATACAAGAGCCGGCACGAACATAGCGATCGCGAGGAAATACATTTTGAACACAATGGCGGCTGTTAGAAGTATTATCGCAAAGGGTAGTGTAAGGAGGGTAACAAGTATGACCAAGGACAAATAGACTTCAGGCGAATAGTTCATACCCCCCTTCAGGATATCAGAGTTGAGCTCTGGCATGCTCTTGTACAGGCTCTTGGCAATGAATCCTAAGTGCCTATACGCCGTAACGGCTATCAATTCAGTAAAGCTTGTTTTTTGAACCTCCTTTTCACCCTTACCTTCTCCAGCTTTCTTCCTTACCTTGAATAAGCTACTCACAATGACTAGCCTCGCTCTATATTTTGGGATACAACATCAAATCTCATGGCGTTGCTGACGCCTCCCCGCCCTGCTCGTGCCCCGTTTGCTCGGAAATCTGTTCAGGCGGGAGTATCTGTCTGAGCGATTCGAGTGCCCTCTTATACGTCTCATCTGGCCTATAATAGTAGTCCGTGAAAACCTTCTGAAGGTCCCCGTAATGTCTTATGTTGGACCTTCTTAACCACTCGAGCACACTCTGTCTCCTCTTGATTTCGTTAAGGATCTGCTTGAGAGACATTCCCCTGAACTCGGCAAGCTTTGGGAGCTTTACGCTACGATCTAGGTGAGACTCAAACACGTCCTTCTGCGGATTCCACTCGAAAACCCTCACCTGACTGTCTACATCGATGATCTCCTCCACCGCGAGTATTCTTCTTCCGAATTTCAGTCTATCACCACCTTGGAGGACAACTCTCCTTACAACTATCGCGAGGTCAAGAAACGGAATATAAGCGGGGGCGACGTCCATGGGTTTTGAGGTTAAACGCCTGATGGCGGATCTGACATCTTCTGCATGTATGGTACACAGACCTCCGTGACCAGTTGAAATCGCCTGAAAGAGTACGTAAGCTTCTTCGCCCCTTACTTCGCCCACCACAAGAACGTCGGGCCTCATTCTGAGAGACGCCTTGACCAAGTCGAACAACGAGACTTCTCCCATTCTTTCTCCGCTTAGCCCATAGCTCGGGCGCGATATCATTGGAACCCAGTTCTTGACGGCTAGGTTTATTTCTTGGACCTCCTCTATGGTAACGATTTTTGAGTCAGGGCGAATCATGCTTACAAGAGAGTTGAGGAGGGTTGTTTTGCCGGCAGCAGTCGCACCCACAACTATTGTACTCAGTCTGTTTTCCATCATGAACCACAGATAAGCCGCGACTTCCGAGTTCAGTGTTCCATAGTTCAGCATATCGACTATCGTTACTGGGTCTGTCTTGAATTTCCTGATTGTGAGCGTGCTTCCAAATGGGGTCACCTCCTGCATGTAGGTCGCCATGAGTCTGTGGCGCCCTGGTAGTGTAGCGTCCACGACTGGAAATGCCGTGCTTATATGCCTCCCGGATACGTGGATGAGTTTTACCACTAAGTCATTCAAGTCCTGCTCTTTTTCAAACATCAGATTAGTGGGCATACTTTCATACCTTGAATGGAAGACGTATACAGGTCGGCCGACACCGTTTACGCTTATGTCCTCGATGTTGATATCCCTCATAAGGGGGTCGAGTGCACCAAACCCCACCATATCCCTTTCGACATAGTATAAGATCTTGGACCACGCCACATTCTTCATCTTCCCCATACTTATCCTGTATTTTTCAACTATGGACCTTGCGCTACTTTCGAAGTAGTCGCGGGGGTCGACGTCGGACCTGGGAACCTTGAGCTCGAACTTAAGCGTATCCATGAGCGTGTTGTATATCTGCACCTCTTCTTCATTCAGTTTTAGCTCGTCCACGTAGTAGTGGTACCCGCCGGTGGTCGGGTCCTGGGCAATCACAACGTATACAAAAGGTTCGAGAAGCGGATACCTAGTGACCTCCTTTATCGTTGAAGGAATCGCCATAGGCGATATGGGAACACGAACGGGCTCTTTATTATCATTAGTCGTTTCCTTTTGGGCCATATTCGTCTATATGAATGGGTATCACTTAATCGTTGTGTTTAAAGGCTGGTCCCCCGACTGTCTTCATAGCTGAGACTTGCTGACCAAGCTTCTTTGATCCAAAATAGGAGAAAATCCTATTAATGCCACTATTTATAGACCAGTAAATAGGAGCGGTCGTCGTCTAGTCTGGTTTAGGACAGCAGCCCTCCAAGCTGCTGATCCCGGGTTCAAATCCCGGCGACCGCACTTCCACCAGGTGTGCTATGGGGTCGTGCATACACGCATGTTTAGACAGTTATGGGAGGTCTACCGACACATGCTATTCTCTGAAGATCGAGACTCTTTGGCTAGCAATTCCGTAAGGAAAGAATCCGTGTCTCATGCATAACACTAACGAAGCCAACGGCTGATTTTCATAGCATTAACACATTCACGCACGGTCGTGCACGCCCATAGACGCTGTTATAACCGAAGAGCTTGAGGGTTCGGCATGTATGTTCTTTCCATTTAGGTTGACTATCCTAACTGGCTCGGTTAGTCCCCTCGGAGCATGGTCGATGGCCACATCTAACCCGAGCCAGTTTGCCCTTCCGGTATCCGTAGCATCATCATACTCTCGCACAGCGACTTCAATGTAGGTTTTGCTTTTGGCGAGAAGTTCACCGAGCACCCTGACTGGCTCATACACATCATTCAAACCTTCGAGAGCCACACGCTCCTTTGCTATTGTATCCGCGGCCTCTTTATGACCGATATAATCCGCAAGCTTCTCGAATGTGTACAGATACCAAGCGGCCCTGTCGCGTAACTGTTGTGGTGCCTGATAGTTCACAACTACCAGTGTTCCGTCCAAGTAGGGTTTTTTCACGAACCTTCGTTTAAGGAGGTCCCTGTATTGCGTTACGTCTGGCGGAAGGGTACTTTCGGTTCTCAGAACAGAGAACACAGTTTCTGTTGCTTCTGTTCCAAAATGCAAACCGGGCAGATTGAGTTTTTTCAGGAACCTTATCGCAACATGGGGATGAAGATTTAGTTCCGCGACATACCGACCCAAGGGGGTTAGGGTGCCATCCTCTAGGAAGTTCATTCTCGTTAGCTCTGCAAATGTACGCTCTACCTGCCTCCGGTCGATTTTTGCGAGACTCTTCATCAGGAGGTGCCTGAGTTCATCTACCGATTTGTAAAGAAGAAATCCGTGTATGCGGAAGATCAGATCCTGTTCAAAAGAGCTGTGAACCGGTTCGGCTTCTTGGTTTATGAGCTTTGTCTTAACATAGAGATGCTCTCTCCTATCTGTCGAAAGAACGAGCACCTTTCCTTCGTTTATCATTTCTTTCGTGGTCGGGTGAAGTATCGGTCGGCCAGCCCTCCCAGCCATCTGTAAAAAGGCATTGGTGTCGATCCTGAATTCGCCAGACCTGGAGCTCCAAACCGGGTCATAAATAACAACCCAGTGCGCTGGCATATTTACGCCGTACTGAAGGGTGGCTGTACAGAAGAGGACCTGCAGCTTTCCGGACCTGAAATCGTCTTCTGCGGAGACTCTTGATAACCTGTCAAGGCCGGCATGATGGATTCCCGCCCTTATACCGGCCGCCCTAAAGTACGCGGATAGGTTTTCCGCGTCATGCCTACGCGGCGTAAAGACCAGAAACTGCTCATTTCCTCTTGAGCTCACAAGGTTGAGCAGGTGCTTCCGCTTTTCAGATTCATGCTTGAATCGAAGGGCCTGCTGCGAAAGCTTGACAGGCCTTTCGTTCACGGGAATATCAAAAAGCTCTACCCGACGCTCAAAAAGTCTGGTCATCCAGTTTGCAATTTCACCAGGATTCCCTATCGTCGCGCTAAGGGCGAGTACCCGCACTGAGGGGTTGAACTCACTGAGGAGTATCAACAGCTCCTCGATAGCGCCTCCCCTATCTTTGTCACCTATAAACTGAAACTCGTCGAATATGAAAAGATCGAGACCGCGAAACCACGAGTCTTTTCTTCTCAGCTGTAGAATCGCGCTTTCATAGGTAGCAAACACAAGGTCACCATCATAGAAATTAGATTCCCTCCTATAGTCGCCTGTGTATATGTTTAGTTTGATTCCGACTCTCAGAGAGCCCAGCGCCCTCATGAACCATTCCCTAGTGAGCGCCTTGGTGGGTAATACCCAAAGCGTACGCCTGAACTCTCGAGCGAGCGAAAGGGCAAGATGACTCTTCCCGCTTCCTGTCGGAGCGAGAACAAGAGCGCTCAAACCGTCCAAAACGGCCTCCCGGACCCTAGTCTGCCATGGCTTGAGATCCACATCCTGAAATTCGTACAAACTTTGTACTACACCTATATATAATTATTCGTTCGCATCTGTATAAATCTTTCTTGCAAACGCGACTGCTTCCTAGGCCTTAGCAAGCCCCCAGCTCAGAAGCGCGTTGTGTATCATCTGAGCTGCTATGGCCGCAAGTATTATCGTGAATAGTCTGCTCACCGCCTTGACGCCGTTTTCGCCAAGTAGCGTAAACAGGTAATCAGAAAAGTAAAACAAAACAAAAACTACAAGGCTTGCGACAACGCAGCCTACAAGGACGTCCAAGATTGATATAGACGGCTGATTGGTAAGAACAACAAGCGCGGTTAGTGTACCTGGCCCAACTAGCAAAGGTGTCGCAAGTGGCACAACGGCAACTTGGCTCAGGTCGATCTTGTGAGTGCTTTCTGAGCCAAGCATGTCTATGGCAAGAAACAGGAGAATTATGCCGCCCCCGAATTCAAAGCTTGGAACGCCTATCCCGAGCAAACTAAGAAGGGGCTTACCAAGAAGAGCAAAGAACAAAAGAAGAGCTATAACCACGGTGGTCATTGTTTGCACAACCTTTCTCCTTTCTCCCCTATCCACGCCGCTCACAAACATGAGAAACATGGGCAGAGTTCCAACGGGATCAAGTATTGCTATAAGCTCGACCACTACATAGGCTACGTTGTAGGGGTTAAACCGCAGAAGATTTGCAACGCCCTGCCGCGAGCCCTCAAGGAGCAGAACAAGAAGAAAGACCACTAAAAAGAGAAGTGAGGTCCTTACGGCTTTTGACCTCGAATACACTAACCATCTCTGCCATAGGTTTTTCTTGTGTTCTTCTGAGAATTTTGACATTCCAGGTAACACATATTGGGTGGACTATATTTGGTGAGCTACTCCTCGGCTCGAGCCTCGAGGCTCGTAGCTTCCTGCTTCTTCCACCAAGCCCGGTCCCCCTTTCAGGGTCACGTAGCCGCCGGTGTCCGCAGGTGTGAATTCCCCTTGCGCCGTGGGCGCTCACCGCAAATACATAACCAATATTAATAAACATTTCTACTGGGGAAAGTCCTGTATCTCATCACTAAAGCTGTTGAGAATTACTGCTTCCCCAAGTCCCCAACTTCTCATTAACCTTATAATGAACGTCGTCTCCGAAACACCAAGTTAAGTTGAGCAGGCCTTACAAGACATAGGCTTTAACGGACCAGGCACAGAAATGTGCAAGTGTATCTTGATCTTATTCTGATATATGTTGCTCGCGTGCAAAATCATAGCTTGTAACTGTAAGTGCCATGGTCTTCTAGTCTTCCGCAGAGAGGGCCAAACTCAGTGGCTGAAAAAGAATTTTGAGCTCAAGGGGGAGAGTAGCTCATAAAAGCTACCTGTAACATGACTCCAAGAGGGCTGGTAGCTCAGCTGGCAGAGCGCTCGCCTCGCACGCGAGAGGTCGCGGGTTCGAATCCCGCCCAGTCCATATTTGAACCCAAGATTCGGAGGTCAGGCATTCAAAGATGTCCGAGCATTGTTCAGGCGTATTTGTATACAGCTCGTGAGTGTCTAGCCCATATATTGGAACAGGATAATTCCTGTAGACCCGATACCTGCTCAAGGCCGACTTGTCGAGAATTTTTGGCAAGCCAGAGGTAACAAAGTTTATAAAACGAGGCGGCATTACTGAATGAAAATGACGTCGGCATATGTCCTTATCAACACTGAGATTGGCAGCGAGGATGAGGTTCTTTCCAAACTACAGCAGATTGGTAATGTGAAGGAAGTGCACTTGGTATACGGCGTGTACGACCTTGTTGCACTTGTCGAGGCATCCGATCTTGACAAACTAAAGGAAATTGTAACGTGGAAGATAAGAAAGCTCGATAAGGTCAGGTCGACTCTTACGATGATCATAGTGGAAAAAAGCGGAAAGCAGTAGGCACACCACAGTTAACTGATGCTTTTTCATTTAGGTCTCGACGATACAGATAACGGGACAAAAGGCGGATGCACAACCCATCTTGGCTACCTTTTGGTACGCGATTTCGGGCTGAAAGGTATAAAAGTTGTAGATTTTCCTCGCCTCCTTAGGCTGAATCCGAATATTCCATGGAAGACACGCGGTAACGGTGCGGTGGGGATAAGCGTACTCAGTGAGGACACAGAAGGCGTACTCGATCTGGTCGACGCGCGGGTAAGGGAGACGGCAGAGAAGTTCAACTCCAAACCAGCCTACGTTCTTCTGGATGAGGGGCAGCGTCACACTGTGTACGTCGGTGTCAGAAATGCCGTCACTAGCTTTATAGAACTTGAGACCGCTCGATTTCTCGCTGAAAAAGCGGGGTGCCTTGTCTCTCCTAACCCGGGACCCGGTCTCGTTGGCGCGCTTTACGCCGCTTCAAATCTTCTGACAGACTGCGACCACACATACGAACTTATTGCCTATAGGAAATCAGATAATATCGGGAAAGCTCGATTTGTATCGAGAGAAAGCGTCCAAAGAATGGATAGAATATGGTTTCGGTCGACCTTTAGCAACTTAGACGGAAACAGAGTGCTCATAACTCCGCACGGACCGGATCCGGTGCTTTACGGAATACGGGGCGAAAACCCCGCTGATCTTGTTCTTGCAATGAATACCCTCAAGACTGAAGAAGCCGCAGGCTGGATGGTGTATCTTACCAATCAGGCAACAGACGCCCATTACCGGCGAACATACCTCGACAAGCTACGACTATGGGATTCCGTTGAACTTTCGCTCACAGTTGCATCTGGAAGTAGGAGATTCGCGGGGGGTGGTGTCATATTACCCCTTACCGACGGGAGATTCCGGATATACGCCATCTTCTATCCCGAGACAGGTTTCATGCGAGAAGTTGCAATAGAGCTCGCCGCCGGTGACAAAGTGAAAGTGATGGGCGGATTTGCGGATCCTTTTCAGCCAGCAATAAACGTGGAAAAAATGGTGGTAAACCTTCTCGTCCCCAGATATCGTAAGAGGAATCCGAAATGCGACAGCTGCGGTAGAACTCTTGAAAGCGAGGGGGGTGGGCGTTTTAGATGCTTAAAATGCGGCTTGAAGGGAATTGTAAAGAACCATCTTCTCGTCATAAAAAATGCTAGGGTCACACCCGGCCTCTATATCCCCCCGATCCGGTACTTCAGACACCTTATGAAGCCCCCGAGAAGACTCGGTCGAGAAAAATCGTCAAGAACGTTTTTGAACGCTAAGTACACACTTTTCCGGTGATGCTCAAAGTAGCGGGGGGTGGATTTGAACCACCGACCTCAGGGTTATGAGCCCTGCGGGGTAACCAGGCTCCCCTACCCCGCTTCGCTGACTATGAGCACCGGCACATTTTTAATTCTTTCGACTGAAGCGTATCCGCTGAACCAAACAAGCCGTTTAAATGCGGGTATATGTTCGCTTGGTTGTGACCAATATCATAATGCACCCCATAAGTAAAAAAGAGGTTGAAGAACTGCGTTTCTATCTGGACCACGCCAAACTTGATCGCAAATCACATGAAGTCTGGTCGGCAAAGCTTCTGAAAAACGTGTATGTGTTTCTTATTGACCGCTCGACCCCATTGCTAGTTTCCATCGAGGGAACAATTATTCCCTTTATCGAGAAGGCCAAACTTTTTGAGGATGTACTTTCTGTTGTACACATTGATGACGGAGCTATAGCGAGAATAGAAAATGGTGCCGATGTAATGGCGCCCGGTGTGACCAGGATAAATGAGAAAAGTTCAGGTCCAGTCATCGTTGAGTCGCAGTCAGACAAAGTTGTCGCGATAGGGGTGTTCTTTCCGGACTGGAAAGAAAACATGTCTTCAAAAAAAGGGAAAGTTGTGCAGAATCTGCACAACCGCCAGGATAGAATCTACAAGATCATAGACCGTGAAATGCCGGAGCGCAGAACGGGCTCGTGAACAGGGGCAGTCGCATCCAAATCTTTATCGAAATAGTCCTCACGGTCTTCCAAATTAGTAGTACCGTAGAGACTCCGATGTTTTACCACGGTCGATCTTTGAGACCCAACATGTAGGCTCCCGCATTAGTCGCAATGTGTAAAGCAGGAATCAGATAGAGTGAGGTTTCCACAATCCTAAGCTGCAGTGCAGGGTCCAGCATTTTACCAAAAACGCTTGCCTGACCGGTGAGTACGAAATTGATCACTATTCCGAATAGATAGGCCCCGAGGATAAAGTCAAGCTGATCAAGGAGAGGCGCTGGAGCTCCTCTCTGCATACCAAGTCTCCGTTTAACAAATGCCCCAAAAAGGTCACCCAGCAAAGCCCCGACGGCCATGAACGATCCGGTGATAGTCGACTCGACTGGAAATGACGAAAGAGTCGCCTCTATAATTGCAACGGAAGAACCGGCCGCAAAACCCACGATGAATCCCTCATAGGTTTTACCGTCTCCAAACAAACGGTTGCCATCTCGGTAAAATCTACCGTGATCAAGAGGATGTCCCCCTTTTAAAAGTACAGGTGACGCGTTGGCAACCATCGGTGGAAAGAGAAAGTACAGCGTCTGAAGTATTGTCGTCACCAGCTCAACCAGCACGAATCACCTGAAACTCGAACTTGTCAATGGTATAAAAGCGTCTTTCTGTCTTTTTGGCATCTGTAAATGTTACCCATTTCCGATTCATGAAAGTACCAAATTCTACAAGATAATCGGAGAAGTATCTTATGTGAGCATAGCCGGCAGGCTTTCTTGTGGAGCTCGACTCGATACTGAACATTGCCGTCACGCCCTCACGAGTTACGAAACCGCGAATTCTGGCAAGAAACTGGGCAAAGAGCTGCCCGTAATTCGAGGAAAAAGATGGCAGGGTACTCGTATGGGCCGAATACAATGCGTTGGCGCGTTGATATATTATCAGGGAAGGTTTCACTTCCTCAATAGTCCTGATTATCTTTTCCTCGGGATGGGCGCCTTCTGGTATTAGGAACGACAACCGCCCGTAGGATTCGTTGCTCACTGCGTACTCGTTCCCGATTTGCGAAGGAAACAGACGTACATCAACGCTTTCGGGCATAAGGTAAAGCACACGCATTCCCTGGCTTGCAAAACTCAGAGAAGTGAGGATTAGGAACAAGTTCTTTCCAACCCCGCCTCTTCCATAAGCGAGATAAACCTTTCCCGTCTGAACCCTGCCCCAACCGAGCTGACTGAGCGCATCAAGAACTACTGGCAAAGGACATCCCTACTGCACATTGCCCAAGTTTCCGTGTACAATCCACCTATAACATGTCTGCCCGCCTTCAAGACACAAGTTTACACCATATACTACGCAGACTGGGTCCACGCTCAGGCTTACAAATTCAAGTGATGCTTTCTTTTCAGCGCGGGCGTCACCCCTTTGCCCCAGTTGGTCAATAGTAAAAGACCTTCCCGAAAAGCCCCGCATTACGTCTATCATGACTCTAAACCGAACTTCAAGATATACTCTTCTACAGCTGCGAAGTTCAGACCAGTCACGAGGCACTCTCTAAACCATTGAGGCATAAGCTCTACGGCTTTACTCGACGAAAATCTCCTGTCCATAAGTATCCCGATGCCCCTGTCACCTGGACCACGGATAACTCGCCCCACGGCCTGCACGGCTTTCTGAACAGCCCAACCAAGATAGGTCGTGTGGGTGGCAAATTTGAAACCTCTTGAACTATAACTGTACCTCCTTTTACGGAGTAGAAGCTTTGGAAAGGGCATTCCAAGTCCAACGACGAGCACTAGGTCGAGGCCAAATGGATACTCGTGTCCCTCGCTGGTTTTCCCTCCTTGCACATCCATTATGATGAAACTAGCTCCATTTCTCAGAAGACAATGGCCGCTTGTGTCCAAGATAGAATACCCATTTATTGTCAGTAACATATCGAGAACTCTATACATGTATTCATAAGATGGAAAATAAGCCGCCATATTCCCCTTGAGTCGTGGTAATAGCCGGTCTATTCTCTCCGCAACTACATTGTAATCCCGTACACTTCTTTCCGTATATTTGGTCGTGAAATCCGTTTCAACAAGCACCAAGAACTTCTCTTTACTGTACGGACTGGGAAGGGATTCGTAATACAGCGGCGTCGGGCTCATCATCAGTTCATAAGCTTGGTAGGGGCCAGGCGTGGCGGATAGCAGCACACCTGCGTCAAAATGCATGAGTCTCTCTCGAAGGTCTTCCTCGGGCATTCCCATATAGGCGTCGCACCTGCCCTGTTTGATCACTATAACTTCGTAGGAGGCTTCAAATATCAACTTCAACTTTTCGTGGTCCTCGAGAAGAAGCGAAGCGCGGGCCTGGCCCTGAGATACCGATTCCTCAATTTCCCGCTCGAGTTCGGTCATTAGATCGTCGTATCTGCGCAGGCTCCTTAGGAGTTTTTCTTTCGTTACTTGCTTTGCCGACCTTATTGCACGTTCAACCGACCTGCAGGTTTCTGAGTAAAACACAAGATCAAAAGAGAAGCTATTCATTCCCCTGTTCAGCAGATTGTGGCATTCGTCCACGAACACAAAATCACTTGAAAGGTATCTCGAAATCCTGTCCCATGCAAAACGGTTGAGCAAATATGACTGGGGTGCAATCACGATGCTTGAATCGAGAACTCCTTTCCATGCCGCTTCGTAGGAGCAAATACCCAAGGAAGAGAAGTAAGATATGAGTTCGTCCCTGTCCATCAGCCAAGGGTGATATCCGATTTCGGGCGACGCCAGAGTGCACTTACTCCGCAACCTACTCACCACACACACCACTTTCGGTGAGCGAACACCGTCGGAACAGCAGAGGGCACTTCTGCCACCGAGAACAGCACCCTTGGCCAGTGGGTCGGTGCGCTTTAGTTCCTGAATAATCCTTGATATCTGCGCATAAGACGAACAAAATATGGCTGGTCTTATGCCGGCTTCTGCAAGTACTGCGGAGGCGACGGCTATCGTGGTGCTCTTACCTACACCGTTGGGAGCCTCAATTAGCGAAAATATACCTCTGTACTTGGTCATAAAAGAAAGTTCGAGTATTCTTGATTGGGTGTCGGTAGGTCTGTAAGGGTACTTGACAAGAGAAATACTAAGTAAACTTTCAGGGGTAAGCAACATTTACCTTATATTCGTTTTCAGGCTTTAATAGGAAACTTTTTCTGAGAGCAGCTCTCTTTTGAACACTTTTTTCGCAGCCTGAAATACCGTCTCCCGGTGCCTCGGAAGGGTATACACCCTTATTACTTCCATATACCTCCTCAGTGAGTCCACAAGCGGCGATGCCTTGGAAAGAGTAGTGATGTTGTTGGTTCGCTTATCTATAACGCCGAGTTCAGAACCGTCCGGGCTAGATTTTAATGGAACGGTGGGTAGCGTCGGTGAATCCAGAAAGATGTACATGGGATCGACGCCGGATTCGTTGGCGAGGCTTTCCACCAATGCCAAGGTTATTTTCTCATTTTCCATAAGTCTCCCAAGAGGTTCATTTTCAAACCTTAGAACCTCATAACAACTCTTGAGGAGGTCCCTTCTCATGAGCAGATTAAAGAGCTCCACTGCTGACTGCTCTTCTTTGGAGCCACTTGTAACTTTCGCCGCCTCGGAGAATTTTGACCATACTGAACCATCGTCCAGTGAAAGATACTCCCCTATACCCATAGCCGGGGAAAAACCAAGTTCAGTCGCATACGACCTGAGTATTGCATCATACATTATTTCTGCGGCCCTCACTGTCCTGTGATAGTATACTGCCTTAAACATTTCATACCGTGCTATGATATACTGTTCAAGCGCATACAGGGCGTTGCTGTTGATCGACAACGCATCTCCCGACAGTTCGAGGCCTTCGATAAGTCTTCTGTGATCCACCTTGCCGTAGGGCACGCCCGTAAAATAAGAATCTCTGTTAAGAAAATCCATTTTATCTACGTCAACCTGTCCCGCGATTATTTCTTTTGGGAAATTCAGGCTCTTGTACTGAGTTTTCCCTACGGCAAGTTTTGACATGAGCTGCTTATCATAGCCGGCCGCAGTGATCCTGTCGCCTATTTCAGACTCTAAAATGAGCCTGGTTGTCATGTCCTCATGGGTAAATCCACACTTCTGGCGCATGACGCCTTCTGACGAATGTGAAAATGGACCATGACCTAGGTCGTGTAGCAACGCAGCGAATCTGAGCGCCTGCCAGTCATCTTGTTCAAAGTACCCAAGTTGCATCATGCGTTCGGCTGCGAGACCACCTAAATGCATCGCACCTATTGCATGTGAAAATCGGCTATGCGTTGCGGAGGGGTAAACAAGAAAGCCCATTCCCAGCTGCTTTATCCTGTGCAGCCTCTGAAACGTACCAGTGTCGATCACTGACCTTTCGGCATCGGTAAAGTACACATAACCGTGAACCGGATCCATTATCTCACTATAGAATTTTTGCTGCATCTTTTGTAACTAACACTTAAGTAACTAAAAAGGGTGGTGAAAACGTGCTGATCGCCTTTGAGGGCATAGACGGCTCTGGAAAGAGCACTCAGGCTCGACTACTGGTCGAAAATTTACAGAAGTTTGGGGTTTTGTGCGATTATTCCAAGGAACCAACCGATGGTGTGGTAGGGCAGCTTATCAGGGAAAAAGTATTGAGGGCGGCTAGTGTAAGCAATCCTTTCGCGATTGCTTTACTTTATGCCGCCGACCGAGCGACTCATGTGGACCAGTTGTCCCAGAGAAAGGAAGTCGTGCACGTACTGGACAGATATTTCTATTCATCTCTTGCATACCAAGGCGTCCTTGGAGTACCACAGGAGTATATTCTGAAAATCAACTCATTTGCCCCGATTCCTGACATCGTGTTTCTACTGGACATCGATCCGAATATGAGCCTCAGGAGGCTCGACTCCTTTGATGAATTCGAAAGACTTGATTATCTTGCCAAGGTAAGGGATCTTTATCTAAAGCTTGCGGAAAGTTTCTCCCTCATAATTCTCGACGCCGACCGGCCACCTGACAGGCTGGCCACAGATATTCTTGAAACGGTCAGGCGTAAACTTTTCATGTCTGCCGGTGATCGCGCACCTCATCGAGATTCTTGACACGTTTCAGTATTTCAAGGAGGGATTCGATTACCTGAAGATCCTCCACCTTGACCGTTGTATTCTGGGAGAGTTTTTCAGTCAATTCTCCAACTTTTCGGGCTACTACCCTCTGAAGATCATCGAGTACCGCAGGAAGGGACGACTCTTCGAACACCTGCTTGTCATCTGAAACTATGAGAACGCGTTTTTCGCAGTTGACGCAGTATACTTCACCTGTTTTTAGCTCCACAAGAGGCGTAGAACACACGGGACAGGCCTCTGCCCTGAGCTTCGCCCCTTCCATAAGCATCTTAGCAAGCTTCTTACTAGCCTGGGACATTACGTGACTTCTGCGGCAAAAGTATATATTCCTATCTCGAATGTTATTTAAACCGTGGGTGATGTAAGAATGAACATGAAACTGAATAACAACGAGGAGAAGATAAAACAGGCTCTAATTCTCCTGCAGCAGATCGTTGATGATAACACAATACCAAGAAACATTCGGAAAACGGCGCAGGAGGCTACAAAAATGCTTCAGGTCAAGAATTTGACACCTGGTGTGAGGGCGGCAAACGCAATAAGTGTTGTGGACCAGATATCTCAAGACCCAAACATGCCACCACACACTAGGGTTCAGCTCTGGCAAGTGGTCAGCACACTCGAAACCGTCAAGGATTGACAGTGTGCGGGTGCTGACGCCGCCCGCTACCCACAATAACAGGGGTTAAACCTTTTAATTTGTCCTCGTAGGTGTAACAGCGAGCGGGGTTGTCCGAGCTTGGTCAAAGGAGACGGATTCAGGCTCCGTCGCGTAGAGCTGCGTGGGTTCAAATCCCACACCCCGCACAGCCCCTTTCGGACTACAGAAGAGTACCTTGGATAGCCTCTTGCGTGGCGGGCGGCAGATGTCACCAAGTGGCCCACGGGATGCATATTTTGTTCTTTACATCAAGTAAGCCAAATTAAGGGCCGCCGTGTTAGGTCAGAGGTAGTGGTGCTGAACAAATTCAGAGAGTTTTTTAAGGTAATTTTTGAATTTTTAGCGGGCGCGCTTGGCAGATTAGGATTTACGCCGAACTCGCTGACACTGACTGGCCTTGTCTTAGTAGCCATTGCCAGCCTGTTCATCATAGAAAAGAGATTTATTATGGCAATCCTTTTTGCGCTAGTTGCCTCTTTATTCGATGCACTGGACGGTTCACTCGCAAGGCTACAAGGCAAAGTAACCAAGTTCGGTGGCGTGCTGGACTCTGTCGTCGACAGATATGAGGATGCACTGCTTGTCACCTCTATATGGTTCAGTCTCGGGATAAACCCCATTATCGGATTCTTTGTGCTTGCAGGTTCACTGATAACAAGTTACTCAAGAGCAAGACTTGAGGCAGAAGGAGTGGGAAATTTGAGCAGCGTGGGACTTGTCGAGAGACCGGAAAGACTGATAATCTTGATAATATGTATCGCCATCCCCTCGGTTTCCACCTATCTATTCATCTTACTCGCTATATTATCAAACCTGACCGTAATTCAAAGAATGCTGTACGGCAGAAAGGCCATCCGGGCCGACACCGCCTAGAACTGTTCTCTTTTCCTTTCATCTCTAGAACGTTGGCTTCTCAGACCCATATACACAGCGCACTTTACACAGTAGTTCTTCGTTACTGTTGATTTCAAAATGACGGTTCCCTTCTTGGTAAGCTCCCTTGCAAGCTGTGGATCAACAGGACTCACCACTCGTGTAAGGCGCACAACTTTGTCCCTAGGCACCCATGCGCCACAACCGTCACACTGAACAAGCTCGGCGTGTCCCTTTGAACCCTTAGCCCTGCCCCTATTCTTCCTTTTCTTTGGCAACCCTATCAACAAAAAATCAACAGGGTCTTTAATAAGTGTGGTGATGAAGTTATCTTACAAGAACCATTCCCACAATGACGTGCGCGAGGCACAAGCTCTTATGTTTCTTGAGCCGACATCGCACGAAGCTCAGTTCGTAGGGGGTTCTGTATGGTTTCCATGCCACTAGGTTCGTATGCGGATTGTACCGGGTGCCGCTCCTGGTATGACATGCCCCAATATTCGCTTGAAGCCCGCAACCATCGCGGCTGACTTTGAGGTGATTGCTTTTTATACCGTGAGTCTCGCGTGCACCTCGAGGTTGTTTTTCACGGCTCCCTCGTCATGGTTTTCTACGTTCTATACTACCCCCTCTGCTGCCCCCTTCTGTACCGTTCGCCGCGTACATGCAACGTCCGGAATCAGCCGACACCAGTCTTCAGGGTCAAGTGCCCACACCAATTTTTCTTAGTCTTTAAGCACCACTCGTTGCATCGCCGCCCTAAGAATTTGGGGTTCTTCCTGAATAATGCACAACCGATGACCTATCTTATCACAGGAAGTGCCACAAGTTTCCGCATGCGTCGATTTGAGCGTGCTCCGCTTTTACCGTGTATTTGTCGTTTTGCAGTCAGGTAAAGCCTTGCATCTTTCTCACTTTCAGTTGTCTTCAGCAGTATTCATGATCTTCTCTGAGCGACTCCCTGCCTATTCTGCTTTTGCCTAATCTCTACGAAGGATAGTTCTCTTCACAATAACTTGTCTCGCCAGTAATTAAGAATCTAGCAACACATCACAGTTTGTCTCCTTCCTGAAGGCTAAGGTGTTCTTGTTTTACATACACATAACTTCTAAGCTTTCTAGGACAGATAATGACGAGCAGGTATTCGACCCATGCCTCCCTTGGGTGTACACTGATCACTTGAACGCCTGCTGAATGAACCGAAGATTGTACTCACAGGGTTTACAGATGCTGGTTTTGGATGATGTTGGTTCGCCACATATCTTACATTTGTTCAGCTTAGGCACTTGTTCATACGACCGAAGGGTTGTTAATCTATCCTCGAAATTTAGGAGGGCGTCATACACTCCGTTCACGTGCTCGCTCACACGTTCCAGAATATCCCTCACCATGTCCCGAATTGTATCGGAGGAATACGGACATTCCGTACTCTGAAAACTGTAACCCTTGAGGTAGGCATACATCGCCAGCTCCATTTCAGAAATCCTTCGCAAAGGCTTTATCCTTGGTACGAAACCTTCAGTTTCATTCCTAAGGCGCATAAGCCTCTCCAGATCTCCTCTGAGGATATTCATTAGAATGGTCTGTGCCTCGTCATCCTTGTTGTGTCCAGTAGCTATCTTGGTTGCCTTGATCTCGTTCGCCACAATATTAATCGCCTTCCTCCTGAAGACTCCGCAAACGCTGCATGCTGACCCTCTATAGACCTGGGTATTCACGTAATCCGTGAGCGTTCCGCGAAACAGCTCCTTGAATGTAACTAACCTGTGCGGGATCGAGTATTTCTTTAAGACGTCTGCAGCGGACCTGAGTGCATCCCGCCTGTAATCCCCTTCTTTAACTTGGACACCCTCATCTACAGTTACCGCATACAGAGAAATTCCTCTAAGGGTCTTCGAAAGTCGGCCAAGGATATCAGCAAGAACCACACTGTCCTTCCCACCAGAAACCGCAATGAGTACCCTGTCGCCTGGAGTAATTAATTTGTACTGTCTAATGGTCTTTGCGACCTTTTTGTACACATAGGAAAGAAAGCATCTAGCGCAGTAGACTACTCGGGAAGTAGGGTCAGCGTACACAGCCTCTGCAGATTGACACAAACTGCACTGCATTCTAATGTTATACCGCTAGGTACAGATTTATATGTAATGACTACGACTTCACCCATCGACTCCATAGGTCTCAATTACATAAGATTGGTCGATGTCCTTCACCAAACATATTTACTTATTGAGTGGGGTGCACCCATAACCGCATTGATAGGGGCAACACTTGTACTTTCTGGTCTCGAAAGAAGAATCGGAAAGCGGTTGCTAGTAGCAGGATTAATAATATGGATTGTGGTTTTGGTGTTCTGACCAATGCTACTAAGAAACCTCAACATATCTACAGGTGCGTTGCAAGCAGGATGTGAGCTATGCCTGCTCGGAAAGAAGATGACGCTCTTTATTACGGGTCTGTGTCCGAACAGGTGCTACTACTGTCCGGTATCCGCAGAAAAAATGTGGAAGGATAAAATCTATGCGAATGAAAGACCTGTTTCTACTATTGCAGATGTGTACCGGGAAATCAGAGAATCTGGAGCGACAGGAACTGCGATAACTGGTGGTGAGCCGCTCATGGTGGTGGACAGGGTTGCACAATATGTAAAAGGAATCAAAGGCGTTTTTGGGAGCAACCACCATATACATTTGTACAGCGGGTTCCCCTATCTCAAAAGAGAAAATGCACACAAATTGTTTCAGGCTGGGCTGGATGAGGTGAGGTTTCATATAATAGCCACAAAAGGCGTCGAAGATTCTATACGTGTGGCATCGGAGTTCAGCTGGAGGGTCGGAGTTGAGATACCCGCTCTACCTGACCTCGATTATTTGGAAATTGCAAAAACAGCAAGGGAAAGCGGTGCCAAGTTCATGATCCTTGACGAGTATGAAGTCAATGAAGAGAATTACTTTGCGACTACGATGAGGCAAAAGGGGCATAGAGAACTTCTGTCGGTTTCGCAAAATCACATTCAAGATATCGTAAAGAAGATCAGTCTGGTAATTCCCGTGCACTACTGTACAGTTAGGTCAAAGTACCTTATTCAGTACAGAAACAGGCTAGTGAATTCGTTCAGAGCAAAAAAAATTACAAATGCTGTTTTACTTGACGATGGGAGCACATTAAAAAAGGTGGGACGTAGCAGTGTCCGGTTTCTGCCGGTGTTCGGTACTCCTGTTTATGAAGACCTTTGACGCTTGACTGGATACCTTAAAACCGCCGCAACGCCGCTTAGACCCAAAAGTTGCTCCCCTCTCTCATGAAGGTCAGAAACAAATGCGACGTTTGTCGCATAAGCCTCCGCCTGCGCTATCAAGGGCCGTACGTTCTCATATGAGTTCCTGAGTAGTTTAGTGGAAATCAACAGCTCTTCGACCGCACCTATAGAGAGAGCGTACTGCACTTCCTCGAGACCTAGGGCAATCCTGTCGGCATGCGAACCCAGAAGCGCGAGTAACCTTTCTACAGCCTTTACTTCTTCGCGGAGCCTTGCGCTCTTTATGAACCCCTGCTCGAGTGTTTTTTGAAACACCTCTTTGACACCAGCGACACCTCCGTACTGGGTGTCGACAAAAGTAATTTTGATTTTGTCATGTCCAAGGAGACTACGGACCTCGTCAAATAACTTTCTTTTGAGCGAACCAGGACCAGACATGACACCTAGCTCCTCTGAAGCGAAGAACTGCGCGACAGCACGCGCCACAACCCTTAACTTATCACGCTCGATCGCATCCCTCCTTGGGTCTTGCTTACCCGGGATACCAGGCGACCAAGATGCCAGAATTTGAATGCCGTAATCCCAGATCTTCGCGACAGCAACCTCATCTCGGTCGATTGATACAACTATTATTCCATACCCGTTTTTCAGATCAGTCAACTCCTTTATCTCCGATTTGCTCCAATCCTTCGTCATTGAAAGCGTGGTTCCAAGCTCAACCGAAATGGTGTGATATGATCCGAGTATGCCAAGCTCGTCAGGGTCGCTGATTATTTTACCTGTTATTCTCAATGTGTTAGTAAATGGTTCGTATGAAACTTTCTCAGCTTTTACTCTGAGAATAGTGGACACTCTGCTCCCTCTAGTTTCGTTCACCTTGGTCATCCTTGTTGTTCTGGCTTCTACTTCCGTACCGGGTGAAATAAGCGAGTCAAGGATCCACAGATCGTTTAGTGACGTCACTTGCACGGTAGCGGTCCTAGTCTTTTCTTGGTATGAGAGAAGACGCATGGTATTCAGGCTTGGGCCTCATCGAAGGTCAGTGTGACCACATTAACAGGTTTTCTGACTATACTCCCCATTCTGTTCCCCACTATATAGCGTATGGACTTTTCACTTGCTATGTCCAAGATTCTCTGACTAATCACACCATCGAAAACAATGGCGTATAGATTGCCATTTTGATGCTGTTGTAGCGATTCGGCCATCTCCTTGACCGATACCTTTGAAATTTCATTGAGCTCTTTGTCAAGGAAGACTGCCTCAAGTGTACCATTTAGGCTCTTGATGTACGACAGGATCTTTTCTGGAATGGGAATCCTCTGCTTTGCAACATGCTGCTCCTGATGGACGTGTTGTTCGGCATGAATATGCTGGGGTTCTGGATGTTGTGGCACTTCCTGATGCTGTTGCTGGTGCGCCGGCTGTGACACAGTTTCCTCAACCGGGACTCTTGACATTAGCGCCTTCATGATCTCCTTGCCTGTGAGCTCTTCCACTTCTTTACCCTGCGGAGCTCTTGCTATAAAGTCAATTTCAGCAACTTCGAGCAGGCGCTTGAGAATCAGGTCGCCGCCTCTATCTCCGTCCAAGAACACTGTCGCTTCCTTTGTACGTGCGAGGTCGATAACGGTCTTGGGCACTCTTTCCGATGCTCCTCCTAGTGATATTGCGTTCCTATATCCGTACCTGAGCAGATTGAGAACATCGGCTCTTCCCTCGACTATTATCAATGAGTCCGACACGCCTACGTCAGGCCCTGCGTCAAGCTTCTCTGGACCATATTGTACAAGAGATGCTTCTCTCACCCTACCCAAAAGATTCTGGAGCAGCTCCTTAACGTCTACTTTCTGCTGCTTTTTCTCCCAGTCTTCAAGTATTTCTCTTGCACGAGAAATCACCCGGTTAATCTTTTCGATTCTGGTGTCTTCTATGTTGTCAAGATTAATTTTTGCGGTATATGGACCTATCCTATCTATGTTCTCAACAATGGACGCAATTAGCGCGGTCTCAGCCTTGTCGAGATTTGAAGGAATAAGGATCCGTCCTGTGCTCTTATTGTCGCGTGTCTCCAGGTCAACCACAATCCTTCCGATTCTACCTTTTTCAAGTAGAGACCGAAAGTCATACTCTTCGTTGAAAAGACCTTCTGTCTGTCCGAATATTGCACCTATTACGTCGCTCTTATCGACCATCCCTTCAACTTCGAAAGAAGCGCGAATGATGTATTTTGTAGCATTAGGTGATATTCCACCCATTTTTATATCATTTATAAAATCCTTCTAAGATGTTTTTAAGGATTAGCGAGCGATACCCCTGTCAGGTTAAAATTAGATCCGCGGTCAGCAGGTCACCGGGCATACTGGTCACTTGAGTCATCAACCATTGTCATACTCTGTCAGGCCGAGGGGCACGGCCTGTTCCCCGATCTCTGACACCACCTTTCATTGATGGCTTTCGCCCTACCTCGGATGGCCCTCGAACCGGGATTCTACGGCCGCACCCCCTCTACCCCCTTCCAAAGGAGGTTTAAAAAACAATCTGTTTCAGGTCGGGCTCGAATATTGTCATTTCAAATACGCTTGCCGGGTAATCTATCCTCCTTCTTCGGAGAATGTCAGGGTTAATTTCTCCGATGAAGCCGATGTTCTTACCGTCTTTTGTGATCTCTGCCGCCCTACCGCTTATTAGAAAGCCTAGTTCGGCGCGCGTGAATTCAGGGTTGATTCCAAGGTCTAGACCAAACTGTTCAAACACTTCTAACATTGTGTGAACAGGTGCAGAATTGTCGCAGATTAGCGCTGCTACATTGACGCCCTGCCAGTAGGTACCGGCATTCGCTGAACACACTGGCCCAATCTCAAAAATCCGGATAGGTTTTGGCTTCGTCTGGTTTCTGACTAGCACCGATAAAAGTTTCGGCGTAAGCAGGGTTCGTATAAATTTGAGATCGGCAGACCAAGGATTAGCGATTTCAAGGGCAGTGGTAAACCCAATCGCAAAGTCTACCATTTCGAATTCTGAGGAAAGCATCAAGTTATTCACTTCGATAAAGCCAAGCGAACTTAAGCTATCCCTAGCGCTGCGCATGGTTAGGGTGAGTGGGCTCAGACTTCCCTGACTCCCGACTGCGCTGGGGGTAACTGGTCCTATTTTGTTGTATCCATACATTATAGCTATGTCTTCGATCAGGTCGACTGAATGAAGTACATCCATCCTCGACAGCGGTACTGCGACAAGAAACCCGTCGTCGCGTGGCATAGTGTTGTAGCCCGCCTTTCCCAGATATTTGCGTACGTCTTCAAGAGACACGTCCACACCGAGCAGTCTTCGAGTATAGGATATATCAAGATTCACCTCACGCCATTCCTGTTGTACATTCCCACTCATTTCTTTTGTCGGCACGACATCAGCACTTTTACCGTATTGCACCAATGCCAAAGAGAGCATCTGAGCGACTGCTTTCGTGGTATCCAGACTCTCTCCGGTTACGTCAATTAGAACCTCGCTAGTCGACTCCTTTACTTCCGTTAATGCCGAGTTCACTACAGGCGGGAGGGATAGAATTTCGCCATCAGACGTCCTGAGAACGGGGTATATGTCAAACCCGTCAAGCAGGTGTCCGTATGAACGACCCTGAGGTGTTTCTCTCAGTACGGCATCTAAAGTCATGATCTCGGTACAATTAAGAGGCCGGAAAGCTATCTTTTCTGGTGCTTCACCGGTGTACACAAGCTCGCGACCACTTAACGCGCTCGCATCGTGAATACCGATGGCAAATTTCCTCCTTTCCCGTGAAAGCGATCTGTGCAACAGCTCCTGATACTCTATAAGATCATCAAGTCTATGCTTATCCAGCCTGACACCGCTAACATGATAAATCGAGATATAGGGTCGAACTTTAGAAACCTTATCATATTCTATCCGCAGTGAGAATTTGTGCGAGGTGGTTGGTGGGGTGAAACCCCTTTCCATATCAAGGTATTTTCTAAAGGCCGCCGCAAGCCCGGCAGAGCTCATTATGTCTGGCCTGTCTGTGTTCAGTTCTAGTTCATATATTTCGCCCTTTTCGGAAATTATCTCGCCCTTAAAGTTGAATATCAAGTTAGCGAACTCTTCGGAATCGACCCTTCTACCGAGGAGATCCTCGATAATTTTTTTATTAACTCGTACTGTTGGCAAATTTCTTCTTCGCCTCCTGTTTCTGAAGGATTTCGTCCAAATCTTGTGTTACGAGCTCCCTGATATCTGAGATGTTATAGTAGACAAGAGCAAATCGGGTGATTCCTATTCCCCAAGCAAGTACTGGGGTGTCCAAGCCGAGAGGGCGGGTCACTTCTGGCCTGAATATCCCGCCCGGTGCAGCCTCTATCCAACCGAGCTTGTCGTGGTATACATAGGCTTCGACGCTCGGCTCGGTAAAGGGAAAGTAACCCGGTTTGAATCTTATCTTATCCACCCCGAGCGACTTCGAAAATCGTTCCAATATCCCGAAAAGGTGTCTTAAATTCACTTCCCTTCCACCCAATATTCCTTCACATTGCTGAAATTCGGGAAGATGCGTTGCGTCTATCGCATCTCTTCTAAAATTGCGATCAATAGTGAAGTATCTGAATTCGGTGGTCTTTATCTCAGAAAGCCTTCTTACGGAGACAGCCGTTGTATGCGAACGCAGAACGCGCCTGCTAGCCGCTGCCATGTCCCATTTTTCGCGCCAGCCGATTGAACCAGTCTTCCAGCCATTAAGATGAGTTAGCTTTACGTTTTCCACTTTGTCGAACGGAAGGTTCGACCCCAGCTGCAGGTTCTGCATAACTAAGTCATAGTTTGCCTGCACATCACGGGCCGGATGATTTTGAGGGACAAAAAGCGCATCAAAGTTCCAAAATCCGTACTCAATGTAGGGACCAAACATCTCCTCAAATCCCATCGAAATTAAGATCTCTTTTACCATTTCAAGAAATTCTATATAGAAGTGCTTCTTGCCTCTATTATAGAATGGTTTAGGACTGTACTCAAAAGTAGCCTCGGGAAGAATTATAGAATTATAGCTACCGTCTACCAGATCTTTGTGGGTTATAACTGGCGCCCGTACAGAAATTGAAAGGCGGTTATAGTCCACAGTGGGGTTAGGACCAACCATTATCCTTTCTCTTTGTCTGAGCTCTGCGAATTGTCTGTCTTTAAGAATGTTCACGTCACGCGGTAGGTCTCCCGTAATGCTGAATGCCTTTGCGCTCTTTAATTTTGAAAAGGTTTCAGAAAGGCTGTCCTTCTTATCCATTTTTACCAACACTCGGCGAGAGGCCTCACTAGACATCTTAAACATTGAACGCTTTATTCCCCAAGCTATCCCAGCACTGAACTCCTGTTCACCCAGTTGAACCTTGCTACGTAACTCGTCGAACCTAGATTTCGTGCCCATTGATTCGTAGATCTGGTCTTCGGGAAGCCTCACAGTTTCGAGTGCTCTCTGTGTGGCCACAACTTCCGTATAGGGTAGAGAGTGTTTGAGTATGAGGTTTTTGTTCGACAAAGATTCGACTGCTGAACCGAGTGCGGTTTGGTCGTAGCCGGTTAGCTGTGAAAGCTCTTCTAGCCCCATTTCACCCCGCTCGGCTATGAGGTGAACTATGCGACTTTCTTTCTCATTCAGGTAAAAAGTTACCATTCACATATCCTCCTTATACGATCCCTTTGCGGACCACCGTCTAGGTCAATCTCGCCATTCAAAAATCTTGTGGTGGAGATTGGCCTTCCGTCGAAGGCTTTAACTGTTCTTACGAGCCTGATTGCCACAGGTTCGAATCCCTTTGATTGCCGGATATTGTTTATCTCGCAGGCGTATGGAAGGTTTTCTTCACTCGTGACCAAATATTTGTAGTTACTGTCTAACACGACGGGTCCGTAGTGATCCGCCAGGGGATATATCTCGGGGGTCAAATCAAATACCAGCTTAAAGTAGTCAAGGACCATCTTCGTCCTTTGGTCGAAGCTTGGAACTGGGTGATATTTATAGGCGAGTGGTTTGAGCGTGATGCCGACCGTTATATCCAGCCCAGTGTTCACGCATTCCGCAAAAAGAGCATGATGCCCGCTGTGAATTACTGCGAAGGTTCCTCCAACTGCTGTCTTGCCCGGCATTTTCTATAACCGCGGACCCGGTGGGATTTGAACCCACGACCATCGGCTCCGAAGGCCGCCGCTCTGTCCATGCTGAGCTACGGGTCCGCCTCTTATCCTGCTAACCTAAATTTAAGCAGTGATCTACCAACTCAGAGGATGGTTTGAGTAGGACATATAACATCGCAAATTCATCTAAGCCAGATCATGCAACCCGTGATTATACTTAATTTCAAGAACTATCGACAGGTTGCCGGGGAGCGAGGCATCTTACTTGCCACGGAGGCAGTAGAGCTGGCCAATAAGACGAATACACAGATCTTTATCGCGCCGCAACTTATAGACACATCCTTGTTTTCTGCGAAGGGACTTAAGGTATTCGCACAGCACGCGGATAGCGTATCTAACGAGCGTTCGACTGGAAAGGTGACACTAAGCAATCTAAAGCAGGCTGGTGTTGTCGGCACTTTGGTAAATCATTCAGAATATCCTCAATCTGCGCAGGATGTGAGGGAAATTGTGGAAGGTGCTGCTCGGCTTGGCATAAAGACATGTGTTTGCACACCTGACTTGGATACGCTGTCCATTTTGGAGGGACTGGAACCAGACTTCGTTGCCTATGAACCGCCTGAACTCATCGGGGGAAATATCTCGGTTTCCAAAGCGCGTCCTGAAATCTTGACCAGGTTCTTTGGTCTGCTCGATAATTTTTCGCCTTCTTCAATAAAACTCTGCGGGGCAGGAATAAAAACGTCAGAAGATGTGAAAGCTGCTAAGCTGCTTGGGGCTCAGGGGGTTCTGATCTCATCTGGGGTGGTTCTTGCGGAAACGCCATCCAGCGCACTTCTATCAGTTATTGATGGCTTCTTCTGAAGGTTCATGTATGGGCGACTCGTAGAAGTACTCCCCGGTCTCCTTCTGATACCGATCAAGGTAGCTCCCTTCCTTGTTAACTCTGGGCCTCCCAGATTCTTTATCTCTCCTGAATGTCAGACCGACATCGCGCAAAAATGAATTCAAACCGTCTTTAAGACCAACCGGCGATTGAGCGAATCCTCTTACACCGGGTTCGCCTGAGATCAACACCAGAGTGTCTGAAACATAGTCGATAAGGGAGAGGTCGTGATCTACCACGAACGCCACGCGGCCTCTGTTTTCGATTGTCTTCTTGATAGCTTTTGAGACAACAAGTCTTTGTTCTGCATCAAGATAAGCACTTGGTTCGTCGAGTAGATACACATCTGCATTTAGTGAAAGCGTATAGGCAACTGCCACCCTTTGCAACTCACCACCACTGAGTTCCGCCACGAGCTTCTGGGAAAGCTTTTGCACCTCGAGAGGAGAGTAGACGTTGCTGATATATAGTTCATCATCAAGAGCACCTGGATTCTTTTTGAAAAGTTCCTCAACCGTACCGGCGAAATTTGGGCTGAGGGTTTGCGGTTTGAGTGCAAGGCCAAGCCTGCGCCCTTTGTAGTAATTTTCCTTAAAGTATTCATTGAGGCTCCTCACAAATGTCGATTTACCAATTCCGTTCTCTCCGATTATGCCAACTACACTGCCCTGAGAGACAGAACCCTGACTTATTTTAAGTTCGAAACCTGAAGAATAAGAGAATCCTGTTTCGGGCCACATCATTACGGTATCCGATTTGGCAAATGTTCCAGACCCACGCCTTGTAAAGAGAATTTCATAGTCTCTTATGCGCATATTTTGATCTGGAAGATATCCCTTAAGGAAGTGGTTGATTCCCGTTCTCGTGCTATAGGGATTCGAAAAGTAACCGTATCCTCCCGCCTCGCCGTATACAAGGGTAACGTAATCCGAAAGATAATCAAGCACAATGAGGTCATGCTCGACCACAACGACATACTTGCCCTTTTTGGCCAAGCTCCTAACAGTTTTACTCATCATGAACCTCTCCTTGACGTCAAGAAAGCTTGCTGGTTCATCAAAGAAATATGCGCTTGCATCCTGGGAAACTGTGTTTAAAATTGCTGCCTTCTGCAGTTCGCCCCCGCTCAGCTCATTAAGGCGTCGATCTAAAATCTGGTTCATTTTGAATTGCTGGATCAGATGGTCTGCGACATTCGATAGATACTCTTTGAGAACAACGTCTGTCTTAAGATGATCCAGATACTGGGGCTTGACGGCTACCTTGAGCCTAGATGAATAGAGGTCCGAAAAATACCGCTGAAACTCCTTACCTCTGAAATAGTCGATAATGTCGGATTTCGATCTTGCGTGACCACCGAGATTGGGAATGATTTCGCCGGTAAGTATTCTGAGCGCGGTTGTCTTACCGGCCCCGTTTTTACCAAGAATGCCCAGAACCGAGGCTTGCTTTGGCTGAGGAAGCCAGAACAGAGAAAAGCCACTGCTCTGGTACTTGTGCACGATAACCTCAGACCACTTGTCAGGAAGGTTTATTACACTTATTGCCGAATATGGACACTTATACACACATATTCCGCATCCTATACAAAGATTTTCATCAATTTTTGCCTTCTTTGTTTCCTGACTTATTATTATTGTCTCGGGTTTCACTCTCTCTACAGGGCAAACCCGTATACACAGCTCACCGCACTTCTCTGGGCGACACTGATCAATCTCAACCGCGGCTATCCGCATCGCCAGGCGCCTTTAGTCTTCGCCTTCTTCATCTTCTGAAAGGTCGTACGATTCAAGAAATGCCTCCTTGGACTCCTGTTTTAGTTCCGCATCCTCCTCCTGAGACTCTATTACCACATCGACAGGTTTCTTGACTTGTATCACCGTTTCCTTGGCCTTCCCTTTATATGGTTCGGTGAAGCCGCATTTTGCGCATTGCAGTATTAGCTTTTTCTCCTTCTTTGGTACCATTACTCCGCCACATTTAGGGCAATATTCCAAAACAAATCCTCCTAAAATTCTATATCTGAGTAATAAAAGACCTACTCCCCCTCTGGTTCTGCTTGCTCTTCCTCTTCCTCTTTAAGGTCTTCAAGGTCCTCGTCCAAGAATTCTTCATCTTCACTATCGAAATCCTCCTCAAGCTCGTCTTCAAGTTCCTCTTCTTCCTCAATCTCTTCGTTTTCGCTCAATGGATACACCTACTGGCGTGCGCATAAGGGCGACCAGAAGTATTTAAACTCTGCTAATCAGCTACTTCGAAAAAGCGAAGAGACGATGCAGTAAATAGAAAAGAATGAATCGACTACTGCCATGATCTATATGTAATAACATAAAAGATTCCTTCATAAAACACCGCTACGAATAGACATGGCCCCAGCGAAACCACAGGCAGACGTCTCGCAATGGATATATAATTCAGCAGCATATATTTTTAGATGGTCTTATTTGTCCGGTGTAGACCGCGAGCGCCTTAAGATGGCCATTCTTGGGGTGTACAAAGTTAATACAGACGATGTGGTTTTTCTGGTTGAAGAGAAAAGCGAGATGGTTCTACCCATTTTTATCGGTCAGAATGAGGCAATGTCTATACAGCTCGCATTGGAGAACATTAAACCTCAGAGACCATTTACCCATGATCTGATTGTAAACATCCTCGACGAGCTACAAGTAGAGCTTGAGCATGTTACGATTGACGGTCTTCTTAAGAACGTCTATACAGCTACACTCCATCTCAGGGATCTTACCAAGAACAGACTTGTCAAGATCGATGCGAGACCATCGGATTCTATCGCTATAGCTCTTCGAACTGGGTCTCAAATATACGCAGACCGGAGCCTTAGGGAGCAAATGATCCCTCGTAGTAGCCTCAAGTTACCTGACCAAGACAAAAAAGCGGACGACGATTTCCCTGATTCGCCTTATGGAGCGTGATCCCCGAGCTCCCGCAAGAGGAGCAAGCCAAAGATACGCCAAGAAAAGGTCCTGGATTAAAACTGTTACCCAGAAAACCCTTGTGTTAAAAGGCGCAGGCACCAAGTAAACGGACACAGGAAATTCTATGAGCAAGAGAAACTGCATGACCAAGCAAACATAAAACGCTCGTTCAGGCTTCAGAATCAATGGTATGAAGGGCAACAGATAGAGGAAGAATTCGGGAGACCAACCACTGCTTGTGATGAAGGTTGCTGAAAGGAGTGCCACGAACAGGCTGGTCAAGTCTAATCTGCGCTTTATGGAGACCAGCGCGCTTCCTCCAAGCGCAACTCCCACAACGATTTCCGCCAAACGATTGTAAAGACCAGTATCCTGCGGTCCAATGGGGTTTACAAACACCTGTGGGGAGGGAACTATCCCGACCAAGTAGTAATCCCAGTTCACTGGGGGAACAGGAGGAGACAGGTCTGCATACAGAGGAGACCTGACCAGATAAGTTCTTCCAAACCCTCCGAGTACAAGCGCATAAACCGACGACCAAGGTGGCCTTCCCGCTTGCCAGAAAAAGGGGGACATAAAGTTGGAAGGATTCACAAAGTACAGCGGAAGGTTGAAGCACAGAAGAAACAAAACAAAGGACACAGCGAATCTCAACTTTCCGTGTCTGTCTCTTGAAAGCAGATACGCAGGAAAAAGTAGAATCGGAAAGAGTTTTAACGATGCCCCGAACGCCGCAGCAAGTGACGATAAGATAGCTTTCTTGTTGGCAAGGTAAAGGGAGAGGATACATAAGAAGACCACGGTAGGATCATAGACACTCGCAGTCACGGTAAAGAATATGGGAAGGGGCGAGATCGAGTACAAGTACGCAAGTGGCGCGATCTTATTAAAGTGCAAGGTCTTCCCATGCGTATTGTAGATCAGCTTCCAGACAAGGATTGCCGTGCCAAAATCGCTCAGTGCATTGACTAGGTACCAGCTAGTCCACTGAGTATTTACCGACCCCGCGAACTTAAAGAGTGAATATAAGAGAAAGGAATACAGAGGGGGATAAGGCGTCCACACTTTGAATATCCCGTATCGACTCTCCTCATCAAATATCTCAAGCAGCCATGCAAAATATGTACCGTGTTGTGTATAGTAAACGGGTATAGTGATACCGAATAGCCTAGTGATGCCCGGTTGCGCAGGTGCTGGAAGAAGAAAAGGGATTGAAATAACCAGTCTCATGGCTACTGCACTAATTATGTAGAAGGTGAACTCCTGATTGATTTTTAAGTATTTGAGACCCGTAAGAAACCGGTACATCGGTCTCTTGACAATCTACATTCGGGTTATAATGTATTTTGGTTCGCAAGATTTGCGGCGGAGCCCTCAATAACCGTAAGCCGAAATGAGCTTACCTCCTCGAAAGTGTATCATTTTTCCATCTTCTATCAGGTCGTGTGACTACGGGAGTCCGCTTAAGCAGACGAAACTGCTGATTGGTATTAAAACAGTAGACGTTCATCCTTTCGTGAACAAGTAATTCTTAACTCTATCGTCATCCAGCTGGATTATAACACCACGAAGTATGCCTGCCCCGTAATCACTGCCGGGGTTAAACACGGAGACGCGTTTGGAAACCTTTACCTGGTCAACACCTCCCGATTCATGGATATGCCCGTGTAGTCCTACCATTGGCATGAACTCTTGGATAATTTTCCTGACAGAGGTGCTACCCACGGAGACCATCTGGTACTCTCCACCCACCAGCACGGGCTTCAGGTCAGAAGTAAGTTTTGGAGCTTTATCTATTATGGTGTCCACAGGAGGCACATGCGTCACAAGTAAGACCTTCTTATGATCCACCTTCTGCATGAGCGCTGACAAATCCTTGTATATCTCTTCCTCGGATTTTTCCCTAGGTGTATTCCACGGTGTAGGATTAGAGTATCCGTATCCCACAAGCTCGTAGCCCCCTTCTAGCTCTGCAACGGCCTGGTCAAAGGGCACTATCGTATCAGATCGATACTCCTGTATAAACTGCGCAACCTCTTCATAATCATCATTACCTGGAAAGAAGTATAGTTTTGCTCCAAATGGCTTCAGCCTTTCTTCGGCCTTCGAAAGAAAGCTCTTGAGGTCCTCCTTCATCGCTTCGAGAAATGCATTTTTAACCTTATCCTTGTTTTGAGCAAGGTCCTCATACTCAGATTTGGTAACAACCCTGTAATAGAAACCACTATTTCTTATCTGCTTCTGCGTCTCTGCGAGTTTTGTCATGGTTATCCTCTTGACCTCACCGAACAGATTTAAAGAATATTCCTCATCACTTTCCCTTATGATGGGGACAAGAAGCTTCCCAGTCAAATCTCCTGCTATTACTATATTTTTGACGCCATAGAACTTGGCCGAGTTTATGGTTTTGTTAAGGACGGCCTCTGAACCATGGAGATCCGATACCAAGAAAAGCTTCGGCAACTGTGAGTAGTCAAGTGTATCTGGCCTATTTAAATCTTGTTTGTACCTGCGAAACCTGCGCCACGAAACGCTGACGGGCATACCGCCTTACACATCACAGAAGGATTTGTTGTGGGGAGAAACCGACACGCCGGAGTTTTTAGTCATCCTCGGCGCCCTGTGACTGTCCAACATCCTCCGACGACCCACCGAGAAAGAATCTCTGCACTTCAGCATGAAGGTTGGCAAGGGTCGCCACATCAAACACCGAGACCGGGAGTGGAATGCTTGGTGTTGATACTTCGAACACAGTCTCAATAAGCCTAAGCGCGAGATAATCGGACAAATTCTGGTGTTTTATCGTTTTTTGAAACTCATCAGGGTTTTCAAAGCGCTCAACGAGTTCCTCGAGGACACTCTGCCCCACTATATCTGCCTTGCTTATGACGTTAAGTGATGGAATCCTTAATCGCAGTGAAGCGCTTGCTGACAGAAGAAGTAAGGACGCCACACCCGTATCGCTTTGGAGTATGAGCGGATCGAGAAGGAAGATAGAGGCCTTCTGCGGGGCTTCTATTCTGTCCACCAACACGGGGCCAATTTCCCTAAACGCGAAAAGTTCAAGCTGTCCTGGCGTGTCAACAAGCAAGTAATCAGAGCCGAGCGAAGACAATTCGTCGAGGAAGTCTCCAAGATTCGTGGCGAGTATGTCCATGGCCGCAACTATGGCACCGTTCGGACCGAGTGTGCGGTCGCGTAGCAGTTTTGCTATATCAACAAAGTTTCTGATGTCCACATCAGGATTATAAGGCAGTGTCAAGACTGCGGGGTCAAGGTTAACCGTGGAGCATGAAATATTTCTTTCGTTAAGAAAGTTAGAATAGGCATCCACAAGCGATGTTTTTCCGCTCCCTGCCGTTCCAAGAAAGAAAGCCGCACCCAACATTTACACGTCGCCCTGAACCTGAGCACCAAGCATCTCCAAGTCCCCCTTTAATCTCTTTGCAACATCATGACACAACCTCACTACATACTGATCATGCGTTATCGCATACACGTGCACCTTCAAGACCGATTCGCCCTCGCTATGTTCGGGGTGACTCTTGACATAAACAAAGGGATTCTCGTTAACTACCTTGGCGAGGAGGGGGGCGGCCGAAGATTCTGGAATGCCACTTGCAACAAGGATATATTCAACTAGTTCTCCCACAACCGGAAACAGAGTGTCTGCATATGATTCGACAATCGACTTCATTTCAGCAGGTACGCCTGGAAGGCATACAACTAATGTCTTGTCGGTCTTGAACAAAAATCCGGGCGCCGTTCCCAAAGCGTTCTTCAATACGGTCGCACCCTTTGGCATCATCGCCATTTTTACCCTCTCTTTTGTCAATTCCAGCCCGAGCTTCTGGTACTTGCTCTTTATTATTGCGAGTGCTTCCTCGTTAATTTCATAAGAAACACCTAGACCCTTTGCCACGCTTTTTGATGTCATATCATCAAATGTGGGCCCTAGGCCGCCAACCGTGATGATGATGTCCGGTTTCCTTCTAAGAGCCGCATCGATTTCATTAGCTATCTCTTCTTCATTATCACCTATCGAAATTATTCTTGAAACCCTGTATCCTCTTTTTACTACAAATAAGGAAAGCCAAGCGGCATTTGTGTTTACGACCTTTCCAATAAGTAATTCATTGCCAACTGTGATAATTTCGATGATCATCATCCCAAAGAAGGTTGATCGAATATAAGTTTTTTATGGGAGGCTTTGCTCCCATCACCGTAGTGTGAACCTACTTCCGAGCTGAACGAACCGGCCTCGAACCCGCGGACTCTCGCTCTTTAGGGGAGTCGCCATACGTAGCGAGTGTTTTACCAGCCTAAACCACCGGCTCACAATGGGCTCCTCAGTCATTCTTGAAGTAAACCCTTCCATTGGCCGTGAGTCCGTTTTGCTCGATCAACTAATATCTGAAGGTGATAATAATAAATATCCCTATCGGACCTGGAGTTACTGTCGCACAGTTGCGACCAGTCTTCAATGAGGTGATGGGGAAGGATGCCCGTGCTCCTGAAGAATCACGCAGGATAGTGAGCCTCAGTCCTGTAATAATGGAAACCCTTTTCTTTTTGGGCTTGGCAACGATATTGTTGGATCAGCACATTTTGCGTCTGCCTTCCGGAAGCAAGAAACAAGGGAAAGGTGGGTAGTTAGAGCGCGGCAGGTTTGACCGGCTAAGAAGCCTCAAACCTGACCTGATCCTCACAATCACAAGCTATCAGAGGCTGCTCGGGTTAAAACTTTCCGATCAATTCTTTATATATGCGATTGCACCGCCTGCTTCTACGTCAGGAGTCATTGACACTGCTGTAAAGGTCGGACTTGTGGTTGGAAGGATTGATAGAACCAAGAATCTGGCTTCGTCTTTGCTGCGTGGATTGTCAAGGTTGACACCAGTCAAGTTATGGTTAAGGCTATACGTGGAAATAGATTTAGGTGGTCCAGTAAGCTTCGGAGCTCACAGCTACATAGTTGATGCATTCACCTGTCCTGGTGTTTCAATCCTATTCGACAAAGTCATAGCTGAATGGCTTAAACCAGAGCTGGAAAAGGTACCCGTAATGGAACCAAGTGTATTCGTTTATGACGCCAAGGTGTACTCCAAGTCTGACATTGATGATTTCAACCAAACGATAGAAAAAAGGAGCTGAAGAGGGATGCGCGCAATCATACCGGTAACTATCTAATAACACCCGACCCACTGGATTTTCTTGTATATCATTGTTCAAGCTTTATTACGGAAGCTATGCCCTGGCTTATCACAAATTGTCGAATATAAAGAAGGATGCTTAAAGCTAGAAATCGAAATATTTCCTAGTAGCAACGGGTTGAAGCGGCTACAACCGGAAAGTCGGACCGTACCAAGGGATCAAGGCGGGCAGCCTCAAGCTGTTTTTCGTATCAGGTCAAGGACGCCATGTCCGAATGATTATCTCAAGGCTCCTGATTGTCGTCTTCAAAGATTCCATCCCAAAATCGTTTAGAGGTGAACCAATGGAACTGGACAGGAATTGGCACCACATCCTCCCCTCCTAGGTAAGACCCCGGCATACCATCATGGACGAAGCGCCGAAGTCAATTCTTTCGATGAAACCAGCAGCATTCAGTTCCTCCGGCCGTTTGGGGAGGACGTGAGGTGCCAAGCCAGGGTTTGATTCGAGTGATCGGTTGAACCTATTTGTCCTTCCTAGGCAGTGTCCCTCAAGATCAACATCACCCACTTTCTTACCAAGACCCCCAGACTTGTTTGAACAAATGGAAAACATAACCTTGGGTGTAAACCCTTCGGGAGTTTGGTCCACCCGGAGTCCGCCAGCCTACGCCAGGGTTATTCCGATACAACCCTTGTCGTTCCAAACTGTACTCAACAATACTTTTGGCACCATGTCTTTTTGTAAACCAGTGTACAGTATTTCCATGGAGTATAAATCTGGAAACGGTAATTAAGCAAAGGCTTACATATAGCTATTTGCTTACAGAGTACCTAGGAGGAATCATGATGAGTTTTCACAGGCCCAAGAAAAGCTCTCTGAAATACTCAGAAGGTATGGGGTGCTGAAGTCGGAGTTCTTCCAGCTCATAAAAAAACCATTCGGTGGTTTTGTAGGTTTCTGGAAATTGCTTTCTCAGGAACAGGATTAGGTGGCATGGTTTGAACTGGAAAGATACAAAGATACGCAGGACAAGGATGAGGTCGTGGCCAGAGTCGGCAATGACCCGGAAACAGGCCCTCTTTTCTCGGAGATCATGTGTTTGGCAGTCCCTAAGTTGAGGCACGTCCAAGGAGACTTGTGCCTCATAGAGGCCTATAGGACATAGGGCTGTTCTGAAGTGGCTAAGTTAACGGGACCTAAATCAACTTTACTTCCTTGAATTCGAACCATTTCTATGGCCCCGCCTGCACTGTGGTCATATCCTTGCCACCCAATGGACGAATTGTCAAGGCTGTCACCCGGGAATAATGGGGGATTCTCCGTTGTTATCTTGTTCTTGATGCGGTTCTCACAGTCGCCGTCATCCTACACTTCTTCTTGTTCAGGCTGTTTGGACTGTCTCATCTCAACCGTCACATGATAGCCATCTCTCATTTTTACACGTCAAACTTCGCCAATTTTACTGGAACATCGGGAATAATGGGTCGAGCGGGATTGCTCTCATATAACGGAAGATTTAGTGGTACTCATGAAAAACTATATCTAATACCCTTGTACGATTTGTGTCGTATGTTCAGGGCTAACCGCTTTGTTCCAGTTCTCTTCTCGCTTACCACGACCGACTTGTGCTACTTCTTGGTCATGCTGGGAATGTCGCGGGGAACCGGATTGCCGTTTCTCATTCCTCTGTTGGTGGCGATGTGGATGGTCACACTGAAGGTAGTTGACATTAACACGTATGGGTTCCTTAAGCGATTTTTTGCGCTTTGGTTACTGGTATCACCTATTGCGATGATACCACTTGCAATCTGGATGGTGGAATCGTTTTCGTTTGATGCCGTTTCGATCGTAGGTACAGCCATCAGCGTCACCCTTCTTGTTTTTATCAGAAAGAAATATGGTTCTTCAGCGAACGCGGTCACTTCCTCAGTTTCTTCCATCATATTATTTGCGATGGGCATCAACCTTAGATCGGCCGATCTCTTTTTTGTATCAGCTATATGGTCTCTGCTGGCTGGTGCTTGGGTATGCGCGCGAATAATTCAGCTTTAAGTTTGTCCGTCGTGATGCCGACTGTCCGCCAAAGGATGGTATGCGTTCAACATAACCTTTATATAGAGATGTTAGTAAAATGTTTTGAATATGCCTACAGAAGAAGAAAAGATAGAGGAAATAATCCTTTATTATGTTATTAAATCTAAAAATATAACTTTTAGAACGCTGCTATCGTTTCTTGCGAAACATATGACTGCTCGACTTAGAAGAGATAGAATAGCCCTTATACTATCATCTATGGCGACGAGAGACTTGATCAGGGTGTACAAGCAGGACTCGCTTTGGAGGATTACGCCCGCTTCTAAACGCCAGCATTAGAGTCTTAGCATTATTTTTGTGGGTACGCCGTCGTTCTTAACCACGGTTAGTGGAGATGAAACCTCTTCAAGGCTAGTAAGAGGTTCCAGAGCCTTACGCACCTTCTGGAGGGTGTTAAGCTTATCCTGAAGGGTCTTGATGGATTCTTCAAGGCTTGAAGCCTCTTCATCGGCAGAGGCATTGATCACAACCCTAAGGCCCATAAGGTCTAGCTCTTGGGTTTCGCCACTCTGCTTCATTGTCGCTAGCTTCCCTCCAGTCAATTTGCTGAGGGCTTCTTGAGTTTTTCTCAGCTTCTCTTGACGCGCCCGAGCTTCATCGAGCCTCCTTAAATAATCACCAAGCAACGTCTTTATCCGCTGAACTTCATCATCAATTTCTTTGGTCAGTTCCTGAGCTGTCTTATATGAGTGAATTTCGACTGACAATTTTGGTATTAGTGATTTGGGATACTTCCTAATAACCTTTTCCAAACTCAGTAAAAGAGGCCGTATGTCATACCTGTAAAACCTTTAAAAGTGACTCGACAAGTTCCTTCTGACTCACAACTATCACAAAGCTGCCAACTGCGTTGACGTCTTCTAAGATGGCCGGAATTATAAAGACAGTGCTGTCTACGACGAGCATGGGAGACAGTTTGGCCGCACTCATCTTTATGGACGCCCTTTCTTTGAGTTTCGTGAGAAGGTGATCGGGGAGGGGAGTTCCTTTTGTTAAAAGAAAGGTAACCTGCATTTCGGGTCTGATCGAGGCAGTTTGGACCACGGCGTTCACCAGAAACTCCTGTTGCATATTTACAGCCACGACTTTTGTTTGCGCCCGCCTTACAGCCGCAGACAGAACTGTTTGTAGATCATAATTTAACTCATTGGTGAGGATCCCAGTAGAATTCAGTAACTCATCGAATTGAATCAGTCTTGAAGAGTATTCATACCATAGTATCAGAAAGAGTGATGTGAGTCTTAGACTCTTGGCTAACGAGCCGTGCTGATCGACTTTCGTTTTGAGGAAGTTGAGCCCTTTCGCTATACTGTCAGAAAAGCTGAGGTTGTCAAGTACAATCAGTGTCCGGAGAAGGTAGATCGTCTCTTCTAGGTCACCCCAACTTCCATCTTTTTTTTGCCTAGATACTATGCTGAAGCATAGCTCAGGCACTGCTTCTTTCGGAATTTGCTTGGACTGGTCCAGTATATGCACCAGCAGAAAGAGGTCTGTAGCAGATATTGTATCCGGTTTCTTGATAAGTTTGTCCATCAACACCTTTTTCACATGCGTGATGGCTGCCTGAGTTACTGAGTTACGCAAATCGATATGAAAAAGGATGTAAGTGAAGGCTAAATGATTGCCGAGTATGGAACCGTCTGGGAGTTGCAATCGAGTCGCATCATCCAGAACTGAAGACGTAAATTCTCTTAACTTGTTGGTGTCAAATTTCTCGAGCAGCTCGAGCAACGTTACATAACCTTCCGGGTCCGTTTTAGGAAGCTCAACTTTGATTCCTAGATCAAGATTTATACTCTGGTTAAGAAGGTGGGCAAGTTTACCTGACTCCTCCGAAAGCTCGGCCTGGTTCACTTTCAGTGCTTTCAGACCAGCCAACACATCCCCTACTCTGTTAACGTCAACGTCTTGCCCTAAATATTTGTTTATTTCGTTTTTGAGCCAGTTAATAGATTGAATGAGGGGATGCTGTATCGACTGGCTGACCATGATGATTTACTCCTTGTGGTGATATACTAATGTTTATATAAACCCTAATACCGTAACATCGGTTTCTTTCATGGTGTTAAAGAAAAAAGTGACAAAACAGACAGGAACCATCCAAAAAATTTCTACCTAAACTAAATGGTTAGGGCTGTTTCACCTGGAGTTCAACGACCTTGTGGTCCTGCCTTTGACCATTTATAGCACCAGTTGCACATGCATTCGTTACCTTCTGACCACGTCTAAGGGTGCCCCTGTACAGTCCCTGTTCAAGGGTTCTGCCGGATTTCTTTTCCCACTCCTCGATCGGCATGCCGAACTTAGCCTGCACTGCATCCCTGTACCACTCTGGCAGAACATTGAATGCACAGAATGGAATTATCCTGTTGTCAGGTGTCAGGTAGTGAATATCGCATCGCCTCAACCTCTCTTCATCATGGTTGTACTTATCCTGGAAGTGCATCATACCTATGAACAAGGTTCTCATGTGCAGCTCGCCTAGTGCGCTATAGTTGTGCCTTACCAGAGCATTATAAAGGAGTTTTGCGAAGTTGAGACCTTCTGGTTGCTTTTCTCTGTCGATGAACGAAGGTAACTTGCTCAGGATCTTTGCCGCGACAAGATATCTGTTGGCACCTATTTCAAGCTCCTCGGTCTTCTCCTTAAGGTATTCCAAGAGTCCTTCAACATCCACAAACCTCGTCAGGGGGATTAGTTTGTTGCCTTCACGGAACACGTACGTACCCGCACCACATGCAAAGTGTATTGATAGCTCATACTGCGGTTTTTTGGTAAGAGCCTCGACGAATTGGGTGATTGGAACGCAACTGGGAACCGGGAAGAATGAGTCAACGTCTATTTCACCGTCTGTCTGTTCCTCAATCCTTTTGATTGCATCCGGAATGGTTATCCTGTATTTCTCTCGTTCGCTCTTTGACATTCTACCCGTGAGAGAGACGGGTTGAAAGTTAACCGCCCTTACTATATCCATGTTTTGCTGCGCAAACCGGATTATCGCACCCAATTCATGGTCGTTTACAGACTTTATTACAGTAGGTACGAGTACGACACCGAGACCGGCCTTTCTGCATGCGTCTATCGTATACGGAGCCTCCCAATGGTTCTTGGGGTTGGTTTTCGGTGTCACCCCATCAAAGCTCATGTAAAGGTTATTTACGCCGGCCTCGCGGTATATTTTTGCAAGCTCAGGATGTAGCGCAATATTTATCCCATTTGTGTTAAGCTGAATATGATCCACACCGCTAGATTTGATTGCCCTAATGATCTCCGGTAAGTCCTCCCTTAGCGTCGGCTCCCCGCCAGTTATCTGCACCGCATTTCCCGGAACAGGTCGCTCGGCTCTCAGGTTAAGAGCCATCTCCCTTATCTCTTCGAGAGTGGGCTCATACACATAGGCGCCTTCTACACCCTTCTTGACATAGAAGAAGCAGTACCAGCATGTGAGGTCACACCTGTTGGTAACGACCACATTTGCAAGGCCAGTATGACTAAGGTGACTCTCACAAAGACCGCAGTTGTTAGGACAGTCGCAACCCACTTTCTTCACATTTGGGTGCTCAGTTCCCTTTCCATTATGTAGGTATCGGCTGAATTTAACATACATATCATAGGAGCCAAAATAAAGCTCCTCGGTTTCTCCGTGCTGTGGACAGGTCTTCTTCATGAAGACCTTACCGTCTCTTTCATAAACATATGCGGGCAGAACCAAATTGCACTCTGGACAGATGCTCTTTGTCTCGGTGATCACGTTACCTTCGGCCGGAGTTTCGCGGATAATTATGTCTATTGCCATGGTTATCCCGGTATTAACGTGACCGCTTATTTAAGCAATTTCCAACGGTTTACCATTTTAAAGTTGTCAGATTTTCGAGTGATCGGCTTAGATGCGGGTTTAACGATCAAATCTAGCTAGTGGATGCTTCCCTAGAGCGTTGTGACGAACCCCAGCCTTCAACATAATTATTTAACGTTTTTGTGGTTCGAGGGGGGCGGAAGTTCCCATCCGCCGGTGAGTGAGGGGATGGATAGCCCCCTTACGAAAGGTTCTTATATTGACCAGCAAAAGACGTTCTGTGCCTCCCAACCCAGAGAAGAACG
>Ga0080006_1143747_pt2 | contig 54819 bp, 46 predicted proteins | sample RS3BMetagenome_FD_69209 | JGI IMG/M metagenome (GOLD analysis project Ga0080006, IMG submission 69209) | Ferric oxide microbial mat and aquatic microbial communities from Rainbow Spring, Yellowstone National Park, USA - RS3B (SPADES... ... | reverse complement strand
CGCCCCCCCCCGGCGCAGGCTCCGTGCCGTGCGCCCGTATCTTCAGGCGCGTGAACCACGCAGCACGGCGCGGAGCGTGCGCCGCCAGCGAGGCCCGGCCACTCGCCCCGGGCCCAGGAAGCGCGCGCACTCTCGCGCCTGCATCGCCATCGCAACGCGCCTGTCGGCCGTCATCCGCTGGCGCGCTTCAACGCGCTTGCCTCCCCCATGCGCGCGCAGCCTGCGGCCGAACCGCGAACCATCACGCGCTCCCGCTCCGGCCGCAGGCGAGCACGCATTTGGGGGAGGCCGCGGGCGCGCAGGCGCGCAGCGCCGAGCACCCGCGAGTGGGGGCACCCTCACTGCACCGGCGCCGGCGGCATCGGCGGCTGCGTGTCCTCCTGGATGCACGCCGACAGATCGAACAGCATGAACTCGAGCGCCTTCTCCTGCGGCGTCATCGGCATCCCGTCGCACTCGTTCGGGAACGTCGTGCTCGACGAGAGCGTCGAGACGACGTGGAAGTCGCTGAAGAGCACCTTGCCGCACTGCTGGGCGGGGGGCACCCCGACCGGCGTGTTGAACGTGTAGTGCAGCAGCGCCTCCTGCATCGTCTGCGTCTCGCCCGTGTTGGGGTTGAACGCCCAGCGCGTCGACGGCGGGTTGGCGGCCGTGGCGTTGTAGCGCGCCTGGTCGATCGTGAAGCGCCCCTCCGAGGTCGATCCGCCCACCAGGAAGAGCCACTTCGCGAACGCGTCCCCCTTGGGGAACGTCGTGTCGATGTAGCCGACGAGCGTGTCCGCGCCGGTGGCCTCCGGGATGAACGTCGCGGTCGTCGCCCACGCCGGGTTGGTCGACGTCGGCGGCGCGCTCGTGATCTTGGTCGGGTCGATCCAGTAGTACTGGTAGTGCGTGTTGAAGACGCGGCCGCCGGCGTCGGCGTAGGCGACCAGGTTGTCGATGGACGACTGCGGCTTCTCCTGCGGCTCCTCGCCGCACTCGCACGAGTTGAGGATCATGTCGTACTTCGTGAGCGTGCTGCTCGCCCAGAGCGTCGCCGCGGGCGTCGTCGTCTGCGGCGACGCCAGCGACGCGCCGCCCGCCCCCTGGTAGAGGTGCACGCGGCCGCCGCCGTTCTCGTCGGTGAACTCGCTCGCGTCGATGCCGATCTTGCGCAGCAGGCACTCGAACGGATCGCAGCCGCCCGTCGCGATCGCGATGAGCGGCATGTCCCCCTCGCTCTTCTTGGCGGGCAGCCGCATCTTGCTCGGGTCGGCCATCGGGTTGTCGGTGCACGCGGTGACGTGCGGGATGGTGAGCTGCTTGCGCCACTTGCCGAGCTGCAGCACCAGCGGGATCGCGTCGCCGGAAGGGACGCCGTGCAGCGTGAATTTCCCGTCGGGACCCGTCAGCGCCGTGACGATCGGGTCGCCGCTCGCGAGCACGCCACACTGGTCGCACGTCACCCCGGGCGCGAACGGCTGCACGGGCGCGTTCGGCACGTACACGATGACGTCGTAGAGCGGGTTCTGCCCCGCCGGATCGTAGACGACCCCGGTCACGGTGGTGTCCGGCTCTCCTTGCGCCCCGCAGTCGACGACCTGGCACCCCAGGCCCTTGCAGGGCCCGCGTCCGTCGGCCGCGAGGGCCGCGTCGTCGCCCTGCGCCGCGTCGTCGCCGGCGGCGGCCGCATCGGTGGTCGGCGCGAAGGCGGACGAGGGTCCGCGCCCGCACGCCGCCATGGCGGCGACGACGACGAGCGGAACGAACCCGATGGCGCCCGCGATCCGCATGCGGCCAATCTCCCTCCCAGCAGCTCGAGCATAAACCGCGCCGGCGCCCCGGGCGAGCCGGGCCGGCGTTCCCCGGGGCGCGCGCGACCCGCGCCGCGCAGCAGGCGTTCTCGGCCTGGCGGCCACGCGGTACCCTGCCGCTCGTGGCGGACGACGACAGGACCGACCGGCGCCGTGCTCTCCGGGTGCTCGCCGTCGCCGGCGGCGTGGTCGGCTGCGGCGCGCTCGCGGTCCCGACGGCGAGGTTCCTCCTCTCTCCCGCACGCGGCGGCGCGTCGGCGGGACGGTGGATCCCGGCGGGGCGCCTCGATGCGCTGCGCGAGGGCGAGCCGAAGCGCGTGGCGCTCGTGGCCGATCGGCGCGACGCCTGGACGCTCGAGAAGCAGGTCGAGCTCGGCGCGGTGTGGCTGCTGCGCGAGGGCGACGCGGTGCGGGCCTGGAGCGCGACGTGCCCGCACCTCGGCTGCGCGGTCGGCCTGAGCCCGAGCGGCCCCGGCTTCTACTGCCCCTGCCACGACTCGGCGTTCGACGCGGCGGGGCGGCGCCTGAGCGGCCCGTCGCCGCGCGACCTCGACTCGCTCGACACGCGCGTGCAGGACGGCGTCGTGCTCGTCGACTTCCGGCGCTTCCGCCAGGGCACGGCCGGCAAGGACCCCGTCGGCTGACCATGGGCGCGCTCGAGCGAATCGGCGAGTGGCTGGACGAGCGCACCGGCTGGCGCGGGGCGCTGCGCGAGGCGACGGAGCACCCGGTCGCCGGCGGTCCGTCGTGGGCGTCGGCCATGGCGGCCGCCGTCGCCGCGTGCTTCGGCGTGCTCGCGCTGACGGGCGTCGCGCTCATGACGACCTACGAGCCCTCGCCGCAGTCGGCGTGGGCGAGCGTGTTCTACGTGCAGTTCGTGCAGGACCGCGGGTGGATCGTGCGCGGTCTGCACCACTGGGCGGCGCAGGGCCTCGTCGCGCTGGCGGCGCTCCAGGTCGTGCACGGCGCGTGGGCGGGCGGGTACCGCAAGCCGCGCGAGGTCGCCTGGTGGCTGACGCTGCTGCTGGTCGCGCTCGCGGTGGGCGAGGGGATCACGGGGGGCCTGCTCCCGTGGGACCAGCGCGGCTGGTGGGCGCGCGTCGTGGAGGGGAACATCCTCGGCCTGGCGCCCGCGGTCGGCGGCTGGCTGCAGCGGATGATGCAGGGCGGCCCGGAGCTCGGCGCGATCGGCCTCGCCCGCGCGTACACGATGCACGTCGCGCTGCTGCCGGTCGCGATCGCGCTGGTGCTGGCGGCGCGGCGGCGCCTCGCGCGGCGCGCGGGGTGGGGCGGCGGCGCGGCGACCGGCCCCTGGGCGCAGCAGGTGGCGCGCAGCGTCCTCGTCGCGCTCTTCGTCGTGGTGGCCGTCTTCGCGGCGACCGGCTGGACGCGCGGAGCCCCGCTCGACGCGCCCGCCGATCCGATGAGCGACTACCCGGCGCGGCCCGAGTGGTTCCTGCTGACGCTCTTCGAGCTCCGGAAGCTCTGCCACGGCGCCGGCGAGCTCTGGGGGACGACGCTCGCGCCGCTGGCCGTCGCCGGCTACCTCGCGCTCCTGCCGTGGATCGACCGGGCGGGGCGCCCGCGCGCGCTCACCGTGAAGCTGCCGCTGGCGGCGATCGTCGCGGGCGCGCTGGCGCTCGCCGTGCTGCCGCTCCGAAAGGACGCGCGCGACGCGCGCTACGCCAAGCAGCGCGCCGGGGCCGACGCGCTCGCGGCGGCGGCCGTGAAGCTGGCGATGCAGGGCGTGCCTCCGGAAGGGGCGCTCGCGATGATGCGCCACGATCCGGAGCTGCGCGGCGAGGCCCTGTTCGAGCAGCACTGCGCCAGCTGCCACGTGCTCGGCGACGCGGGCGATGCCCGCAAGGCGACCGCCGCGAAGCTCGACGGCTGGGGCACGCCCGGCTGGATCGCGGCGATGATCCACGACCCCGACGCGCCGCAGTTCTTCGGGCGCGGTCCGTACGCGGAGGAGATGCCGAGCGTCGACGTGCGCCCGGCGAAGAAGCCGGCCGACGAGCCGTGGTCGCCGACGATCGCGAGCGAGGCCGAGAAGCGCGCCGTGGCGATGTTCCTCGCCGCGCAGGGCGACGAGCCCGGCGATCCGCCGCGCGCGGTCGACGCGGCGACGCGCGCGCTCGGCGAGAAGATCGTCTCGGAGCGCTGCACGACGTGCCACCTCTACGGGGGCCAGGGCGACGACGACGGGTCGGGGATCGCGCCCGAGCTGCGCGGCTACGGCTCGGTCGCGTGGACGCGGGCGCAGGTGGCCGACCCCGCCACGGCCCGCACCTACCGCGACCAGGCGCTCGATCCGAAGCGGAAGAAGCACATGCCGCGCTTCGACGGCGACCTGTCGGCGGCCGACGTCGATCTCGTCGCGCGCTGGACGCGGGCGCACGCGCGGGGCGTACCGCTCAGGTAGGCGTTGCGCGCGCGCGGCGGACGACGCAGGTTTCGGGCATGGCAAAGTCCCGGAGCGAGGTGAGGGCAGAGTCGCGGCGCAAGGGCGTCGTCGCCGGCGCGGCGGCGGCGGCGACGGTCGCGCTGGGGGCGACGATCGGGCTGCCCGTGGCGGCGGTCGCCGCGGTTCCGACGGCGGTCCTCGGCTGGCGCTGGTGGAAGCACCGCGCGGAGAACGGCATCAAGTTCTAGCGTCTCAGCGCGACAGCGCGATCTCGCCGCCGCAGGGCACGTCGACGGTGTGCGTCCTGTGGCGGCCGATCTTGATGCGGTGCGTGCCGCAGGTCACCAGGGCCGACGACGACGAGAGCTTGCGTCCGTCCAGCCACACGTGACCCGGCCGGGCAGGGCGCTCGAGCCGCAAGGTGCCAGTCGTGGGGGTGTCGGGGGAGGGCGTCGCGGCGACGGCCTCGTTGCGGGCGCTCGGCCGGGCAGGCGCCGCCGGGGGCGTCGTCGCGGGGGAAGGCGACGCCGGCTTCGCCGCCGTGGTCGCTACCGCCGCCCCCACCGTCGTCGACGCCGACGCGGTGCTCGTCGGCTCGCCGCCGGCGTGCACGACGCGCGCGATGCCGGCGGCCACGAGGATCAACCCGCAGCCCGCCACGGTCGCCGCGACGACGGCGCCCAGCCGCCGGCGCCGCCGCGGCAGGCGGATCTCCATCGTGGGGCTGATCTCGCCGTCGACCGCGCGCGTCGGCGCCAGGTCCAGGCCGACCGGCGCGATCGACGACGAGGACCGCGCGCGCGGGCGCGCCCCCGGCTCGAGGACCTCGAGCACGTCCGCCGCCTGAAGCTCCTGCGTCCACTCCGCCGAAACGCCGCCTCTTCGCATCGGTCCGCCTTGCATGGACCCCTCCGCAACGAGGGCCATGCTGCGGCGCGACAGCGGTTCCAGCAAGACCGGAACGCGCCCCAAAAGCGTCCCCATCGTCAGCAGCCGAAAATCACGACCTTCGTGCACACCGACCGGTCGATGCATCCGCCCGGCGTCGTCCGCGACGGGGCGGGGCGGCGCCGGCCATGGGAAGTCACCGGAGTTGACGAATGCCCCATGCCGCGCTTGCGTTAGAGGTGATGGACGCGCCGGGAGGGCCGTCAGAAGAGTTGGCGGGCGGACCCCTGCTCGGCGGCTGGGAGAGGCTGGCTGCCGTGGGCCAGGGGGCGACGGCCACGGTCTGGCGGGCACGCGCGCGCGCCGGGGGGCGGCTGGTCGCGCTCAAGGTGGCGAAGGCGGATGCGGCGGCGCGCGAGGCGGTCGCGAGGGAGGCGGCGCTGCTCGCCCGCGTGGCGCGGCGCTGGGGGCCGGCCATCGTCGACGCGGCGCCCGGGCTCGTCGCGACCGAGTGGGTGGAGGGGACGCCGCTCGATCCGCTCGCGGTCGACGGCGATCGCGAGAGGCTCGCGGCCGTCGTCGCCCACGCGGTGGGCCGGGCGCTCGAGGAGCTGCACCAGGCCGGCGTGCGCCACGGCGACGTCAAGCCCGCGAACGTGCTGCTCGCGTCGCGCGCGCCCGCGCGCGATGCGGCGGAGGACCGCGGGGCGACGCTCATCGATCTGGGGCTCGCGACGCGGCTGGCCGAGGGGGCGCTGGGCGGTACGCCGCGCTACGCCGCGCCGGAGCTGCGCCAGCGCGGCGAGGTGGGGCCGGCGGCGGACCTCTGGGCGCTCGGGGTGCTGCTCGCGGAGGTGCTCGATCCGCGGGTGGCCGGGGCGGCGGATGCCCGGGCGGCCATCGCGGGGTGGTCGGGCGCGAGGAGCGAGCCGGCGCGCTGGGTCGAGGCGCTCCTGGCGATCGCGCCGGGTGGACGCCCGAGCGCCTCGTGGCTGGCGGTGCGCGCGTCGCGCTGGCTCGGGCTGGCGGTCGATCCGCGCGAGGAGCAGCTCGCGCGCGTCGACCGCGTGCGGCGCACGTACCTGGGCGAGCGGGCGCGCGACGTCGTCGCGGGCGCGACCGTCTCGAGCGCGATCGACGAGCCGGCCCGGGCGTGGCTGACCGAGGCCGTCGCGCTGGCGGCGAAGCTCGACGGCGCCCGGGACGCGCCGGGGAGCGCGCCCGCGGCGATCGAGCCGCTCGGCCCGGTGCGGCGCGCGCGCTGGCTCGTGTCCCTCGTCGGCGTGGCCGCCGCCTCCTGGCCGCTCGGCGCCGACGACGCGGCCGAGGGCGCTCTGGTCGCGCGCGCCGTCGAGCTCGCGCGCCAGCGCGATCCGTCGTCGTGGACGCTCGACGACGTCGTCGGACGCGCGCACGGCGAGGCGCCCGCGTGGGACGCGGGCACCGGCGAGGAGCAGCTCGTGCGCGTCGCCCGCGAGCTGGCGCGACCGGTCCCCCATCCCGCGGCCATCGAGCTCGCCGAGGATCGGGTGGGGCGGCCGGGCGCTCCGTCCTCGCTCGCCGTGCAGCTCGCGTCGACGATGCTGCGCGCCGGACAGGCCGGGCGCGCGTGGGCGGCGCTCGCGGCGGCCGGCGGGCCGGAGGTGGACGCGCTGCGCGCCGAGGTGGCGCGGCGACGCGGGGACGCCGAGCTCGCGACGGCGGCCGCGCGTCGGGCGGTCGACGCGGCGCAGGGACCGGTGCGCTGGGCGGCGAAGGCGACGCTCGCGCGGCTCGCGTGGGACGCGGGCTCGCTCGACGAGGCCGAGCGGCTGCTCGACGGCGCGGGCGGGCCGGCGGCCGCGGAGGTGCGGGCGCTCGTCGCGTGGCGTCGAGGGACCCACGACCCGGGGCTGCGGGCGCTCGAGCAGGCGCTCGCCGAGCCGCTGGACGCCGACGTCCGCGCGCGCCTCGAGGGGGCGCGCGGGCTGCTCGAGCTGGCGCGCGGCGCCTCGGCGGCCGCGCTCGGGGCGTTCGAGCGCGCCGCGGAGCTGGCGACCCGCGCCGGGGCCGTGCTCGAGGAAGCGACCTACGCGACGAGCGTCGCCGCCGCGGCGACCGACGCCGGCGACATCGCCCGGGCGCTGTCGAGCGCGACGCGCGCGGCGCTGCTCTGGGAGCGGCTGGGACGGCGATCACGCGCCGCGCGTGCGTGGCTCGCGCGGGCGGCGTCGCTGGCCACGGTGGGCGCGGCGCACGCGACCGACGAGGCGGCCGGCGAGGCGGTCGCGCGCGCCCTCGAATCGGGCGACGTCCAGGCGTCCGCGTACGCCCGCTGGGCGCAGGTCGAAGTGCGCTCGCCCGGCGACGAGCGCGCGCGCGCATGGGCGATCGAGGCCGACCGCTCGCTGGACGAAGCGGGCGCCGAGGACCGCGCGCGCGCCGCGGCGCGCCTGCTCGTGTGGGCGCCCGACGCGATCGACGACGCGCGCGTGGCCGCCACCGACGCGCTCGCCGCGACGCTCGCCCCCGCGGCGCGCTGGGAATGGTGGGGCGCGCGGGCCGCCGCCGTCCTCGCCGGCCGCGGCCCGGGCGGCGACGCCCCGGTCCTCGGCGCGCTCGCGTCGCTGGTGGGCACGCCCGCGCCGCTCGGATCGCGAGGGCCGGCGCTCGACGCGGCCGTGCGCCTGGCCACCCATCGCGGCGACGGCGAGGTCGCTCGGCGCCTCGAGCAGGCCCGCCTCGCGGCGGCGCGTGCGCTCCGCGAGGGGACCCCCGCCGAGCACCTCGGCTCGCTCGCGTCCGTCGCGTGGGCGCGCGTCTCCGCCGTCGACGGCGACGACGTCGCGTTCGCCCCCGCCCAGGTCGCGCAGCTCGAGTCGATCGTGCGCGCGCTGTCGTCGCGCGATCGACTGCGCCCGCTGCTCGAGCAGGTGCTCGACACGATGGTGCTCTGGACGGGCGTCGAGCGCGGGCTGCTGCTGCTGCGCGGGCCCGACGGACGCCTGGTGCCGCGCGCCGCGCGCAACCTGGCGCGGCGCGATCTGGCCGGCGAGCAGCTGGCGCTCTCGCAGACGATCGCGCGCCGCGCGGTCGACAGCGGCGACGCGGTGGTCGCCACCGACGCGTTCTCCTCGCTGGGCGACGTGCACGCGAGCGTCCACGCGCTCAAGCTGCGCAGCGTCCTCGCCGTTCCGCTGGTCGCGCGCGGCGAGACGCTCGGGGTCGTGTACCTCGACGACCGAGTCCGCAAGGGCGCCTTCGGTGCGCGCGAGCTGGCGTGGGTGCGCGTGGTCGCGTCGCAGGCGGCCATGGCCATCGCCGACGCGCGCGACGCCGTGCTCCTGCGCCGGGCGGTGGGGCGGGCGGATCGGGCGCGCACGCGCGTCGAGGCGCTGCTGCGCGAGCGCGAGGCGGAGCTCGACGTGACGCGCAGCCGGCTCGAGCTCGCGCGCGGCGACGGCGAGACGCGCTTCCGCTACGACGGCATCGTCGGACGCAGCGAGGCGATGCGGGATCTGCTGCGCCTCGTCGACCGCGTCACCGCGAGCGACGTCCCGTCGCTCGTCGTCGGCGAGAGCGGCACGGGCAAGGAGCTCGTCGCCCGCGCCATCCACGCCAACGGCCCGCGGGCCCGCCGCACGTTCGTCAGCGAGAACTGCGCGACGGTTCCCGACACGCTGCTCGAGTCGACGCTGTTCGGGCACGTCAAGGGCGCGTTCACCGGCGCCTCGGCGTCGCGGGCCGGCCTGTTCGACGTGGCGGACGGCGGCACGCTGTTCCTCGACGAGATCGGCGAGATGCCGCTGGCGATGCAGGCCAAGCTGCTGCGCGTGCTGCAGGACGGCGAGGTGCGCGCGGTCGGCGGCGAGCGGACCCACAAGGTGGACGTGCGCGTCATCGCCGCCACCCACCGCGATCTGCTGGCCATGGTGGCCGACGGCGCGTTCCGCGAGGACCTGTTCTACCGGCTCAACGTCGTCGCGCTGCGCGTCCCGTCGCTGCGCGAGCGCGCCGAGGACATCCCGCTGCTCGTCGAGCACTTCGTGCGCAAGCACGCCGGCGGGCGGGCGGTGAAGGTGACGCGCGCGGCGATGGCGAAGCTCGCGGCGTTCCCCTGGCCCGGCAACGTGCGGCAGCTCGAGAACGAGGTGCGGCGCGCGCTCGTGCTCTGCGACGGCGTCGTCGACCTCGCGGAGCTGTCGGCCGACGTGGTCCGCGGCGGGCCGAGCGCCTCGCGCGGGGCGGGGCTCGATCTGCGCTCGAGGGTGGACGCCCTCGAGACCGAGCTCGTGGTCGAGGCTCTCGCCAAGACGCGCGGCAACCAGACGCGCGCCGCGCAGCTCCTCGGGCTGTCGCGCTTCGGCCTTCAGAAGATGATGAAGCGGCTGAACATCAAGGCGCCGGCGGAGCGGCCGTAGTACGGTGCCGCGCCATGCTCCCGAAGAAGCTGAGCGGCAAGGCGCTGCGCCACCTGCGCGCTCTCGGCCACGCGCTCGATCCGGTGGTCGCCGTCGGCAAGCAGGGCGTGACCGACGCTCTGGTCGAGCAGACCGAGCGGGCGCTGGCCAGCCATGAGCTCATCAAGGTGCGCGTGATGCGCGAGGCCCCCCTCGAGCGCGCCGAGGCCGCCGAGGAGCTCGCGGGCAGGACGGGCGCGGTGCTCGCGCAGGTGATCGGGCGGACGTTCCTGCTCTACAAGCGTCACGCCACGCGAAAGAAGCCGAAGATCGTGCTGCCGAAGGAGGTCGCCGCGGGAGGTCCGAAGGCGGTCGCGGCGCGCGGGAGGGGCGGCGAGGGCGAGCAGGCGCGGGAGGAGGAGTAGCCCGGGCAGGCTCGGTGCCGCTTGCGGGGCAGCCCGTGTTCCAGTAGAGACACGGCTCCTAGTTTTCGACCCTTCCCATCGTTTCCGGGGCTGTAGCTCAGTTGGGAGAGCGCTTGCATGGCATGCAAGAGGTCAGGGGTTCGATTCCCCTCAGCTCCACTCTGCGCGGGCACCTGGGTGCCACGCGGCTGGTTCGGGTCATCTGCCTTTCCTGCACTCCGTCCAGCGGCCGGGCGCGCGGTGGGGCGCGGTGAGGGGCGGCCGCGGGACTGCGTGCAGGAAAGGTCGATTCCCCTCAGCTCCGCTTGCACGGTGTCGGTCGCGCGGCATCGACAGGTTGCGGCCATCTGACCCGAACGCGTCTGGCGCGTGGCGCGTGACGCCCCGGTCGGGCGGGTCCTCGAAAGAGCAGCATCCCGGAAGAGTGCCGCAAGACGCTTCAGGGACATGGCGCTCGGTTTGCCGGAGCGGGACGAGATCGACCTGGAGGTCTGGATGCCTCGCCAACGCTTGTCCGTGGCAGTCGCATCAATCGCCGCAGTCGCTGGCCTCGGCGCGTGCGGCGGACGCACGCTGAGCGGCGACGCCGAGGTGGACGCCGGCGCATCCGGGATGGACATCTCGTGTGGCGCGACCTCCGGCGTGCAGCAGGGCGCGCCGTGGCCCATGCTGCGGCGGTGCCCGGACCGGGGCGGCGGCACGCCGGCCATCGGGCCCGCCGCGCGGCCGAGCGTCGCGTGGACGATGAACGGCGTCGGTCCGGCGCTCGTCATCGGCGCAGGCGGGACGCTCTATGGCGCGATGTACGGGTCGGACGGCGGCTCGGTCGTGGCGACCACCCCCGACCGGGCCTCCCGCGGCGACGTGATCTGGTGGGCGTCGACCGGGCAGCGCGACGGCACCGGGGCGCCCGTCGCGCTCGACCGCGACGGAACGCTCTACACGCAGCCCGATCCGTTCAACGGGAACCGGACGGGCCTGACCGCGCTGCGCCCCTGAGCCAGAGCCTCGCGTTCGCTCGTCGTCCCTTCCCGGAGGACGTCGACGCGCGTCGGCTCACGCCGCGATCCGCCGCGTGCGCGTGCGAAGCAGCGCCACGATGTCCTCGCGAGCCGGCGCGGGCCCGCCGAGCGGCACGAAGCGGGCGGCCAGCCATTCGTAGCGCTTGAGCATCAGCGCCAGCCACACGTGGAAGAAATCGATGCCCGCGAAGACGACCGCGCCTTCCGAGGCGTAGGTGTCGAGGTTGCGCCGGAAGTCCTCGGGCATCTCCGTCCAGTGGCGCGTCTGCTTGATGTGATGGCCGATGTGGTAGCCGTCGTTGAAGCAGCGCCGGTTGTACGTGGAGTTGATGCACGTGATGCTGTTGCGGTAGCAGTTCCCCGGCGATGCCGCGTCGATGAACGCGTGCTGCGCCCAGTTGCCGGCCATCATCGCGAAGCGCGCGATGACGAACGGCACGACGAAGACGACCAGCGTCGCGCGCAGGTTCACCACCAGCAGCACGGCCACCACGGCGAGGAACGACAGCTCGCCCACGAGCATGCGGATCATCAGCGCGCGACGGTTCTTGCGCGCGAAGTACGCCGCCAGCTCCGGCAGGACCGCGAACATGAAGTTCAGAAAGTACCGCGCGAAGTCGACCACGCTGTCGCGCTGGTAGCGCATGGTCGAGCTGAGGTCGGCGTCCAGGTTGTTCTCCGGATGGTGCATCCCCACGTGATGGGCGAAGTACGTCTCGGGCGTCTCTCCGAAGAAGGGCCCGAGCACCCAGGGGATGTACTGATTCATCCAGCTCCAGGGGCGCTTGAACAACCGGCGATGGCTCGTGTTGTGGAGCATCAGCACGAACGGGCCCATGAACCAGACGACGAGCGCCAGGTGCAGCGCCGCGATCCACCAGCGGAAGGCGCCGGGCACGAAGAGCACCACCCCGCTCGGGACCACGGTCAGCGTCAGCAGCGCCCCGAGCCGCAGAAACGGCAGATCGCGCCGATCGTGGATGAGGCGCGCGGCGGCGCGGTCGGCGGCGCCGGACGCCTCCGGCGCGTGATACGTCGGGTCGCGAAGGACGAGGTCCATACGAGCCACCGCTTGTATGATGGTTCCGCGCCGCGGGCCAGCGCCGTCGATTCGCGGGGACAGGCGCCTCGGGGCTCGGGGCGGGCGTGCGCCGCCGAGCGCGCGCAAGGCGTCGAGGGGCGACGCGCCAGTGCTCGCGACCGAGCAGCACGCGGTCTCGCATCGGACAGTAGACGTGCAGCGTGCGTCGCAGCTCCCCGCCGGCGTCGATCACCGTGCGCGTCGAAATGGGGAGCACCGAGGGCGCCTCCGGACCGACGGTCGCCGTTCGACGACGAGCGTCACCGCGCGCGTGACGAGCGCCCGCGAGGGTGGACCCCGCGGGGACCACGGTCGCCGATTCGCGATTTCGGACGAGGCGCGCCCCGTTCACGACGAGCCGTGCGGTCGACGAGCGATTCGTCTGCTGCAATGCAAAGCGCCACCCGCGCCGTGACGGGCCCGTTCCCCCTCCCCGCATTCCAGGCCGCGGCCCCGCGGTGCGGGTGGCGTTTCACAGAGTACGCGAATCGCTCGGCGGGCGCTGTGCCGCTCGTGTCCGCCGACGCGCCCACGTTCGACGCGCCGCGTCCGAAATGGCCGCCGAGCAGTGATGGCGCAAAGTTGGATGCACGTGGAACGGACGAATGTGACCCGCACGAAATTGTGAGCAATTTTCGCGTCCCAATTGCGACTCGCGAACGAATCCCCGTCGACAGCGGGGCCGTTCGCCGGCACGAGTGCGAGTCATGCTGCGAAGGTCGCCCTCCCACTGGTTCATCGGCCTCTCCCTCGGCGCGCTCGTGATGGGCGCGGCGGCCACGGCGGACGCGTCCTCGACGCTGCCCCGCGGCTACATGCCGACGCACTTCCCCGGCACCGAGCAGCCGTTCGCCGGAGGCGGACAGTCGTGCACGCTCTCCTACTCGAACGGGCCGCTCATCTCCCAGGTCCAGGCGGTCCCGGTCTTCTGGGGCACCGTCGACTCCACCGTGCAGGGCTGGGCGCAGAGCTACATCCAGCAGCTCGTCAACAGCCCGGCCTGGGACGCGCTCTCCGAGTACAACGCGGGCGGGCAGAAGATCGTGCGCGGCACCGCCCTGACGGCCGTGCAGATCACGCCGATGGTCTCGACCGGCACCACCGTCGACGACAACAACGGCGGGGTCGCCAACGAGCTCGAGGCGCAGATCAAGGCGGGAGTGCTGCCGGCGCCCACGCTCGACTCGGGCGGCCACACGAACACGATCTACGTCATCTTCTTCGCGCCGGGCATCACGATCGACGGCGCCGGCGGCTCGACGTCGTGCGTGCAGTTCTGCGGCTACCACGAGAGCTGGACGTACAGCGGAAACGGCAAGTCGACGCCCTACGCCGTCATCCCCGACATGAGCACGGGCGGCTGCTCACAGGGGTGCGGCGGAAACGAGAACGAGTCGCTCGGAATCACCGTCTCGCACGAGCTGTCCGAGGCGACGACCGACGAGGGCGTCGGGGAGAACAACATCGGCTGGTACTCGAACGGCTGCAACGGCGAGATCGGCGACATCTGCGCGCCCGGGTGCCAGGGTTCGTGCGGCACGAACGCCGGTTTCGGCACGCTCTTCGGCCAGCCGGTGCAGTTCGAGTATTCGAACGCGAACAACACCTGCGAGCTGGACAACCCGAGCATCGGCCCGCAGGGCGGCTGCATGAGCAACGCGCAGTGCTCGGCGCCCACGCCGGTGTGCGACACGTCGAACCAGTCGTGCGTCGGCTGCCTCGCCAACACCGACTGCTCGGGCGCGACGCCCACGTGCGACACCTCGACGCACACGTGCAAGGCGTGCTCGGCGAACAGCGACTGCTCCGGGACGACGCCGGTGTGCGTGACCTCGGGCGCGGGCGCGGGCGCGTGCGTGCAGTGCACGACGAACGCGCAGTGCACGAGCTCCGCTCCGGTGTGCGCGAGCAACAAGTGCACCGGGTGCAAGAGCGACTCGGACTGCACCGATCCGAACAACCCGGTCTGCAACACCGGGACGGGCGCCTGCGGGCCGAGCGGCAGCACCTCCTCGAGCGGCGGCAGCAGCAGCGGCACGAGCAGCGGAAGCGGCAGCGGCGGAAGCAGCAGCGGCTTCGGGAGCAGCAGCGGAGCGTCGGGCAGCGGCAGCGGCAGCGGCAGCGGCAGCAGCGGCGCCGGCAACAGCAGCAGCGGCGGCGGGGACGGCAGCGGGGACGCCTTCGGCACGACCTCGTCGTCGTCGGGCTGCTCGGTGTCGCCCGAGGGCGGCTCGGCGGGCCTCGCCGGCATCGGCCTGCTCCTCGGCCTCGCCGCGATCACGCGCCGCCGCAACCGCGCGTAGCTGCGGCCCGGGGCACGCCCCCGGGGCCATCGCGGCCAGGTAGGCGGCTCTTTCCGCGGAGATGCGCGCCCCAAGGGAGCCGACGTCTCCAGTGCGTTGCACGGTCGGCCGGCGCGGCTCCCGCCGGCCGCGGCGCAGTACGCTGGGCTCCAGGGTCTGCGCCGCGCGGACCCGGACCAGGAGCCGACTCGATGCTGCGCCGATGCTCGATGCTCGCCTTCGCGTTTCTCGTGGGCTGCGGCAGCTCCAGTCGCGCGGGCTTCGAGCCGGACGACGCCTCCGCCGGCGGCGGCGGGGGCGATGGCGCCGCGCTCGACGGCACGGTCCTCGGCGGCGACGCCGGCGGGGGCGGCCCGCACTCGTGCGATCCGCTCAGCGACGATCTGGAAGGGTGCCCGTGCCCGAGCGGCGGCACGACGCGCGCCTGCTACACGGGGCCGTCCAACACGCGCAACGTCGGCCTGTGCAAGGACGGATCGCAGACGTGCGCCGGCCAGGAGACGCCGACCTGGGGTCCGTGCACCGGATCGGTGACGCCCGCCCCCGAGGTCTGCGACGGGAACGTGGACCGCAACTGCAACGGCAAGACCGGCTGCAACGATCCCACGTGCACGAACACGCCGCTGTGCGACACCGGCTGCACCGACGGGCAGACGCGCGCCTGCTACACGGGCCCGAGCGGAACCGAGAACGTCGGCACCTGCAAGGACGGAACGCAGACGTGCTCGAGCGGCACGTGGGGTCCGTGCACCGGCCAGGTGGTCCCGCAACCGGAGAACTGCTGCGACCCGCTCGACCACAACTGCAACGGCCTGCCCGGCTGCTACGACCTCTTCTCGTGCGTGACCGCGGCCTGCTGCCAGTCGTCCTGCGACGCCGGCGGGGGGCTCGATCCGGGCTGCGTGTGCATGACGGGCACCGGCGACACGGCCACCTGCCCGCAAGGCGACCACTACGTGCACAAGGGCGGCCTGCCCGGCACCGACGAGTGCTGCCCGTGCACCACCAAGGACTGCGGCGACTACAACTGCTGCGGCGAGTCGATCTGCGCCGGCAACTCGGCGTGCTCCAGCGAGAGCTGCCGGCCGCTGCCGCCGTCGTGCAACGGCCAGGTGAGCGCCGACTGCGACGACTTCCCCGAGGACTGCGACGAGCCGTGCTGCGAGTGCACGGACGGCACCTGCTGAGCCCCGAGCGTCAACCGGTCGTGACCTCGCCCATCGTGGGCTCCGGGCCTGCGCCCTGCACCTGCACGGCGAGCTTGCCCAGGTGGTGGCGCACGACGTCGCGCAGCGCCTGCGGCACGTCGTCGAGCGCGTAGACGCGGCTCACCTCGACGCGGAAGGGGCCGGCCGCGATCAGCCGGTCGAGCCGCTCGAGCGCGTCGTGGCCGTGGTAGCCGTCGTACGCGTCGACGATCACGCCGGGACGCCCCCTCGGCGCCGGCTCGACGCCGTTCGGGTACGCGATGCGTCCGCCCGCGTTCACCAGGTGGAGGAGCTCGCGCGGCGCGGGCGCGAGCACGAGCGCCCCGTCGACCCCGTTGGGCGCGAGCGCGCGGGCCTGCCCGGCGACGTCGTCGGCGTGCCCGTCGAGCGCCGCGTCGGCGCCCAGGCGGCGTACGAGCTCGACGCCGTCGTCGCCCGAGGCGACCGCGAGCACGCGCGCGCCCCTCCGCCACGCGAGCTGCACGGCCAGGTGCCCGACGCCTCCGCTCGCGCCGACGATCATCAGCGACCGACCGGGCGCCAGCTGCAGCAGGTCGATGCCGGCCAGCGCCGTCAGCCCGTCGACCGCCAGCGCGCCGGCCTCCTCGAGCGAGAGGTTCGGCGGCAGCGGGGCCGCCTCGTTTTCGGGGATGGCCGCGTACTCGGCGAAGAAGCCGCCCTTGGGGTTGAGAAAGCCCCAGCCGTACACGCGGTCGCCGATGTGGAAGCGCCTGGCCTCCGGGCCCGACGCCACGACGACGCCGGCGCCGTCCGAGCCGAGGACGCGCGGGAAGCCGCCGCCGGTGTCGCCGAACGCGCCCTCGGTGAGATCGGGATCCCACACGCCGATGCCGGCCGTCGCGACGCGGATGAGGATTTCTCCGCGGCCGACCTCGGGCACCGGGACCATCGCCGTGTGCATGGCCCCGGGCCCGCCGAAGCGGTCGATGACGCAAGCCTTCATGGTCGCGGGCAAGGAGGCCGGGCGGGTCGAGCTGGTCATGGGGATCTCCGGGACGTGGAGTCGCATGCGACGGGCGCGCCGGCCCGCCGCTCGCATCGTCCGGCCGTGCATGCCGGTGGAGCGCCCAGGGGGCGATCGGATCGCCCTGGCGACCGATCTGTACGAGCTGACGATGGGCGCCTGCTACCAGGCGCTCGGGATGAGCCGGCCGGCCGTCTTCAGCCTGTCGGTGCGGAAGCTCCCGGCCCAGCGCTCGTTCCTGGTCGCTGCCGGGCTCGAGGAAGCCCTGCGGCGCCTGGCCGTGCTGGCCTTCGAGGCCGGCGACGCCGCCTACCTCGCCTCGACCGGCTTTCTCGGCCGCGACGAGGCCGAGCGCCTCGCCGCCACCCGCTTCACGGGCGACGTGTGGGCGGTCCCCGAGGGGCGCGCCGTCTTCGGCGGCGAGCCGCTGCTCGAGGTGACCGCACCGGTGGTCGAGGCGCAGCTCGTCGAGACGATCCTGCTGAACGCGGTGCACTACCCGACGCTCGTCGCGACCAAGGCCGCCCGCTGCGTCGCCTCGGCGCCCGGCAAGGCCATCGTCGACTTCGGCCTGCGGCGGACGCCGGACCTCGAGGCGGGCCGGCTGGTGGCGCGCGCCTGCTACCTGGCCGGCTTCGCCGCCACGAGCAACGTGCTCGCCGCCCGCGAGCTCGGGATCCCGCTGAGCGGCACCGTCGCGCACTCGCTCATCGAGGCGCTCCCGAGCGAGGCGGAAGCCTTTCGCGCCTGGGCCGCCCACGCGCGCGGGCCCGTCACGCTGCTCGTCGACACCTACGACACGATCGCCGGCGTCGCGCGCGCCATAGGGGTCGCGCGCGAGATGGCCTCGCGCGGCGTGCTGATCGGCGCTCTCCGGCTCGACAGCGGCGACCTCGACGCGCTCGCGCGTCGCGCGCGGGCGATGCTCGACGAGGCGGGGCTCGGCGAGGTGCGCCTGTTCGCGAGCGGGGGCCTCGACGAGTACGCGCTCGCGGAGCTGACGCGCGCCCGCGCGCCGATCGACGGCTACGGCGTCGGCACGCGCATCGGCATGTCGTCGGACGCGCCGGTGCTCGACCTCGCGTACAAGCTGGTGCAGTACGACGGCCGCCCCTGCCTGAAGCTCAGCGAAGGCAAGGCGACGCTCGTCGGCCCCAAGCAGGTGTGGCGCCGCCGCCGGTCCGACGGCCGCTTCGCCGAGGACCGGCTCGCCTCGCGCGACGAGCCGCCGCCCGGGCCCGACTGGGAGCCGCTGCTCGAGCCCGTGGTGCGCGCCGGGACCGCCCTGCAGGCCCCCTCCCTGAGCGCGCAGCGCGGGCGTCACCGCGCCGAGATGGCCGCGATGCCCGCCGAGCTGCTCGACGTGGAGCGCGCGGCCACGTACCCGGTCGGCTGCTCCGAGACGCTGCTCGCCCGCCAGCGCGCCGCGGTCGAGCAGGTGCGGCGCCGCGAGGGGCTGCGCTGAGCGCGAAGGCGAGGTGCGCGGCCGGAGCTCGATCTAGGATGCGCGACGGCATGGCCTTCTCGCCGGTGCGCGAAGAGCTGAGGCGGCTCGGCCGCGAGTTGCGAGGTCCGGGCACGACCCCGGGCCGCGCGGGAGCCGCGGCCGCGCTGGGGCTCCTGGCCGGGTGGATGCCGATGCCGATGCCGCTGCTGACGGTGCCCATCGTCGCGGCGGCATGCGTCCTTCTGCAGCTCGACGCGCTCGTCGCCGTCGTGGCGATGGTCGCGGCGAGCGTCGCGCGTGCGCTGCCGCTGCACCATCCCCTCGCTCGCGGCCCGCTTGGTTTCCTCGTCGCCGGGCCGGCTCTGGCGGCTGCGGGAGGCCTCGCTACGTCGACGATCGTCGCGCTCCTTCCGCGCCCGCGGCCGCGCGCTCCCTACCGCCTTCCGGCCGACGCGCCGGCGTGGGTTCGGGCGGTCGAGCGCGTGGCCGCGCGCTTCGCGGCCCCCTACAGCCCGAGGGCGACCGAGCGCGCGCGCTTCCACTACGTGCGCACCAAGCTGCTGGGCGATCCGGTCGCCGGGCTCATCGCCGATCTCGCCGGCGCGAGCCCCGGCGGCTTCGGAGCGCTGCTCGACGTCGGGACCGGCCGCGGGATCGTCCCGCTGTTGCTCCTCGAGCTGGGGCGGGCCTCGAGCGCGCGCGGCATCGACTGGGACGAGCGGAAGATCGCCGCTGCCCGCCGCGCGGCCAGCTCCCGAGGCGACGGCGCCGCCCCCGTCGACGCCTCCTTCGTCCGGGAGGACGCGCGCGCCGCCGCGCTCGATCCGGCCGACACGGTGCTGCTCGTCGACCTGCTGCACTACTTCACCGAGGCCGAGCAGGACGCGCTGCTCGATCGCGCCGCCGCGGCGGTTCGTCCGGGTGGCCGGCTGCTCGTGCGCGAGGCGGACCCGGAGCGGGGCTGGCGAAGCCGGGCGACGCTGGCCGAGGAGCGCTTCTTCACGCTCATCCGGTTCAACCGTGGCGAGCGCGTGTGCTTCCGGCCGGCCCGCGACATCACCGCCCGGCTGCAGGCCGCCGGGCTGCGCTGCCGGACCCTTCCGGCCTGGGGCAGCACTCCGTTCTCGAACGTGCTGATCGTGGCCGAGCGCCCGGGCGAAGCGCTGTCCTCGCCACCGTCGGCGAGCTAGGTTGGCGGTTCGCCCGCATGGCCCGCCCGCCCTCGGTCCTCTTCGTGGCTTCGGAGTGCGCTCATTTCGTCAAGGCCGGTGGGCTGGGCGACGTCATCGGCGCGCTGCCCGTCGCCCTGCGCGCGCTCGGGCACGACGCGCGCGTGGTCCTCCCGCGCTACGACGTGATCCCGCGCGAGGGGCTGACGCGCCACCCGGCGCCGCTCGGCGTGCCCCTCGGCGCGGGCGATGCGTGGGCGGGCGTGTACGAGACGCGGCTGCCGGGCAGCGACGTGCCCGTCTACCTGCTCGACCACGAGCGCCTCTTCGGCCGCGGCTACCTCTACGATCCGCCGGGGGCGACGGCGCACGACAACCTGGTGCGATTCGCGTTTCTCAGCCGCGGGGCGCTGCAGCTCTGCAAGCACCTCGGCTGGACGCCGGACGTGTTGCACGTGCACGACTGGCCGACGGCGCTCGTGCCCGTGTACCTGAACACCGTCGAGGCGGGCGGGCCGCTCGGGCGCGCCGCGACCGTGCTGACGATCCACAACCTCGCGCACCAGGCGAAGTTCCCGGCGGCCGATCTGCCGGCCACGCACCTGCCGTGGAGCGAGCTCCGGCCCGATGCCCTGGAGGACTTCGGCGCGGTCAACCCGCTCAAGGGCGGCCTGTACCACGCCACGAAGCTGACGACGGTGTCGCCGCGCTACGCCGAGGAGATCCGCACGCGCGAGGGCGGGGCGGGCCTCGACGGCGTCCTGCGCTTCCGGGGCGGAGACCTCGTCGGCATCCTGAACGGGATCGACGAGCGCGTGTGGGACCCGCGGATCGATCCGGCCCTGGCCGCGCACTACGACGCCGGCGATCTCTCCGGCAAGGCGGTCTGCAAGCGCGCCCTGCAGCGCGAGATGCACCTGGCGGAGCGACCCGACGTGCCGCTCATCGGCATCGTGTCGCGCCTGAGCGAACAGAAGGGGACCGACGTCGTGCTCGCCGCGCTTGCGCGCATCCTCGACATGGACGCGCAGGTGGTCATCCTGGGTTCCGGCGATCCGGCCGCCGAGGGGTACCTGCTCTGGCGTTCGCACCACGGGGGCGACCGCTTCCGCGCGTGGATCGGGTTCAGCAAGGCGCTGGCGCATCGCATCGAGGCCGGCGCGGATCTGTTCCTGATGCCCTCGCGCTTCGAGCCGTGCGGGCTGAACCAGATGTACAGCCAGCGGTACGGGACGCTGCCCATCGTGCGTGCGACCGGCGGCCTGGACGACACCGTCGACAACGACGAGACGGGCTTCAAGCTCTGGGACCTCGACGCCGACTCGCTGGTGGCCACCGTGCGCTGGGCGCTGGACACGTACCGGCAGCGCCCCGAGCACTTCCGCGCCATGCAGCGGCGCGCGATGGGCAAGCGCTTCGGGTGGGACGTCGCCGCGAGACGCTATGCCGACGTGTACGGCTGGGCCGTCGCGCAGCGGCGGGGCGCGTGACCCTCCGGTCCTCGCCGGCGCGGGCGAGCGGGCGCACCCGTCAGGTGCCGTACACGCGGTAGTCGACCGCCGGGAACAGGTTGTCCTTCGCCTCGATCCCGGCCAGCCACTCGGCGTCGAGCGAGCCGCGCAGGAGCCCCTCGTAGATCTGGTTGAAGCGCCACACGTGGTCGACGGTGCGCTTGGTCGCGTAGGGCACCGTCGTGCCGGTCTTCATGATGAAGGCCCAGTCGCTCGACTGCGCGAGCATCACCTCGCGCGCCGCCTGATCGAGCGCCCGGCGCTGCAGCCCCTCGGCATCGGGGAACCGGTGCGCGAGCTCGACCATCCGCTCGGCGATCGCGTGCAGGTGCCGGTAGACCCACGCGTTGCTGCCGTTGCACCAGTACTCGCCGTAGCCCTTCTCGCCCCAGGACGAGAGCGACGGGGTGGCCACCTGGTTGGTCGGATACTCGTGCAGGTAGCCGCTCGGCGTGATGGGGGCGACCACGCCCTGGTCGTACTGCAGCTTGCGGAAGAGCAGCTCGAGGAACATCGGCCCCTCGTACCACCAGTGCCCGAACAGCTCCGCGTCGTACGGCGCCACCACGATCGGCTTGCGGTCCATGTTCGCGCGCAGGTGCTCGATCTGCCGCTCGCGGTTGAACATGAAGTTGCTCGCGTGCTCGGCGGCCCGCAGGTAGGCGCGGTGCGGATCGTACGGCCGCTTGTTCTCCATCGACCGGTGCGTCACCGCGAAGTACTTGAGCCCCGTGAAGGTGCGGATCCCCTCCGGGTGGATGTACGGCGCGATGGTCTCGTGCGGCAGGTCGAAGCCGATGTCGCGGTAGAAGTCGCGGTACTCGGGGTCGCCGGGGTAACCCTCCTGCGCGCTCCAGACCTGCTTCGAGCTCTCGATGTCCCGGCCGAACGCGGCGACGCCCGAGCGGCAGTACACGGGCGCGTGCACGCCGTAGAGCGGCCGCGGGTCGGCGAAGAGCAGGCCGTGCGTGTCGACGAAGAAGAAGCGGATGCCCTCCTCGGCCATCAGCTCGTCGACGCCCGGCACGTAGCCGCACTCGCCCAGCCACATGCCCTGCGAGCGGCGGCCGAAGAGGCGCTCGTACACGTCGGCCGCCGTGTGCACCTGCGCGCGGAAGGCGGCCCAGTTGCGATCGAGCAGCGGGAAGAACGGGTGGGTCGCGGTGCACGTGATGACTTCGAGCCGCCCCGCGTCCTGCAGCGCGCGGAAGCCGCGCACGAGGTCCCCGTCGTAGCGCCTCCAGCAGTCGCGGATCTCGCCGAAGCGGTGGCGGTACATCTTCGCGAGCTCGTGGAACGTCCGGTCCTCGCGCCAGGTGCGGTCCACCTCCTTCTCGGAGAGCTCGATGAGCGAGTCGATCTTCTTCGCGTACCGCTCCTTGAGAAGATCGTCGGTCATCATCGACAGGAGCGACGGGCTGAACGACAGCGTGAGGCGGAAATCGACGTCGTCGCGCGCGAGCCGCTCGAAGGCGAGCAGCAGCGGGGCGTACGTCTCGGTGATCGCCTCGAAGAACCACTCCTCTTCCATGTACGAGGGGGCCTCGGGGTGACGCACGAACGGCAGGTGCGCGTGAAGGACGATCGCCAGGTAGCCGTGCGCCATGGTCAACCTCCCGACTGCCCGCCGCGGCGTTCGGCGCCCTCGGGCCGCACCGCCCAGCGCTCGCCCGGCGGCTGGCGCGCCTGCTCGCTCGCGCCGCCGAGGCGGCTCGCGCCCACCGTCTCGCTCGCGCCCGCGCCCTGGCTCGCGCCCAGAAAGACGCTCGCCCCCAGGAACGCGAGCTGCGATCCGCCGAGGAACATCGTCTCCGACGCGCCGGCCGCCATCCACTCGCTCGCGCCGAGCCACATCCGCTCGGACGCGCCGATGCGCAGCAGCTCGCTCGCCCCCCGCTCGAGCAGCGCGCGCTGCTCGGACGCGCCCATGGCGGCGTGCTCGCGCTCCCAGCCCGCGACGAGGCGGCGCTCGACGACGCCTTCCCACCGCTCGATGACGGGCGTCGACGCGCGCACCCAGCGCACCGACCAGGTCGCGAGCACGCGCCGGTGAGGCTCGGCCTCGAACCCGCGGATGGTCACGCGCCAGGGGCCGTAGACCACCATCTCGCCGCCCTCGATGTGCACCCGCTCGGGCTCCTCGCCGAGCAGCTCGATGGCGAAGCGCTGCGGGTCGATGTGCTCCCAGCGGACGAAGCGCATGCCGGGGCGCCACTCCGCGCGCCACTCGTCGAGGTGCCACCAGCGCTCGATCTCGACCCGGCGCTCGATCGTGCGGTGCGTCCCGCTCCAGCCCGCGTGCGCGTGCGCCGGGGCGGCGCCCTGCTCCTGCGGCATCGACGGCGCGTAGCCGGCGCGCCACACGTCGACGTAGCCGGCCCCCTCGCGACCGGGCAGCGGCGGCATCGGCCCGCCGTACCGGGAGCGGTACGGGGCCACGCACGGCGGCGGGCGGTCGGAGGTGACGGTCATCCACTCGAGGTGCGTGTCGGGCGAGGGCGCGCTGCGGGGGAAGTCCGCCCGCCCCGAGCGCGCGATCGGCTGGAAGTACCCCTCGCGGCTCTTGATCCCGACCTCGACGTGCATGGTCGACGCCGGCCGGCGGATCATGAGGAAGTACTCGCGGTCGGAGCGGTCGATGCCGATGTCGAAGTAATCGTTGGCGTTGGTGCCGTCGAAGTCGCGGCCGGTCGTGTCGTAGACGCGCAGGTTGCACCAGCCGTCGGCGCCCGCGGGCCCGAGGCGGCGCCGCGCGTCGGCGATCCCGTCGTCGGTGATCTCCCAGTACAGGTACGCCGAGTCCGGATCGCGCACGAGCGCGGTGATCCGGTTCTTGCCGTAGCCCCACGGGAGCTCGGGGCGGTCCTGCGGCCCCTTGCGGGCGGGCGGGGTCGGGCTCGTCGCGGGCGTGCCGGTCATGCGGGCGGGCGAGCGTAGGGAAAACGGCCCGGGCGCGCTACCGTCGAGAGCGGACCCGGCTGCTACGTCCGGCCGTGCACGCCGGCGGCGGCGAGCGCGGGCGGCGAGAGCCTCGCGTCCTCGCGCGCCCGCCGCAGGTCGAGGGTGCTCGTCGACGGGAGCGCGGCGCGGCGCGGCAGGGAGGACCGGGGGAGGAGGAGGCTGTCGGCGCAGCGCGGCGGGGACGGCGTGCGCCGCGCCTCGTCGGGCTTCGACTGGCGCCGTGAAGAGGAGGAGAGCGGCTCGTCGTTCTTGTACAGCGACGCGGCGACCAGGGGGAGCGTCTGTCCTACGAGGGGGAGCGCCGCTCCTTCGTGGGAGCGCCGCCGTGCGATTCGGCGATGTCGCCGTGCGAGGTGGCACGGCGCCTGTGGCCATGCGCAGGTCACCGCGCCGGAGGCGGGGCGCGGCGATGCGAGGACACCCAGCGGGCTTGCTCGTCGGGGGAGGCGCTCTCCCGGATGGGAGAGGCGCCGTGCACGATTGCGCAGACGCTTCGCAGGTTGGCGAAGACGCGCTCCCATCGAGCACGGCGTCTTTACGGACCGGTACGAACGCGCCCCTCGCTTGCACAGCCGACGTCGGTCCGGGACGTCGTGCCCGACGTCGAGTCAGCGGCGCCGTGCGGGTTCGCATCGACGCCGTGCGCGTTCGTACCGACGGCCGACGGACTCGCAGCGGCGCTCCCCTCGATATCGGCGACGCTCTCCCAGGTCGGCGTGGCGCTCCCCCAGCTTGCATGGGCGCCATGCAACGACGCCGAGACGATTTCATCGTCGGCCGCGTCGTCGGTCGTGCGTCAGTCGAGCGGCTTCGTTTGTCGTGACGGGGTGCCGAGCTGCGCGACGCCCCGCCGGCCGTCGACCCTCCACCGGGGGTCCTCGGCGTCGAGGCGCGCGGCGAGACCGGGGGGCAGGCCCAGCACGCTGTCGCTCTTCATCGTCCGCAGCGCGAGCAGCGGAGCGGGCAGGTACGCGCACGCGGCCTCGAACGGCGTCTCCGGCGGCCAGAGCGCATCGCCCACCGCGCGCCGGTAGTTCGCGTCCCCCTTGAGCACCACGATCGTCGCGGCGGCGAGCGCCTCTCGAACGTGAGCGGGCGCCTGCCAGAGGAAGCGCGGGCCCGTCCAGAACGGATCGGGCAAGAGGGTCATGCGCTCGGCCTCGAACGCCGCCTGGAGCGCGCCGGCCAGCGCGCGCGCCGCGCCGCCGCGATCGTGCATGCGGTCGACCAGCCGCCACACGTCGCGCGGCATCGCGTCGCTCACGAACGTCGGTTGCATCTTCAGGTGAAGCGCCACGCGCGCGCCGGGATCCTCGAGGAGCGCGCCGGCGAGCGCCAGGTCGAGCGCCAGCTCCGTCCCCGCGTTGTCGGCCACGAGGTGCACGCGCGCGCCCGGCGACGCCAGCAGCGGCGCCGCGCCCGCGCGATCGTCGACCAGCAGGTCCTCGTCCTGGCGGTGGTCGCGCGCGGCGGCGACGGTGTAGCTCAGGTCCACGCGGTTCCCCCACAGGCAGTCGTCGATCAGCGCGGCGATGCGCTCCTCGCGCGAGCCGGCGCCAGAGCCTCGGCTGCGCGAGCTCCTCGTCCTTGGCGGGCGCGAACGGGTCGCGCGCCGTCTCCCAGAAGCGGCAGGCGTGCACCATCTCGCGGTAGAAGGCGAGCTCCGCGTAGAACCACTCCGCCCCGAGCCACGTCTCGCGCGCGTGCTCGGCGAACGCCGCGCGCCACGCCTCGACGTCGGGCGCGGGCGCGCGCGGGGCGGGGATCGCTCGATCGCCTTCGATGTCGGCGGCCAGCTGCTCGACGGCTTTGCGGACGACGTGCGGATAGTCCGGGTTGCGGTCCAGGGTGTCGCGCGCGATGCGCGGCACGCGCACCTGCATGCTGTACCGCGCGAACTCGTTGGACCCGTCCGTCCGGAGCGGCCGCGGCGGATTCATGGGGATCGGACGCTCGCCCCGAGCGCGACGCTCGGGGATGCGCGGCTCAGTGGCCGCCGGACGACACCGATTGCTTGATGAGGTCCATGAGCGAATCGCCGCCCGCCTTGTGGGTCGCCGGGGCCGCGGCATGCGACGCGACGTGCGCGCGGGCCGGGGAGGCGGGGGCGGCGGCAGGGGCATGATGGACGCCGCGCGCGTGCTGCCTCGGCGTCGCCGCGCGCCGCGGGGTGCTCCGGGCCGTCTCGGCCTGGGCGGGCGAGGCCTTCTCCGTCGGCGCGGCGGTCACGGTCGGAGACGCGGTGGCCGCGGCGGCGGTGGTGGCCGCCGGAGCGGCGGGGGAGGGGGCGGGGGCGGGGACGGGCGGAGCGGCGGGCGCGGCGGCGGCGACGTGTGCGGCCGCCGCGTGCGAGCTCTGACCGGCGAGCGGCATCGCGCGCTTGACGACCACCAGCGCGACCACCGCCGCGCACGCCCCGGCGGCCAGCGCCGAGAGGGCGACGAGGCGCCGCCTGCGCCGGGCGGAGATCACCGTGTCGCCTTCGTCGGACGCGGCGAGCGCTTCGAGCGACACCGGCGCCATGCTCTGGGGCGCGAGCGCGTCGATGGTGCGCGGACGACCGGCGGCGCGCGCGAGCTCGCGCTCGACCCACTGCGGATCGGACGCGCTGTACGCCGACAGGTCCACGTAACCCGAGCTGTCCGCCGACTCGAACGCGTGCGGCGCGGGCGAAGGGCTGGACGAGCGCTCGGTCTTCGCGAGCCTCGCAAGCTCGCGCAGATCGTCGCGCATGCGCTGGCGGTCGTGCGATTCGGGAGACATGGCGCGCAATCTACCGCCTGCCGCTCGCTCGTGGCACTGTGGGTGGATCGGCGCCGCGCGCTTTTCCGCTTCGGCGTCGAACTTTTTCGGCCGTGGGCGATCGATGCGATCACCCATGGCGGAAAATGGCGTCAGACCTTCAGCCGCGTGGAGGCCGAGACGACGGTGCCGGTGTGGATCGTCAGGTTGCCGGAGCCATCGGCGGTGACGGCGAAGTGATCGAGCGGCGAAGGGGCCGGCCCGCCCGTGACCTTGCCGTTCGCGTCGTACGTCGAGCCGTGGCACGGGCACACGATCTCCTGGCCCTCGACCTGGGTCTCGCAGCCCGCGTGCGTGCACGTGAGCGTCATGGCGTAGATGCCGCCGCTGTCCCGGCCGATGGCCACGGGGTTGCCGCCGACGGCCTGGAGCGAGCCGACGGACAGATCGGACTCGTTGCCGGCGGCCACGTCACCGAGCGACTGCGGCGACACGCCGGCCGGCCCGCAGCCGGCGGCCACCACGCCGAGCGCTGCCATCTCCAGGAACCTGCGCCTGCACGTGACGAAGCGATTCATGATCCCACTCCTAAGCAACGGCCGTGCGATGGCCGCCCCTCGATCGGTTCTCCGCGCGGGGGCGGCGCGTTCATGCCGCTGCGTCCCGGCGGCCTGCGGGCGACCGGGACCGTGTGGGGAGGCGCACCGATCAGCGCTTGCCCGCGATCGCCTCGACCAGCGCGCGGTCGCCCTGAAGCGCGATGCGCTGCATGTACAGCGTGAGGCCGCGACGGCCGCCGAGCTCCTCGCCGCCGCCCGCGCGCCCTGGACCCCCGTGGAGCAGCTGAGGCATGACGGTGCCCGGCGGGATCGACTGCGACGCGGTCTTGGACGTGCCGAGCGTCACGCGGCCGTGGAAGGGGGCGACGCCGAGCACGAAGTCCCGGACGAAGTCCTTGTCGTCGCTGTACGCGCTCGACACCAGGCCTCCTCCGCCCCACGACACGAGCTCGGCCGCCCCGCGGGCGGAGCCGTCGTACGGCATCACCGTCGCGACCGGTCCGAAGACCTCGTGCTCGTGGACGGCGTCGTTCCCGCGAGGCTCCGGCGCGTGAAGGAGCGTCGGCGCGACGAAATAGCCCTTGCCCGCATCGACGCCGAGCCCGTCGACCGGCGCGGGTCCTCCGCAGACGGCGCGCGCGCACGATTGCAGGCGCGCGATCCCGTCGCGCACGTCTCGCAGCTGCTGCGCCGTCGCGACCGGCCCCATCCCGACGTCCTCGCGCGCCGGGTCGCCGACCTTGACCGCGAGCAGTCGCTCGCGCAGGCGCTCGACGGCGGCGTCGACCTTCGCCGCCGGCACGTACACCCGGCGAATGGCGGTGCATTTCTGCCCCGTCTTCTGCGTCATGTCGCGGACGACGTCGCCGACGAAGAGGTTCATCAGCTCCGAGCCGTCCTCGACGTCGGGCCCGAGCACGGCGGCGTTCAGGCTGTCGGCCTCCACGTTCACGTGGGCGGCGGCGTGGGTGAACGCCTTCCCGGCGCGCAGCGTGGCCGCGGTGATGCCCGACCCGGTGAAGGCCAGCACGTCCTGTCCCCCGAGGCGGTCGAGCAGATCGCCCGACGAACCGCACACCAGCGACAGGACGCCCTCGGGCAGGATCCTGTCCTCGACCAGGATCTGCACGATGCGGTGCGCGAGCATCGCCGTGCTCGTCGCGGGCTTGGTGATGACGGGCATGCCCGCGAGCAGGGCGCACGCCGCCTTCTCGCCGAGTCCCCAGGCGGGGAAGTTGAACGCGTTGACGTGGACCGCGACGCCCTCGCGCGGCACGTACACGTGCTGCCCGAAGAGGCGGGCGCTGCGCCCGAGCTGCACGCCGTCCCCGTCGACGAGCAGGCGCGAATCGCCGAGCTCCTGGGCGAGGTCGGCGTACGCCGCGAGCGTGCCGATGGCGCCGTCGACGTCGAACTTGGCGTCCGAGCGCGTGTTGCCGCCGTTCGCGATGGCGATGCCGAGCAGCTCGTCGCGCTTGGCGTGGATGGCGCGCGACATGGCCCGCAGCAGCTCTCCGCGCTCGCGGAAGGACGTGGCGCGCAGCGCCCGGCCCCCGCGCTCGCGCGCGAACGCGAGCGCCGCGCCGAAGTCGACCCCGTCGGTCGACGCGGTGGCGAGCGGCTGCCCGGTCGCCGGGTTGACGAGCGTCGCCGCGCGCCCGCCGTCGCGCTTGCCCGAGACCCACTGGCCGCACACGTAGCTCGCGAGCTCAATCATCGTTCTCGACTCCTCTTCATCTTCGCGTTCTCGATCGCCGAGACGATGCGCCCGGCGGCCTCGTCGAGCGTCGTGCTCGACGTGTCGACGACGTGGTCGGCCAGAGCGTACAGGGGCTTGCGGGCGCGCAAGAGCGCCTTGAGCTCCGCCATCGCGTTGGCGCGGTTGCGCATCGGGCGCAGGTCGCCCTGGCGCAGGACGCGCTCCCAGTGATCCTGCGGCTTGGCACGGAGCCACACCGTGATCGTGCGCTTGCGCAGCAGGTGGAAGGTCTCGCTGGCCGTGACGATCGAGCCTCCGGTGGCGAGCACCGCGGCGTCGTGCTCGTCGAGGAAGCCTCGAAGCACCTCGCGCTCGAGGCGCCGGAACCAGGCCTCGCCGTGCATCTCGAAGATGGTGGTCAGCGGCATGCCGGCCTCGCTGGCGATGAGCGCGTCGAGCTCGTAGAAGGCGACGCCGAGCCGGCGGGCGAGCTCGGGGCCGAGCGTGCTCTTGCCGGCGCCGCGCAGCCCGAGCAGCGTGACGACCTTGCGCGGCGCGACGGCGGGCGGCGGCTGCGCGGAGAGCAGCTGCGAGGCGCTCGTGCCGAGCGCCTCGGCGACGTCCTGCAGCCGCGCGACGGAGATGTTCCCCTCGCCCGACTCGAGCTGCGCGAGGAACCTCTCGCTCACGTCCGCCCGCTCCGCCAGAGACGCGCGCGTCAGCCCGAGCTCGTTCCGGCGCCCACGCACGGCGCCCCCGAGCGCGCGCAGAAGGGCGGTCCGGGCGTCCGCACGCGTCGCCGAGTGCCTCGACCGCGGAGCCGAGGCGTCCTTGGGTGCTGCAGTATAGTTCACGGTGCCTCTGCGAACGGCACTATACTACTTGCTCGGCAGTTCGTCTCGTTCTAACTTTCGACCGTCATGGGCGCTCACGTCGACGACTCGTTCCCTCCCGTTCGCTTCGAGACGCACCCCGACCGCTACCGGCACTGGCGCCTCGAGCTCCCGCAAGAGCACGGCGGCGCGGTGGCCCGGCTGGTGCTCGACGTGCGCGAGAACGAGGGGCTGCGCCCCGGCTACCCGCTCAAGCTCAACTCGTACGATCTCGGCGTCGACATCGAGCTGGCCGATGCGCTGCAGCGCATCCGCTTCGAGCACCCGGAGGTCAAGGCGCTCGTCTTCACCAGCGCCAAGGACCGCATCTTCTGCTCGGGCGCGAACATCTACATGCTGGGCTCCAGCACGCACGCGTTCAAGGTGAACTTCTGCAAGTTCACGAACGAGACGCGCCTCTACCTCGAGGAGATGTCCGCCGAGACCGGCGTGGCCAGCCTGGCGGCGCTCGCCGGCACGGCTTCGGGCGGAGGGTACGAGCTCGCGATCGCGTGCGACCAGATCGCGCTGGCCGACGACGGGTCGAGCGCCGTCAGCCTGCCCGAAGCGCCGTTGCTCGGTGTGCTCCCCGGCACCGGCGGCCTCACGCGCCTGGTCGACAAGCGGAAGATCCGGCGGGATCTCGCCGACGCGTTCTCGACGATCGCCGAGGGCGTTCGAGGCAAGCGCGCCGTCGACTGGGGCCTGGTCGACGACGCGCCGACGAAGAAGGACTTCGACGCGGCGGTGAAGCGCCGGCTCGACGCGATGGTCGGCCAGAGCAAGCGACGCCCGGGCAAGGCCATCGAGCTCGAGCCGCTCGGCGCCGAGCGCCTCTACGTGACGCTCTCGTTCGACGAGAAGGCGCGCACGGCGACGCTGACGGTTCGCGCGCCGGACGGCGCCGAGCCGCAGACGCCCGACGAGCTGGCGAAGGCGGGCTGCGATGCGTGGGCCATCCGGGCCTTCCGCGAGCTCGACGACGCGCTGCTCGACCTGCGCTTCAATCACCCGGGCATCGGCGTCGTGGCCGTCAAGACGCAGGGCGATCCCTCGCGCGTGCTCGCGGTCGACGCGATGCTCGCGGCGAACGAGGGCGACGGTCTGGTACGCGAGGTCATCCTGCTGATGCGCCGCGTGCTCAAGCGCTTCGACTACACGGCGAAGAGCTTCTTCGCGCTCATCGAGCCGGACAGCTGCTTCGCCGGCTCGCTCCTCGAGATCGCGCTCGCGAGCGACCGCACGTACATGCTGGCCGACCCCGACGGGAAGAACGCCGTGCGCACCTCGCCGATGAACGCCGGCCGCCTGCCGATGGGCAATGGCCTCTCGCGTCTCCAGAGCCGCTTCCTGCGCGAGCCCGATCGCGTGTCGCGCGTGCTGGAGAAGGCCTCGCTCGACACGGAGCAGGCCCTGGCGTCGGGGCTGGTGACCTTCGCGCCGGACGACATCGACTGGGAGGACGAGGTGCGCATCGCCTTCGAGGAGCGCGCCAGCCTGTCGCCGGACGCCATGACGGGCATGGAGGCGAGCCTCCGGTTCGGCGGTCCGGAGACGATGGAGACCAAGATCTTCGGTCGCCTGTCGGCCTGGCAGAACTGGATCTTCCAGCGCCCGAACGCGGTCGGCCCGCGCGGCGCGCTGACCTTGTACGGCAGGCCCGAGCGACCCGAGTTCGATTTCAACCGCACGTAGGCAAGTGGAGCGCCCATGTCGACGGTCAACAGCGAGCGGATCCCGAACAACGTCAACCTCTCGGACGACAAGCGCCTGCAGCGCGCGCTCGAGGCGTGGCAGCCCAACTACATCCAGTGGTGGCGCGAGATGGGGCCGAGCGGCTTCCAGGAGGATCTCGTCTACCTGCGCACGGCCATCAGCGTCGACTCGGACGGCTGGGCGAACTTCGACCACGTGAAGATGCCCGATTACCGCTGGGGGATCTTCCTCGCCGACCCGGTGGCCGACCGCACCATCGGCTTCGGCGACGACTACGGCAAGCCGGTGTGGCAGCAGGTGCCGGGCGAGCACCGCAACACGCTGCGCCGCCTCATCGTCACCCAGGGCGACACGGAGCCGGCGAGCGTCGAGCAGCAGCGCATGCTCGGCCACTCGTGCCCGAGCGTGTACGACCTGCGCAACCTCTTCCAGGTGAACGTCGAGGAGGGTCGGCACCTCTGGGCGATGGTGTACCTGCTGCACTCCTACTTCGGCCGCGACGGACGCGAGGAGGCCGAGGCGCTCCTGCAGCGCCGCAGCGGCGATCCGGACAAGCCGCGCATGCTCGGCGCCTTCAACGAGCCGTGCACCGACTGGCTGTCGTTCTTCATGTTCACGTTCTTCACCGACCGCGACGGCAAGTTCCAGCTGCTCGCGCTCGCCGAGAGCGGCTTCGACCCGCTCTCGCGCACGACGCGCTTCATGCTGACCGAAGAGGCGCACCACATGTTCGTCGGCGAGACGGGCGTCCTGCGCGTCGTCGATCGCACGGCCAAGCTGATGGCCGAGAGCAAGAAGGACCACCCCGACGACGTGCGCAAGCTCGGGGTCATCGACCTGCCGACGATGCAGAAGTACCTCAATCTCTGGTACTCGCTGTCGCTCGATCTGTTCGGCGGCGAGGTCAGCTCCAACGCGGCGAGCTTCTTCGCCTCCGGCCTCAAGGGCCGCGCCAAGGAGGAGCAGTTCGAGGACCACCTCGCGCTGACGGGCAGCTACCCGATGGACGTCCCCAAGGAGGGCCGCCTCGACAGGGAAGACGTGCCGCTGCGCAACGCGATGAACGAGGTCCTGCGCGACGCGTACGTCGAGGACTGTCAGCGGGGCGTCGACAAGTGGAACCGAGCCATCGCGGCGCATGGCACCCCCTTCGAGCTGAAGCTGCCGAGCCGCCGATTCCACCGGCACATCGGCATCTACGCCGGCCTGCACACGGACCCGAGCGGCAAGCTCATCACGCAGGAGCAGTGGGAGGCGCGCCGGAACGAGTGGCTGCCGAGCGACGCCGACCGGGCCTTCGTCAGGAGCCTGATGACCAAGCCGGTCTTCGACCCGAAGCAGATGGCCAGCTGGATCAGCGCCCCGAAGCAGGGGATCAAGGGGCGGCCGATCGACTTCGAGTACGTCCGCCGGGAGGCCTAGACTCCCCGCGCGGTCGCGGAGCGGGTCGCCTGCGGGCAGGCGAGCTCGCGCGCGCGATGCGCTCGAGCGGCGCTGGACGAAGCACCCCTGCGCCATCACGTTGGGAGCATGCGGACGGGCATTCGGCGACTGCTCGTGGGGGGAACCGCGCTCTTCGCGATCCATTGCAGCGGGGACTTGGGGCTCGTGGTCGTCGGCGAAGCCGGGGATGCCGGAGACGCGGGCGACGAGGCGGCGGCGAGCACCGATGGTGGCGACGACGCGACGACCGGAGGCGGCCGCTCCGTCATCGTCCTCCCGCCCCTCATGGACTTCGGCTCGGTGCCGTGCGGGACCACCTCGGCGCTGCCGCCGTCCGCCCGGACGGTGTCGATCGAGAGCACGCGCCAGCAGGGCTTCGCATGGGTGGCGACGCTCGCGCGCGGATCGTCGTCGCCGTACACCCTGTCGGCCCCGGCCGGAACGGTCGCCGCGGGGGGCACGGGCACGCTCGTGGTGAGCCCCCTTCCCGTGCCTTCGACCTCGGCGACGACCTCCGGGCTGTACGGCGACGTGCTCACGATCTCGACCGACGCGCCCGGGGACTCGCCCCACACCGTGTCCCTCGTCGAAGACGCGACCGGCGCCATCCTCGCGTTCGCTCCCGCCGGCCCGCTCGCCATCGGCGACGTCCCCATCGGCAGCTCCGGCAGCGACGCCTTCACCGTCGTCAACCAGGGGAGCGCTCAGGCCACGGTCGTCGCCTCGGTCTCCGGCGGATCCGCCTTCACGCTCGCCGACGCGATGCTGGGCGACGTCGCGGACGGCAGCAGCACGCAAGGCACCATCTCGTTCACGCCGACGACGGCGTCGCTCCAGAGCGCGACGGTGAGCCTGTCCGTCGGCACCGGCGACGTGCTCTGCGCGCCGCTGCCCAAGCTGTCCGTGACGGGGCGCGGGACCAACGGCCAGGCGTCGGTCGTGCCCGCGTCGCTGGATTTCGGGCTCGTCCCGTGCGGGACCCAGGCGGCCAGCCGGACCATCACGCTCGGCAACACGGGGGACGCGCCGTTCGACTTCACGGCCGCGGTCGCCGCGTCCAACTTCACGGTCTCCCCGTCGACGGGCACCGTCCAGCCGTCGGTCACGGGAGGAATGCCGCAGACCCTCACGGTCACCCCGGTCGCGATCCCGCCGACGTCCTCGGTGGCGCCCGACCTGTACGCCGACGTGCTGACCATCACGACCACGTCCGCCGGCGACGCCGGGCACGCGCTGCCGCTGCACATGACCGCGAGCGGCGCCATCCTCCAGGTCTCGACGACGGGGCTCGACTTCGGCGACGTGCCGGTGAGCACGACGGCGCAGGCCCAGTTCACGATCACCAACACGGGGAATTCGCCCGCCACGGTCAGCTTCGTGAACGGGCTCTCGCAGTTCGTGCTCTCGCCGCAAGGTCTGGCGATCGGCCCGGGCACGTCGGCTGGGTTCTCGGGCGCGTTCACGCCGATGACGGCGAACCCCTACTCCGACTCGGCCAGCCTGGCCGTCGACGCGGCGACGGTGCTCTGCGATCCGCTCCCCGGGCCGATCGCGCTCGACGGGCAGGGAACCCCCTGAGCGGCACCGGGCAGTAGCCGCGCGGGCGCGGATGAGGCCTTCGGCAAACGCCTTCGCTTCGCGAAGGCGCCCAGAAGCGCATTTCTCCATTCTCGTGCGAAGCACGATTCTCGTTCGAGAATCGTGCTCGCTGATTTAGGCTGCGCGAGCGATGGTACGCGCCGCTCCACGCCTCTCGGCCCTGCTCGTCGCGACGGCGCTGTCGCTCGGCGTGACGAGGGCGCACGCCCAGGGCGCCGCGCCGGAGCCCGCTCCCGCGGCCCCTTCGCCCTCGACGACGCCGGCCGCCCCGGAGGCCGCTCCCACGGCCGCCTACGCGGCCCCGGCGCCCCCTCCGCGTCACACGAGCCGCGCGGCGCGCGACGTCGGCTGGATCAGCTTCGGGATCGGGTCCGCGGCGGCGGTCGGAGCCATCGTGACCTCGATCATGGCGCTGCACGACGCCAGTGTCCGCAACGCGCACTGCAATGCCCAGCGCGTCTGCGACAGCGAGGGATTCGGCGCGAACAGCCAGCTCGGTTCGATCCTGGGATTCAACGCGGCCGCGTGGGCGGTCGCGGCGGTGGGGATCGGCGTGGGGCTCGCGCTCGTGCTCACGCACCCGGTGGACGGCTCGAACGAGACCGCGGTCGTCGTGTCGCCGAACGGATCCGGCGCCGGCGTGTCGCTGCGGAGCACGTTCTGATGGCGCGGGCGCGGATCCTCGGCGCCATCGCGCTCGGCCTCGTCGTGGGCGGTTGCGGCCTGGTGACGGGTGGAACCGCCGGGTACACGCAGGCTCCGAGGGCCGAAGACGGTGGGCTCTTCGGCGGCGACGCGGGGCCGGCGTGCGGCGCGAGCAGCGATTGCGCCGGCGGGGTCTGCTGTCTCTCCGTGGACTACGTCCAGGGCATGCCCATCCCGGTCGCGAGCTGCAAGGCCGATTGCGCCGATGGCGTTCCGCTCTGCACGACCAATGCGGACTGCGGAGGGGCCGCGGACGCCGGGAGCCCCGCGGACGGCGGAGACGCCGGGGACGGCGGAAGCTCTGCAACGTGCATGCGCCAGCAGTGCGACGTCGGGGGCCTGCCGACGACGCTCGGCCTGTGCGGGGCGGTGTTCGAGCCGTACTGCGCCGCCGCGCCCTGATCACAGGTCGAGCTGCATCCCCAGCTCGACCACCTGCTCGGGCGGGATCCCGAACCAGGCCGACGGGCTCTTGGCGTTGCGCGCGAGGAACGCGAACAGGCCCTCGGAGAAGACGCCCATCTTCCCGCCGCGGCCCGCGACGAACGTCTCGCGGCCCACGTAGTAGACGAGATCCGACAGATCGATGGGGAGCCCGGCGGCGGCGAGGGCCCTGGGCACGTCGGGTCGATCCATGAAGCCCTCGCGGACGACGACGCGCCACACCCCCTTTCCGAGCTCCTTGACGGCGACGCGGTCTGCCGGCCGCACGTGCGGCACGTGGTCGGTCTCCACCGTGAGCAGCACCAGGTTCTCGCGCAGCGCTCGAATGCGTCGCGCGTGCGTGGCCAGGACCGGAGGCGTCCCCTCCGGGTTGGACGACAGGAAGACCGCCGTCCCGGGCACGCGGACCGGGCAGCTGCGCTCGAGATTGGCGACGAAGTCGTTCAGCGGTGGGGAGATCTGCGCGATGCGCTCGGCGAGCACGCTGCGGCCCACCTTCCAGTCGACCATCACGATCAGCATCGCCGCGCCCACCAGGACCGGAATCCAGCCGCCGTCGAAGAACTTGAGGAGGTTCGCCGCGAAGAAGGGGATGTCGAACGACAGGAACACCAGCAGCGGCGGCAAGGCCTTCCAGAGCGGCCAGCGCCACGTGCGCCGCGTGACGACGAAGTACACGATGCTCGTGATCCCCATCGTGCCGCTGACCGCGATGCCGTACGCGGCAGCCAGGCGCGCCGACTCCCGGAACGAGAGGACGAGCGCGATGCACAGAATGCACAGCCCCCAGTTCATCTCCGGGACGTAGATCTGCCCCTCGGCGTGACGGGACGTGTGCGTGACGGTGACGCGCGGAAACAGACCGAGCTGCACGGCCTGGTGCGTCAGCGAGAAGACGCCCGTGATGAGCGCCTGCGAGGCGATGACCGTCGCGGCGGTGGCGAGCGCGACCAGCCCGTACGTCGCCGCCCCCGCGGGCACCATCGCGAAGAAGGGGTTCGCCGCGGCCGCCGGGTCGCGCAGCACGAGAGCGCCCTGTCCCAGATAGCAGAGGACGAGCGCCGGAAAGACGAGCCCCAGCCAGGCGAAGCGGATGGGGCGCGCACCGAAGTGGCCCATGTCGGCGTAGAGCGCCTCGCCCCCGGTGACGGCCAGGACGACGACCCCGAGGATGGGCAGGCCGCGCACGCCGTGACGCGCGAAGTAGCGCACGCCCCACAGCGGCGACAACGCCGTGAGCACCGCGGGATCGTGGGCGACTTGCCAGCTGCCGAGCGCGCCGATGCACACGAACCAGGCGACCATCACCGGCCCGAACACCTTGCCGATGCCGCCGGTGCCGCGCCGCTGCACGGCGAAGAGCGCGAGGAGGGTGAAGCAGGTGAGCGGCACGACCGCGCCGTGGAAGCCCGGCGCGGCGACCTCGACCCCCTCGAGCGCGCTCAGCACGCTGATGGCCGGCGTGATGATTCCGTCGCCGTAGAGGAGCGCGGCTCCGGCGATCACCAGCAGCGCGACCGTCGCGATGCGCGCGCGGGCGGTGCGCTTCTCGGGCACGAGCGCGAGCAGCGCCAGGATGCCGCCCTCGCCGCGGTTGTCCGCCCGCATGACGAAGGTCAGGTACTTGATCGTGACGACCATCGTCAGCGACCACACCACGAGCGAGCACACGCCGAGCACGTCGGCGGGCGACGGCCGGGCCCCCGCTTCGGGCGCGATCCCGACCTGGAGCGTGTAGAGCGGGCTCGTACCGATGTCGCCGAAGACGACGCCGAGCGCGCCGAGCGCGAGGGCGGCGGCTCCGCCGGAGGCGACGTGCGATTCGCGCGCGAGGACCTTCTCCGCCATGCCAGTCAGGAGTAACACGGCCGCATGCGTTTCGAGCCGTGTCCCGAGTCGTGTGTGCGCATCGACCTTCGGGCCGCCGGAATCCTCAAGGCCGTGGGGCACGACCCGACGCTCACGTGCGCGCCGGAGGCGCTCGAGATCGGCGAGGCGGCGGGCGACGCGTTCGACGTCCCCGTGTCGGCCCGCTTCCGCGTCGAGCAGATCGAGCCTCCCTCGGACATCGCCGCGTCCGATCGCGATAAGATGCGCGACAACCTTCGCGGGCCCGAGGTGCTCGACGTCGCGCGCTTTCCGACCATCGAGCTGCGCGCGCGCTACACGGGCACGCTCGAGCGGGGGTCGCTGTCCGGAGATCTCGTCGTGCGCGGCGCGCCGCGGCCCATCCGGATGGACGTGCGCATCGCGCGGGAGGGCGAACGCTACGCCGTCACGGGCGCGTGGGAAGGGAAGCTGACCGATCTCGGGATCAAGCCATTCAAGGCGCTGCTCGGCGCGCTCAAGCTCGTCGACTGGATCCGCATCCGGCTCGACGCGCGCCTCTCGCCTCGCTGAGCGCGCGGCCGAGGCTCACGAGGCGCGCACGGCCGCGAGGCCGTCGTCGAACTCGCGGCAGATGGCGTGCGGCCCGAGGCGCGCGACGACGCGCGCCAGCGCCTCGAAACGCTCGATCTGCGCCTCGCGCCCGCGCTTGAACATCGACCACGGGTCGCCGTGCTCGTGCGCGCACACGACGATGGAGGCGAAGTTGTCGATCTTGTCGGCGATCGCGACGGCCTGGGCTTCCCACGACTCCTGCGCGAAGCGCTCGAGGTATCGCCGCTTGCGCTCTTCCCAGGGCAGCGACTTGTCGGGCTCGCTCACCGCGCGAACGAGGTCGGCGACGCGCGTCCCGAACGCATCGGCGAGCTCCTGGTAGGTGACGTTGCAGTCTTCGATCACGTCGTGCAGGGCGCCGGCGGCGATGACCTCGTCGCCGAAGCCGTGGCGGGCCAGCACCAGGGCGACGCCCGCGGCGTGGCTGACGTACGGGACGTCGACATCGGGGTACTTGCGCTTCTGGTCGCGGTGCCAGGTCGCGGCCTGATCGAGCGCACGCTTGAGGAGGGGCGTCATCGGAAAGCACGCTGCGGCGGTTCGCATTCCGAGGATAGCATTGTAAGGAGGGGTCATGGCGTTCCCCCCGCGCATCTCGGGCAAGGCCTTGCACACGCTCTCGCGCCTGTCGCAGACGCGCGCCGGCGCGCGCGTGCTCTACCAGGTGTTCCGCGCCGACCTGCGCGTCGCGCAGATCGAGCAGCTCCCCGACGGGCTGTTCGGGGGGATGCCGGTCGACAACCGCCCCCTCGCGGGACGCCCGCCCCGCGTCGCCGCCGAGGCAGGGCTGCCCCTTCCGCCGGCGCCCTGGAGCTCCACGTCGCGGACGCTCGCCGAGGCGTACGCGGCAGCCGCGACCACACCGGGCGAAGTGCTCGAGCGGGCGCTCGCGTCGGCCCGTGCGCTCGCCTCACGCCGCCCGACGATGGCGCCGCTGATGGCGACCGTCGAGGAGGATGCCCGCCGCGACGCCGAGGCGTCCACCGAGCGCTGGCGTCGAGGCAACCCTCTCGGCCCGCTCGACGGTGTGCCGGTCGCCATCAAGGAGGAGATCGCGGTGCGCGGGCTTGCGGCGCGCGGCGGGAGCGATCTCACGGACGCTTCACCGGCGCGGGAAGACGCCACGTGTGTCGCGCGGCTGCGCGCGGCAGGGGCCATCGTGATCGGACAGACCCCGATGACCGAGTTCGGGATGACGCCGCTCGGCTTCAACCCCAAGCGCGCGATGCCGCGCAACCCGCACGGGATCGATCACGTCGCCGGCGGCTCGTCGACCGGCTCCGCGGTGGCCGTCGCGACCGGGCTCGTCCCGCTGGCGATGGGGGGCGATGGGGGCGGGTCGATCCGCATCCCGTCGTCGCTCTGCGGCATCTTCGGCATCAAGCCCACCTGGGGGCGCGTCAGCCGCGGCGGCGACATCTTCGGTGGCACGGTGGCGCACGTCGGCCCGCTCGCGTCCTCGACGTTCGACCTGGCGTCGTGCCTCGACGCGGTCGCCGGGCCGGACCCGCTCGACGCCCAGACCGACCTCGCGCCGCCGCTCGCCGCCGGCTCGTTCGTACGCGCGCTGTCACGCGGCGTCCGCGGATTGCGCATCGGGGTCGTCGCGAGCGAGTGGCGGGATGCCGCGCCGGCGGTGTCGAGCGCCGGTCGCGAGGCGCTGCGCGTTCTCGAGAAGGAGGGGGCGACCCTCGTCGACCTGCGCCTGGAGCTCGCGCGCTGGGCCGCGCCCGTCGGCTACCTGGCCATCGGCATGGAGTCGCTGTCCGGGCACCGAGAGCTCCTCGCGCGGGACGCGCCGTTCACGCCCGACCTGCGCATCACGTACTCCGTGCTGGGCGAGATGTCGGCGACCGAGTACGTCCACGCGCAGCGGCTTCGCTCGGGCATCCGCGAGGAGATGGCGCGCGCCTTCGGCGACGTCGACCTCGTCGCGCTGCCCTCGACGGCGACCGCGGCGCCGCGCGTGAGCGACGCGGAGCTCGAGACCGGCTTCCTCGATTCGCGGGCGCTCGACGCGATGTGCCGCTTCATGTTCCTGGGCAACCTCACCGGGCTGCCCGCGCTCAGCGCGCCCGTCGGCCTCGACGAGCGGCGACTGCCGGTCGGGCTGCAGCTCGTCGGCGACGCGTGGGACGAGGCGACCGTGCTCGCCGCGGCCGCGCACCTCGAGAGGGTGGGTGCCGCACGCGTCGAGCGGCCGCTCGTCACGGCGTGACGGGGTCGCGGGTCAGGGGTGAGGCCGCGGCGCCGTGGTCGATCGCAGCTCGAGCAGCGATGGATGCGGCGAGAAGCCCCGCGGCATCGCCGCGATGGCCGCGTCGGCGTCGGCCACGCGTCCCTCGAGCAGGAACCCGAAGGCGAGCAGCTGCAGCGCCTCGGCGCGCACCGGCGCGGTCTTCGAGTCGAGCGCCACGGGGCGCGCCAGCGCGAGCACCTGCGCCGAGTCCTTGCGCTCGAGCGCCGCGTAGGCCTGCTCGAGCGCCGCGCGCATCGGCGCGTCGTGCTCCCGGGCGCCCGCCTCCTTCATGCCGCGCCAGTTCGAAGCCACGAACGACACCGCGAGCAGCGATCCCCACCAGCCGACCGACGTGAACATCGACAGCGGCACGCACACGCCCGCGACCACGATGGAGACGATGCGCGCCGGCCGCTCGCCACGGCCCTTGGTGATGCCTTGCAGCAGCTGCATCATGACGTTGCCGCCGTCGAGCGGCAGCATCGGCAGCAGGTTGAGCGCGCCCCAGCCGGCGTTGACCCACCACAGGTTCGTCGCGACGAACTTGCCGAGCCGGCCGGGCGGGAACACGCGAATGCCGGCCGCGGCGTGCAGCAGCGGGGGTGCCAACACCACCAGGGCCGCGACGACGAAGCCGGCGAACGGTCCGGCGAGGCTGATGGCCACGCGCCGCGCCGTCGACAGCTTGCGCTGCGTGGACCACGACGTCGTCCCGCCCATGCCGTGCAGGTCGATCCTCGGCTCCAGGCCGAAGGCGAGGCCCATCGTCGCGTGCCCCAGCTCGTGCAGCATCACCGAGACGAAGACGATGGCGACCCACGCGACGAGCTCGCGCAAGTCCGGGTCGAACAGCCCCAGGAAGAGGGCCATCACGAAGAACGTCGCGTGCACGCGGACGGGGATCTTGCCGAGTCGGAACGACAGGCCCATGAGCCTGCGCCTAGATTGTCACGACGGCGGGGCGTGCGCGAGGCCCCCGGGGCGTGAGATGTGTTAGAAGCGGCTCCTCGTGCCGGCAGACCTCGACCGTTTTCTCGCGCTCGTGCGCCGTGAGCTGGGCGCCGACGAGGCGCGCGTGCTCGAGCCGGGCGTCGAGCCGGCCGAGGACCCGCGCGAGCTCGTCTGCCGCATCCCGGACGGACGGGGCGTCGTCGCGCGCTTCGCGGAGCCGCCCGCCGACGCCGACGCGAAGAAGCGGCGGCTCGAGATGCTGGCGAGCACCTTCGACACGGTTGTCGACGAAGTGCAGGCCCGGCGGTCGCGTCCGCCGCTGGCGCGCTCGCTGCGAGACGAGCTCCTCGGCTTGTGCATGCGCGCTGCGGCCGTCAACACCGTCGTCATCGACGCCAACTCGCCGGTCGTCTGGGGGGCGGCGTACCCGGAGGGCGTGGTGGCTCAGCCGCCGCTGGCCTCCAGCTCGCGCATGGTCGAAACCCCCGCCAACGACGCGGGGGAGGCCGAGCCGCACGCGGCGGTGGTTTCGCGGCGCGCCGTGCAGGCCGTGCGGGCGCTTCCGGAGCTCGCGGCGCTGCCGCGAGGCAAGCACGTGCGGCACGTCGAGCGCGACGGTGAAGCGCCGCTGCTCGCGCACTCGTTCGCGACCATCTACGTGCTGGTGGTCGTCTTCGACGCGCCGTTCGACGAGCTGCGCGCCCAGCGTGCGCTGATCGAGGCGCTGCCGCGCATCGAACGGCTGGTGCTCGCGCTGCCGCCGCTCGACCCGCAGCCTCACGCCGGCGCAGGCGTCCTGCGGATGCGCCGTCCCCGGCGCCGGTAGCGCAGGTCAACGTCGCGACGCGGCGACGCGGCCCTCGACGATCGTCGCCACGAGCGCCTCGGGGCCGAGGGCCTGCACGCCTCGCGCGACGGGATCCACCCTCAGGACGGTCGCGTCCGCGACGTACCCCTCGGCGATGCGGCCGCGTCGCTTCTCGGCCCCTTCCGCGTACGCCGCGCCGGAGGTGAAGCACCGCAGCGCCTCGTCGAGCGTCATCCGCTGCTCGGGCATCCACCCGCCCGGGGGGCCGCCGGGCCAGGTGCGAAGGACGGCGCTGCGGATGCCGGCGTACGGATCGGGGTCCTCGACGGGGAAGTCCGATCCGCACGCGATCGGCACGCCCGCGGCGATGACCGTGCGCCACCCGTAGGCGCCGCGCTGTCGATCGCTGCCGTGCCCGAGGCGCTGCTCCGCCCAGGGGCCGTCGCTCGTCGCGTGCGTGGGCTGCATCGAGGCCACCGCGTGCGAGGCGACGAGGAGCGGCACGTCGCGCGCGTCCAGGATCTGGAGGTGCTCGACGCGCGGGCGCAGCCCGGGAACGGCCGCCGACGCGGCCAGGAAATCGTCGAGCACCTCGTGCACGGCCCGATCGCCGATGGCGTGGACGGCCGGCTGGTAGCCCGCCTGCGCGGCGGCCAGGATGCGCGCGCGCAGCTCGTCGTGCGGCATGACGGCGATCCCGCTCGTCGTCGCGTCGTCGCTGTACGGCTCGAACAGCAGGGCCCCCCGGCTTCCGAGCGCCCCGTCGGCGAAGAACTTCACCGCGCGCACCGTGAGCCGACCGATGGTCGGCGAGGTGCGCCACTCGTTCATCTGCTCCTCGAGCACCGCCATCGGCTGACGGCCGTCGATCATCGCGTACACGTGGATGGGCAGCTCGTCGCGCTCGGCGAGGCGGCGATAGACGGCGAGCGTGCGCGCGCCGACGCCCGCGTCGTGGACGCTGGTGATGCCGAGCGCGACGAGGCGCGCGAGCGCGTCGAGCAGGGCGCGCTCGATTCGATCGTCGGAGGGGGGTGGAATGCGCGCGGTGACGAGGTCCGCCGCGTTGTCCACGAGCACGCCCGTCGGCGCGCCGCCCTCGTCCCGCTCGATCCGGCCGCCCGGCGGATCGCGGGTCGACGGACCGACGCCGGCGAGCATCAGCGCGCGCGCGTCGACCCAGACGGCGTGACCGTCGACGCGCGAAGCGACGACCGGGTGGTCGGTCACCGCGCGCGACAGCGTGTCGAGCGTCGGGAAGCGCTGGCCGGGCCATCGCGTCTGATCCCAGCCGCGCGCGAGGCTCCACGCGCCCGGCGGCGACGCGTGCGCGCGCTCGGCGATGCGCGCCACGCACTCGGCCTCGTCGCGCGCGCCGCGAAGATCGACCTCCTGCAGCACGAACCCGAGCTCGGCGACGTGGCCGTGCGCATCGGCCAGGCCGGGCAGAGCGACGCCGCCGCGAAGGTCGATGACGTGCGCGTCGACCAGGATGCTCGACGCGCACCGCTGCTCGGTGCCGACGCACGTCCAGCGCCCGCCCGTCGCCACGGCCACCTCGGCCACCGGCTGCGCCGGATCCATGGTGCGCACCGTGCCGCCACGGAGGACGAGCGTCGGCCCGGCGGCGGGGAGGGCGGAGCGTGCCGGCGCGGCGGGCGGCTCGCACGCGGGCGCCGCGAGCCAGGGCACGAGCAGCAGCAGGGCGGCTCTCACGGCCGGGCGAGGTCGATGAATCCGCGCTCGACGCTCGCGTAGTCGGCTTCGATCTCGAGGCGCGCCAGGACGGAGTAGAAGCCGAACTGCAATCGGTTCACGAACAGCATCTCCGGAGGCATGGTGAAAAACTGCTCCTCCGGGAGCTTTCGCGCAACGACGGCCATCTCGCGCATGCCGCCGACCAGGCTCGCCGCGAACGGCTTGGTGATGCGATAGGGAGACTCGAACAGCGGCCGGAAGCACTGGCGCGTGTAGCGGATGGCCAGATCCTCGAGCGGGCCCGGCTTGGAGCCCACCATGCGCGTCACGCCGCGCGCGAACTCGGCCTCGTCGCGGGCGAGGGCCGCGCGGTGGATGTGCACGGCGTGCCGGCGGCGCTCGTCGATCGGCTGGATGCACCCATAGTCGAGGAAGGTGACCCGGCCACCTTCGTGGAACACGTAGTTGCCGGGGTGCGGGTCGGCGTTGAGCAGCCCGCCGACGAGCGTCCCCTTGAAGACGAAGCGCCACATCGTCAGCGCCCAGGCGAGGCGGTCGGCCTCCGGCGCGGCGCACGCCTCTTCGAAGTCGGCGCCGCGCGCCAGCTCCGTCGTCAGCACGCGCGCCGACGAGTGCGTCTCGACGAGCGCCGGCACGCGCACGGTGGGGTCGCCCGCGTGCAGCCGCGCGAACGCGCGCAGCGATTCGGCCTCGCGCGCGTAGTCGAGCTCCTCGCGGAAGCGCGTGCGGATGACGTCGAGCATCGTCTTCGTGTCGAAGCGCTTGCCCCCCAGCACGCCGACGAACGACTCGAGCAGCGACGCGTTGGCCAGGTCGCTCTCGACGGCGCGCACGATGCCGGGGTGCTGCACCTTGACCGCGGCCTCCCGCCCGTCGTGCAGGCGCGCGCGGTGCACCTGGCCGATGGAGGCGCTGGCCAGCGGCGCGTCGTCCCACTCGGCGAACAGGCGGTCGACCGGCGCGCCCAGCTCCTGCTCGACCAGCGCGCGGATGGCCTCGGCCGAAGAGCGGGGGGCCTGCGCGCGCAGCGCCTTGAGCGACGCCTCGAACGCGGGGGCGTGCTGCTCGGGGACCAGGCCGTCGACGTAGCTCGCCATCTGGCCGACCTTCGCCGCGAGGCCGCGCAGGTGGCCGAGCACCTCGGTCGCGTGCTCGGCCGCCGAGCCGCCGCTGCGGTCGACGAGCATGCTCGCGCCGGTGCGCACGCCCACGGCGGCGAGGCGCGCGAACCGACCGAGGCGCGACTCGGGCAGGCGTCGTTCTTCGGCCATCGTGCAGCCGTTCTCTAGAGGCGCGGCGCTCGCGAGGCAAGCCGCGGACAGGAAAAGGCTGCCGCAACGGCGAGGCGCGGGGGCAGGGGCGGAGAAGGTACAATGAGGCCGTGAAGGCGTACCTCCTGCTCCTGGCTGGCCTGGCAACCGCAGCGGCGTGCTCCTCGAGCAGCGCGCCTTCGTCGCAGCCGACGGGCGGTGACGACGGCGGCTCGACGGCCGCGCAGGACGCGGCCGCACCCGACGGCGGCGACACGTGGGCGAGCTGGGCGCAGGGCTTCTTCGCGACGTACTGCGTCGAGTGCCACGGCCCGAGCGATCCGACGATGCGCGATTACACCAAGCACGCCGACGTCCTGCGCGACAAGGACACGATCCGCTGCGGCGTCGCCGCGGAGCAACCGCAAGCGTGGAGCTGCCCGCCCTTCCCGCCGCCCCGGCAGTTTCCCATCACCGACGACGCCGGCACGAACCCCAAGCCGACGGACGCTCTGCGCGCGCGCGTCGTCGCGTGGATCGACGCGGGCTGTCCGTGAGCGCCGCATGACCGGAGTCGATTCGCGAGCGCCCGAGCCCGTGGTGCGCGCGCGGCACCTGCAGGAGTGGCTCGCGAACGTCAGGCGCGAGGAGGACCCCTGGCGGGCGCGCTTCTTCGACGCGCTGCCGGCCGATGCGAGGACGACCATCGAAGGGGCGGCGCGCGTGGCGTGGCTGCCCGTCGCGTTGCACGTCCTGCTCGCCGACCTGCTGCTCGACGCCTTCGGGCCCGCGCGCGCACACGCCTACTACCGCAGGGCCTTCGCCGCCTCGCTCGGACGTCCCCCGTTCGATTCGCTGGTGCGCACGGGCGCGCGGCTCATCGGCCTCACGCCGGCCACGTTCCTGCGCTGGGCGTCGCGCGGGTGGGAGGGGACCTTCCGCGCGTGCGGCTCGATGCGCGGCGAGGTGCTGGGCTCGAACCGCGGCCGGCTCTTCTACGAGTCGCTGCCGGCCGTGTGCACGGCGTCCGATGCGTGGCTCGACTCGGCGCAGGGCTCGGGCTACGGCGTCTACGACTTCCTCGGCGTCTCCGGCGTCGTGCGTCTCGACAAGAGCCGCCGCGCGGAAGGGGGCATGCACCTCGAGCTCGAATGGAGCGCGTGACCGGCGCCGGGGCTACGCGCCCGCGCGCTCACGCCAGGACGCTGCGCGCGATCACCACGCGCTGGATCTCGCTCGTGCCCTCGTAGATCATCGTCACGCGCGCGTCGCGCAGGTGCCGCTCGGCGGCGAACTCGCGCGTGTAGCCGTAGCCGCCGTGGATCTGCACGGCCTCGTTGCACACGCGCACGGCCGACTCGCTGGCGAACACCTTCGCCATCGACGCCTCGCGCGAGAACGGCTTGCCCTGCTCCTTGAGCCACGCCGCGCGCATCGACAGGAGGTGCGCCGAGTCGATCGCCGTCTGCATGTCGGCGATCTTCCACTGGATGGCCTGGTGCTGCGCGATGGGCACGTCGAAGGCGCGTCGCTCCTTGGCGTAGGCGACGCTCTCGGCGAGCGCGGCGCGCGCGATGCCGAGGGCCTGCGAGCTGATTCCGATGCGACCGCCGTCGAGCGCCATCATCGCGATCTTGAACCCGCCGTTCTCCTGACCGAGCAGCGCGTCGGCAGGTACGCGGCACCCGTCGAGCTCGAGCGGCACGGTGTTCGAGGCGCGGATGCCCATCTTGTCCTCGGGGCGGCCGACCTTGAGGCCCTTGGCGCCCCCCTCCACGAGGAAGCACGAGATCCCCTTCGCCCCCGCCTCGGGCGCCGCGGTGCGCGCCCAGACGATGTACACGCCGGCGTAGGATCCGCCGGTGATCCACTGCTTGGCGCCGTCGATGACCCACCCGTCGCCGTCGCGGCGCGCCGTGGTGCGCATGCCGCCGGGATCGCTCCCCGCGTCCGGCTCGCTCAGCGCGAAGCTGCCCATCGCGTACTCGCCGCTCGCCAGCTTGGGGCAGTGCCGCTGCTTCTGCGCGTCGGTGCCGAAGCGGGCGATGGCCTCGCCGACCATGTTCGTCACGCTCATCATGACGGCCGTCGAAGCGCACGCGCGGGCGATCTCCTGCATCGCGAGCGCGTAGGCGACGACGCCCGCGCCCGAGCCGCCGACCTCCGGCGGGACGTTGATGGCCATCAGACCGAGGTCGGCCAGCCCGCGCAGCGTCTCGCGCGGGAACTTCTCGCTCTGGTCGATCTCGGCCGCGAGCGGCGCCACGACCCGCGTGGCGAAATCGCGCGCGGTTTTCTGTACGAGGAGTTGCGTCTCGTTGAAGTCGAGGTCCACGGCGGGCGGAGCATAGCCGAACTATCCGCTCTCCCGGGCCGATCTTCGCGAAGGCGGCAGCGGAGCGCGCCGCGTCGACTACAGCCCGAAGCTCACCTTCGCCGGCCAGCTGCCCGGCGAGGGGAGCCCCTTCATCTTCTCGAGCAGGTTGACCAGGCACTCGGCCTCGTCGCCGTCGTCCTTGCCCGAGCGCGCCACCCCGGCGGCGAGCACCTTGCCGCCCGGGCCGACGTACATCGTCGCGCGAAAGCGACCGCTCGACCCGGCCTTGCACTTGTCGATGGCCTCGCCGTGCTTGCCCAGCGCGCGGGCGATCTTGTCCGGATCCCAGTCGGTGGGCGGGCGCGTCGCCTCGAGCGGCAGCTCCATCGAGTAGCGCGCCTCGGCCTCCCCGCCGTCGGGCTTGGGCCAGCTCGCGCCCATCACGACGTCGATCAGGCACTGCTCGGTGTCGTGATCGCCGAGATCGCTCTCCTCGAGGTAGGCGTACTTGGCCGTCCCGTCCTCGCCGACGCGCAGGAAGAACTTCACGCTGCCGGCGAGCACCTCGACGCGATCGAGGCCCTTCTTCTGGCAGCTCATGAACTTGTCGTCGAGCCTGCTGAACGCCGCCTTCACGGCGCCCGGATCGATGCTCCCGAGCTCGCCGCGGATCTTCAGCTGCGGCCTGGCCTCGTGCGTCTCCTCGTGAACGGGCGGCGGCGCTTGCGGCGGCGGGGGCGTGCTGCCGCAGCCGGCGGCGGCGATGGCGGCCGCGACGGCGGTCGCGGCGGCAGGGATGGTCGGGAGAAGGGCGGGGGAGCGGTGCGTCGTCTTCATTTCAACAGGCTGGCGGCGATGACGATGCGCTGGATCTCGCTCGTGCCCTCGTAGATCTCGGTGATGCGCGCATCGCGGTAGTGGCGCTCGACGGGGAACTCCGTCGAGTAGCCGTACCCCCCGTGGACCTGGATGGCCTTGTGCGTGACCCGCGTCGCCATCTCGCTCGCGTAGAGCTTCGCGATCGAGCTCTCCATCGTGTGGCGCGTGCCCTTGTCCTTCATCTTCGCCGCGCGCCAGGCGAGCAGGCGCGCCGCGTCGACCTGCGTGGCCATGTCGGCCAGCATGAACTGGATGGCCTGGTGCTGCGCGATGGGCACGCCGAAGCTCTTCCGCTCCTTGGCGTAGGCGACGCTCTCGTCGAGGGCCGCGCGCGCGATGCCGATGGCCTGGCAGGCGATGCCGATGCGGCCGCCGTCGAGCGTGGCCATGGCCACCTTGAAGCCCTCGCCGACCGCGCCGACGACGTTCGCGTCGGGCACCTTGCAGTTCTCGAAGAACACCGTGCACGAGTGCGCGGCGTGGATGCCGAGCTTGTGGTCGGGCGGGTTCTGCGTGTAGCCGGGCGTGCCGCGCTCGACGAGGAAGGCCGTGTGCTTGACCTTCGCGCCGCTGCGATCGGTCACGGCGAAGACGAGGATGTAGTCGGCGTGCGGGCCGTTGGTGATCCAGTTCTTGGCGCCGTTGAGGACCCAGCCGCCGCTCGTCCTCTCGGCGCTCGTGACCATCGTCTGCGCGTCCGAGCCGCTCATCGGCTCGGTCAGCCCGAAGCAGCCGAGCTTGTCGCCGCGCGCCACGGGCGTCAGCACGCGCTTCTTCTGCTCCTCGGTGCCGAACTTGTAGAGCGGATCGCAGAAGAGCGAGTTGTTGACGCTCATGATGACGCCGCAGCTCGCGCACGCGGCGCTCACTTCTTCCATGGCGAGCGCGTACGAGAGGGCGTCCATGCCGGCGCCGCCGTACTCCTGCGGGATGGCGACGCCCAGCAGCCCGAGCTCCGCCATCTTGGCGACGATCTCCTGCGGCCAGCGCCCCGTCTTGTCGAGCTCCGCGGCCTTGGGCGCCACCTCGCGCGCGGCGAAGTCGCGCGCCGTGTCGCGGATCATCCTCTGCTCTTCCGAAAGCTCGAACTCCATGGCGCGCGGAATCTAGCAGGCCGCCGCCCGCCAGCGCTACCGCCGGGCTCACACCCCCGCGAGGAACGAGGTGACGACGTCGTGGTAGCGGGTCGGGTCGACGTACGGGACGGTGTCGTGCGTCGCGCCGTCGAAGAGCTCGAGGCGCTTGGGTTGCGCGGCGCGGTCGTACAGCTCGTGCGCGTACTTGGGCTGGATGAACGTGTCGGCGTTGCCGTGCATGAGCAGCACGGGCGCGCCGGCGTCGCCGATCTTGTCCAGGTTGTCGAACTTCGCCGACGCGACGAACGACGGCGGCACCGCGAGCGATCCGTCCTCGACCAGCTCGGCGACCGAGGCGAACGCGCTCTCGGTGACGAGCGCGCGCGGGTGGCTGCGCGTCGCGAGGTCGATCGCGACGGCGCCGCCGAGCGAGTAGCCGTAATAGGCGATGCGCGCGGGGTCGATGTCGCCACGCGACTTCAAGAACGCGAGCGCGCCCTGCGCGTCGGCGTAGAGGCCCTGCTCGGACGGCGAGCCGTCGCTCGTGCCGTAGCCGCGGTAGTCGTAGACGAAGACGTTGAAGCCGAAGCTCCAGAGGAGCGACGCTCGCGACCAGTAGTAGTCGATGTCGTCCGAGTTGCCGTGCGAGTAGAGGAGCGTCGCCGCGTGCGTCGAGTCGCCCTGCAGGGCGAGGACGCCGGCGAGCATCGTCCCGTCGGCGGCGGGGAAGCGGACGACCGTGCGCTGCGCGGCGGGCACCGTCGCGTCGGCCAGCGCGTAGTGGTCGGTGCGCGTCGGCGCGTAGAGGAAGCCGTCGAGCGACGCGCAGGAGGGCAGCACGCCCGCGATCAGCGCGAACGCCCACGCCCACGCATGCGTCGGCGCCCGCGTCACCGTCCACCCCCCGCGTCCCACGCCACGCCCGCCAGCACCATCAGCGCGCCCTGCCCGCCGATCGTCACCCAGCTCGGCGCGAGATCGTTCGCCTGGTCGAACGGCGCCGCCCAGCGCACCTCGAGCTCCAGCGTCGTGCGCCGGCTCGCGGCCCACGCGAGCTGCACGAACGGCTCCGGGACGAAGTGCCTCCTCGCCGCGCTCGCGGCGAACGCGGCGTGCAGCCCGGGCGACAGCCACCATCGCTCCGACAGCCGCCACGCGTACGCCATCCACGGATCGAGGATGCCCATCCAGTCGCCGTGCCCGGCGAAGCCGGTCACGTCGCTGCCCACCGTGAAGACGTGCCGCGACGGATCGCCGAAGTGAAACGCGCTCCCGAGCGTCAGCCCCGCCTCGCCGAACGCCGCCGCGGTCAGGTGCGCGTCGGCGTGCACGTCGAGGTCGTCTCGCAGCCCGTGCGCCACGCTGATGACGCCCATCGGCACCGGGATGGGCGCCCCGCCGAGCACGACGACGGGGCCGCCCACCGACGCGTCGATGCGCGTGTGGCCCGCGCCCACCGGCCGCACCAGGTGCGTCGTGCCGCAGCCGAGCGAGCCCAGCGCGCCGAGGGCGCACGCCGCGACGAGGAACGAGGCCCGCCCGAGCACGGCCTGCGACGATAGCCCAGGCGCGGCCCTTGACGCGGCGTCTGTTATAACGAATATTGTCTTCAGGACGACGGAGACCCCGATGAGCCAGGCCAGCAACGGCGCCCGCGTGGTCGACATCGACGAGTACCGCCGCCGGCGTGCTTCCCGGCGCGTGTCGCTGCTGGTCACGAACGCGCCGGCGCCGCCGGCCGCGCTCGCGCCGGCGTGGCTACCGGTCTGGCTCTGGGTCCCCGTCTGGGTGGGCTGAGCCGCTCACTTCGACGACGGCATCGCCATCATCGTGATGGGGCCGCACGACATCGTCATCGGCATCCCGGCCGACATCATCCGCATCATCGCCTCGCAGCGCTCGCGGAAGGCCTCCATGCTCATGCCGTCCATCGGCATCAGCCGGCAGACCATGCCGTCCTTGGCCATCTCCATGGACATGCGCATCATCGGCATCGGCATCTGACCCATGCCGCCCATGCCCATGTGCATGTGCCCCATCATCGGCATGGGCATCATCATGCCGGGCATGCCCATCATCGCGGGCATCCCCATCATCGGCATCATCCCGCCCATCATCGGCATGCCCATCGGCATCGGACCCATCGACTGCTGCATCGGCATCGGCTGCATCGTCGGCATCATCATCGTCGTGACCTCCCGAAATCGGGTTGGGCCATCCCACGTATGCGCTCGGCCGACGAGCGCAAGCGAGCCCACGCGCGATTGGCTGCCGGGCCGGGCCGTCACTGCTTCGTGAACGCTCGCCGACGGGGAGCGGGCCGCGTCACTGCGGCGGAACGCCGCCGCTCGGCGGCGGCTGCGTGTCGGGGATCACGCACGACGACAGGTCGAAGAGCATGAACTCGAGCGCCTTCTCCTGCGGCGACAGGTCGCCGCTCGAGCAGCCGCCCGGCGGGGCCATCGTGTCCTGCGTCTTCGGATCGCCGTCGACGTGCAGATCGCTGAAGACGGCGCGCCCGCAGTACGCCGGCGCCCCTCCGTCCGGTCCGGGCGCCGCGTTCACCGGCGCGTCGAACGAGAAGTACTCGGTCCAGCCGGGCACCGTGATCCACGGCTGCGACGGCTTGTTGCCCGGGCCGACCTGGGCGTTGTACCGCGACTGGTAGATCGACAGGTCCTGGGCGGGGACGCCGTGCTGGCCGAGCGCGTGCACGATCCCGAGCCACTGGAAGAGCGCCTGGCCCTTGGGGAACGGCGCGTTCGAGCCGTTGAGCGTCTGGTCGATGACGCCCGACAGCGGATCGTTGCCCCCGTTGGCGCCCGGCGTCCACGAGGCGAGGTTGTTCCCCCAGTCGGCCGGCGCCGAGTAGCCCTGGCCCGAGCCGATCGGCCCGGCGAACCAGGAGTAATGGAAGTGCGACGCGAACACGCGCCCGCCCGCGTTCAGGTACTGCTCGAGCGCGGGCGGGTTGGCGCGGTACGTCTCGGCGCCCTCGCACGACAGCAGGGTGATGTCGTAGGGCATCAGGTCCGCGGCCGAAGCCCAGAGGTTCTGGTAGGCGGGCGGAGCGCCGGCCATGCCCGGGTTCTCCGCGTGGCCGACGCTGCCGCCGCAGCCCCCCTTGCCGGTCTGTCCGCCGGCGAAGACGTGAATGTGTCCGCTGCCGCCCGCGCCGGCGACGTACTCGCTGTCGGGCAGACCGATGCGGTGCATCAGGCACTCGAGCGTGTCCGCGCACCCGGTGCTGACGGCGATGTCGGGCATGTTGTCGTTCGTGTCGCCGGGGGCCACGGTCCCCGGCAGCGCGAGCGATCCGTTGGGCTGCGCGTTGTCCGTGCAGGCGGTCACGTTGATGGTCACCTGCCGGCGCCACTTGCCGACCTGCAGCACGAGCGGCACCTGGCTGCCGACTGGCGCGTTGTCCAGCTTGAAGCTCCCGTCCACGCCCGTCGCCGTGCTGACGAACGCGCCGCTCTTGAAGAGCGCCCCGCAGCTGCACGCGTCGGCGCCCGTCGGGACGCCCTTGGGCAGCGGCTGCAGCGGCGACTCCGGCACGTACACCGCGACGTTGTAGAGGGGGTTCTTGCCCGCGGGGTCGTAGACCACGCCGGAGATGGTGGTCGTCCCGCCGCCGGAGCAGGAGACGTTGCACTGCAGCCCCGGCGGGCACTTCGCGGTGCCGCCACCGCCGCTGCTGCCGTTGTTGCCGAGCATCCCGCTATCGTCGCCGCTGCCCGGGCCGCCTCCTGGCCCGCCGTCGCCGTCGCTGTTGCCCGACGATCCGCACGCCGCGCCGATGGCGCCGATGCCGAGGACCAGGACCCAGATGCCGATGGTGGACGAAGGACCCCGCATACTTTCATTATGTCGCAAGATTCAGGCCCGAGCACCATCGCCCTTAGTGCGTTGAATTCGCGATGAAAGCGCCGGCGCACCTGCGGGGTGCCGGCATCAGCGCCGCCCACTCGGGTGACGCGCGATCCATCGCGAGCTCTCATGACGGAAGAAAGGATCTCTCGTCAGGTGCTTCGCGCGAGCTCGACGACGCCCGGGACCTCGTGCGCGCGCTCGCGAAGGCGCGGCTTGGGGCGGACGGCGACGCCGACGCGCGCGCTGGCGAGCAGCGCGACGTCGAACGCGTTGTCGCCGAAGGCGGCGTAGAGCAGCCGCTCTTCGCCGATGCGCTCGCGCAGGCGGTGCACCTTGCCGGCGCCGTAGGGGATGGGGCGCTCCACCTCGGGCAGCATCGTCTCGCGGTCGAAGCGCGGGTGCGCCGCGACGACCATCCCGGCGTCGATGCCGACGCGCGACGCCGCCTCCAGGACGACGGCCAGCGGCGACGCGCTGACCAGCACCACCTCGATGCGGGCGGCGCGCGCGCGCTCGAGCACGTCGAGCACCTCGCGGTGCAGGCGATCGGCGAGCCCGCTCCGCTCGACGACCTCGCGCGCGAAGGCGGCCACCTCGTCGCGCGGCCAGCCGGCGAAGCACCACGTCATCAGCTCGCAGACGCGCTCCTCCGGGAAGCGGCCCTGCTCGTAGGCCGCGTAGATGCGGCGCGCGACGTCCGGGCCGGTGCCGGCATCGGACAGGCCGTGGGCCCGGGCCTCGCGGCGCATCGCCTCGAGGGCGGGCGGGTCCACGCGGCCATGAACGACGAACGCGTGAAACAGGTCCTCCCCCACGTCGCCGCTCCAGAGCGTGCCGTCGCCGTCGGTCGCGACGACGCCGCCCGCCTGCGCGCCGGCCGCCGCCTCGATGCGCGCCCACACCTGCTCGGCGCTCTGGATCTCCACGGCGGCGAGCATAGTGGATCGCACCGACCCCCGCTTGCATTAGGCTCGCGCGCCGCCCTAGAGAGCGCTTGGAAAGGATGACGTGATGAGGATCGGGATCGCTTCGGGGAGCCTGGCAGTCCTGCTCGGGGGAACGGCGTGGCTCGTGTCGGCGAGCGCGCTCGCGCAGGGCTCTGACGTGCCCAATGCCGAGCCTCCGCCCGCGGCTGCGCCCGCGCCCGGCGCCGGCCTCGCGCCCGCGACCACGGACGAAACCGCGCCCCTGCCCGTGCCGACGGAGCTTCTCCGCGTCGACCCCGGCGGCCTCACCGCCGACCAGGCCGCGGCCCGATCCCGCGACACCAGCTGGGCCGCGAAGGCGTCGCAGGAGCAGCTGCGCAGCGCGGCGGCGCGCGTCGACGAGGCGTGGTCGGCGTTTCTTCCGCGCCTCTCGGGGGTGGCACGCTACACGCGCCTGAGCAGCTTCACGCCGCCCTCGTTCGGCAGCGGCAGCCTCGTGGGCACCAACGCGCCGCCAGGGCAGCCCATCACCCCCGGCGAAGTCGCCAGCGGCCAGGTTGGCTTCTTCCCTTTCGCGTTCACGATCCCGCTGGTGCTCGACAACTACCTGCTCCAGGCGAGCCTCACGGTCCCCATCAGCGATTACCTCTTCAAGATCGACCAGACCTACACAGCGGCCACCCGCTCGCAGGACGCGGCGCGCTGGGACGTGGTGACCGCGCGCGCGCAGGCCGAGTCCAACGGCCGGCTCGCGTATTACAACTGGCTCGAGGCGCGCGGCGCCGTGATCGTCGCCGTGCAGGCGCTCGACGACCAGAAGACGCACCTGCGCGACGCGCGCAACCAGTTCGCCGTCGGCAACGCCAACAAGGCCGACGTGCTGCGCGCCGAGACGGCCGTGGCCTCGGCGGAGCTCGCGCTCGAGCGCGCGAAGAACCTCGCCGATCTCACCGAGAAGCAGCTGCGCGTCGCGATGCACG
>Ga0080006_1149437_pt1:0-52500 | contig 54835 bp, 48 predicted proteins | sample RS3BMetagenome_FD_69209 | JGI IMG/M metagenome (GOLD analysis project Ga0080006, IMG submission 69209) | Ferric oxide microbial mat and aquatic microbial communities from Rainbow Spring, Yellowstone National Park, USA - RS3B (SPADES... ... | reverse complement strand
GGATCACCTGGTAGGGCCGCCTGCGCACCGCCTCGGTCAGCACGCCGCCCTCGTCATAGCCGACATAGCCCGGCGGGGCGCCGATCAGACGAGAGACCGCGTGCTTCTCCATGAACTCGCTCATGTCGACACGCAGCAGCGCCCGGTCGTCGTCGAACAGGAACTCGGCCAACGCCTTGGTCAGCTCCGTCTTGCCGACGCCGGTCGGACCCAGAAAGAGGAACGAGCCGATCGGCCGGTGCGGGTCCTGCAACCCGGCGCGCGCCCGGCGCACGGCATGGGCCACCGCGCGCAACGCATCCTCCTGGCCGACCACGCGCCGGCGCAGCTCGTCCTCCATGCGCAGCAGCTTGGCCCGCTCGCCCTCCAGCATGCGGTCGACCGGCACACCGGTCCAGCGCGACACCACGCCGGCGATGCCCTCCTCGGTCACCGCCTCGTTGACCAGCTGGCCCCCCGCCTCGCTGGACTGGCTGCTGGCCTCGGCGATCTCGCTCTCGAGTGCCGGGATCACGCCGTAGAGCAGCTCGGACGCGCGCGTGAGATCGCCGCGACGCTGGGCCACCTCGACCTCGGAGCGTGCCTGGTCCAGCCGTTCCTTGAGCTTCTGGACCGTGTTGACCCGCTCCTTCTCGCTGCGCCAGGCGGCGGTGAGCGCGTTCGAGCGCTCCTCCAGCTCGGCGAGCTCGACTTCCAGCTTGGACAGACGCTCGCGCGAGGCGGCGTCGTCCTCGCGCTTGAGAGCCTCGCGTTCGATCTTGAGCTGGATCAAACGTCGGTCGAGCTCGTCAAGCGCTTCCGGCTTGCTGTCGACCTGCATGCGCAGCCGGCTTGCCGCCTCGTCGACCAGATCGATCGCCTTGTCGGGCAGGAAGCGGTCCGTGATGTAGCGGTTGGAGAGAGTCGCCGCCGCCACCAGCGCGCCATCGGTGATGCGCACGCCATGATGCAGCTCATATTTCTCCTTCAAGCCGCGCAGGATCGAGATCGTATCCTCGACGGACGGCTCGCCCACGAACACCGACTGGAAGCGACGGGCCAGCGCCGCATCCTTTTCGATATACTTGCGATACTCGTCGAGCGTCGTGGCACCGATGCAGTGCAGCGTGCCGCGCGCGAGCTCCGGCTTGAGCAGGTTGGAGGCGTCCATCGCCCCGTCGGCGCGACCGGCACCGACCAGCGTGTGCATCTCGTCGATGAACAGGACGATCTCGCCGTTCGCGCCCTCGATCTCCTTGAGGACCGCCTTCAGCCGCTCCTCGAACTCGCCGCGGAACTTGGCCCCCGCGACCAGGGCACCGAGATCGAGCGCGAGCAGCCGCTTGCCCTTCAAGGCCTCGGGCACGTCGCCGTTGACGATGCGCAACGCCAAGCCCTCGACGATCGCCGTCTTGCCAACGCCAGGCTCGCCGATCAGTACCGGGTTGTTCTTGGTGCGGCGCGCCAGAACCTGGATGGTGCGCCGGATCTCCTCGTCACGACCGATGACCGGGTCGAGCTTGCCGGCACGCGCCACCTCCGTCACATCGCGGGCGTATTTCTTGAGCGAGTCGAAGCTCGCCTCGGCATTCTCGCTGGTCACCTTGCGACCCTTGCGGATCTCGGCGAGCGCACGCTCGATCGCCTGCGGGTTGGCGCCGGCGTCACGCAGCGCCCGGGCCGCCGGTCCGTCCGCCGCGGCAAGTGCCACCAGCAGTCGGTCCTGGGCGACGAAACTGTCACCCGCCTTGGTGGCCGCCTGCTGAGCCGCGTCGAGCACCCGCACCAGCTCGGGCGTGGCCTGCGGATGGCCGGCGCCGCCGCCCTGCACCTTGGGCAGCCGGGCAAGCTCGGCCTCGACGGTGAGCTTCGCCGCCTGCGGCTGACCACCGGCTGCCCGGATGAGACCGGCAGCCGCACCCTCCTCGTCGTCGAGCAGAGCCTTGAGCAGGTGCTCGGGCGTCAGGCGCTGGTGAAAATCTCGTATGGCAATCGTCTGCGCAGCCTGCAGGAAGCCACGCGAACGCTCGGTGAACTTTTCCATGTCCATGACAATGTCCCTCTAAAACAGGCGACCTCTGGAACCTGGATGGCCGGCAAGCCAACGTCCCTCGAGCGGCAACGTGGCACCCAATCATCCAGCCACGTAGATGGGGTCGACGCGTGCAAGAACAAGAGCGGGGGAGTCATGCCTGCCCCGTAATGAGCCGCCCGGCGCCCGCATTTGCCGATGGCAGCAAAAACCGCCTATTCTGCTCTGCACCTTACTACTGCGTTCATTCGACCCGGAGACATCACGATGGCGACCACCACCGAAACCCGTCCGCGAGCTCCCCGGGGCACGAAGATCCTGACCCAGGCCTTCTTCGCAGCACTCGACGACATTCCCCAGCCGCAACAGGACACGGTCGCCAAGGCGGCGCTGGCCGCCGTTCGCGAACAGCTCCAGCTCCGCCGGCAGAAGGCGAAGGCGATGACCGCAAACGGCCGTGCGCCGGCCAAGCCTGGCCCGAAGCCGCGGACCGCCCAGGCCGGGGCAGCCAGCCGGCGCTGAGCGGCAGCCGGAGGCGCGCTCGCCCGCCACGCCGCGCGGCCCACTTCCGACCGGGCTGCTTCGACCGGATCGCGGCTTTCGGCGCCCTGCGCCGCACCTGGAACGAGCCGTCTTTCGCCGCCGGGAGCCAGTGACTGTTCGGAGGCGACCAGCGGATCGCCCCGAGGTGTCGCGCGGCGGACGCCCCGACCCTTTCCCCTCTTGACCCTTTCCCCTCTTGACCCTTTCCCCTCAGGGATCCTTCCCGCCCGCTCCCATGGCGTTGCGGATGATGTCGAGATTGGCGCGCTTCACCTTGAGCGCTGCCTCGTCATAGATGAAGGGCAGGCACGCGAACCGACGCCCCGCGGTGACGGGTGCGACGGCGTGCATCAGCGAGCAGGAGAAGATCGCCGCACCACCCGCCGGAGGGCGGTAGAGGCGCGGGCCGAACTCCGGGAAGCTCAGGCCGCCGCCCTCGAACTCGTTGTTCAGGTTGATCGAGACCGCAAACCGCCGGTGTGCGGCGGCCTGGACCGTGTTGTCGCGGTGCGGACCGAAGCGGCCACCATCGGCCACATCGTAGCAGGCCACCACCAGTCGCTCGAGGCGGGAGGCCTCGAACTGGAACGCCTTGCGGATCTCCGGCACGACGCGCCGGATCAGCCGGGCCTGCACCTGTTCCACCAGCGTGCGGTCACGCAGCAGGCAGTCGCGACGACGCTTGAAGCCGGGGTCGCTCACCGCCTCCGAGCGACCGACCTCGCGCTCGGTGAAGACGCCGGAGTCCGTATTCCCGGCACGATGATAATAGTCGATCAGGCGCCGGCAGAACTCCGGCTCGAAAACCTGGTCGAGCAGCAGCACGGGCGCTGTCGGCTCCGGCGTGGCAGGCTGGGCGAGACGGCCGCGCAGGGCCGCCAGCACCAGGCCAGCCGTCCCGGGTGCCTGATCCAGCACGCCCAGGACCCGCAGCATCGGGTCGAGCACCACCCAGAGTGACCGGCCGCGTGCCGCACCATCGGCACTGGCAGGCCGCGCCCCGTAGAGGCGGCCGGCCGTCGCATCGGCATCAAAGAAGAAGCGGATCGCCGGCGGCTCCTCGCGCAATCTCCCCTCGGCCTCGTCGGCCGGATCGGCGCTGACACCGAAGAAGCTGGCCCGCCTGCCGTCGAACAGGTCGGCTGCCGCCCGCACCGCCTGCAGGTCGGAGGCGGTCTGCGGGGCGAGGCTGCTGTCGAAGAAGAAGAGCACCACGTGCCGGCCGGCCGACATGTCGAACGTGTAGGTGCCGTGTGCCGTCGTGCAGCGCTGACGGAACCAGGGTGCCGGATCACCCGGCAGGAGCGAGGCGAATTGCACCGTCATGGTCCGCCCAGAGTGGACCGCTGTGGCGGAGAAGTCGATGCAGCTTCAGAGGCTTCGCCGCGCGACGGGCGCTTGACCCTGACGGCCGCGCGTTTGCTGGTTAACCAGCCGTTAAGCAGCGCCGCCCGATCATGGCGGGCGGCGAAACGCGCCACACTGATAACGACTGGAGAATCCAGAATGGCCGGTCTTGGCCTGCGACTCAGCCCCGACGATAAGCTCGTGATCAACGGGGCAGCGATCCACTTCATCAGCGGCGCCGACATCCGCCTGGCCAACAAGGCGCGCTTCCTGTTCGGCCGCCAGATCATGGCGCCGGCTGACGCCGACACGGTCGCACGACGGATCTATTTCGCGCTGCAGACCGCCCATGTCGGCGAATCGCACGAGCGCGCCCCGGCGCTTGCCGAGGCCGCCTACTTCATCCAGCTGTTCCGCGAGGAGACCACCTCTCCGACCGCCCGACGGCTGCTCGACGAGGCGCTGCGAGCGGCGGCGGCCGGCGAGACCTATCTCGCGCTGAAATATGCACGAAGAATCATCGCCCACGAGAAGGCGGTGCTCGAGTCAGCCGGCTCGGCGTAAGCTCTTTTTTAAGATTTCAGGCGTCTACTGTGGCTCGGCAAACCGCCGACACGGTCATAACGGAGAAAACTCGTGACGTTCTCGATCAACACCAACAACTCCTCGATGGCAGCCCTCGAGTCCCTGCGCAGCACAGCCTCGCAGCTCGCCAGCACGGAAAGCGCCGTCTCCACGGGCTTGTCCGTCGGCAGCGCTTCCGACAACCCGGCCATCTACTCCATCGCGCAGCAGATGAACGGCAACATCTCCGGTCTGGCCGCTGTGTCCAGCAGCCTTTCCTTCGGCGCCCAGGTGGTCAGCACCGCTTCCTCGGCCTCGTCGAACATCATCTCGACCCTGCAGACCCTGCAGAACACGGTCACCCAGGCTGGCACCGGCGGCTACAGCCTGTCGACGATGCAGACGCAGGTCGCCAACGCGCTCAACCAGATCAACACCTTTGCCCGCAACTCGACCTTCAACGGCGTCAACCTGCTGACCACGACGACCGATTCCGGCGCGTCGAGCGGCACGCTGAACATCGTCGACAGCCTGCAGGGCAACACGCTCTCGGTGGCCAACCAGGCGACCAGCACGAGCGCCGGCGCCAAGATGCTGACCGATGCGCTCGGCCTCACCTCGAGCAGCACCGCCGGCACGTCCATCGTCGCCACCGGCAGCAACAGCACCTCGCAGACCGTGCAGACGGTTCTCGACAATAACGGCCAGGGCCTCAACATCAGCCTCGGCTCGAGCCTTGCGACCGGCAGCTTCTCCAACGGCGCCACCGTTGTCCTGAGCAACAGCGACGGCACGACGACCACGTTCGAGTTCGACGCCGCCGGCACCGCCTCGACCACCGCCGACACCGCCACCAACCACACGGTCACCGTCTCGGTTGCCACCGGCACCGAGACGACCAACCAGATGGTCGGCGACCTGGTCAACGCGATGAACGCCAACGGCTATAGTGCTGCGGTGCAGAGCGATGGCTCGGTCAACGTGGTCGGCAAGGGCGTCAACGCGTCTAGCGGCAGCGTGACCGGGGTGAATGCCGGCACTGCGCTGACCGGTTCGCAAGGCGCGATCACCACCGTGCAGGCGGCGATCACCAAGATGACCAACATCGCGGCCGCGCTCGGCAACACCACCACGCAGATCAGCGGCTTGCAGACCTTCACCTCCGACCTCAGCGACTCGATGACTTCGGGCGTGGGCGCGCTGACCGATGCCGACCTGTCGGCGGAGAGTGCGAAGCTCACCTCGCTGCAGACCAAGCAGCAGCTCGCCATCCAGTCGCTCTCGATCGCGAACTCTCAGTCGCAGTCGATCCTGTCCCTGTTCCGCTAACCAGGATGGGCCGGGCGCGCTAGCAGCGTCCGGCCCATGCGTCCGCAGCCGGAGAACCGGCACGCGCCCGGCGGCACCGCACGGCCGTCGCGTGGGTGCCCACCTCCGGCCCGCGTGTCGCTCGCACCTACGCTCACACCTATCCGGGCAAACGAACGTCAGCTCGGTTACGGAACGCGTGCATCTGTACAGAGCTTCGGCAAGAGAGACCAAACAGGATGTCCTACGGGTCAACCCAGTACGACCGCCAGGCCGATCGCGCCCTGCCGCCGCGCGACGTCGAGGCCGCCGCCTTTGCTTTCGTCAACCGCAGTCTCGAGAGTGCCGAAAGTTCAGCCGACCGGATCGCCGCCCTGGCCCGCAACCATCGGCTCTGGTCGCTGCTGATCACCGATATCGGCCTGTCCAGCAACGCCCTGCCACCGATCCTCAAGAAGGACCTGGTCAGCATCGGGAGCTGGTCGATGGCCTACAGCATTGCCGCCATGGGGCGCGACCTGCCGCTCAAGCCGCTACTCGACATCAACATCGACATGATCGAGGCCCTGAAGCAGGGCAGACCCGTTCCGCAGGCACCAGGCCGCGCCCCGAACGCCGCCCGGATGAGTGTTCCGGCCTCGATATAGGATAGGCTCGATCGTCCGCGATCACACGTCTAGTCAGACTGGGCATCTCTTACCACCGGATCCGCCGCACGGTACAGAACCGCAAAACCGTCCAGGCCAAGCAGAAAAAGCTGGTACTCCCCGCCCACCGGGCGTACTAGAATCGTCATGAACCACTTCTCGCCCCAGCCCGTCGCACTCGCCTCAGGCGCCCTGACCTGGGAAGAGCGGGTCGAGAACTACACACGTCGGACCGGCTTTCCGCGCAACCTGTTCCTTGGTGAGGATGGGCGGGTGGTTGGCACCTGGATCATGGGCAACGACTATCGCGTGAGGTCGAGTTTCCATGGCGGCTACCCCGCAACCTATCTGCGTCGTGTGCGCGCGCTGTTTCCGGAAAAGCAGGCGGTCCTGCATCTGTTCAGCGGCCAGGTCGACCTGGATGTCTGTCCCGGCGACACCGTCGACATCAATCCGGAACTGCAGCCAACCTATGTCGACGACGCGCAAACCCTGTCGCAGGTACCGCTTGAACGCTACGACCTGGTGCTTGCCGACCCACCCTACTCGGTGGAGGACTGTAAGCATTACGGCACCAGCATGATCAAGCGGCAGCGGGTCATGCGTGCCCTGGCCCGGCTGCGGCCTGGCACGCATGTCGTCTGGCTCGACCAGGTGCTGCCGATCTACCGCAAGGAGCTGTTCACCGTCGAGGCGACGATCGGCATGTGGAAGAGCACCAACCATCGCTTCCGCGGCATCACCGTGTTCCGCCGGCGCAGCCCGGCCTACACTGCGCGCGTTCAGGAACCGCTACCGGCCCGGCTGAGACGACCGGCAGGCACGAACTCGGTCGCGTAGGCGACGAGGGCTGCCAGCGGCGCGATCGCACCCAGCCTGCAGATCAGCGTCCACCCGCCCGCCAGGAAGGCGCTGCTGGCGATTGCCGAGCCGACCGCGCCGCCGACGAAGATGATGGCGATGAAGATGCCTGTCATGCGGCTGCGGGCGTGGGCCGCTTCGCTGTAGATGGCGCGCTGGCTGAACACCATGTTGGACTGGACGGCGAAGTCGAGCAGCACCGCCGTCACCACAAGAGACAGCATCGAGCCGTCCGCGCCGCGCGAGCCGACCAGGAAGGCCACGATCATCCCGACGAGAGCGGCCCCCGTCCCGGCGCGGCCCCAGCCGAGATCGGCCAGCCGGCCGGCGATCGGCGCGGCCAGTGCGCCCGCGGCGCCGACAAAGGCGAACAGCGCGATGCCGCGCTGGGTGTAGTGGTAGGGAGCCGCACTCAGCTCCAGCGGAACGGCGGTCCAGAACAGGCTGAAGGTCGCGAACGCGGCAGTCTGGTAGATCGAGCGGCGACGCAGGATCGGGCTGCGCCGGAGCAGGACGAACAGCGAACCGATCAGCGCCGGGTAGCTGTGGCTGCTGTGCGGCCGGCGGCGGGGCAGGAGGCGGCGCAGAACCAGCGCGAGCAGCACCATCAGCACGGCGGAGCCCGCGAAAACCGCCCGCCAGCCGAACGCATGCGCGAGCAGGCTGGCCACCGGCCGGGCCAGCATGATGCCGGCCAGCAGGCCGCTCATCACGTTGCCGACCACCCGGCCACGCGAGGCGTCGGGGGCGAGGTGGGCGGCGATCGGCACCAGCATCTGTGCGCTGGCCGACCCCATGCCGATGCCGAGGGCGCCAGCCAGCAGCCAGGCAGGTGACGGTGCGAGGCATTCGCCGAGGAGTGCGAGTGCGGCCCCGCTGATGGTCAGCACCGTAAGGGCGCGGTTCTCGACGAGGTCGCCGAGCGGCACCAGCAGCATCAGTCCGAGGCAGTAGCCAAGCTGCGTGAGAGTCACGATCAGGCTCTCGGCGGCTCGCGACAATCCGACATCGGGCGCGATCAATTCTATCAGTGGCTGTGCGTAATACAAATTTGCGACAATCAATCCGCACGAGGCCGCAAGCAGCAGAACCAAAGCCGCAGGCGGGTCAATCTCGTCTTTCTTGCTGTCAAACGGCTGGTCTTCAACTTCTGGCAACGGGCTTCTCCGCCAAGGGAACTCTGCCGAGTGGCGATCTATACAGGACACGTGGTTCCCCACGCCTTGCCGAGTTGGCCTCCGGGAGATAGATCTAGCGGGCTGCTTCTCCAAGCACCTCCTCATTCAACGTCAGGAACGGCATGTTCAATTGCATCGGGTTCGCAAGCCAGGCGGCCGACACTCCCTTGGCGCCCTACAGCTTCGAGCGCCGGGATCCCGGGCCGCAGGACGTCCAGATCGAGATCCTCTATTGCGGCGTCTGCCACTCGGACCTGCACATGGCCCGCAACGAGTGGGGTGCGACCAGCTTCCCGATCGTGCCCGGCCACGAGATCGTCGGGCGCGTGGTACGCGTGGGCGCGGAGGTCAGCCGCTTCCGCGAAGGCGACCTCGCGGGTGTCGGCTGCATGGTCGATAGCTGCGGCCGCTGCGAGAGCTGCAAGCGCGGTCTCGAGCAATATTGCGAGCCTGGCTTCACCGGAACCTATAACGACCCGGATCGCAAGACGCCGGGGCTGCGCACCTTCGGCGGCTACAGCCGAGCCATCGTCGTCGACCAGTCCTTCGTCCTGCGGGTGCCGCCCGGCCTCGACCCCGCCGCCACGGCGCCGCTGCTCTGCGCCGGTATCACGCTCTATTCGCCGCTGCGCCACTGGAAGGCGGGTCCGGGCAAGCATGTCGGAATCGTCGGCCTCGGCGGTCTCGGTCACATGGGCGTCAAGCTGGCCCATGCGATGGGCGCGCACACGACGCTGTTCACCACCTCGCCGGGCAAGGCGGAGGACGCCCGCCGGCTCGGGGCGGATCAGGTGATCATCTCCCGCGACGAGGACGCGATGGCAGCGGCCGGCCGCAGCTTCGACCTGATCATCGACACGGTCGCCGCCCCGCACGACGTCAACGCCTACCTTTCACTGCTCAAGCTCGACGCCACCATGGTCCAGGTCGGACTGCCGCCCGAGCCGCTGGCGGTCGCCGCCTTCAACCTGATCATCCCGCGCCGCAGCTTCGCCGGCTCGGTGATCGGCGGCATCGCCGAGACCCAGGAGATGCTCGATTTCTGCGCCGATCACGGCATCACCTCGGACATCGAGATGATCCGGATGGACCAGATCGACGAAGCCTACGCGCGCATGCTGCGCAGCGACGTGAAATACCGCTTCGTCATCGACATGGCGACGCTGGCCGGCTGACACGCTGGCCGACTGAAACGCTGGCCGGCCGCCGGGCCGGGGCAAGGCAGGCTTCGAAAAACCGCGATTGGCGGGGCGCGGGGAAGCGACCATACAGCGCTGGTCGCCCCGCCACCCCGGGGCTGCGCCATCGAAGGGTCGTCCCGCGTGATTGCTGCTCCTGCTTCCGGTGCCGGACCCGGCACCGACATCGTCCCCGTCCGGCGCGCCCTGATCTCCGTCTCCGACAAGGACGGGATCGAGGCGCTGGCCCGGGCGCTGCACGCGCGAGGGGCGGAGATCCTGTCCACCGGCGGCTCGGCCGCCGCCCTTCGCCGCGCCGGGGTGCCGGTCACCGAGGTGGCCGACCACACCGGGCAGCCGGAGATCCTCGACGGACGCGTCAAGACCCTCGTGCCGCAGATCCATGGCGGCATCCTCGCGCGCCGCGATCTCCCGGATCACGTCGAGCAGATGGAGCGGCACGGGATCGCGCCCATCGACCTGGTCTGCGTCAACCTCTACCCCTTCGAGGCGACCGTGCGCTCCGGGGCGAGCGACGCCGACTGCATCGAGAACATCGACATCGGCGGCCCGGCGCTGATCCGGGCCGCAGCCAAGAACCATGCGCATGTTGCGGTGCTCACCGATCCGGCCCAGTACGAGGATGTGATCGAGGCGCTGTCCGCCCTCGGCGGCACCACGCGCGCCGCGCGGCGTGCCTGGGCGGCGGAGGCCTATGCCCGCACCGCTGCCTATGACGGGGCGATCGGCGCCTGGTTCGACCGCACCCGCGGCGACCTGCTGCCGCGCCGGCTCATCGTCACCGGGACCCGTGCCGAGCTGCTGCGCTACGGCGAGAACCCGCACCAGAACGCCGCCTTCTACGGCGACGGCAGCAACCGGCCCGGGGTGGCCACGGCCCGGCAGGTGCAGGGCAAGGCGCTTTCCTACAACAACATCAACGACACGGACGCCGCTTTCGAGCTGGTGTCGGAGTTCGAGCAGCCGACGGTGGTGATCGTCAAGCACGCCAACCCGTGCGGCGTCGCCACCGCCGCGACGATCGAGGCGGCGTGGGAGCTGGCACTGCGCTGCGACCCGCAATCGGCGTTCGGCGGCATCGTGGCCACCAACCGGCCGCTCGACGAGGCGGCCGCCGCGCGGATCGCCGCGATCTTCACCGAGGTGGTGATCGCGCCCGAGGCGAGCGAGGCGGCGCAGGCGGTGCTGGCCGCCAGGAAGAACCTGCGCCTGCTGCTCACCGGCGGCCTGCCGGACCCGGGGTCGCCCGGGCTCGTGGTGCGTTCGGTGTCGGGCGGCTTCCTCGCCCAGACCGGCGACGACGGCAGGCTGGCACCGGGCATGCTGAAGGTGGTCACAAGGCGGGCGCCGGACGCGCGCGAGCTGTCCGACCTGATCTTCGCTTTCCGGGTGTGCAAGCACGTCAAGTCGAACGCGATCGTCTATGCGCGCGACAGTGCCACGGTCGGCATCGGCGCCGGGCAGATGAGCCGGGTCGATTCGGCACGCATCGCCGCCATCAAGAGCGAGGAGGCGTCGCGCGCCGCGGGGCTCGGCGAGCCGATGACCCGTGGCAGCGTCGTCGCCTCCGACGCCTTCTTCCCGTTCGCCGACGGGCTGCAGGCGGCGATCGCGGCCGGGGCCACGGCGGTGATCCAGCCCGGCGGCTCGGTGCGCGACGCCGAGGTGATCGAGGCCGCCGACGCGGCAGGGATCGCCATGGTGTTCACCGGCATGCGTCATTTCAGGCATTGAGCATGCAGCAGGAGTTTCCCCCCGCCGCGCGGCCGGCCATGGAAGGGCTCGACGGCTCCCTGGTCAGGCTGATCTTCGACGAGGGCCAGCGTCTGGCCGACGTGATCGGGCTGTGGTTCGGCGAGCCGGACGCGGTCACCCCCGCCTTCATCCGCGACGCCGCCGTCCGGTCGCTGGCCGAGGGCGAGACCTTCTACAGCTCGAATTTCGGCATCAGTCCGTTGCGCCAGGCGATCGCCACCTACCAGTCGGGCCTCGGCCGACGCTCGGCCTTCGAGCGGGTCTGCGTCACTGCCTCGGGGGTGAACGCGATCACCATCGCCTGCCAGGCGCTGCTCGATTCGGGCGACCGGGTGGTGCTGCCCGAGCCGTTCTGGCCCAACCTGGGCGGCATCCCGCGCATCCTTGGCGCGGAGCTGGCCACCGTGCCGCTGCATCTCGACGCGGGTGCTGCCTGGAGCATGGATCTCGACCGGCTGCTCGCCGCACTCACCCCGCAGACCCGCCTGGTGATCCTCAACAGCCCCGGCAACCCAACCGGCTGGAGCCTGACGCGCGACGAGCAGGCGGTGCTGCTGGCGCATTGCCGACGGCTGGGGATCTGGATCCTGGCCGACGATGTCTACGAACGCGTCTACTATGAGGGCGACGCGGCCCCCTCCTTCCTCGATCTCGCCACCGACGAGGACCGGGTCGTCTCGATCAACTCCTTCTCCAAGGCCTGGGCGATGACCGGCTGGCGCCTGGGCTGGATCACGGCACCTCCCGCCCTGATGTCCACGCTCGGCAAGCTCAGCGAATACAACACCTCCTGCGTGCCGGTGTTCGTGCAGAAGGCGGGCATCGCCGCCCTCGAACAGGGCGAGGCGTTCGTCACCGCCACCACCCGCCGCTACCGCGCGATGCGCGATCTCGCGGCCACCCGGCTGGCCGCGATCCCCGGTGTCCACGCCCCCGTGCCGCGCGGGGCGATGTATGCCTTCTTCACTGTCGCCGGCTGCACGGACAGCCTGGCCCTGGCCCGACGGCTGCTGCACGAGGCGCGCGTCGGACTGGCCCCCGGCCGCGGCTTCGGCCCGGCCGGCGAAGGCTGCCTGCGCCTGTGCTTCGCGGTCGGCGAGGAGCGGCTGGAGAGCGCACTGTCGCGGCTGACGGACACGCTGACGCGGCGGGCCGCCTGATGGCGGGTTCTTGCCTGTTCTCCCGCCGCCGCATGCTCTACGCCGCCGCCGCGTCGGCCCTCCTTGCGCCCCCCGCCGCGGCACGTGCGCAGACCGCCACGCCGGCGACGCTCAACCCGGCCGACCGGGGCTGGATCGAACGGATCGCGGCGACCCTCGACGCCATCACCACGCTCAAGGCGCGCTTCCAGCAGATCGCCCCCGACGGCCAGATCAGCCACGGAACCGCTTGGCTGCAACGTCCCGGCCGCATGCGGTTCCAGTACGACAAGCCGAGCCCGCTGCTGCTGGTCGCGAACGGCGGCAAGCTGGTGTTCAATGACAGCCAGCTCAAGCAGACCACGGTCATCCCGCTCGACAAGACCCCGCTCGGGCTGCTGCTGCGCCCCGACCTGCGGCTTGCCGGCGACGTCACGGTGACCGGCTTCAGCCACGCCAGCGGCATCCTGCAGGTCACGCTGGTACGCACCGCCTCGCCCGGCGACGGTAGCCTCACCCTGTTCCTCGGCGACCAGCCGCTCGCCCTGCGGTCCTGGAGCGTGGTCGACGCACAGGGCCGGCAGACGCGGGTCGACCTCTACGACATCTCCACCGGCATGGCCCTGCCGCAGAGCCTGTTCAACACGGACATCGGCCAGCAATAGCCGCGGCCACCTGGAGCCGCGGCTCGCGGAGCGCAGGCCCTTGGGGCGGCAAGCCTCAGGATCCAGCCACCCGCAGCAGGTCCTCGAAGGCCACGACGATATGGTAGAGCGTGCTCGCCGGCACCACCTCGGCGCGCGGGCTGCCGTCCGCCTCGAACTGGTCGATCCACAGCCCCGGCACCTTGGTGGCGAGGTAGCTGTCGAACAGCATGTTCGTCACCCGCGCCGCGTCGTCATAGGCGCCGTTGGCCAGGTGCGCCTTGATCAGCTCGGTCTGCGGCCAGGTGCGGCGCGTCTGCCGTAACTGCCGCCCGGACTTGTCGCACTCGTCGACCGCGAAACCGTCCGGGCCGAGCCCGTGGCGCAGGCCGAAGGCATAAAGCGCATTGGCCTGCTCGCGATAATTCCGCCCGCCGGCATCGGCGAGCTGGTGCAGCAGCCATGACCATTCGAAGTGATGGCCGGGCTCAACGGAATCGCCGCTCGGCGGATCATTGAGCGCCAGGTCGCGGGTGAAATACTCGCCCAGCGTGCCGGCCCGATGGTCGAAGAAGCAGGTCTCGAACAACGCGGCGATCGCGTTGGCGCGATCGAGCCACTGCGCCTCGCCCGTGGCCGCATGCAGCGCCAGCATTGCCTCCATCAGGTGCATGTGCGGATTGGAACGGCGCGGCAGCGAGGCGGGCAGCCCCTCGAGATAGCCGCCGGCCTTGCTGTCCGCCACGTGCGTGTCGAGGAAGACGACCGTCCGCTCGGCCATGCCCAGCGCTCCGGGCAGCCCGACGCTGCCGGCGGCGGCGAGGCCGAACAGCATGAAGGCCTGGTCGTAGGTGTCGCGCAGCAGATCGAGCGGCCTGCCGTCCGGGGTCAGGACATGGATCCAGCCCGGCTTGCCGTCCGGGCTCCAGCAGCGCGCCTCGACCGCGGCCAGCCCTCGCTCGAGCGGGGCGCGTGCCTGCTCGAGCCCGGCGGCCACCGCCCTGGCCAGGGCGAAGATCTGCCGCCCCTGGACGCGCGTGCGCCGGCGGGAGGTGAAGTCGGGCCGGCCGGCGAAATCGAGCTGCTCGAAGAACAACCCGTCGCCGTCCGCGCCACGCTCGATCCAGAGCGGCCAGGCCTGATGGTGCAGCCAGTGCCGAATACGGGCGGCGGCTCCCTGCAGCGCGCTCATGCCGTGTCGTTCTCCCCCTTGCGGCCGCCCGGAGGGCCACCGACCTGTCAGCCCAGCGTTCCGGTTCGGCCTCCGCTGCGGACTATCTGCCCCGGCAGAAGCGGGCCTGTCGAGCAGATGACGCAGCGGCCAGCCGGAAACGATTGCCAAATTCGGAACAATACAGGAACATAGCGGCGTGGACCTGCTCCAGAAGCTCGAGATCCTGGCCGATGCCGCCAAATACGACGCGTCCTGCGCCTCGAGCGGCACCGCCAAGCGCAACAGCCTGGGCACGGCTGGCGCGATCGGCTCGACGGAAGGCATGGGGATCTGCCACGCCTACGCGCCGGACGGGCGCTGCATCTCGCTGCTCAAGATCCTGCTGACCAATTCCTGCCTCTACGACTGCGCCTACTGCATCAACCGCGCCTCCTCGGGCGTGCGTCGCGCGCGCTTCACGCCCGACGAGGTGGTCCGCCTCACGCTCGGCTTCTACCGGCGCAACTGCATCGAGGGGCTGTTCCTGTCCTCGGGCATCATCCGCTCGCCGGACTACACGATGGAGCAGGTCATCGCCGTGGCGCGCTCCTTGCGCGAAACACACCAGTTCCGCGGCTACATCCATCTCAAGACCATCCCCGATGCTGATCCGCTGCTGCTCGCCGAGGCCGGGCGCTGGGCCGACCGGCTGTCGATCAATGTCGAGCTGCCCACCGAGCAGGGCCTCGCCCGCTATGCGCCGGAAAAGAACGCGGGCGGCATCCGGCGCTCGATGGCGCGCATCCGGCTCGGCATCGAGGCGTCGGGCGAGAAGAGCAGGAGCGGCCGCACCCGCCCCGCGCGCTTCGCACCCGCCGGCCAGTCGACGCAGATGATCATAGGCGCCGACGGCAGCACCGACCGCACCATCCTGACCACGAGCAACCAGCTCTACGGCAGCTACGGCCTGCGCCGGGTCTACTATTCCGCCTTCTCGCCGATCCCGGACGCGTCGGCAGCCCTGCCACTGCAGCCCGCCCCGCTGCTGCGCGAGCACCGGCTCTACCAGGCGGACTGGCTGCTGCGCTTCTACGGCTTCGGGCTGGACGAGCTGGTGACCGGCGAGGCGGGCAATCTCGATCTCGACCGTGATCCGAAACTGGCCTGGGCGCTGGTCAATCGCGGGCTGTTCCCGCTTGACGTCAACCGCGCCGAACGTTCCGCCCTGCTGCGGGTGCCGGGCTTCGGCACCAAGACGGTCGAACGGATCCTGAGCGCACGCCGGCACCGCCGACTGCGCCTCGCCGATCTGGCACGGATGCGCGTGCCGCTGGCCAAGGCCACGCCGTTCATCGTGGCCGACGGCCACACGCCGCGCCTGCAGCTCGACAGCGCCCGCCTCGCCCAGCGCCTCACCGCGAAACCGGCGCAGCTTGCCCTGCTTTGAACGGGGATGAGGAGCGTCGCACTCGCCCACGAGGTTGATTTCGAAGGCTGGCGGCTGGCCGCCCGGCGCCTGATCAGCGAGGAGGTGCCGCCGGAATCCGTGCTGTGGTCGGTGGGCGCCCCGGACGACCTGTTCGCCGAGCCGGGATCGGCGCAAACGGAGCCGCCGCCCGACTCCTCGCCCGGGCAGCCGCCCGGATCGCCAGCGGCGGGCGGCTTTTCCGTACCGCGCAGCTTCGTCGAGCTGGCCCAGACGGTGATCCAGGCGCGTGACGAGGCGCGCCTCGGCCTGCTCTATGCGCTCCTCTGGCGGCTGCGCCGTGGCGAGCGGGCCCTGCTCGGCGATCCGGCCGACCCCCTGGTCAGCCGCGCCCGGCGTCTCAGCCAGTCGGTGCGGCGCGACACCCACAAGATGCGCGCCTTCCTGCGCTTCCGCAGTGTCGAGACGGAGGCGGGCATGCGCTACGTCGCCTGGTTCGAGCCCGAGCACTACATCGTCGAGGCCAACGCGGATTTCTTCGTCCGCCGCTTCGCCTCCATGCTGTTCTCGATCCTCACCCCGTATCGCAGCCTGCACTGGACCGGCAGCGCGCGCGAGTTCGGCCCGGGCGCCGAGCGCAGCGCGTTGCCCGACGACGACGCGCTGGAAGCCTACTGGCGCGCCTATTTCGGCGCGATCTTCAATCCCGCCAGGCTCAAGGTTGCGGCGATGACGTCGGAGATGCCGCGGAAATACTGGCGCAACCTGCCGGAAGCAGCCGCCATTCCAGAGCTGATCCGCACCGCCCCCGAGCGCACCCGAGTGATGATGGAGCAGCAGGCCATGTCCGGACCCTCCGCCAGAACCAAGCCGCGGGCGGCCGCCTTCGAGCCGGCGCGCCAGCACACGCCGCGCGAGGACGGCGAGGCGGCCGGACTGCGCGACGTGGCGGAGGCGGCCGCCGACTGCCGCCGCTGCCCGCTCTGGGAGCCCGCCACCCAGACCGTGTTCGGCGAAGGTCCGGCCGACGCGCGCATGATGATGGTGGGCGAGCAGCCGGGCGACCAAGAGGATCTGGCCGGACGCCCGTTCGTCGGCCCCGCCGGCCAGCTCCTCGACCGGGCGATCGCCGAGGCCGGCATCGACCGGCAGGTGGTCTACGTCACCAATGCGGTCAAGCATTTCAAGTTCGAGCCGCGCGGCAAGCGGCGCATCCACCAGAAGCCCGAGGCGCCGGAGATCGTCGCCTGCGGCCACTGGCTCGCCGAGGAGCGCCGCCTGGTCGCCCCCGGTTTGCTGCTCATGCTGGGCGCCACCGCGGCGCGCGCGGTGCTGGGCCGGACAGTGACCATCAGCCGCGAGCGCGGACGGCCTCTCACCCTGGATGACGGCAGCCAGGGGCTGGTCACGGTCCACCCCTCCTACCTGCTCCGCCTGCCCGACGAGGACAGCAAGCGGCGCGAATACGCAGCCTTCGTCGCCGATCTCAGACTGGCCCGCTCGCTGCTAGACGGCGCGGGGGGAGAGGCGACCCAGGCAACCCTCGTTTAGTGAGGTCCTCCCACGCGGTGGTTTTGGCGGGATGCCTCGAACGACCGAACGCGCGCAGCGTCACCGGTCCCGGCGCTGACAGAGCGCCCCCGCTCAGACGCCGCCGTTGATCGTCAGGATCGTCCCGGACGTGTAGCCCGAGCGCGGGCTGGCGAGGAAGGCGACGGCGGCGCCGATCTCATCAGGCGTCGCGGCGCGGCCGAACGGCAGGCCGCTCAGCAGTTCCGGCCAGCGTCCGGGCTCGCCGAACTCGCGCTCGGCGCGGGCGCGCAGCAGCATCTCGAGCCGTTCGGTGAGCACCGGGCCCGGATTGATGCCCACCACCCGGATGGCGTCGGCGTGGCTCGCCCGGCCGAGTGCGCGGGTGAAGGCCATGAGGGCCGCGTTGCCGGCAGAGCCGGTGATGTAGTTGGGGTCGAAGCTTTCGCCGGCCGCGCCGATGACGTTGACGATCACCCCGCCGCCGCGTCCGGCCAGCATCGGATAGGCGGCGCGGGCCAGCGAGATGAAGCCGAACACCTTGAGGTCCCAGGCCCGGCGCCAAGTTGCGTCGTCGACCTTGAGCAGCGAGCCGGGCGGAATGGCGCCGGCATTGTTGACCAGGATGTCGAACGCGCCCGCTTCTGCTGCCACCGCGCGGACCGTCTCGTCGCTCGACAGGTCGGCGGCGATCGTGCGCACGTCGATCTGGTGACGGCCGCGCAAATCCTGCGCCGCCGCGTCGAGGGCCGCCTGGGTGCGGGCGACCAGCAGCAGGTCGCAGCCCGCCTCGGCCAGACGGGCGGCGGCCGCCCTGCCGATGCCCTTCGAGCCGCCGGTGACCAGCGCGCGCCTGCCCTTGAGTTCGAGATCCATCCGCGTGGGCCTTCCGCTTTACGTTGCGCGATCAGCGCGGCGGCTGGTCGCGGTAGGCGTTCCAGTGATCGGACAGGGCGAGCACCACCTTTGAGCCCACCCGCCAGGCGGCCTCGAGCGAGGCCCGGTAGCCGGAATAATGCCCCGGCCGGCCCTCTTCGGCGAGCAGCGCTGCCGGGCTCTCGCCGGGCGGCGGCATGTCGTAGTTGCTCGCCGTGCGCAGCACCAGCACGCGCCGGGGATCGACCCGGTGCGCCTGGCCGAGGAAGGTCAGCGCCTGGAGGAGGCCGCAATCCTCCTCCGCGGTGGTGACGAAGCGGCCCTGCCCACCCGTCCAGTAGCGCGTCCAGTCCTCGGCCCAGCGGTTCATCCGCCCGCCGATCCAGAAGATGCCCGACGACAGCGTGTCGCCTTCCAGCACGAACGGCGGACGCTGCGCCGGCGGCGTGGCGGTGTAGGCGGCGCGCACCCGGCGCAGCTCGGGGCTGTCCGGGAGAGCGACGTCGCGCGTGAGCCGCCATGCCCAGTCGACCAGCGGACGGTCGAGCGTGTAGGCCGCGGTGCCCGACTGGCTGTCGGCCGCCGGCGGCGGCGGCTCGTAGGGCGTGCTGCGCCCGAACGGCACATAGCCGGTGGACCAGTCCGGCGGGATCTCGCGCGCGTCGATCTCGTGGCCTTCGCCGCACACGACGTGCGGCGCCCAGGCGGCCGAGCCGACCGAGGCGGCGGCGGGATCGACGCCCGCGATGCCGGCCAGCACCCAGTAGGCGTGGCTGAGATCGAAGCGCGGATCGTAGCCCAAGGCGGTGATGGAGGCAGCCATGCGCGCCGGTCCTTCCCCGCTCACCAGGCCTAGCACGCCGAGCTTCGCGTTGGCGCGGAGCGGATGGTAGCCCTGCGGAAGGCCAGCACCGTGGCGAGCGGCAGGCGTTCGACCCAGTGCTGGAACTCGCCCGGAACGTCGCCGCTGTCGCGGCCGACCTCGAAGGTGGTCACCACCACCACGCGCACCTCCATCGGGTGCTGTGGCCCGGCCGCGACCGCCGGCGCGGATGCAGCAAGGCCGAACGCAGCAAGACTTGCAGCCCACACGCCCACGGCGAGACGACGCAAACTGCTCATCGGCGATCTCCCGGCCGGCGCGGCAGCAGGGCCGGTTCGAAGACGAAGGTCGCGATCAGGGTGCAGCCCAGGCTGGTCAGCAGCAGCCGGCCCATGCTGGCCGTGCCGGGGTGCGCCGACATGGCGAGCGAACCGAAGGCGGTGCTGGTGGTCAGGGCCGAGAACAGGATGGCGCGCGCCGTGGGCGAGGACAGCGGGTGGCCCATCCCGGCGCGCCAGTTCATCACGAAATAGATGTTGAAGCTGACACCCACGCCGAGCAGCAACGGCAGGGCGATGATGTTGGCGAAATTGAGCGGCTGCTGCTCGAGCTTGCAGGCGACCACCGTCATCATCGCCGACAGCAGCAGCGGCAGCATGACCAGCGCCACGTCGCGTGGCCGGCGCAGGGTCACCAGCAGGATCAGGGCGATCATGCCCAGCGCCGACAGTGCCGCCGTGCGGAAGGCGGCGATGATGGTGTTGGCGCTTTCGACGATGGTGACCACCGAGCCCGCAGCGTCAGGCCAGACGCTGCGCACCTCGGCCAGGAACTTGTGCAGCGTGCGGCTGTCCGAGGCTCCGCCCTTGATGTGGACCTCCATGTGCGCCTGCCCGTCCGGCAGGATCCAGTCGCGGGCGATGTCGGGCGGGATGTCGCGCCGGGTCACGGGGCCGGCCTGCAGCACGGTCCGCAGCTGCTGCAGCTCCATCGGCAGGAAGCGCACCAGCGCCTCGTTGGTCGCCATGACCAGCGGGTCGGGCGCATGGGCGAGGCTCCGCAGGCTGGCCGCGATGCGGCGCAGCGGGTCGCCCGGTGCCAGCTTAGGCAGGGCCGGCGCCAGCGACTGCGCGGCCTTGGCCGCCGAGGCACGGATCGCGTCGGCATCCGGCGCAGGCGCCACCTCGAAGGGCTCGATGGTGGGCAGCAGGATGGAGGCGGCATCCTGGATCATCGGCAGCTTCTGCCCCTGGTCGGTCGGCACGAAGCTGTCCAGGGTCATCACGTCGGCGACCAGGGGCAGCTTGTCCAGCCGGGCCGCGAGCCGGTCGGCCTCGGCAAGGCTCGGGACCAGCATCTCGGCGCTGTACGGGCTGGTCGCCGGGTCGTTCATCAGCAGGTGGAGCGCTTCCATCGCCGGCGAATGCGGGTTCTTGGTGTGCAGCGGATCGCCGTCGAAACGCAGCATCGGCAGCAGGCCGGCGCCCAGCAGGCCGAGGACGGCGAAGGCGCCGATCACCGGCCAGCGATGCCGTCGCAGCGCCTCGTCGGCCGGCCTGAGGCGGGCGAAACCCTGCTCTCGCGCCGAGCCGCGGAAGCCGAACAGGGCGAGCAGCGCGGGCAGCACGGTCATCGTGCAGGCGAACGCGATCAGCATGCCGATGCCGGCAATCAGGCCGAGCTGGGCCACGCCGCTGAAGGCGGTGGGGGTGAAGGCCAGAAAACCAGCCGAGGTGGCGGCGGCGGCGACCAGGATCTGCACACCCGCCTCGCGGCCGGTGCGCTCGATGGCCAGCAGGCGCGGCAGGGGCGCGCCGACAGGGTCACGCTGGGCGCGGAAGCGGACGCAGAACTGGATGGCGAAATCCACCGCGATGCCGATGAACAGTACCGCGAAGGCCACCGAGACCAGGTTGAGCGTGCCGACGGCCAGCGACGCGAACCCCGTGGTCAGCGCCAGGCCGAACAGCAGGGTGATGACGATCGGCAGGATCAGCCGCCAGGTGCGCACGGCCAGGAACAGCCACAGCGTGACCAGGACCAGCGAGGCGCTCAGCTCGCGCACCGCACCCTGCGCCACGCTGGCGAACTCCTCGTCATCGAGCGCCACGTCGCCGGTGATGTAGACGTGTGCCTCGCCGGAGCGCACGTCGGGCAGGCTGGCGATCGCGCTGCGCAAGGCGGCGGTCGCCCTGCCGCCCGGCGCGAACGAGCCGAAATCGAGCTTGGGCTGGCTCAGCACGAAACGGTAGTGGCCCGCCTGGTCGGACAGCCTGGCGGCCAGCAGGCGCTGCCAGGAGAGCGGCTGCGGGTGGCCGGCGGCGGCGGCGGCGAGGTTGCCGGCAAACGCCTGGAGCGGGTCAGCGAACCCAGCCAGGTTCGCCTGGCCGCGCTGCACGCCTTCGCCGATCATGCCCAGCGCCGAGAACAGGCCGCGCGCGGACGGGTCGGCCGCCAGCTGGCCCAGGAAGGGCTGGGCGTCGATGGTCGCGTTGAGCACCGTGTTGAGCTGGGCGGGATCGAGAAACAGCAGCGCGTTGCGCACCAGGTACGGATCGGAATCGGGCTGGTGGACGTAGTGGAACAGGTCGTGGCGCGGCTCCAGCGCCCGGGCCAGGGCCGTCGCGGTTTCATCGGCCTCCTCCGGCAGGCGGGCGCCCACCACCGCAACCAGCAGGTCCTCACCCTGCGGGAAGTCGTGGCTGAGCAGCGCCGCGCGCTTCTTCCAGGGCAGCGAGGCGGAAAACAGCTTGCCGGTGTCCGTGGTCACCCCCAGCCGGGTGCGCGTTGCCCACACCGCTCCTCCGACCAGCACGAGGGCGACGAGCAGCACGGGGAGGGCGCGGCGCGAGCACCAGCCGGAGAGGCGGGCGAGTAGGGAGGAGACCATGTCTAGGCGGCCTCAGGGCCGCGCCTCTGGCGCCGTCTTGGCCGCAAGCGGCCCGGCCGACCGGCCCTGCACCGGGCGAACCTGCGCCTGGGCAACCGGCGCCGGTGTAACCTGCGCCTGGCGAAGCAGCCGGATGAGGTTGACCAGCGCCATCACGCACGTTCCGATTGCAGCCCCGACCAGGACCGGCATCAGCCAACCCAGCCACGCGGCCGGTCCGAGCAGGTAGAGCGCGTCGTCCGGGTGGAAGCCCCAGGCGCCGGACCAGATCCGCTGGTTGCCGGCACGCTGCTCCCAGAGTTCGGACAGATGGTTGCATAGCAGCAGGGCCCCGCCGGCCAGCATGCCGAGTGCGGCACTTGCATAGCCTGACAGGACGGGGGCGAGCACGGGGTCGTGCCGCAGGCCGATGCCGATGGCCAGGAAGAACAGGCTGTTGACCCCGTTATCGACCAGGTAGTCGTAGCGGTGGCCGCCGGGCGACATCATGTTGCCGATCCGGGCCAGTTCGCCGTCGGCGCGGTCGAGGAAGGCCGACAGCACCCAGAGCGCGCCGCCCCAGCCGGCCGCGTGCGCGATCAGGCCGGGACCCGCGGCGAGGCAGAGGCAGGCGGCGACGCCGGTCAGCAGGCGCAGGGTGGTCAGGTGGTTGGGCGTGAGGCCGGTGCCGATCAGCGGCCGCACGACGGCACGCGCCAGGGCGTGGGTCCAGGTGTCGTTGTTCAAGCCATCTCTCCGCTCTTCGGCCCCGCGAACCGGCCGCGCTACAGCAGCACCCGCCGGCGCTCGCTTGCCGAAGCGTTGCCGCCGACCGTGCCGCCTTCCGCCGCCTTGTCGCCGCGCGGACGCATGTGCTCGAACCACTGCCAGACGACCAGCGCCGGCAGGCCGAGCACGATCTCGCGCAGCCGCTTGATCAGGGCCAGCGCGATCGAGACGTCGGGCGGCAGGCCGAACAGCGAACCGAGCACGACGAAGCCGCCCTCGGAGACGCCGAGTGCCGCCGGCACGGCGAAGCTCACCGACTTGACCGCCTGCGCCAGGCTCTCGATCACCAGACCGGCGCCGAGACCGACATCGTGGCCGAGCACGTGGAGCGCCAGGCAGACCTCCACCGCACCCAGGCCCCACGACACGCTCTGATTGAACAACGCAAGCGAAAGGCCGCGTGGCGAGCGGTAGAGGCGCATCACCACGTCGTTCAGCCCGCTGATCCCCTGCGTGCCCTGCCAGCCGAACTGGCGCGCGGCCCAGCCCAGCCCGCGCTCGAGCAGGTCGGCGAGGCCGAACCATTGCGCGGCCACGAACACGGCGCCGAGCAGGCACGCACCGCCCAGGCCGCTCACCACCTCGTCGACCACCGGACTGTGGCCGAGCAGCAGCAGCAGGGTCAGCAGGCCGGTCAGGGTGAACAGGATCTGGGTGACCATCTCCGTCGTCAGGTCGCACAGCGTGCAGGCGGCGGACAGCGTCAGGCCGAGGCCGGCCCGGTTGACCAGCCGGGCGGCGACGAACTCGCCGCCGACCTGGGCCACGGGCAGCAGGTTGTTCACCGCCTCGCGGATCCAGCGCATCACCCCGAAACGCCAGAGCGACAGGCGTCGCGCCTGCGGGCCGCCGATCTCGCGCCAGGCCAGGGCGGAGAACAGGATCTGGATCAGGTGGAAGGCGATGACCAGGACCACGCCCCAGCCGGCCTGCTCCAGCAACCCGATGATCTTGGCGAAACCGAACGAGGCCAGCAGCCAGACGGTGAGCGACGCACCCAGGGCGCCGCCGATCAGGGTGACGATCTTCATGAGGTCGAACGCTTCAAGGCCGTGCCACCCGCCGCTGTCTTTCTTCGGTCCGACCGGTGGTGCAAGTTCGCCGGTGGCGCAAGTTCGGTCGGGCACGCCCGATCGGGCAAGCGAAATCCCGTCCCCTGAGTCGGGACATGTAACGGACGGTTTCCCCCTTGAGAACCCTGCTCCTCACTCCAGGTCCGCTCTCGACCAGCGAGGCGACCCGTGCCGCCCTCGGCCGCGACTGGGGCTCCCGCGAGCCCGCCTTCATCGCACTCACCTCCCGGGTGCGCGTGCGGCTGTGCGGCCTCGCCGGCGGCACGCCCGGTCATGAAACGGTGCTGCTGGCCGGCAGCGGCACGACCGCGGTCGAGGCGGCGATCGGCTCGCTGGTCCCGCGCGACGGACGGCTGCTGGTGCTGGTCAACGGCGCCTACGGCCAGCGCATGGTCACGATCGCCGAGCGGATCGGACGCGACGTCGAGGCCCTGCGCTGGGCGGAGACCGAGCCGGTGGCAGCCGCGCAGGTCGCAGCCCGCCTGCGCGACGACCGCCGGATCACGGACGTCGCGGTGGTGCACTGCGAAACCACCACCGGCCTGCTCAACCCGCTCGAGGCGATCGCAGGCGTGGTGGAGGCTGCCGGCCGCCGCCTGCTGGTCGATGCGATGAGCAGCTTCGGCGCCCTGCCGCTCGATCTCGCCCGGCTCCGCGCCTCGGCGGTCATGGCGTCGGCAAACAAGTGCCTAGAGGGTGTGCCGGGCGTGGCCTTCGTCATCGCCGAGCGGACGCATCTGCGGAACAGCCGCGGCTGCTCGCCCAGCCTCACGCTCGATCTCGAGGCGCAGTGGCGCGGCTTCGAGGCCAACGGGCAGTGGCGCTTCACGCCGCCGGTGCAGGTGCTCGCCGCCCTCGACGCGGCACTGGACCAGCTCGACGCGGAAGGCGGCCCGCCCGCGCGGCTGGCGCGCTACCGCACCAACCAGGCGGCCCTGGTTCACGGCATGCGGGCGCTCGGCTTCGAAACCCTGCTGCCCGACGCCCTGCAGGCGCCGATTATCGTGACATTCACGGAACCGCAGGGCAGGTTCGACTTTGCCTCTTTCTATGAGGCGCTCGCCGGCCGCGGCATCGTCATCTACCCCGGCAAGCTCACCGAGCGGCCTTCGTTCCGGATCGGCTGCATCGGCGCGATCGACGAGCAGGACATCGCCCGTGCGGTTGCATCGGTTGCTTGGGTCAGGAAAGGGTGAGCGGGAACAACCCCACGACTATCGGAGCACGCCATGGCGGCTAAGACGAATGCGAGCGATCGTGTCGAGATCGCGGGGAGCCACCGCGTGGCACCAAAGGCGCATCATGTAGGTCCGGTTCCACCGCACGAGCATGTCGAGGTCAGCCTCTACCTTCGCCCGCAGGCCGAGGCTCATGCCGACACCCTCCAGCTCAGGGGCAGCATCGACGAACGGCGCCGCACCCTGGCTGAGCACCGCGCGCAGGCGCACCGCGACGATTTCCGCCGTGTCGAGGAGTTCCTGTCCGCGCATGGCCTCACGGTGATGTCGGTCGATCCCGCCCGCCGGCTGATCCGCGCCAGCGGCTCGTCGGCAAAGATGTCGGCAGCCTTCGGCACCGAGCTTGGCGTCTATGAGCACGCGGGACATCGGTATCGCGGCCGGCATGGCAGCCTCAGCGTCCCGAACGACATCCATCCGCTGCTCGAATCCGTGCTCGGGCTCGACACGCGCCCGGTCGCGCGCACCCACATCGTCCGCCCGCACCAGGCGCAGCCGTCGAGCGTCGAGCCCAACCAGCTCGGCAGGCTCTACGACTTCCCGGCCAGTGTGGACGGCAGCGGCGTCACCATCGGGCTGATCGAGCTCGGCGGCGGGTTCCGCGCCTCCGACACCGATGCCGCTTTTGCTGCGATGAAGCTCAAGCCGCCGCGCGTGATCGCCGTCTCGGTGGACGGCGGCACCAACGACCAGTCCGGCTCGGATGCGGACGGCGAGGTGGCGCTCGACATCCAGGTGGCAGGCGGTGTCGCACCCGGCGCCGAGATCGCGGTCTATTTCGCGCCGAACACCGACGCCGGGTTCGCCGACGCGATCTCGCAGGCTGTGCATGACACGACCAACAAGCCCTCGATCATCTCGATCTCCTGGGGCAGCCCGGAGGACCAGTGGACCTCGCAGTCGGTGGCGACGATGAACTCGGCGCTGCAGGAAGCCGCCTCGCTCGGCATCTCGGTGTTCGTGGCGGCCGGTGACAACCTCGCCACCGACGGCGAGAGCGACGGCGCCGCCCATGTCGACTTCCCCGCCTCCTCGCCCTGGGCGATCGGCTGCGGCGGCACGCACATCACCTTCAGCGGCGGCAAGATCACCAAGGAGGTGGTCTGGAACGATGGCGACAGCGGCACCGGCGGCGGGATCAGCGACCTGTTCGCCGTGCCTGCCTTCCAGAGCCATGTGAGCCTGCCGGCCAGCGTCAATGGCGGGCGCAAGGGACGCGGCGTGCCGGACGTGGCGGGCAACGCCGCACCGGCCAGCGGCTACAACGTGGTGGTCGACGGCCAGACCGAACCGGTTGGCGGCACGAGTGCCGTGGCGCCGCTGTGGGCGGGGCTGACCGCGCTGATCAGCCAGAAGGCGAGCCAGCCGGTCGGCTTCCTGCCCACCTGGCTCTACGCCCAGGTGCCGTCGAACAAGGGTCTGGTGGCCGAGATCACCCAGGGCAACAACAAGCCCGAGGGCACCAGCATCGGCTACGACGCCGGGCCGAACTGGAACGCCTGCACCGGCCTGGGCCGGCCGAACGGCCAGGCGCTGTTCCAGGCTCTTACAGTGGCGGGAACGACGGGCGTCTGATCACCTGACCGAAGCCGGGGTCGCGGCACGCCCGCGGCCCCGGCCAACGGTGATCCGCTCATGCAGCCGGCTGATCGTGCGACTGCCGGTCTTGAGGAACAGGCCCGGCACAATGCCATGGATCAGGCAGGCAACGCCGCCGCCGAGCAGCGGGAGCGCGATGGACCACGCCGCCTTCTGATGCTCGAAGTAGGTCTCACCCACTGAGCGCGGGTGTTCCAGGAAAAGCCGCTTGAGCAACTTCGACGTCCCTTGCCGCCGACTACGGCGAACAGCCTACGGTTCGCACCTGATGCACGGTCAAGTTCTTTCTGGAAGACGAGACGCGGCTGCCACCCGGCAGCGCCGGGCGTTCACGCATCAGGTCACTTGAGAGCGAAGCCACGTCGCACGCTCCGCCGATACTCGCGCGCCGCATGGTGGTTCCGGCCAAGCAATGATTCTGCCTTGCTCTCGGCAGATGAGCAGCGCCAGCGCGTTCACCTCCCCGATCATCGATCGAGATCACGGAGCCGGTCGGGCGCGCCGTGACAGCGTTCGAGCGCGGGATCCCCCCGCAGACAAACCCGAGCGGTGGCTCATCCGGTCGTGTGCCCTGCAAAGATCAGCCGAGTTCCGCACCCCTCACCGGGATCTGTCTGGCTCCGGAGGCCATCGTTGCAGTCCTGCGGTTGCTTGACCCTGATGATGTTCAAGTCTCCTGTCGATGGCAGGTAGGCGTCCTTCACGGACGCTGACCGGGCAGGTCCCCGATCACCGCGTGCAGGACCACGCCGGGCGCGCTGATCGGCGGGCGATCGGGCTCCGGGCCCTGCCTCAAGGCCGCGGGGCCGCACGCGATCCTTCGATGCGCAACCCGCCGGCGGCTTGCGCCCGGCCCGGCCAGCAACGACAAGTCATCCAGCTCGGGCAACCAATCGAGCATCCGCCAGGCCGAGAAGCCGGGGGAGGAGGCTGGATCATGAGCGCTGGCGGCTGGGACTTCTGGATCGATCGCGGCGGCACGTTCACGGACGTCGTCGCGCGCCGCCCAGACGGCCGCCTGTCGACTCACAAGCTGCTGAGCGAGAACCCAGCGCGCTACCGCGACGCCGCCATCGCCGGCATCCGGGCCGTGCTGGACCTGCCTCCAGGGCAGCCGATCCCGAGCAGGCTGGTGCGAACGGTGAAGATCGGCACCACGGTCGCCACCAACGCGCTGCTCGAACGCAAGGGCGAGGCTACCTTGCTCATGGTGGGTCGCGGCTTTGCCGACGCGCTGCTGATCGGCAACCAGACGCGCCCGCGCCTGTTCGATCTCCACGTCACGCGCCCGGCACCGCTCTACTCGAAGGTGGTGGAGATCGGCGGCCGTGTCGATGTTGATGGCGTCGAGATCGAACCGCTCGACGAGGCGGCCGCGCGGTCGGCATTCGCGCAGGCGCGCGCGGAGGGGCTGCAAAGCTGCGCCATTGCGCTGATCCATGCCTGGAAGCACCCCGCCATGGAGATCCGCCTCGCGGCCCTCGCCCGCGAGGCCGGCTTCCGGCAGGTCTCGACGAGCCACGAGGTGAGCCCGCTGCTCCGGCTGATCCCGCGCGCCGACACCGCGGTGGTCGATGCCTACCTGTCGCCGGTCCTGCGCCGTTACGTGGAGCAGGTCGCCTCCGAACTCGGGGACGCCCGGCTGTTCTTCATGCAGTCGAACGGCGGCCTCGCGGAAGCCGCGCACTTCCAGGGCAAGGACGCGATCCTGTCCGGACCGGCCGGCGGCATTGTGGGAGCGGCACGGACGGCGGAACTGGCCGGGTTCGAGCGTGTCATCGGCTTCGACATGGGCGGCACCTCCACGGATGTCGCACTCTATGCCGGCAGCTTCGAGCGCAGCTTCGAGACGGAGATCGCCGGTGTGCGCCTGCGCGCGCCGATGATGGCCATCCAGACCGTGGCGGCTGGCGGCGGTTCCATCCTGCATTTCGACGGCGCGCGTTTCCGGGTCGGCCCGGACAGCGCGGGTGCCGATCCCGGACCTGCCTGCTACCGCCGCGGCGGTCCGCTCACCGTGACGGACGCCAATCTCTGCGCCGGCAAGATCCAGCCGCGCCACTTTCCTTCCCTCTTCGGCCCGGATGGCGACCAGCCGCTCGACATCGAGGTCGTGCAGCAGCGGTTCGCCGCGCTCGCCCGCGAGATCGAGCACGCCACCGGACAGAGCCGCGAGCCGCATGATGTCGCCGAGGGCTTCATCCGTGTCGCGGTGGCCAACATGGCCAATGCGGTCAGGGCGGTGTCCGTGCAGAAGGGCCATGATCTCGGCCGCTTCGCCCTGCAATGCTTCGGGGGTGCGGGCGGACAGCATGCCTGCCTGGTGGCGGACCAGCTCGGCATGGACACCGTGTTCATCCACCCCTTCGCGGGCGTGCTGTCGGCCTACGGCATGGGACTGGCCGACCAGACCGTGATGCGCGAGCAGGCGGTGGAGCGGCCGCTCTCGCCGGAGGCGATGCCGGAGCTGCGGGCGCTCTGCGACCGGCTGGCCGAGGCGGCCGTGGCGGAGCTGCGGGCGCAGGAGGCCGATCCGGCCGGCATCTCCGTGCAGCGCGTCGTCCATCTGCGCTACGCGGGAACCGCCGCCGCCCTGATCGTCCCGCTCGCCGACCAAGACGCGCTCGCCCGAAGCTTCACTGACGCGCATCGCGCACGCTTCGGTTTCGCCAGCCCCGGGCGTGCGCTGGTGGTCGAGGCGGTGGCGGTCGAGGCGACGGCCGCCGGCGAGACGGTGCGGGAGGCACCGCAGCCGGCCCGCGCCGGCGGAGGGCCCGCGCCGGTGGACCGCGTGGCGATCTGGAGCGGCGGCCGGATGCACGAGTCGCCCGTCTTCGATCGCGAGGGGTTGCAGCCGGACGACAGGATCGAGGGTCCGGCGCTGATCCGTGAGGCCAACACGACGACGATGGTCGAGCCGGGGTGGACCGCCTCCATCACGGCGCTGAACCACATGGTGCTGCGCCGCACCGCGCCCCGGGCGCGGCCCGAGGCGGTCGGCACGGATCGCGCCGATCCGGTGATGCTCGAGCTGTTCAACAACATGTTCATGAACATCGCCGAGCAGGCCGGTCTGGTGCTGCAGAACACGTCCTCGTCCGTCAACATCAAGGAGCGGCTCGATTTCTCCTGCGCGATCTTCGACGCCGAAGGTGCGCTGGTCGCCAATGCGCCGCATGTGCCGGTGCATCTGGGCGCCATGGGCGAGAGCGTGCGCACCGTGCTCCGGCACCGGCGCGGCACGCTCAAGCCCGGCGACGTGATCGCGCTGAACAATCCGTACAATGGCGGCACGCACCTGCCGGACATCACCGTCATCACCCCGGTGTTCGACGAGCCCGGGCGGCAGATCCGCTTCTTCGTTGGCTCGCGTGGGCACCATGTCGATATCGGCGGACTGACTCCCGGCTCGACGCCCCCGCACTCCACCACGCTGGAGGAGGAAGGCGTCGTCATCGATGATTTCCTGCTGGTCGAGGCGGGCCATTTCCGTGAGGCGGAGTTCCGCGCCCTGCTGGCGGCGGCGCGCTACCCGGCCCGCAGCCCCGACGTCAACGTGGCCGACGTGCAGGCGCAGATCGCGGCCAACGAGAAGGCGCTGCAGGAGCTGGAGGCCGCGGTGCGGCTGCACGGCTGGGACGTGGTCGGCGCCTACATGCGCCACGTCATGGATAACGCCGAGGCGGGCGTGCGCTCCGTCCTGGACCGGATTGTCGGCGGCCGCCTGGACTACCTCATGGATGACGGCTCGCTGCTGCGCGTCGCCGTGCATGTCGATCACGCGGCGCGCGAGGCCACGGTCGACTTCACCGGCACGAGCCCGCAGCGCCGCGACAATTTCAACGCGCCGGCTGCGGTGGTACGCGCGGTCGTGCTGTATGTCTTCCGCTGCCTGGTCGGCACCGACATCCCGCTGAACGACGGATGCCTCAAGCCGATCCGGATCGTCCTGCCGGCCGGCACCTTCCTCTCGCCGCGACCCGGTGCGGCCGTGGTCGCCGGCAACACGGAGGTGTCGCAGGCGATCTGCAACGCCCTGCTCGGGGCGCTCGGCGCGTCGGCGGCCAGCCAGTCCACGATGAACAACTTCCTGTTCGGCAACAGCAGGTATCAATACTACGAAACCATCTGCGGCGGTACCGGCGCGGGTCCCACGTTCGACGGCACGGATGCCGTGCACAGTCACATGACCAACACGCGCATGACCGACCCCGAGGTGCTGGAGCTGCGCTACCCGGTCCGGCTGGAAGAGTTCTCGGTCCGGCACGGCTCCGGCGGCGCCGGCCGCCAGCGCGGCGGCGACGGCGCGCGGCGTCGCATTCGTTTCCTCGAGCCGATGACCGCGGTGATCGTCGCCTCACGCCGCACCGTGCCGCCGTTCGGCCTGGAGGGCGGCGGGGACGGCCAGCCGGGACGGCAATGGATCGAGCGCACGGATGGCAGCATCGAGACGCTGTCCAATGCGGGTTCGGCGGAGATGCAGCCCGGTGACGTGTTTGCCATAGAGACGCCAGGAGGCGGCGGGTTCGGGCACTGAACGGCCACACCTGCCTGCCACACACCGGCGAGCATCGTGCCGCCGATCGCGAGGTAGTGCAGCGAGGCGACACGGCCCAGGTCGAGATCCCGGCGCGCTGCAGTGCCGTGGCGACGCCTGCAAGCGGCCCTTGCGGCTGTACCGGCCACCGGCAGTGACGGCGGGCGTGCTGATCGTGATGGGCGGAGTGTGCTCCTCCCTGGGGGCTCCGGGCGACAGGCGGCAGGCGGCAGGCGGCAGGGCGGCAGGCGGCAGGCGGCAGGGGGAGGCGGTAGATCGACGCTGACCCGTCACGATCGTTGCAGACGAGGAAGCAGCCGTCGGCTGGGTGTCGTCGGTCACCTGCGCTGCGGCCGGTCTGACCTGTAGAGCAAGGCTCGCAAGTGCCACGAGCAGCCGGAGGTTCCTGCCTGGACGAGGCACCGGCCCAGAGAGCGCGACCTTCTTCCCCGGCGACGGGCGCGGGCCGGACATGACCCGGAGGGGCCCGGCGAGCTTGGGGGGGAGGAATTGATCGGCTGGGCGACTTGCTCTTGTTGCGCGATCTCAGCAGCCAGCCGCCACCCCGGCGCGAGTGTTACGAGCTCGGGCGAGGCAGGCGTTTGATTGACGATGCTGGTCCGTGATTTGACAGGCGTCGCCCCACCCTCGAAGACGGGCCACCCATGTTGATCAGCCCTCCTGGCACGGCCGTTGCTTGCTCTTCCAGGTGTCGTTACCGCCTCCTGGAAGAGAATGCATGAAGATCGGTGTCTTCATTCCGATCGGCAACAATGGTTGGCTGATCTCTAAAACCGCGCCACAATACATGCCGAGCTTCGATCTCAACCGCGAGATCGTGCAGCGGGCCGAGCGCTATGGGCTTGATTTCGCGCTGTCGATGATCAAGCTGCGCGGTTTCGGCGGCGAGACCGAGTTCTGGGACCACAACCTCGAATCCCTCACGCTGATGGCCGGCCTTGCCGCCGTCACCAGCCGCATCCAACTCTACGCCACCGCGGCCACCCTGGTCATGCCGCCGGCGATCGTCGCCCGCATGGCGTCGACCATCGACAGCATCTCGCATGGCCGGTTCGGGCTGAACGTCATCACCGGCTGGCAGAAGCCGGAATACTCGCAGATGGGGCTGTGGCCGGGCGACGAGTATTTCGCCCGCCGCTACGAGTATGTCGCCGAGTATGTCCGCATCCTGCGCGAGCTCTGGCAGACCGGCCGGTCGGACTTCAAGGGCGAGTTCTTCCGCATGGACGATTGCCGGCTGAGCCCCCGCCCGCAGGCGGAGATGAAGGTGATCTGCGCCGGCCAGAGTGCCGCCGGGCTGGCCTTCTCCGCTCGCTACGCAGACTATAATTTCTGCTTCGGCAAGGGGGTGAACACGCCGACGGCCTTCGCACCGGCGGCCGAGCGCATGCAGGCGGCCGCGCGCGAAACCGGACGCCACGTGCCGTGCTACGTCCTGTTCATGATCATCGCCGGCGAGACCGATGCGGACGCGCAGGCCAAGTGGGAGCGCTACAAGGCGGGTGTCGATCACGAGGCGGTGCGCTGGCTCGGCGAGCAGGGTGCGGCCGACACGAAGTCGGGCACGGACACCAACATCCGCCAGATGGCCGACCCCACGCTCGCGGTGAACATCAACATGGGCACGCTGGTCGGCTCCTACGAGACCGTGGCCGCCCTGCTCGACGAGGTTGGCACGGTTGCGAACACCGAAGGCGTGCTGCTCACCTTCGACGACTTCATCGACGGCGTCGAGGCGTTCGGCACGCGCATCCAGCCCGCCATGAAGACACGCGCCACCCTGCAAGCGAGCGAGGCCCGCCCATGACCGTCGTGACCCCAGGCACCACCCCGATCGAGGCCGGACAGCAGGCACGTCGGGTGACGCTTCCCGCCCGCCCGGAACCGGTAACGCTCGATCCAGGCCAGACCGCCCTGGTCGTGGTCGACATGCAGAACGCCTATGCGAGCAAGGACGGCTATCTCGATCTCGCCGGTTTCGACGTGAGCGGAGCGGCAGCCACCATCGGCGCGATCAAGACCACGATCGACGCGGCCCGCGCCGCCGGCATGACGATAGTCTTCTTCCAGAACGGCTGGGATCCGGACTATCTGGAGGCGGGCGGCCCGGCTTCGCCCAACTACCACAAGTCCAACGCGCTCAAGACCATGCGCAAGCGGCCCGAACTGGCCGGCAAGCTGCTGGCGCGTGGCGGCTGGGACTACGCGCTGGTCGACGCGCTCAAGCCCGAGCCGGGCGATGTGGTGATCGAGAAGCCGCGCTACAGCGCCTTCTACAACACGCAGCTCGACTCGATCCTGCGCGGGCGCGGCATACGCACGCTGGTGTTCACCGGCATCGCCACCAATGTCTGCGTCGAGAGCACGCTGCGCGACGGCTTCTTTCTCGAATATTTCGGCATCGTCCTCGAGGATGCCACCCACCATGCCGGGCCCGACTTCATCCAGAAGGCCTCGATCTACAACATCGAGACCTTCTTCGGCTGGGTCTCCAATGTTGCCGATTTCTGTGGCGCGATCAGCCAGGCGCAGTAGGAGGATCGAGCCATGCCCATGCAGCCGATCATTCCGGCCGGGACGGCGACGCCGATCGCCCCCTACTCGCCCGGCACGCTGGCCGACGGCGTCGTCTATGTCTCCGGCACGCTGCCGTTCGACTCCGCCAACAACGTCGTGCATGTCGGCGACGCGGCGGCGCAGGCGCGTCACGTGCTGGAGACGATCCGCCGCGTGATCGAGACCGCCGGCGGCACGATGGCCGACGTGACCTTCAACTCGATCTTCATCACCGACTGGGCCAACTACGCCGCGATCAACGCGGTCTATGCCGAATTCTTTCCCGGCGACAAGCCGGCGCGCTACTGCATCCAGTGCGGCCTGGTGAAGCCCGACGCGCTGGTCGAGATCGCAACGGTCGCCCATGTCGGGAAGAGCACAGTGGCCTGATGCTGCACCATTCGCTCACCGGTCCGCCCGGCGCGCCGGTGCTGCTGCTGAGTTCGGGGCTCGGCGGCTCGGGCAGCTACTGGGCTGAGCATCTCGAGGCGTTGGGCAGCGCCTTCCGCGTCATCACCTATGACCAGCGCGGCACCGGACGCTCGGCCGCAACGCTGGAGCGACCGACCAGCATCGCGGCGATGGCCGAGGACGCGGCCCGGCTGCTCGACCATCTCGGCGTGCAAGAGTGCGGCGTCATCGGGCACGCGCTGGGCGGGCTGATCGGCTTGGCTCTCGCGGCGGCTTGCCCCGGGCTAGTCAGCCGGCTGGTGGTGGTCAATGGCTGGCTCGCGGCGCACGACCACACGCGGCGCTGCTTCGACGTGCGCCGTGACCTGCTGCTCGGCTCAGGCGCCGCGTCCTACGTTCGCGCCCAGCCGCTGTTTCTCTACCCGTCATGGTGGATGGCGGCTCAAGCGGAGCGGCTGGCGCGTGACGAGGCGCACGCGCTGGCGCAGTTCCCTTCCACCGGCAACGTGCTGGCCCGCATCGAGGCGCTGCTCGCCTTCGATGGCCGCCTGCTGGCGCGGCAGCTCGCTTGCCGCACGCTGGCGATCGTCTCGCACGACGACCTGCTGGTCCCGCCGGTCTGCTCGGAGACGCTGCACGCTTCGCTCCGCGGCTCGCGCCTCGCGCGGCTGGATGGCGGCCACGCCTGCAACGTCACCCGGCCGCGCGATTTCGAGCGCCTTTGCCTGGAGTTCCTCGACGAGGCGGCGTGACGGACGGGCGGTCCGGCCGGGCCGATCCATGGCGAACCTCGCCGCGACCCTGTGCTGCCGCCCGGAACGGTCAAGCCCGGCCGACCGGCCCTGCTCGTGCATCTGCGCCGGGGAGCTGACGCTGGAGGGAGCGTGGTTCGATGGTAGCTGCCGCTGCGACCTGCTCCAGCCTCATGGGCGCTGTCTCCTGCTCCGCCCGGCGAGGCCCCCGGACGCCGTCGCGCGCCGATCGCGGCAGCGGCCGACACACGACGATCCTGGGCTCCTCACTTGCAGGATGGTGGGCGCCATGTTTCCCCTGATCCCGGACTGAGCCATGAAGGAGACAGGCAATGGCGGACGTGACAACCGATCGACGCGGGATGCTGTCGTTGATGGGAGCGATGATGCCGCTGGTGCTCGCCGGCGGCGCGCAAGCGAGCCCGATCGACCGCCGCATCACGCAATACACCTTGCCCGAGGACCTTTCCTGGCACCCGCAAGGCGACGCGCCGCCGAAGAGCATCGAGCTCGTGCGCCTGTACGGCGATCACGCGAAGGCCGGGATCTATTACGAACTGGTCAAGTGGTATCCCGGCTTCATGAGCGCGCCGCACAACTATGCCACGGACCGGCTGTGCGTGGTGCTGTCCGGCACCTGGTGGATCAACAGCGGCAGCGATTTCGATCCGGCCCACACCGTGCCGGTCCCGGCCGGCACGTTTGTCCACCGCATCGCCCGCACCTGGCACTATGACGGCGTGCCGCGCGGCAAGCCGGAACCAGTCACCATCGCGATCTGCGGCATGGGCCCGGTCGACATGCACCTCGCCGAGCCCGGCAAAGGGCTCGTCCGGCGCGTCTAGGTCATCGGCTGGACGAAGCTTTCGCTGGCGCAAGCGCTCGCCGGTTGACGCCTGGCTCGCGCCGGGGTCAGCCGGACCGGGCCCCGACGCCGGAAGGTCGCGGCAGCGGCTGGACCTAGGCGGCCGGCGCGCGCTCGACGCGCACCGGACCCAGACTGTTCTGCGCGGGCGAGCGCTGCGGGCTCAGCGTCAACTGCCTACCGTCTCCCGGAAGCACTCCCTCAATCCGCCGCCACCTGGTCGGCCATCGTCGCGTCACGGTGACCGAGCGGCTTGGGATGGCCCTCGGTCGTGTCATGCTCGGTCTGGCGCTCCATCTCCGCGTTCAGCTCGGCGCCGGCCAGCACCACGGCCGAGGACAGCCAGATCCAGGTCATGAAGCCGATCGCGGCACCGAGCGATCCGTAGGTCTTGTTGTACGAGCCGAAATGCTGGACGTAGTAGGAGAACGCGAGCGAGACCACGAGCCAGCACAGGATGGCCAGCCCGCCGCCCCATGACACCCAGCTCCAGCGCGCGGCCTTGCGGCTCGGGCCGTAGCGGTAGATCGCCGACAACAGCAGGCTGAGCGTGATCAGCAACAGTGGCCAACGGGCCAGCGAGATCAGCACCTTGGCGGTGCCGCCGAAGCCCACGAAGGCGAGCACCACCGGCAGCACGAGCACGGCGCCCAGGGCCAGCATGAGGAACGCCATGCCGCCGAGGGTGAAGGCGAAGCTGATCAGGGTGCGGCGGACGAAGCTGCGCGTTTCCTTTTCCTCGTAGACAACGTTGAGCGCGTCGAACACGGCCTTCATCCCGGCATTGGCGCTCCACAACGAGGTGAGCAGTCCGACCAGAGCGCCGATGCCGAGTGCCTTCGGAGGTCCGGCGGTGAGCGACTTCAGTTGCGTGTCGATGATGTCCAGGCCGCCGCCGGGCAGCACGCCCTGCAGCAGCGAGATGTTGCGCTCGATGATGTGCGGATCGGCCACCAGCCCGAACAGGGCCACCAGCGCGGTGAGTGCGGGGAAGATGGCAAGAAGCACGTAGAAGGTGACCCCGGCGGCCTCGGCCAGCAGGCGGTCCTCGCCAATCTCCTGGTAGACCCGCACCAGGATCTGTTTCCAGCCGCGACGGGGAATCTGCAGCGGCGTCCTGGCGCCGCGCCCGGAGTCCTGTCCGTCGGAATGAGCAGTCTCGCGCGGCGGCGCCTGGCCGGCGACCGGCGAGGCTTGCTTCGAGGGTGGCGGCGAAGGCGGCGGTGGCCGCTGCCGAGTCGTGGCGGCATACCGATGGCCGGCGGCCCCTGCCAGGGCAGGGTCAGGTTCGCCGCGTCGCCTGGTGAAGCCGTAGATGGTGAGGCCGGCGATCGACAGCATGCCGACGGCGCGGGCGGTCGAGTCGCGGTTCATGGCGCGGCGGATCCCTGCGTGCGGTCGGTCCAGCAAACGCAGACAATCGCTGGAAGATCCCCGGCTCGCGTGCGTCAATCCGCCGCAGGGATCCTCCGCCGGGAGTGCAATGACCCGCGGCGCGGCGGCTCAGCGACGCCGCCGGTTCAGGAACGTGGCCGCCTGCCTTCGCGCGCGCCGTAGAAGACGTAGTGGACGAACGGGTTCTCGCCATGCGCCGCGACATCGGGGTAGGTGCGGGCATACCAGGCGCCGTCGAAATACGGGTTCGGGTTGCGCCCCTCGGCAAATCCGTTGCGCATGAAGTGCTGCACGGGATCGACCCCGGCGGCGCCGACGTCCGGATACTGCGCGACATACCAGACCGGGTCGAACACCAGCGACGCCAGTTCGATGGCGCTGCCGGTGGCGCTCAACAGCACAGGGTCCGGCTGCCGGCGCTGCGCCTCGCGTCGCGCGCGCGGGGCACGCCGCGCGGCCGGCTCGGCGCCCGCCTGCTCGGCGCCCGCGGCGCGATCCTGTCGCGCCAGGTTCACTCCTTCAGCCCTCATGCCGTCCCGGCTCCCCTGCACTCTGTCGCGAGCGGCAAGCTACCACCCGGCCGCGTCGGATTCATGGGAAAATACCGCGATGAGGCAGTTTCGCGAGAGTCGCGCTGTCAGGACGTCAAGGTGCCGCCCAGCAGCGCAGCCCTGGCGACCCAGGGCGGCTTGCTTCTTGCCACCAGCTCCAAGCACAAAATCGTTGAACCGCAACCGACAGTCTTTCTTTTTCAGCACATGATTGTAAAAGAGGCGGCCAAGGCTATATTCGCGGCAAAGGTGACAGAGTCCAATACTGATGACAGAGAATGCGGTCGGGCCCCTCGAACTGGCAGCCCAAATCGTCAGCGCCCACGTATCAAACAACACGGTGGAGGCCGCGGCACTCCCCAACCTCATCCAGGAGGTCTACAAGGCGCTGAGCGGCCTGAAGTCGGGCGTGTCCGACCTGCCGGCGCCGGAGAAACCGATCCCGGCTGTTCCGATCAAGAAGAGCGTCTATCCGGACTACATCATCTGCCTGGAGGACGGAAAGAAGCTCAAGATGCTCAAGCGGCATCTGCAAAGCTCGTACAACATGACGCCGGAGCAATATCGGGAGCGCTGGGGCCTGCCCCGCGACTATCCGATGGTCGCTCCGTCCTATGCCGAGCGGCGCAGCGATCTCGCAAAGGAGATCGGCCTGGGGCGCAAATCCGAACCGAGCGCCGAACCCCGGCGTCGCGGACGCGTCAAGGCCTCCGTCTGACGCGCCGACGCGTCCCCGGAGTTCACGACATGTCCGATCGATCGACCACCCCGGCCACCACCCAGAACGGAGCGGCAAAAGCGGGCCGCTTCACCATAGGCGGCGACCTGCCCGTCAACCGGCTCGGCTTCGGCGCGATGCGGATCACCGGCGACGGGATCTGGGGCGCGCCGGCCGATCCGCAGGCGGCCCGCGACACGCTGCGCGCCGTACCCGGGCTCGGCATCGATCTCATCGACACCGCCGACAGCTACGGACCCTTCGTCAGCGAGGACCTGATCCGCGAGACGCTGCATCCCTACAAGGGTCTGGTGATCGCGACCAAGGGCGGGCTCACCCGGCACGGGCCCAACATCTGGGCGCCGCTCGGCCGTCCGGAATATCTGCGCCAGTGCGTGCTGATGAGCCTGCGCCGGCTCGGGCTCGAGCGCATCGACCTGTGGCAGCTGCACCGGGTCGACCCCAAGGTGCCGCGCGACGAGCAGTTCGACTGCATCGCCGCCATGCGCAAGGAGGGGCTGATCCGCCATGTCGGCCTCAGCGAGGTCAGCGTCGACGACATCGAGGCAGCCGGTCGTTATTTCCCGGTGGTGACGGTGCAAAGCCAGTACAACCTGGTCAACCGCAAGAACGAGGACGTGCTCGACTATTGCCAGGAGAAGGGGATCGGCTTCATTCCCTGGGCCCCGCTGGCCGCGGGCAGCCTCGCGGGCGGCAAATCGGCGCTGACCGAAACGGCGCGCCGCCTCGACCTGTCGCCCGGCCAGCTCGCCCTTGCCTGGATCCTGCAGCGCGCCGACGTCATGCTGCCGATTCCGGGAACGGGAAAGCCCGACCACCTGGCCGAGAACATCCTGGCCGCGGGTGTCACGCTGTCGAGCGAGGATTTCGACCGGCTCGACCAGGAGGGCCGCGCGGCCGCCGGCTGATTTGAAGCCGGCTGGCGCGAGGCGGGCTGCCTGGGGTCGGCAACCTCGCGGCGGACTGTTCGGGTGCTGGCGGTTACAGGTCCGGACCTGAGGCCAGGAAGGCGCGAAACCGCCGCGCGACCTCGTGCGGCGGCACGCCCGGGCGGCCCAGCCTGTCGAGCGAGCCCGGGCTGATCCGCGCGTGGACCAGCACCGGGCCCTCGGTGGACAGCGCCCCGAGCAGGGCCTGTTCGAAGCCCGACAGGTCATCCACGCTGATCGCCTGCGCGTAGCCGCAGGCCAGGGCGGCGCGGGCGAAATCGACGCTGGCCGAGACGGTCGCCTGGCCGCCGGTGCTGTCATGCACGCCGTTGTCGAGCACGAGATGGATGAGGTTGGCCGGCCGCCAGGCACCGATGGTGGCCAGGCTGCCGAGCTTCATCAGCGCCGCGCCATCGCCATCGACCACCACGACCGGACGGCCCGGCGCGTTCAGCGCCACGCCGAGCGCCATGCCGGACGCGCAGCCCATCGAGCCCACCTGGTAGAGATGCTGCGCCCGGTCGGAGAGCGTGAACAGCTCGCGCCCGCTCTTGCCGGTGGTGGCGATCACCGCGGCCCGGCTGGGCAACACGGCCAGCATGCGTTCGAGCACCGCCACCCGCGCCGGCCGCGTGCCGCCGCGGCTCAGGTCCAGCCAGGTGCCCGCGGCGCGGGGAGGGCGGGGCGGCTCGCTGAGCGGCTCGTCGGCGACGCTGCCCTGCTCCATGACCAGCCCGAACGGGAGGGTGTTCGCCGCGAACTGGGCAAGGGCTGCGTCGAGTGCTGGGGCGATCTCGTCCGCCTCGCGCGGAAACAATCGCTCGGGCACCGCGCACAGGCGCAGCAGGTCGGCGGTGATCCGGCCCATCAGCTCGTGCTGCGGCTCGTCCTTGACCCCGGGCTGGCCGCGCCAGGTGACGATCAGCAGCAGCGGGATGCGGAACGGGTGGTTGAGCGAGGTGAGCGGGTTGACCGCGTTGCCCAGGCCCGAGTTCTGGCAGATCACCACCCCGCCACGTCCGGCGAGCCAGGCGCCGGAGGCGATCGCCACCGCCTCGCCCTCGCTCGCCGCTCCCACGTAGGTGGCGGTGCTCGCCACCCGGTTGATCAGCGGGGTGAGGAACGAGCAGGGCACGCCGGACCAGAAATCGAGGCCCCGCCCGGCCGCCTGGTCGATGAAGTCGGCAGCGCTGATCATCGGTCAGGAGAAATTGCGCGCATCCGCGAGGTCGGGGATCGTGTCGACATCGAGCCAATGGCCGGTGATGTAGTGCACCGCCACCGGATGACGCGCGGCGAGGCGCGAGAGCAGGGCCGGCAGGTCGGCGGTCGCCGCACTGCCATCCTCGCGCATGCGCGCCAGCTCTTCGGCCACCCAGACCGCGCCCTGCGCGCTGACCCGGAGCAGGCCGATCCACTCGCCCACCTGCGCCTCGGGTGGGATGTCGCCGATGGCCGACAGGTAGGCAGGGCCGTCATCGAGATAGCTGGCCGAGAACGGCCGGCTCGCCGCCACCAGGTCACGCGGATTGGGCAGGTGGCGGTCGCCGCCGCCGGCCGCGCGCTGGCTCAGCGCATCCACGGCAATGGCGAGGTCGGCCTTCACCGACAGCAGGGTGTCGAGGATGTAGCGGCGGAACAGCACGTCGCCGTAGACGATCACCGTGTCGCCCTCGAGCCGCGATCCTGCGCGCAGCAGGGAGGCGACCTCGCCGCTGCTCGCATGCTCGTCATTGTCGAGCAGGGTGATGCCAGGGCGGCCCACGCTGTCGGCGCTGATCGCCTCCTTGCGGTAGCCGCGCACGACGGCCACGTCGCCGACACCGGACCGGGCCATGGTCTCGAGCAGGTGGGCGAGCAGCGGCCGGCCACGCAGGTCGACCATGCATTTCGGACGTTCGGCCGTGTAGGCGCCGAGCGCCTCGCCCTTGGAGGCGGCCAGCACGATGCCGCGCGCGCGCACCGCACCGGGCGCGTCGGCCGGCGGCGGCGGCACGGCGGCCTCCGGCAGGTAGCGCCGCCCGGCCGATTCGAGCTCGTCATTCTCGGTCAGCGCGAAGATCTCGGCCACCGAGGCGATCTCGGCCTCGATGCCGACCAGGCTTTCCTCGCGCCGGATGCGCGCCGCGGTCTCCCGCATGGCCGCGACCGCGGAGCGGACCATGTGGTTGGCCCAGATGACCGTCGAGACCCCGGCGTCGCGGAACAGGCTGGTGGGCGCCGAGTAGTACATGGTCGGCACGATCACCACCGGGCCGCGATCCCCCCACTCCTTCATGAACTGCAGGATCTCGCCGGCGTGGCGCTTCTTGGAGTGCATGAGGATCGCGTCCGCGCCGGCGGCCCGGTAGGCCTCGGCGCGCTTCAGCGCCTCGGCCATCGGGTGACCCGAGATCAGCGCCTCGACGCGGGCGACGAGCACGAAATCCTCGTCCGGCTGGTGATCCTTGGCGGCCTTGATGCGGCCGCAGAACTCCTCGATGTCGGCCAGCGGCTGCGCCTCGCCGATGAAGGAGTTGGTCTTGGGGAACAGCTTGTCCTCGATGCACACGCCGGCGATGCCGCGCTCGCACAGCTTGCGCACCAGCCGGCGCACATTGTTGAAGTTGCCGTAGCCGGTGTCGCCGTCGAGCAGGATCGGCAGGTCGGTCGCGTCGGCCATGTACTCGGCCTGTTCGAGCACCTGCGTCCAGGACGCCTCGTTGTTGTCGCGCAGGCCGAGGCTGGCCGACATCGACAGGCCTGAGGCCCAGACGCCGGCAAACCCTGCCTCCTCGACCAGCTTGGCCGACAGGCCGCTATGCGCCTCCATCAGGAAGGCGAGCTCCGGCTGCTCGATGAGCTGGCGCAGGCGGCGGAAGCGCGACGCCGGGCCGTGCTGGGTGCCCGGGTCGGCGGCGCGGCTGGCACCACCCACACCCGAACGATACGCATCGCGAACCAGGCCGCGATCGGAACCGGTGCGCAGCATCAATTGCCCGAACTCCCCCACCGTGTCATCACATTGGAACAAACTGCACCAAGATCGTCATCGCGGCTAGCCGAAATGATACGAAACCTCTCATCCGGCGACATGCCGGCGGTCATCCTCGCGGCCGGTCAAGGCAGGCGGCTCGGCGATACGGCAGCGGAACGGCCGAAGATCCTGCTCGAGTTCGGTGGCAAAACCCTGCTGCAGCGCCATCTCGAGCTGCTCCGCCAGGTAGGCGCGGGCCCGGTCACGGTCGTCGTCGGCTACCGCCGCGAGCTGATCGAGGACGAGCTGCGCCGGATCGGGCTCGAGGGTGAGGTGGCCATCGTCGAGAACCCGGACTGGCGGCAGGGCAGTGTTGTTTCGCTGCATCAGGCGCGCGCCGTGCTGTGCGCCGGCTGTCCGGTGCTTCTTCTGGACGGCGACGTACTCTATGACCGGAGGCTGCTCGACGCCCTGCTGGCTGAAGGGCGGGAGGGGGTTCTGTTGCTTGACCGCGATCTCGAGCCCGGCGACGAGCCTGTGAAGATCTGCGTGGACGAGGACGGCACGATCGTCGATTTTGCCAAGCGGCCCGAGCAGCCGGGCCGCTGGCACGGCGAATCGGTGGGCTTCTTCCGTTTCTCGCCGGCGCTGGCCGCGCGGCTCGCCGGGCGCCTGGCGGCGCTGGTCGAGAACGGCGGCCGTGCGCTCGAGTACGAGGAGCCGATCAGGGCGATGATCCGCGACCCGCACACCCGCGACCTGTTCGGCTTTGCCGACATCTCCGGCGCGCCCTGGACGGAGATCGACTTCCCCGCGGATGTCGCCAAGGCCCAGGCCCTGATGGGTGGGCTGCTGGCATGACGGCGCCCTCGCAGCGCGAGCCGACCGGGCCCGAGATCGCCCGCATGCGCGACAGCGGCCATCTCCTCGTGCCGGGCTTCTTCAGCGCGGATGAGACGCGGGCGCTGACGCTCTGGACCGAGGAGCTTGCGTCCCGTCCGGAACGACCCGGTGCGGAGATGGTCTATGGCGAGCAGAGCCTGCTCGAGCCGGGCCGGCGCGTGGTGCAGCGGATCGAGGATTTCTGCCGCCACCATGACGGGATGGACCGGATCGCCCGGCATGGCGCGCTGCCGGGCTGGCTCGGAGCCCTGACGGGCGAGCCGGTGGTGCTGTTCAAGGACAAGATCAACTTCAAATATCCCGGCGGCGACGGCTTCAAGGCGCACCAGGACCAGGCCGCCGGCTGGACGCGCTACGCGCCGCTGTTCATCACGGCGCTGGTGACGATCGATGCGGCATCGATCGAGAATGGCTGCCTGGAGATCGACGACGCCGCCTATCGGCGCGAACTGATGGGCTCGGAATGGACGCCGCTCGACGATTCCGAGCTGAAGCTCAGGCCGGTTCCCACCGCCCCGGGCGACGTCATTTTCTTCGACAGCTTCGTCGTGCATGCGAGCAAGCCGAACCTGACCGATCGCCCGCGACGGGTGCTGTACCTCACCTACAACCTGGCACGCGACGGTGATCACCGGGCCCGCTACTTCGCCGACAAGCGTGCCGCGTTTCCGCCCGACATCGAGCGCACGCCGGGCGAGGTCTATGTCTTCCGAGTATGAGGGCGCGCCACCTGGTCCCCCAGTTCCCTTGGTCGAGCACGGAGAGCCAGACTTCATGACGTCGACCCGTCGGGCGCCGCGCGCCAGCGCCGGCCCACTCGTTGCCGTAGCACTTCCCTTGGCGCTTGCCCTGCCGCTCGTCGTTGCTGGCTGCGCCAAGGTGCCGCCGGCCAGCGACCCGGACGCGCTGGCCGACTACAAGGCCAACAACGACCCGCTGGAGCCGACCAACCGCTTCTTCTACCGCGTGCAGGACGCGATCCTGGTCAACGCCCTGACTCCGGCGGCGCGCGGCTACCAGGCCGCGGTGCCCACGCCGGTGCGTGGCGGCATCCACAACATGCTGAACAATATCGGCCTGCCCGTGCAGTGGGTGAACGACGTGCTGGAGGCCCAGCCGCGCCGGGCCGGCGACAGCTTCATGCGCTTCACGCTGAACAGCACGATCGGGATCGGCGGGATCTTCGACGTGGCGGGCTCGCTCGGCTACCCCGACCACAATGCGGATGGCGGCTCGACGCTCGCCATCTGGGGTGCGCCGCCCGGACCCTATCTCTACCTGCCGCTGTTCGGCCCGTCCGGCGTCCGCGACGGCATCGGCCGCGGGATCGACACCGCCGCCAACCCGCTTACCTATGTCTCGTTCGACGGCTCCAACACCCTCAACTGGTCGCAGTTCGGCCTCGGCGCGCTGGACCAGACATCGCGACATCTCGGGGACATCCAGCAGGTCAAGGCGGACGCGCTCGATCCCTATGCGACGTTCCGCAGCCTGTACCGGCAGCTGCGTGAGAGCCAGGTGCTGGCGATCCGCGACGACCATCGCGCCACCGTTCCCGACTGGTATCCGAGCGCCGGCCCGAACGGAGCGAGCCACCCGAAGGGCCCGCGTATCGAACCACACCCGGCATTCGCACCCGGCGCCGCGTCGGAATAAGGCGGGCGCAACGGCCGGGCGAAAGAGCTCTCGGGCGTAAGAGCTCGGGCGGAACGGCGGCCGCCGGATAAAGGCACAGCTGCCAGGCGAGCCGCCGGGGCCAGAGCAAACGAGTCTAGGAAACGAGTCGAGGTAAAAAAAAGGCGGCGCCGAAGCGCCGCCCAAGTTTAGGGAGGAAACGTCCAAGATGCGGCGCGCCTAAGCAGCGCCACGAGAGGAAGATTGGCCGTACCCCAGGTCGGAGTCAATGGCTTTGCTGCGCCGCACAAGATTATTCCGGCAGTTTTTTTGCCTCACAGCATGATCCTGTCGCACTGGCGCGGACGGGGAGCAGTCGGCGAGACAGATGCCGGAAAAGAGCGACTCAGGCGGCCCGTCGCGCCCCCGGACGACCGCCACGGCCCTGCTGCTGACGCCGGCCGCCGCCACCGCCGCCAAGCACGGGAGGCCGCTGGGTCGAATTGCGCGCGCCTTCCGAGTGATGCGCATGGTCCGAGAACACCGTGATCTTCTGGCTGATCTCGCGCTCGATATCGCGCAGCCAGGCCCGCTGCTCGGCGTCGCACAACGACACCGCCCAGCCCTCGCGCCCGGCCCGCGCGGTGCGGCCGATCCGGTGCACGTAGCTTTCCGGCACGTTGGGCAGGTCGTAGTTGAATACGTGGCTCACATCGTCCACGTCGATGCCGCGGGCGGCGATGTCGGTGGCCACCAGGACCTTGACCGCGCCGCTGCGGAAGCCGGCCATGGCCCGCTCGCGGGCACCCTGGGACTTGTTGCCGTGGATCGCCTCGGCATTGATCCCGGACCGCGCCAGGAACTCGGCGACCTTGTTCGCCTCGTGCTTCATCAGCGTGAAGACGATGGCGCGCACCACCTTGGGCGATTGCAGCAGCCCGAGCAGGGCGGCCTTCTTGTTCGCCTCGTCGACGAACATCACCGCCTGGCGGATCCGCTCGACGGTGGTGGAAGGCGGCGTCACCTCGACGCGCGCCGGATCACGCAGCAGCCCGGCGGCCAGCTCGCTGATGCTGCGCGGCATGGTGGCCGAGAACAGCAGCGTCTGGCGCTCGCGCGGCAGCAGGGCCACGACGCGGCGGATGTCGCGCACGAAGCCCATGTCGAGCATGCGGTCGGCCTCGTCGAGGACCAGCACCTCCACGCCCGACAAATCGATATGGCCCTGGCCGATGAGGTCGAGCAGGCGCCCGGGGGCGGCGACGAGCACATCGACGCCGCGGCGCATGGCGTCAACCTGGCGACCCTGGCCCACGCCGCCGAAAATCACCGCGTGGCTCAGGCGCATGTGGCGGGCATAGGAGACGAAGCTCGCGTCGATCTGGGCGGCGAGTTCGCGGGTCGGGGCCAGCACCAGCACGCGCGCACCGCGCGGCGTGGGTGGGCGGCGGTGCAGCGACAGGCGCTGCAGGATGGGCAGGGCGAAGGCAGCGGTCTTGCCGGTGCCGGTCTGGGCAAGGCCGAGCAGGTCGCGCCCTTCCAGCAGGTGCGGGATGGCTCCCGCCTGGATCGGGGTCGGCGTGGTGTAGCCTTCCTCGGCGAGCGCGCGCAGCAGGGGCTCGCTCAGCTTGAGGTCGGCGAAGCTTGTCTTGGTCTCTGTCATCAGGGGCGCCTCCTGGCGCCGTTGTCTCGCGCCAGCCAGCAAGGCGGCGCGCCCGCATCGTCACGGGTGAACTGGGGGACGAAGTGGAAAATGCAGACGCCCCGTGCGATGCCAGGGCGGTGCGACTGTGCCGGGACTGAGAGGCAGCTAGGTGATGCGCTTCATTCCCAGACGAGGTCTTCCGTCCGCGCCAGGAAGTCCTCTAGGACGACTAGATGGTGCGCGCGCGGTGCACCGCAACATTTCCTAGCCGGTCTCGGCGCGCCAGGCAAGCGCCGCGATCAAGATCCCGTGTGCCGCGCCCGGTCAGAGCCTCCGGCCAGCTTCCTGCGGCAGGATCAGGCGACCCGGTCCCGCGCCAGTGCCGCCGGCCGCTGCGGCCGCAGCAGGGCGGCGAGTTGGCCCGCCAGGAACTCGGTCTGCTGGCGGATGTCGGGAACCGCCGTCATCTCCCAGAAGGTGCCCTTGGTCACCGGACCGACGGCGAACAGGCGTCGCGAGATCGAACCGTCGCGGCCGAGCAGGGCGCAGTTGGCGGTGACGTCGAGCCCCAGGCAGAGCGGGTCGGGCCGCACGATGCCGGTCGCCAGCAGCGAGCGGACCAGCGGGTCGCGGATGCGGCTGTAATCGGCATCCGGGCCGGCGCAGTTGATCACCCGGCCGGCGGCGACGCTGTCCAGCCCGTCGGCGAAGCGCGGGCGGAACAGGATGTCGACCCTCCCGTCGTCGCGCCTGCGGTATTCGCGGATCCGGCCGGCCCGGATACGGAGCTGGCCGCTGGCCCGCGCCGCGTCGATACGCGCCGCGACCGGGCCCGCGACCCGGTGGCGGTGGATGTCCCACCAGGGGCGCAGATGCCTCAGGAACCGGGCCCGGTCCTTCTGCGACATCGCCTGCCACAGCTCGGTGGTGATCGGGCGCATCTCGTCGATCACCGGGTGCCAGCTGCCGCCGGCACGCTGGCTGCGCTCGCTGCCCTCGCGCAGCACGCGGGCAAGATCGTTGAGGCGGGTGGGAAAGGCGTCGGTCTCCGGCGGGCCGGTGCCGGAGGCGGCGGCGGCATGTCGATGCGGCACCAGCCCGCGCCGCGACAGGGCGGTGATCGGCCCGCGATGGCCCTGGTCGAGCAGCGAGACCACCGTGTCGACGGTGGTCAGCCCTGTGCCGATCAGCAGCACCGGCAGGTCGGGATCGAGCTCGCCCAGCGTGTCGGCGGCCCAGGGGTCGGGGCGGTAGAGCGGGCTGTCGTAGAAGGACGGCTCGGCGACCGGGGGCGGCGCGGGCGGGAAGTTGCCGACCGCCAGCACGGCGCGATCGACCACCAGGCGGCGATCACGATCGAGGGTGAGCGCCAGGCCGCCCCCACACGCCGCGATGGCGGTGACGTCGCCGCGCACCAGCTCGAGCTGGTCGCGGCTGTGGCGCTTCATCTCGAGGTTGAGCAGGTGGCGCACGTAGCGGCCGAACATGTGGCGCGGCACGAAGCTCGACGGGCTCACCTCGGTGCCGCCGAGTTCCTCCGCCGGCAGGCTGCCCAGCCAGTCGAGGAAGTCGTTCGGGCGCGAATGGAAGGCGCTCATCTTGGCGGCCGGCACGTTGAGCAGCTGCGAGGAGTTGCCGGTCGAGTACGCCGGGCCGCGGCCGAACTGGGCGTTGCGCTCGATCAGCACCACCCGGGTCGGCGCCGGGACGCGCTGCAACAGGTGCAGGGCGAGCAGCGTGCCGCTGAAGCCGGCGCCGACGATCGCGACAGAAGGAGGCCCTTCGGCGCTGCAGTCCGTTCGGAGCATGGCTTTGTCTCCTCCGCTGCGCCCTTGTGCCGGCAGGATCTGGAGGGAAGCAGCAACGTGACGGTGGGTAAAGCCCAATCTACCGTCGTGTGAAAGCTACTGGAAAGTAGAACGATTCCTTTTAGTGGAATCAGAGCCGCCCGCTGCTTGCCTCGGCATCGACCTGGTGACGGATCGCCTCCAGCGGGTAGTCGGCTACTTCACGCCACAGCGCCACCAGCCGTGTGGCGAGGTGCGAGACCACCCCGGCCCCCTTCTCAGCCGTGGCCCGCCCGGCATCGCCGCAGGCGCCGGCCGGATGCAGGTCCTGGGTCTGCCAGCCGAAGCCGACGCGGCCCTCGGCGGTGAGGATCCGGAACCGCTCGGCCATCGCGACCGTCCAGGGCTCGAAATTGCGTGCCCGGCTCATGTCCACGAGGTCGGGGCGCAGATGCAGCATCACCGAGGTCTCCATGTCGCCGCCATGGATGCCGTGGGTGAGCTCGGCCGGTGTGAACATCCCGTCCGGCAGGCCGAGGCGGCCGAGCGAGGCGTTGACGACGAACATGGCATGGCGGATGCGCAGCGTGCGGGCGACGATGTCGAGCACCTGCGGGTTGCCGCCGTGCGAATTGACCAGCACCAGACGCCGGATGCCGGCGCGGTGCACGCTTTCGCCAAGCTCGAGCAGCACGCGGGTCAGGGTCTCGGCGGTGAGCGTCAGCGTGCCGGGAAACGCCAGATGCTCGTCGCTCTTGCCCACCGACTGCATGGGCAGGGCCAGCACCTCCAGCCCGGACGGCACCTGCGCCAGGGCGGCACGCAGGATTCCCTCGTTGATGCAGGCATCGACCTGCACGGGCAGATGCGGCCCGTGCTGCTCGATGGCGGCGACCGGCAGCACGGCCACGACACGCGGCCCGTCGAGGGCGGCGAACTCCGGCCAGCGCAACTCGTGCCAGTAGCGGCCGCTCATTGGGTGAAGCCGCCGCCGAAGCCGCCGGCGAGATGCTCGTAGACGGTGAACAGCAGCGGGCGGAGCAGGTACTGGATCGCCAGCAGCACCACCAGCGGCGAGAGATCGATATTGCCGAAATTCGGCATGATGCGCCGCACGGGGGTGAGGACCGGGTCGGTCACCCGGTTGAGGAAGTATCCCACGTTCCAGACGAGGCGGTTGCGGCTGTCGAGCACGCCGAAGGCGAACAGCATGCTGAAGATGCACGACAGGATCAGCGCCCAGGAGAAGAGCCTGACCACCAGGAAGATCAGCTCGAACACGCTCGCCAACAACACGCCTGCGCCTCCCCGGGGACGGGCAGGGAAGCTAGCGAGGCGGAACAGGCCACGCAATTGCGCGCGACGCGGCCGGGCCGCGGCCGGTGGAGGAACAGCTTGACTTGGCGCGGCGCTTGGCTACTTTCCGCCGCCTGCCAGGCGGGGCTGTAGCTCAGTTGGGAGAGCGCCTCGTTCGCAATGAGGAGGTCAGGGGTTCGATTCCCCTCAGCTCCACCACCGCCCGGCTGTTCCTGATCTCTGCCTGCCTCGCCGCTGCGTCCCGTTTCCGGGAACGCCCACATGCCGGCTCGACACACGCCTGACTTCTCGATATTTTTGGAATAATGGAAACTTCGGACGCCGTGATGGCGCTGGCAGCGCTTGCCCAGGACAGCCGTCTCGAGGTGTTCCGCCTGCTGGTGCGCGCGGGCCCGGACGGCGTACCCGCAGGCCACATTGCCGAGCGTCTTGGCCTGCCCTCGGCCACCTTGTCGTTCCACCTCAACCAGCTCCGGCAGGCCGGCCTCGCGAGCTTCCGCCGCGAGGGGCGCTCCCTGATCTACATGGCGCACTACGCGGCAATGAATGCACTGCTCGGCTTCCTGACCGAGAATTGCTGTCAGGGCGATCCCGTGGGCTGCGGTGCCGGCGCCTGCGACCCGTCCAGCCCGACCAGGGACAGCAAAGGAGACCACCACCAATGAAGCGCCTGCACGTCCATGTCGGGGTCGAAGACCTGTCGGCCAGCGTGACGTTCTACAGCGCACTGTTCGGCGCGCAGCCGATCAGGCTTGAAGCCGATCATGCGAAATGGATGATGGATGACCCGCGCATGAACTTCGCCATCTCGACGCGCACCGGCAGGTCCGGCGTCGATCATCTCGGCATCCAGGTCGAGGACGCCGATGAGCTGCGCGCGCTGCGCGAGCAGGTCTCGCGGGCCCGAATCCTGACCCGCAGCGACGGCGAGACCACCTGCTGCTACGCGCGTTCCGAGAAATCCTGGCTGCAAGACCCGGACGGGCTTGCCTGGGAGGCCTACCACACGATGGCAGAGGTATCCGTCCTCGCCGGCCGGTCTGCCCCAGCGACCGCTTCCTGCTGCACACCGGAAACACCGCAAGGTGCCTGCTGTTCGCCGGAGCCCGGGCTGGCCGCTCAGGCGCCCCGCGGCGGCGTGCGGGAATGACACACAGCCTGATCCAGGCCGGGGCCGGAAGCGCCGAGCCATCATGAGCCTCACGATCTACCACAACCCGGCCTGCGGCACGTCGCGCAACGTTCTCGCCCTGATCCGCAACAGCGGCGCGGAGCCGCGCATCATCGAATACCTGAAGACGCCGCCGGGCCGAGACGAACTGGCAGCGCTGATCGAGCGGATGGGCATCCCGGTGCGCGGCCTGCTGCGCCAGAAAGACACGCCGTTCGACGCGCTGGGCCTGGGCAACCCGGAACTCACCGACGCGGCGCTACTGGCGGCGATGGTCGCGCACCCGATCCTGATCAATCGCCCGATCGTGGTGACCGAACGTGGCGTGAAGCTCTGCCGCCCGCCCGAGGCCGTACTCGAGCTCCTCCCCGACCCGCAGCGCGGCGCGCTCGCCAGGCAGGATGGCGAGGCGGTCACGGACTCAGCCGGCAACCGGGTCGGGCAGCGCGCGCCATGAGCGAGCCGGCAGCCATCGCCTCCGGCAAGGCGCCATCCATGGGCACGTTCGAGCGCTACCTGACGCTCTGGGTCGCGCTCTGCATCGTCGTCGGCATAGCGCTCGGACAGGCCCTGCCCGACCCATTCCGTGCGCTCGGGGCGGCAACGATCGCGCACGTCAACCTGCCGATCGCCCTGCTGGTCTGGCTGATGATCATCCCCATGCTGCTGAAGATCGACCTCGCGGCGCTCGGCCAGGTGAGGCGCCACTGGCGGGGGATCGCGACCACGGTCGGCATCAACTGGCTGGTCAAGCCGTTCTCGATGGCGCTGCTCGGCTGGCTGTTCATCGGCCACCTGTTCCGGCCCCTGCTCCCGGCAACGCAGATCGACGGCTACATGGCCGGCCTGATCCTGCTCGCCGCGGCACCCTGCACGGCGATGGTGTTCGTCTGGTCGAACCTGGTGGAGGGCGAGCCGCATTTCACGCTGTCGCAGGTGGCCCTCAACGACACGATCATGGTGGTGGCCTTCGCGCCGATCGTCGCCCTGCTGCTCGGCCTGTCGTCCATCGCCGTGCCGTGGAACACGCTGATCGCATCGGTGGTCCTCTACATCCTCGTCCCCGTCGTCGTGGCGCAGGTCTGGCGGCGCGCCCTGCTGGCCGCGGGTGGCACGGCGACACTCGCCCGGACGCTGCGCGCACTCTCCCCGCTCTCGCTCCTGGCGCTGCTGCTGACCCTGGTGCTCCTGTTCGGCCTGCAAGGCGGCCAGATCGTCCATCAGCCAGCGATCATCGCCCTGCTGGCCGTCCCCATCCTGGTGCAGGTCTACTTCAATGCGGCGCTGGCCTACTGGCTCAACCGCTCGCTTGGCGTCGACTGGTGCGTGGCCGGCCCATCGGCGCTGATCGGCGCCAGCAATTTCTTCGAACTTGCGGTGGCGACGGCCATCGCCCTGTTCGGTTTCCAGTCGGGTGCTGCGCTGTCGACGGTGGTGGGCGTGCTGGTGGAGGTGCCGGTCATGCTGTCGATCGTGAGCTTCGTCCGCCGGTCGCGGGGATGGTACGAGCGGGGTGCGCGGGCATGACGAGTCGCGCGGACGCTCATTCCGGATCCTGGCCTCGTCGCGCTTGAACTTCCGCTCCCGGCGGCGCTAGATTTGTGATCTCGTTCGGGATGCAGGTCCGTGACACCCCCTTGATGACCAGGACAGGCCTTAGAACGCCTTTCAAAACCACCCTTGCAGAGCGCGCAGGCAAATGAGCGAGCACGCGAGCGAGGTAAAGGCGTGATGGATGTCGAGCTTGCGCTCGTAGCGGATGGTGAGCCGTCGGAACTT